>Ga0209491_10009331_pt1 | contig 12083 bp, 4 predicted proteins | sample BON02_FD_187213 | JGI IMG/M metagenome (GOLD analysis project Ga0209491, IMG submission 187213) | Freshwater microbial communities from Lake Bonney liftoff mats and glacier meltwater in Antarctica - BON-02 (SPAdes) (version 2) | ecosystem: Environmental > Aquatic > Freshwater > Ice > Glacier... | reverse complement strand
TTGTCCAGCTGCACCTCCTGCTGCTGCTGCTGCTGCTGAGGCGGGCATACGGCGGCGCTTGGGAAAGAATTGAGCAGAGTCAAACCCGTCCTTGCGGATCTCGTCGACCTTGATATCGATAAAGGCGGCTTGGTTCCGGTTGCTGATGATGTTGTGATGGGCGAAGGGGAGGTGGGAAGGGTCGATGCCGTTTTCGAGGAGGGTGTCGAAGCCGTACTGTTTTTGGTTTGTTTGGGGGGGAGAGGGGGGGGAGGAGGGAGGGAAGGCGAGGAAATAAGAATAAGTATTGAACCTCTATTGCTATGTGAGCAATTTTGCCGCCATGAGATGCCAAGCGGGCTTTTTTGCAGCTGGTTTCCTCTACTTAACCCTACTCCCCGCCCTCCTCTAAATAAATACACGTGACGTACCGGCATATCCCGACAAACCACCAAATACGACATCGCCTTCTCGTCCACATCCTCCATCAACGTCGGCTTCACCACTTTAGCCGCCACCAGGCCCTCTTCGGACGTATCAGGCCACACCCAAATCATCCCCTGGGCCTCTTGCGTGGGCAGGGCCGTGGCACATGCTCGTTTAGAACGCAAAGCAACGGCCTCGCTTTGGTCTGCATCGGGGTCCGCCTGTGGGATTTTGCTACACGCGCCCGAGCCGCCAAATTCCCAGCCGTGGTACGCGCATTGTAAGTTGCCTGTCTTGCTTTCGACCCGCCCTTCGGAGAGCGGGGCCATTCGGTGGGGGCATCGGTCGATGAAGCACCGCCACGCGGCAGGACTACCAGAAGCTGCCGCGGCGGCTGGGCCTTCTTTCCACAGCACCATATCGCGACCCAGCAGCGTCACTTTGGTGGGCACAGCGCTGTCTAGGTCCCGGGTTAGGGCCACCGGGTACCATTGCTTCCACCAGTCAAAGGCTTCGGGGTCGTCGTTGCTGCTGCTCCCGAGGTAGACCGCGGAAGACGATGCTGCTGCTGTCGTGGCGGCTGCAGCCAATTGCGAGACCCCCGCGGTGTTGGCCCGGGGAATGAGCTGCTTCACGGACGGCAGATTTCGCACCTGACTACCTAGGAATGCGTGCGAGGCGTATGGCAGCACCAGGCCCAAGACCAAAAGGAGTAGGGGGACTGGAGTTGACACGGTCATGGCCAGCCTGACTTTTCGGCGATGGGTCGTGATGATAGTGGGGGCGTGGAAGGGCGGCAGAGCGTACCAGGCACTGCGGGTTGCGTGGATGGCCCGTGCACCTTGCCAAGCTTGACCTGGGCGTTGTGATCCAGGTGGTGGTGTCCTGTGAGGTGTTTGAGGGGTGTTTGAGTGCTTCGAAGTCGAACGAAGAAAGGCGGCATCGGTCATCGTCGTCAGCGAGCGATAAGGAAAGTAAAAGTGACCCGCCAACACTTTGCACACGCATTACATAAGCTCACCCCCGCTACACACATACAAAACCACGACTACAAGAGGACGACGACAAGAGGGTGGGCTGCCGCTAAGCTGCCCATGCCCAGGCGGCGAGACGACTTCTAGCTGGCTGCGTCGCCTTGTTCTTCTTCCTTCTGTGACTCCACCTGCCCCTAGAGCAACACACCACACGCCCTTCTACTTGTGTGGTAGCTTAGGTGGCACCTTCACCCGTTGCGCTTTGGGCGTGGCATACTATATTCAAGCCACGGCCTTCTAAGCTAAGCACAAGCGCAGCAGCAGCAGCAGCAGCAGCAGCAGCAGCAGCAGCAGCAGTCTTTCCCCCCTTTTTCTCCCCGCGCGCTTCCACCTCTCACCATTCGAAGAAATGGGGGACTTGGAAGCCACCATCAAGGGCATCGGTGTGTCAGGTACCCTTCTCTACGTGGCTATGCTGCTTTACATAACGTGGCGAACGGGCCGCCTCCTCCTTCTCCAACAACCCTCCTCAGCAGCAGCCTCCAGACAACAGCAACTAACCCTGCCCGCCAAGAAATGCTTCCACATCGCCTTGTTCTTTTCGGCGTTGCTCGACTTGTGTTACTACGCCAAACTAAGCAAGGGCGTGGTCACCGCCACCAGCTTTTCCCTACACCTAATGGCACTCTGGGCAGAGCTCACAGCTTTCAGTTGCATCGTCGTCCTCTGGTCCCGAGTCCTGAATGTGGCAAAAGAGAAAGACAGCGTCTTAACTTACGTGATTGCCCTCGATGCCTTTGTCCTGCTTTGGACTTTAGTAGTGATCTGCCTCGTCATCATCGCGAGGGAGAATGTCGACCAGTGGGTTTCCTCAAGCAGCCAGCCCTTCATCTTCTTCTTCCTCGTGCAAGGTCTGGCCCTACTCTCATGCTGCCTCGCCCTCCTCTACCACGGCATCCGCCTGCAGTACCTCGTCAGAAACCATCCACGCTGGGAGCCTCTGAGGAGGGAAAGGCGGCTGCGGATCGTGTTAAGAATCAACGCTGTCCTCTCCGTGTGCACTTTCTGCTTCCTCTTGCGCGTCGTGCTCCTAATTGCCCATTTTATCCAAGCGGAAGCCCACCAACAAGCTCGTTTTCTGGACCCGGCCGCATTAGTTAACTGGTACGTTTGGTGTAACTGGGTCCCAATGTGCATACCAGCTTTACTCCTCCTCTATATGATGAAATGCGGCCCGGGGCAAGAACGAGGGAGCGTCGGCGGTGCTGGTGCAGGGGGAGGAGGGTTAACCTTAGGGATGGCTGCTAAAGCAGGGGGAGCGGATGGTACTGTAGGAGCATTGCGTGAGTGGGAGGAGCCGTTGGTCTCACCACATGCCTCGGGCAACCCCTTGTTGAGCCGGGATTACTGGAGGACGAACCTAGCGGGTTTGTATAGTCCTCCTCTCCCTCCTTCTCTCTCTCCATCTCAGGCTGAGGGTGTTGGTGGTGTTATTTCGCCTGCGGCTGCTACTCCGCTGACACCTGCTGCTGCTGTAGCAGTAGGTGGGGGGGGGGGCAAGCGAGGGGCGGTGTTGGATTTGGGGATGGAGCAGGAGGGGGATGAGGAACAAGGGTCAAGTCAACAGCAACGAAACGAGACCGAGCCTCTAATTCTGACGGCAGTGTAAAGTGTGTGTATCAACTACCAAGGAAAAATATGTTTGTCTGTGGATAGGATTTCGATGATGAAAAAGAGGTGATGCTAAGCTGTCCAAGCAAGCGAGCGCGACTTGATTGCCTGTAGGCGTGTGTATGTAAAACAAAAAGAACAAATGAAAGTAAACGCTGTGTGTCTTTATTTTAATTGTTGTTGTTTTTTTAAATTGGGTTGGGATTGGCTTGGTGGCTGGGATCTTTTCACCTCGCGCTTTTCTCTCTTTTTCGACGTCCGACTCTTCTTTCGTCGCACACATATATTTGTTGTTATACACTTTGTTGTTAGTGTCAGGCTCGTTTTCTTCAGCTGTGTTGATTGATTGGATTCTACTTGTTGTGTTACACTCTCCTTTCTGTGTCTGTCCATCTTCTGCTCTTGTTTTGCTCATATCGTTCTATTGTCTTTCCACCTTCTCTCCTGCTGTTATGTTCGTTCACTTCTGTTGTTTTGCTCGCCCGTTTGATACATCTTTATGTACCGTGCATTCACACATTTTTAACAGACACCCACAACCCGACACGGCCCATCGCACGCGTCAGTTGCTCTCTTTTCCCCTCCCTTTTCCGCTCCCCTTATCACCCACTCAGGGCGTAAACCAACATGCACCGACCCCACGCATCAGTCTCTCTTTTTTCGCTCAACCACCCAAACCCCAACACGGCCCATCGCGCGCGTCAGTCGCTCCCTTTCCCCCTTCCTTTCCCGCTTCCTCTTTAACTCACTCAGGGCATGAACCAACCCGCACCCACCACACACGTGTCAACCGCTCTCTTTTCCCTCTAATAGGGAATGGATGAATAAACCGGCTTTTCAAGCGCATCGGTACCAAACTCGCTATATGCATCCGCGCTCATCCACCCCGCTTGCCCCTCCACCACCTTCCGCGCACACGCAGCCACTGCCCGGGAGACAGCGGGAACAATCAGGGAGGAAGGAGACAAGGGGTCCTGATTCCTATCCTCCCCGTCCTCCTCCTCCTTCCCTCCCCTCTTGCCCCCCTCCTCCAACACCCGCACATTGACCATCGCTGCATAGTTGTCAGGCAACACCGCCGTGAGCTCAGCGGTAAGCCGCTCCGCGAATCCCGGGATACGACTCGTCTGCCCAACCAGCAGCACGTTCGGGAGTACGTCCGGCCATAGTTCTATCTCCAGATTCCGCAGACTCTCCAACACGAGGTCCGCCACCCCCAAGCTCTGCCCAATATCCGAAAAAAGCTCAGGCCGGAACAGCAACTCCCCACAATGGAACCGCTCCCGGCCCACGCGCAACGCCAGCTCTTGCCCGTCCGAAAGTAAGCTACGGACGACGACCTCATTCTCACTCCCATCCCCCGAGTCATCAAGGGCATCCCCAGGCTCGGCCATGGAGGCCACGTCCAACCGACGGCCGGGCACGGCGCTCTCCTCGATTTGGATATGAGCCCGGTGGAACCTCATCACGTCAATCTTCTCCCGTTCAAAAGAACCATGCCGCCCAATCTCGTTCTTGAAATCCAGCGCAACATATGCGTGGTCCTCCTTGATCTGACGTGCCACCTCGAGCATCTTCCGCTCAACCAGCGAAGCGTAGACTTCGTTCCGGCGGGAGAGGAGCATGTGGGACATATATTTTGTCAAGTCCGACCCTCCCAGGGCTGATGTCTGCATGGCCTTCTCCACCACCCAGCGCTCGTACACGGGGCATACACGCGTGGTTTCCTCCCCGACGTCGATGACCAAGGCGTGTTTTTCCTTGGCGAGGGAGGAGGAGAGGATGCAGGACTCGTTGAGAAAGCGGACGCTGTGTTATGTGTGTGTGTGGGGTGGAAGAGGCCAAGAATGAGTTTTGCTGACAAGGAGTAAAGAGCAAGTTCTGATTACAACGGCCCACCCAGTCCCTTTCCCCCTCCCTCCCTCGCTGCCACCCTCTCTATCGTCTCGTCTTTCTTACCTGGAGGCCTCGCAGGGCTCAAACATCATCTCCACCATCTTGGCCCGTTCCTCGGGGGTAGTAGTAGCCTTATACGTCACCACAAGCGGGCTCTCCCACGCGTCCACATCCATCTTCTCCAACACGTCCTTCAACAACCACTTCAGGTCCGCGGGCCGCTCCAGCCGATCACGGACAAAAGGCGCCTCGAGCTTCAAAGCCCCCCGCAGCACAGGATCAGGGTGGTCAAAGGCACAATACCAAGCATCCTTCCCAATAAACACCCCATCCTCCCGGAAGCGGGCATACATGGGATTAGCTGAAATTCTGGCGTTTTGGACGATGGCCGAGTAGTTCGCTGAGGCCTTCTTGGGCCTTGCCACCACGCAAGGGAAGTGCATAGGGTTGAATTTCTCCGGGCTCCCCACCTCTACCCAGCCTGCGCGAATGCGCCAGCTGCCCAATTCGATGAGGAAGAAGCGATCAGGCACGCCCGAGGCCAGGGTAAGGTTCGACGCCTGCCGGACCAGTGCTGAGGCCGACGATGACTCCCACTGCTGCTGCTGTTCCTCTTGCTCTTGCTCCACCTCCTCCGCCATGCCCTTGAGCGCTCGTAGCTCGGCCATGAGCGCCGCACACTCCTCCCTCGCCGCCTCGGCCTCGACCTTCCATCGGGTCCATTCTTCCGTAGCAGCGGCCAGCTCGTTCTCAAAGGCTGTTTCGCGCGCCTGTACATCTTCCTGTGCAGCATCAGCAGCCGACCTCCAAAGCTCCGCCGTGTCCTCCGCAGCAGCCACCTCGTTTTTCAAGGTGGTCTCTCGCGATCGTGCTTTTTGAAGTGCTGCCTGCACCTCACTTATCTCCGCTTGAGCTGCCTCGGCGGTCGCCTTCCAACCCGCCAGCTCTTCTTGCAGTGCCGTGGCAAGCGATCGGGCTTCCAGCAACGACGACGACGTCTCAAGCTCTGACGCCTGCGCCTTCTTGCCCTCCTCCCGAATCGCATCTGCTGCTGCTGCCAGGCGCGCTAGCTCCTTCTTGGCCGCCGCCAGCTCGGCCTGCAGGGCGGCTTCTCGTGCTCGGCCTTCGTCCAGCAAAGCCTCAAGGGAGGCCTGACCCTTGCTGCCCTCCTCCCGAATCGCATCTGCTGCTGCTGCCAGGCGCCCTAGCTCCTTCTTCGCGGCCGCCAGCTCGGCTTGCAAAACTGCCTCTCGTGCTCGTCCCTCGTTCAATGAAGACTCAAGGGAGGACTGACCCTTGTTGCCCTCCTCCCGCAGCTCCCGCAGCGCCGCACATTCCATCTCGACCGACTCAGTCGCCGCTTTCAATTGCTTGGCCTTCTCCTCGGCCGCCGTCTTTTCAAGCTCCAGTGCAGCCACACGCTGACGGGCCTCTGCCAGCGCCGCTTCCAGGGAGGACTTCTTCTTGCTGGTCTGATACCGCAGGGCAGCAATCTCTTCTCGGGCCGCTTGGGCACTGGCTTGGCTCTCCATCATCTCCTCCTTGATAAACAAGACCTCCTTCACCGCGGCGGCTTCATGGGAGCGGGCTTCTGCCAGAGCAGCCTCGAGGGAAGAGAGCTTGCTGCTGCTCTCCTCTTGGGCAAGCGCCGCCGCTGCTTCCAATGCTCGGATGTGCTCCTTGCTGTCCGCCCCTCCTTCCACCCGTGCCGTCTCGACCGCCTCCTTCCATCGCGTCACCTCCGCTTGGACCGCGGCAAGCTCGGCCTCGAACGACGCCTGCTGCTCCTGGGACTCGGCCACTAAGGCTTGCAACAGCGAATGGCCCTTCTTATTATGCTCCTGCAGCCGAGCAACCTCCTCCCGTGCAGCCTCCAGGTTGACCTGGACCTCAGCCAGCTCCCACCTCGTCATCGCTGCTTGGTCCGCCACCACAGAATCATGCGAGTGCATTTGTGAAAGGCTAGCCTCCAGCATGGTAAGCTTCTTGCTGCTCTCCTCCCGCGCGGACTCGATCGCTGCTTGACACCGCACCACCTCGGCCTGTGCCTCAGCCACCTCGCCTTCCAAGGCTCGGGTGCGCGCCCCCCCTTCTGCCAGCAGGGACTGGCTCTTGACCTCTCCCTCCTTCAGCGCCTCCGCATCCTCCTTCCATCGCGCCACTTCGTTTTGAGCGGCCTCCACCTGCGCAACCAAATCCGCCTCCCGTAACTGCAGCTCTCCAATGGACGACGACTTCTCGGCAGCTTCCTTCCGTGCTGCTTCAGCCGCCTCGTTTAAGCGTGCTAGCTCCTGCTGCATGGAAAGGAGCTCCGCCTTGAGCGACTCCTGCTGCGAGATGCCTTCCACCCGTGCCGCATCGGCCGCTTCCTTCAATCGGGCCAGCTCACCTTGAGCGGCCTGCACTTCAGCAACGAGTTCTGATTCTCGTGCTTGCAACCCCGTCATCGACGTGAGTCGCTCCGCGGTCTCCTTCTGTGCTACTTCGGCCGCCGCCTTCCATTGTGCCAGCTCGCCTTGAGCGGCCTGCACTCCAGCCACCAAAACCGCTTCCCGTGCTTGCAATCCCGTCATCGACGTGAGTCGCTTCGCGGTCTCCTTCTGTGCTGCTTCCGCCGCCTCGCTCAAGCGCGCCAGCTCTTTTTTCGCTGAGACAAGCTCGGCTTTGATCGATTCCCGGGACGCTGCTAACGAGGATAAGCCGTTCTTAGCCGCCTCCTGCAACGCAGCAGTCTCATCCCTCGCCGCCTGCTCCTTGGCTTGGCACGCCGCAAGTTCGGCCTGGACCGCTGCCACTTCCGCCGTTCGTGCAGCTTCCTGGGTGCGCAGCTGTGCTAGGGTAGCCTCCAATGAAGAGAGCTTGCTGCTGCTGTCCTCCAAATCGGATTCGGCGGCTGCTTGATGATGCGCCAGCTCGGCTTCAGCACGGTCCACCTCCGCTTCCAAGGCCTCGATGCGCGCCTCGCTCTCCACCAGCAACGATTGGCTCTTGGCCTCTCCCTCTCGCAAGGCCGCTAGCTCCTGCTGTACTGCCAAAAGCTCCGCCTGAAGCGACTCCTGCTGCGATGTGCCACCCACCCGTGCGGCCTCAGCCTCCTTCTTCCATCGCGCCGCCTCAGCATTAGCACTGCTCAAATCCGCTTCCAAATCTGCCACTGACATAGACATCCCCGCCGCCTCGTTCTGGGCTGACTCTGCCTCCTTCTGCCAGTGGGCCACCTCCTGCTGCAGCGCAACGAGCTCCGTCTGCAGCGAGGCCTGCTGCTCCTGGGACTCTTGTAAAGACGCTTCTAAGTGGAACAAGCCACTGTCGCCCTGCTCCCGCAACGCGGCCATCTCCTCCCGTGCCGCCTGCTCCTTAGCCTGGCTTTCTGCCAATGCCGCCTTGAGCCCTGCCCCTTCCTCCACTAGAGCTGCTTCACGCAAACGAAATTCTGCTAGGCTAGCCTCCAAAGAGGAGAGCTTACTGCTGCTTTCCTCCAAGTCGGAGTCGGCGGCTGCTTGAGAGCGCGTCACCTCGGCCTGAGCACGGGCAACCTCCACTTCCAAGGCCCCGATGCGCGCCTCGCCCACCGCAAGCAATGATCGAAGCCCACCTTCTCCCTCTCGCAACGAGGTGCATTCCTTACGTGCCGTCTCCGCCTCAGCCACCCACCGGGCCACCTCCTCCTTCGCGGCCTGCACTTGAGCAGCTAATTCCACTTCCCGTGCTCCCAAATCCGACACTAACAAGGCTTTCTCCGCAGCCTCGTTTTGGGCTGCTTCTGCTGCCTCCTTCCACTGGGCCAGCTCGTCCTGAGCAGCTTGCACTTGAGCGGCTAATTCCATCCCTCGTGCTTCCTCCAACCCACGGGCAGACTCGGCGGCTGCTTGATAACGGGCCTCCTCGGCCTTAGCATTGTTCAGGTCCGCTTCCAACTCCGCCAGCGACATGGACATCCCGGCAGCCTCGGTTTGGGCTGCCTCCGCCTCCTTCTGCCAGCGCGTCACCTCGTCCTGAGCGGCCTGTACTTGAGCGGCCAGTGTGCTTTCCACCGATGACAAATGCTCCGCAGCCTTGTTTAGGGCTGCTTTCGCCTCCTTCTGCAAGCGGCTCACCTCGTCCTGCGCAGCCTGCATTTGAGCAGCAACCGACACCAAATTCTCCGCAGCTTCGTTTTGGGCTGCTTCGGCCGCCTCCTTCCATCGAGCCAGCTCGTCTTGAGTGGCCTGCACTTGCATGAGCAGTTCCAACTCGCGTGATTGAACCTGTCCGAGGGAAGAGGATTTCTCGACAGCTGCTTGTTGGGCTGCATCTGCCGCCTCCTTCAATTGCACCAGCTCCTCCTGCGCGGCCTGTACCTGAGCGGCAAGTGTGCTCTCCCGTTCTTGCAGCCCCGTCATCGAAGCGAGTCGTTCCGTGGCCTCCTTCTCTGCTGCTGCTGCTGCCTCGGTCAAGCGCACCACCTCGTCCCGCGCTGCGGCAAGCGCGAGTTCCACCGACGACAAATTCTCTTGCTGGCCTGCTACTGCCACCTCATTCATGCGCCCTAGCTCTTGCTGCACGGAAAGGAGCTCCGCCTTAAGTGCGTCGTGCTCGGCCTGAGACGCTGCCACGCTGCTGCTGCTCGTCTCTGATGTCGCCTCGGCCTCTGCCCTTAATTGAGCTGCTTCCTCCTTGGCCTTGCTCAACTCCTCCTGCAACACCTGCGCTTCCATACGCGCCTTCTCCAACATTGACAAGCTCGCGGCCTGCTCCTCCTTCAAAGCAGCCAGCTCTCGTCGTGCCCCCTCCATTTCCCCCTGCCAGCCCTCCATCCCTTCCAAGGCCCGGGCCAGCTCTTTCTGTAGCACTGCCTCCCGCGCCTGAATCTCCTCCACAAGGGCAGCATCGCGCTGGTGGCTTGCGTCCACCATAGCGTCGTGCTCGGCCTTGATCCGCGCTAATTCTGCCTGCATCGTCTCCAGTTCCGCCCGCAAGGCCTCCTCCCGCGATTGGCACTCGTGACTTGCGTGCAACACCGCCTCGTGCTCGGCCATGATTCGCGTAAGCTCCGCCTGGGCAGTAGCTACTTCCATCCGGAACGCCTCCTCGTTTGCCTTCATGTTCTCCATGGTCAACTCTCCCCCATCCTTCTCCTCCCGTAGCCGGTTGCACTCCTGCCGTACAGCCTCCTCCGCCACCTTGGCTAACCTCAGCTCCTCCACCAAGCGTGCACACTCTGCCTTCGACGCGTCCAGCTGCGATTGGCTTCTCCCGGCCTCCGGTGCTGACGCCTCGACCTGGGCTTGATACTGGGCCTTCCATTCCATCGCTTCATCCTCCGCCTCCGTCATCTCCTCCTGCAAGCACTGCAACGCCGTGTCGCGTGCCTCCGCATCAGCCCGGGCCTCCACCAACATAGACTGAATCTTGGCATACTCCTCCTGAAGCACCAGCAGCTCTCCTCGTGCCGTCTCGGCTGCCAGATCAGACGACTCCGTTTCCACCTTGGCCCGAGCCAGCTCTTCTTGCAGGGCCACCGAAATGAATGCTTGGCCTTCTTCTTGGGCAGTCTGGAACCGCGCGAGTTCCTCCTGCGCAGCCACCAGCTTTCGCCGCGCCGTCTCGGCCGCCAAATCAGACGCCTCCATTTCCACCTTCGTTCGGGCCAGCTCTTCCAGCAGGCTTGCGACAAGGATTGCTTGGTCATTGTGCGTCGCGCTCACAAGCTCTTGTTGGACAGCCTGGAATCGCTCTAATTCTTCCTGGGTGGCCACCAGCTCTCGCTGCGCCGTCTCGGCCGCCAGGTTGGACGACTCCTTCTCCACCTTCACTCGGGCTAGCTCGTCCTGAACGGCCAGTAAGTGGGAGTTCAAGGCAACCCGCTTCGCCTCCTCAACCTTCTTCTCCTCCTGCATCTTCTGGTGCTCCACGAGGATTTCATCTTGCATCGCGTACGCCTTCTGCAGGTCCCGTGCCAGCGCGGCGGCTTGCCCGGCCTGGGCCGCCAGGGCTTGCGCCTCCATAGAGAGCGTCCGATTTGCCTCCTCCAACGCCAAGATGACCCGCTTGGCTTCCGCGAGCTCCAGGCGGGCACGTCGCTCTTTCTCCTGCAGCCGTTCCAGGGCTTGGTGGAAAGCTTGCATCTCAGCAACCACCCCCACCGCCGTCGCACTGCCTCCCGCGCTCCCCATTGTGAGCCCCTCGATTTGACGGCGAACCGCAGGCGACGACGCCTGGCCCGGGTTCTGGCAGATGGACATGATGAGGTCCATGAGTTCAATCGTGTTGCACGCAGGTACCTTGGTCCTCAGGCCCTCCATCATTGTCGCTGCCCCCAAGGGCGGTCGGCCCGGTTGGCCCACTGCGGATTTTTGAAGGACGCACAGCGAGCTTTGGCGAGGCGATAACGGCCAGACGTGTCCCGTCTGCCTGGCCTGTCTCCTCTCTGCTTGTCTGTCTGTGTGTGTAGGGGAGAGGGGGAGAGTGAGAGAGTGGTTGGTGGTGGCAAATCAAGGAGGAGAGCACCAAACGAGAGCAAGCCAACAAGATGAGTTGAGTGAACGAGGAGGAGCGAGGCCGAAACCGTCGAGACTGCTTGGCCCATGTGAAAATTCGCAGCATTTCTGCCTGTAATATCGGCGCAAACAAGCACAAAGAAGCAATTGGTCCACCAGTCCTCGTTGTATTCAGCATGCACTGTGTGTTTCTTTCAAGCGCAGGCGTCCCTGTCTATAATCTTTGTGGTATGCCAACGCCAAAAACAGATGTTTTTGTCAAATCAGTTCTCCTCCCTCCCTCTTCTCCTCTCATCTCCCCGTCGTGTGCAATCCTCCCTCACTCTGTCTCTTCGCTCATCCTTCTTCTCATCTCCCCGTCGTGTGCAATCCTCCCTCCCTGACTTCATTCATCCTTCCTCTCCACACTTAGTTAAGTAGGACGACCGCCCTTGGGGGCAGCCACAATGATGGAGGGTCTGAGGACGGAGGCACCTGCGTGCAACACGATCGAGCTCATGGACATCATCATGTCCATCTGCCAGGACCCGCGCCAGGCATCGTCGCCTGCGGTTCGCCGTCAAATCGAGGGGCTCACAATGGGGAGCGCGGGAGGCAGTGCGACGGCGGGGGGGGGGGTTGCTGAGATAGAGGTCTTGCACCAAGCCCTGGAACGGCT
>Ga0209491_10009328_pt1 | contig 12084 bp, 2 predicted proteins | sample BON02_FD_187213 | JGI IMG/M metagenome (GOLD analysis project Ga0209491, IMG submission 187213) | Freshwater microbial communities from Lake Bonney liftoff mats and glacier meltwater in Antarctica - BON-02 (SPAdes) (version 2) | ecosystem: Environmental > Aquatic > Freshwater > Ice > Glacier... | reverse complement strand
CACCTGAGGAAAAAGCAGCCAATCATTTATCAAAATCTCAGAAAACTATTATCGATGATGATTACAAAAAAAAAATCATCGATGATTACCAAAAATTACCGTAAGTTTGCCAGTGGTTTGATCCCACAGGCCTGTCGAGTCCAAATTGCCCACAATGCTTTCCAGGGCCATTGTTGGATTGTCGGGTGTGAGGGTGCCAGTCAGATTCGTGACGATAATGCGAGTAGTGTCTGCATCAGGGCAGGCTGCTAATTCAAACTCTTGCAAATTGGAGTAGGGATATAACTGTATTTTTGTTTTGAAAACAACACGTGGAAAATAGGTTAAAGCTAAAAAAAAGTGACGCAAGTATATAGATCTTTAACGAGATTAGTACATAGATCTATGTACTTAAAATCAATGCGAGTACGTAGATATACAAGTATGCGGGAACGTCGTACCGCAAAATTTTCTTGATTGTTGAGCGCTTCCAAACGCAAAAATTGGGCGGAAACTGCAGAAAATCTATTGGCTTGGATTACCCCACTATCAAACGGTATGTCCACAATTTCACCCGCCAAATGCCATTCGGCATCAGGGGCAGTTGCACTGGCAGCCCACAATAGTCTCACGTGCTTGACTTGAGCGGAGGAAACTGCGCTTGTGCCCTGTGTTCCGGTGACGCGAAACGCGTCAATACGATACACGGCCCCGAGGTCAAGCTGCACGAAGCCAGAGCCTGGCTTTGAAGCTTCTTTCTTGGAGATTTGAACACCCTTGCTGCGGAGACCATCAAAGAGATTCTTTGCTCCATGGCACGACGCCGGGGCGCGCCATGGACACTCAGACAGGGAGCGCTGATCTGTGATCCATGTTGCCTGTACTGCAACACCCGGCTTGAAAAGGGCGGTGTGGCACGCATCTAGCGCCTTGTTGGCTCTCAATGTGACCGTCACAACATTGACAACACCAGCTACTGCAAGCTGTCCAGAGAGAGATCTTTCTGAGATTTCGGCGAATATTTTTCCTGCACCACGGGCTTGCAAAATATCGTGCCCGCCTGCTATATCTGTTTTTTCGAAGAATTTCCTGCCAGCTGAATCTGTGGCGGTCACCTGCACTCGCAAAGCGGGCTGGGCAGCAATTGGATTGTGCAGCTGGAAACTGAGAGCGACAGTGCTCTTTGAGTTGCACGATATTGGCTGAGACAGACTACATGTCTGGCAATCGTACAGTTTGTCTGACACAGCAAAGGTTAATGAGCCTTCTTTCTGCCATGCTGCTGTCGACGTTTGGTCGCTATTCAAAATGATCGCTAGGGCAGACTCTGTTTGTGTGCCTGCTAGCCCCGTGACTGTAACAAGAGTGCCGAGTGCCATTGGAAAGCTCATTGAAATGGTCAAGTAGAGTACATTTGGCTCGTTGGCAACATCGGTGCTCTCACGAATGGTGGCACTTTCGACGAAGTAGGAACCGCTAGCACTAAGGCAGCAGTACTGGGATGCTCTTGCCTCTTGAGCCAAATTAATCGCTGCCGATGAAAGCGTCATGGAAACTACCGGGCGTACTGATATCTGAGTGGTACTGGGGTTCAATAGTTTTGTTCTGACCAACAGTACAACACCACTTTGCACAGCTACGGGCACAGTAAATTTGATAGTCCCAAGAATGCGTACAAATTCACCTTGCACAGTAATTGGAAGATTGCCATCATGATACAAGGTGACAAGAATTGCAGTGCCTGCTGACAAACTCCCAGTGAGTTGGGATAAAACAACAGTGACACCTGCCGGTATTGTCGAAGAAAGAGTGATCGAAAAGTCGAGAGTGTTCTGCACTTCTGGAATGTTCGTTTCCTCAGTCACATATACATCTGTGAATGTGAGAACCTGGTCTGCAGCAAAAACTGAACGAGCCACACCCGGGGAATACGAGGGGTCTAACCAGCCTACCCATCGCGTGAATCCCATGTGCCACTTCAGCGATTCAGCGACAAGAGAAGCTTTTGGAAAGCCTTGTTTCCAAACCTGTGGACTTGCTCTCGCCTGCTTTTTCCTGGGGTTGACAAGGAAAAAGGAATAGGAAACGCTCTGATAGGCTTTCAATGTCTGCTGCAAAATTGAAACGACACGTCCCTCTTGCTGATCCCAGGTCGCAGTGTTTTCCATGATGTTATCTGTCGAAAAGTGAATTGCAAACATCTGGGTGGTAATAGAGAGACTGCCGGTTAGTCCGGAGACGGTAACTGCTGTTCCTGCAAACAATGTAATACTTGCCGAAAGAGAAATGGTAATGAGGTTACTTGTGGCCGGTGCTGTTTCGCTCTCTGAAATCAGCGTCGTGAGGAATTGTGAGGATTCCGATCCCCTCAGCACTTCACCTTGGAGCCGAGTTGGTTTGAGGGTCACCGTATCTCTTTCAGTCTGGTTGCCAGTTGCCGATACGAAAATCTTTGCGTCTCCACTGATGAAATCAAGATTGGTCACAGAAAATGAAAACACGAGATTTACTTCATTGTGCAAGATACGATTTAACGTGAAGACCAAGCTCGCGGGCAAGTACACGATGCCAATAACATCCCATCCTGATTTGACTTCTTGAAGCCAAATCGCATCCTTGACATAGTGCGAATTGGGTTCATCGATATTGATCTCGCCCGGGTCGTTTTTCGCACCTGTTATGCCACTGACTGTGATCTGAGTCAATCGTGGCAGAGATGAGTCGCATGCAAGCGTGATAGTGATGGTGTTGAAGCAGGTGCGCGCAGCACAGTCTTGTGAGATTGTGTGTCGGATCCATGAGGGAAACTTTTCTGCTCGAAAGATGTCTGTTTCAATCGCAAATGTCTGAGCAATTTGTCCTGGTGATTGAAGTAACGGGCGGACTTCTAGCTGCGCGCGCGGAGGGTTTTGAATAGTGAATTGCACTGAAATAAGTTCTCGAGCAGCTTTCCAGAGAAAGATATTTGGCGGAACAGACAGAATGAGCTCTCCACGAACCTGGTGCCATGTTGCGTTGTTTCCGAAAAGCTCTCCATCTGGACCTGCGATCCTCAAAAAAACATCGGGCGTGAGTGAGCCAAGCATTCCGGTCAAGGTGACTTGAGTACCTGCGCCAATATTGAAGTCCAGGAAAAAATCGAGCGAAATGGGGTTTTCAGAACCCTGTACAGAGCTTTTTTCCTTGAGCGAGGCTGACAAAACGGTTCCCGCAACTATGGAACTCAGACATGTACCGGACATGCCGTTTGCGGGGACTAGATCGCGTTGATGAGCACCGGGCCTACTTTTGACACGCACGACAGGTACGACACCAGGCACCAGCACCAGTGGATTTTGCAGGTGAAAGAGCATTCGAATATACTGCCCTTTCTCAACAGCTGAACCCACGACAACTTCGAGTATGCCCAATCCAGCATCCCATTTTGATTCCCATTCGGATTCTATTTCTGCTGCACCCTGTTGTACTGAGCTAACCACTGCTCCGTTTTCTGAAATGTCGGTAGAACTAGACCCTGTCAATTTGACCATTTGAATTACCGATCCTATCTGCAGAGCAACGTTGACCTGCAGCACCGCGAGGATGACTGACTCCTCACCGAATAACTGAGAGCTTTCGGCGACAGCTGCAGTCAAGAAGCCAGGGATATCATCTGGGCCCAAAACAGAGCTTACCATGGGTGTCCACACAAAATGGGTATCAGGGCTAGACGCTGAAACAAAGGTGCTTTGCTGAGTTCTGGTCGAATTCGGATTCTGCAGTGAAAAAATGACCGTCACTTGTGCGTGACTTGGCACGTGGCAAGGCATGATGAATCTAAGAGTACCAGGCTCGTTATACCACTCGGCAAACGAATCGATACTCTGTGTGCTGCAAGATATGCTCTGAATGGCGATCGGGAAAAAAAAAGTGGAAGGACTCTGTGACCCCATCAATCCCGTAATAATTACTCGCGAACCAAATGGTAGAGGAGTATTTAGCGAGAAACTGCCTCGCATTTCATTTATTTGTCCAGCCGTTGAGTCAGACTCGCGCAACACGGCATTCTCAAGCCTCTGCAGGGTTAGGCTTGTCAGCACCTGTCCTTGCAACTTGGAAGATATTTGCTTGCCTGTTGACGTGGTCGAAACAGCCACGGCCGGATCTATAGCGGTTGATTTGGCTTTTGGCAATGTAGGTTCAGGGACCGATATTTCAACAGTTTGTGGTGTCTGGGATGAGGAAGGATTTCGCAGTGTGAAAGCAAATCTCAACGCCGTGGAGCTCATGACTGTTTCTGAGATTGAGAAGAGTACGGTTCCTGTGAGCTGGGTCCACTTTGCTGTGAAATCCTCTCCCACGTTTGTCATTATAGATAAAGATTCAGTGTCTGGAGTGGCCGATCCCATGAGTCCCGACACGACAACTACAGAGTCTTTCGGCAGCACAAAGTTGCACGAGAACAATATTACAATCTCGTTCAATGATGCGTGAATATCAGACGACTCCAATGCCAATCCTCCAGCTTCGATTTGAGGAAAAGCTGAGGAAGACAGCAGAGAAAAGTATGATGTTCGAGGGCCCATCACGTGGCTGTCCGTAGAAAGGGTTACGCGCGGAAATACAGCCCTTTGTGCTCTGGCAGCATTTTGGAGCACGAAACGAAACGACACACGAGTATCAGCTAGAACATCTTTGAGGAATTGTACTTGTAATATGCCCTCCTTTTGGCTCCACACACCGCTAGAAGATATGACGGAATCATCTGAGAGCACACATGTCAGATATTTTGACATGCTGTTTTCGTGGCACTTGACATTTTGGATGGCAAGGTCGTGTGTACTAAGTGTGCTTGCTCCAAGCATGTTGTCAATGGTAAGATTGGTGCCCGCAGCTACACTCGAACTCACAATGATCGAGCTCGAGATGGTAGATAGTGATAACGACACCTGTGTATCCTGCAAAGTTGTGAATGAAACGATCCGACCTTTTTCTGCAGCTGCGAGTGCGCCATCGTATGTGTAGACATAGTCAAGTGTAATATCAGACGATACCAGACTGCCACAGAAATTGTCTTCGACAAATGTCGAGGAGGACAAAACCACCACAAAAGTATCCGGATTGGAGCATGGCGATTTTGGCCCACAAATCATTGGCATAATATCAAACTGCTTCAAAATACTCACAGACCGTGAGCAATTACGAGAGCAGCCTTCCCATGGTCCTGACTCAAAGGTACCCCTTGCCAGGGAATTTGTGCACAAATAGTCCTCGCACTGGCCATTCTCAACGTTGCAGCATTTATTTTCTTTCCGGTCCCATGTAAATGGAGGCAAGCACTTCGGAGGGATACACAGGCCTACACGCTCGATGAATTTGCCCTTCTTTTCGAAATCGGTGCATGCAATATTGATGGACAAGGTTGCTTGAACAAGAACTGCTTTGGGATTAAGATATCGGCAAGCAGCATCAAAACAGTCGGAGTTTTGCTCAAAGGATGCGGTACACGACTGTAACAGTCGTGTGTTGCACTTGGCTGTATATGAGTTTTTCAAAAGCACGGGCAGCAAGGGCCTTGGCTGCATCGTCACACTTGCTCCCGATACGGCAATTAGTGGCATTTTCACGCCAACAGCTTGCGCTACCGGTACCATACCATTGGGTAGAGTCACAGAAAAGCTCAACTGCGTCCCCGCCTCAAGACAGCGTGCAGTCCGTAGCAACATGGTCTGTGGGTGCTGCTGCTGGCACCAACTCTGCGGAATTAGCTGACTGATCTTGGCGTCATATGGTTTCGTAATCCCAAATCTAACATTGCTTGACTCGATCCATCCGCGCGAGCTTGCACTGCAGTACCATGCAGCGTTTTCGGGATTGAGACTATCTCCGTACCACTGCGCCACCGACATGACATCTTCGCCAACGACCTTAACACTTTGTACGTGCTCAAGTGAGTCACCGTACCACACGTGATACTGCGCGTTGCCAGAAGAATCAGGACGCATTCCGACGTTGGAAAGCCCCGAGAGTGTTATGACGGTGCCCTGATCGAGGAATGTGTTGGCGGTCAGGCGGATAATGACATGGTTCATCTGCGTTTCGACTTTGCTCGACTCCTCAATACTTGCAGAGGTTAATGCAGGAATCTGCGAGGAGGGTTCTACATACAACTCTCCTCCTTGGAATATAGATGACGCAATACGATAGGCAGCAACGGCAACTTCCGGGCCGCTGGCTGATATAAACACGGGTGGAGGAAGTTGGCGCGGTCCGGGATTTAAAAGTGAAAACGACACATGAAATGTGTTCCTGTTCTGAAAGGATTTCTGCACAGCAAAAATCAGGGTGCCTGAGACTTTATCGAATGCCCCTGCCATTCCTGAACCAAGCTGGAAATCAGTAAGTGCAATGCCTCTTTGGCACGTTAGATCTGCAGTGCTAAAAATGCAATCAGTAGGATTGCCGCATTGAGGCGATACGACTGGTTTGCAGCTGGCTGAAGGAGACAACGAACCCGTCAGTCCAGTCAGTGTGATGACTGTACCTGCGGGAAACGGCTGGCTGAATTTCACGTAAAGACTGAGACGATTGCGACCACGAGATCCGGGCGCATCACCTCGAATTTGAGTCACCTGCTGCAGTGTTGCCTCAAGCACGGAGATTGCTGCTGCAGCTACTGTGTTGAGCACTGGCTCAAAGGTAACCGGTGAAAATGTCAAGCCCCCACCTTGTGCATCAGCTTTCAAACTCGAACCTGCACGTACTCCAATCGGATTCAAGAGCTCAATGTCAAATCTGAGCTCCGGAAGACATGGCGCATTTTGACTGATGTCAGAGAAAGAGCACTTCATGATGGCGGAATTTGGATTGAAGATCACTTCGCCTCGAAAGCCAGTCCAAATGGCTGTCTGCACAGCGTAGATCCGGTGGACATTGAGAGCAGCCCGAATGCTTCTGACTTCGGGATGGGATTCGTAGCAAAACAGACCGCTTACTCCCGCTGATGCGCCAATTTCAATGATCATTTCGACGCCAAAAGCAGCGATGAAGTTTGCCATGTTATAATTTTGAAGCACAGTTCGTGTCGAGAGACTACAACCCCCGCAGCCCTGCCAGGGACCTCTGCTGTATGCGTCTGGAGGAATCTCCATGTAAGAATTTGGAGCACAATGTGACTCTGTTGCCGTGCTAGATCCTCCCCGGCATACACGAATGTAGTCAATGTACTTGCTCCCATCTGCGGCATCAAAGTCTGTACAAAAGATAACGACATCAAGGGTTGCCACATGCAATTTTCCACATGACATGCAAGCTAAGGAAATTTTTTGATGGCACGAGAGCCCTCCAACACACTCACTTGTGTCAAAGAAGCGACCAGAATCTGTCGATAGCAAACTCAAGTCAGTTAGTTCGGGGCTCAAAGTATTTGTGAGTCCAGAGATGGTGATGGATAAAACGTCTGGTAAGAGTGACGCAAGATTGGTCTGCAGCACAATTGAAATCGTATTCGCGACGCGCTCCGTCAGTGTTGACTGCTCAACATAAAAGGATGTAAATGCTCCTTGCGTCCTGGCAGACAACACTCCCACACTACTGTGTAGTATTTGAGCTCCGATGTCCAGAATAGCCGGAGCGGATTTTGACAGGGCGCACACTGCGACTGTGGGGATTCTAGGCTGAGATTGGTCAGCAGGATTGCGGAGCACAAACGTGAGATGCATCCAGGAACTATCCATGTAGGGTGTGTCCGGGAGATTGAGTTCTCCATTAAGTTGATCCCAGGTGCCTGAGAGTGAGTGGGTACCAAGATGGCTCTCCACGACGGTCAGAGTTACCTCTGCGTTCAACAGATAGTCATCACATTTGTATTCTTGCACTTCGTCTGATACAGACAAGTCGATTAGTAATCCCTTACCAGACACCCCCGTTTCGAGACTGACGGGAAAGTCAACCACCACTTTTTTCCATACATTACAGGCACTTGCGCACTTGTGCCAAGGGCCCTTTTCGGCATTTTGAAGAATACTTCTTCCGTTGAGAAGTAGGGAGGAGATTTCTTCGCCACTCGAGTCTAGATCTGTGCATTTGATGGCAATGCTCAACGTTGCTGAGATCAGCATGCGCCCACTTGCGAGGTAGTCCACAAAATTCACAGCACAGTGCTTCTTCCCGAGGCATTTTCGTTGGTGTTGGTTTTCAGAGATGCTTCCACCCTGAACCTCCATAGAGTCTGTGTCTGGGGTGAGGCTTCCCTTCAATCCACGCATCACGAGCACACCACCCTCGGGCAGTACCGGCAGTGCAGACTTCAAAACGATACTTATCACACTACTGAGCGACGCAGCTGAACTCGTTTCGTGCGCGTAAACCAAGTCGAACGAAGTCGTGAAGGCAGATGTTTCGCATGCCCACTTTACCGTAATCGCAATGCCGGTTTCAATCCATCCCACATCAGTTTTCAGACAAAACTGATAGGTTGATGGCAGTATTGTCTTGGAGCTAGCCAGCAAATAGTCACGCATGGGTATGGCAGTGTTGAAGCCGGGACTCATGATAAATAGTCCCAAGGTATCCCGCCCGCTCGCGCTCCTCGAGGCGGCCTCTGTGTTCCAGTTGTCTTTGTCATTACATTCGCCCCTCGACGCAACGAGAGATCCAGAGAGAGCACTAGTGAGCTGCGCATCGCCAGTCAATGCAATTGCGTTGCCAATTCCCTTTAGTATAGTAGCGCGCTGCGTTGCACCGTCCGTATTAATTTCAACAGCGGTCACAGCACTCTGCACGGTCACTGATAAACCCGTGGCTCTCCAGATGCTGTCTTTGCTGCGGAAGCAAAGCTGATAGAGACCAGGCATCATTCCAGCGACCGAATCAGCTCCTTGAACATCCCGTGAAGTCGTGGTTGCTGTCCAAATTCCCGACGCTCTATTTGTTGGAGTCAGTGGGTTGTTTTCTTTTCCAAACAAATCACATTTTCGGTTTTCGGTCTGATCCCAGATCAACGATAAAGCCTCGCCTACTATGCCTTGCGTATTTCTATAGTAGGCCACGATGGCGCCGGTTGAATTCGGCAAAGCGGTTCGAAGGCCGTTGTGCGGCATGATTCCGTTGGTGATCAGGCCCAAAATTTCATCATGAACCCGGAGAGTGAGGCCCGTTGTGAAAAAGGAGCCGCCTCGGCTGAAGCATGCCTGGAACACGCGCGAGCCCAAAATCCCTCGCTCCCCGTTTAGAAGAATGTCTACTTCACTAGATTGCAGCACACGCGTGTCTTTGACGGGTGCCAAGTACCCACTCTTGTCCACAGATCCCACTTCAGGATTGTGATTCATATCACTGCACGAGAGATCAGCACCGATAAATGACAATCTATCCGTGTCAAGGCCATTCTGAAGACAGTCTTTTTCGAGGCAGTAGGCCACTTTGTTACCAACTGTTTTGGGCACGTTGGCCATCATGGACGAAACACTGTTGACAACCAACGCTACGACAATATTTTGAATCTCGACAGTGATGCCAGTCAGGAAAAACCAAGTTTGCGTGCCTTGCCTAAAACAAACAGCATACAGCCCGGGGCTCATCGACAGAACACGGCCTACATTCAAAAAGGTCTTGTCTGGAGCATCTGAACGCATATGTCCTGAAGCATCCATCGTCCTGTTGGTTGGATTGTCAAGCATATCCATGCAATCCCCTCCTATGGATATGAGAGACAGCAGATCCAACGGACTGCCCTTGACGGTTGGGTCGCGGCTTGTGTATCGCATTCGATTGCCATCGGATTTTGGCATCACTCCCCGCAGTCCTTGGTTGGGTGCTGCCTCGTTCACCACCAAAGAAACAAAGGCAGCCTGAATCGTGACGGCCAAGCCTGTCGAAATAAAAAGTGCACCAGCTATGCCGGATTTGTAACACACCTGGCATGTGTGTGCGTGTGTGTGTCAGTAAGGGAGTGAGGGTGAGCGTAATTGAGGGGAGGGGGGAAGGAGAGAAAGAGGAAGAGAAAGCAAGCGAGAGAGAGCGCGCGTGCGTGCATATCTGTGAATGTGTGTGTGCGCACCCCTTCTGTGCTCACATGCACGCGCGGAAGGAAAAGTCTCTTTTTCTTTCTGTCTCACTCTCCCTCTTTCTAACACACCCTGGTGTACCTGGTACACTCCAGGAACTTTTGCACCGCCGACGCCCACAACACTGTCCACTGCCGCCTTCAGCAATGTGTGGGAAGGCTTTTGCGTGTCGAGATGCAATAATTGAAAATTTGACGAAAACTGTTCGTTATCTCCGCCAGGTGAAATGTCTGTGCAGTCTCCATCTGCAGTAATGAAAGATATTGTGCCATTCCGACTAAGCTGGATGGCATTGCCGTTTGCTAACGGTAATGATGTGCGTACTCCTTGATTCCGGCCCAGAGCAGACGAAACGATGTAATTGCCCATCAAGTTAATTTGAAGTGAAACTAATTCCATCTGCAACACGATGGCAAGACCAGTTTCGCTGAAGCCTGTTTCCTTTGCAGCAGCCATCGTACCCTTTGCTCGAAAGCACACCTTGTACATTTTGAGCGGCAATATATACATGACCAGTTGGATTGATGCTGGTTTGAGTATGACCTCTTGACCAAAAATTGTATCTTCCGCCACATATTCGAGAAATCCAGATCTTGGGTTGGTTTCAGACGAAATGAGAGACGATGGATTCTGCAATTTGTCGGCACACGCGTTTTCTGGCGGAATAAATGACATCATATCTCCTATTTGTGGAGCTCGGGTGCCAGTATATTTTATTCTGGAGGATGCCACAGCTGGAATAGCAGCCAGTAAGCCTCGATTTGGCGCAACACCGTTGACTGACATTGCGCGCACTGTCTCTTGAATCCGTAAGGACAGACCACTGCTAGCGTACTGGCCTCCACCTATCCGAATACATACACTGTGAATGCCCACTCCTCTGGCAAATATTGCGGCAGTAAATTGCGTCTTTTCCGCAACTTGTCCTGCAGCAACCGGACCCACTTGTTGTGCGTTGATTGCCGATGCCGTGTTGACTGTCGCACAATCTCCATCGAAAGCGACCAAGTGAAAGGATACAAGCATTGCTGCATTATTGCTCAACGATACAAACGACATCGAATGCCAATCGTTCAATACACCTGTAATCTGCAACCCAGTCATGACAAATCCATATCCCGACGCTTGACCTCGACCAGGCTGCAGCTGGAGAGCAACGACATCATCTTGCACTGTGAGATGAATACCAGTAGAATGCCACACAGGCCAGCACGAAAAGTAGGCACAGGCCGAAGCTCCTCTGTAGCAGACTTGGTAGCTGCCTGCAGTCAAGCTTGAAAAATCAGGATTTGAGCTGATGGTGGGATCGCAACCGATTTCGTCCGCGTGTCTATTTGCGGAATCGTAATCTGGACCCGCTTTCTTGAGACATGACTCAGTGCCGATCATTCCATTGTCCGTGTGAGCACTCAAGAATCCCAAAGGCGAATGTTCTACGCTGCACGTCGGTTTATCTTTAGTCTGACACAGTCGCGCACACTCGCCATCCGTGGCTACCAGCGCAAACGAGTCACCGATTTTTTTTGGGTTGCTGGCGCTCCTAAAATAGCTCATGATCACCCCAGCAGCGCGCGGAACTACTGGCAGTACGCCCTTTTTATTCCGAACCCCATTGATTTCCAATCCCAGCACTGCATTTTGTACAGTTAACGATAGACCAGTAGTCACAAATAGTGTCGCTCCCTTGGGCTTGTAGCACATTTGACGCCTTTCCAGTCCAATCTCTCCGCCCTCCCTCAGCAGAATGTTCGTCACCCCTTGATCAAGAACCCCCGACACCCCGAGGCTTAAATGTCCTGACACCCCAGCGCCGGGGGCAATGGGATTTGCTAGGAGATCTGAGCAAGATTGTTCTGGAGGGATGAATGAGATAGCACTGCCTGCTTCGGCGCCTAGTCTACAATCCGCCTCGCGGCATACTCGAATTGAAATGCCGGGCGTCTGCGAGAGATAGAACGTCAGATGGCGGGAAGAAGTCTAGTTTGACTTTGAGTTCTGCATATGTGCGTGTGTGGGATGAAAAGGCAAGCAGATACTAGGTCAAGATGTACCAAAAAAA
>Ga0209491_10009318_pt1 | contig 12099 bp, 11 predicted proteins | sample BON02_FD_187213 | JGI IMG/M metagenome (GOLD analysis project Ga0209491, IMG submission 187213) | Freshwater microbial communities from Lake Bonney liftoff mats and glacier meltwater in Antarctica - BON-02 (SPAdes) (version 2) | ecosystem: Environmental > Aquatic > Freshwater > Ice > Glacier... | reverse complement strand
ACGACTTCGGCTCACGCCTTATACGCATCCTGCAACCCTCGATACGGAGCCTCTGGCTAAGAGCTACTCCGGCGGGAGTTCCACCCGCTTGTCAACAAACCATTTCCAGTCCGCACATGCATCAGGTTGTTGCACGGTGCTTCAGCCATCTCGATACCAGTGCGGGCGATGGGGACTCAGCATTACGATCCGCCAGCTTTCCTTCCGCTCAAAACCGATCCAGCGCATCTTCGTTTTGCACTTCGGACAGCACGGAGCTGCGTCGTCGATGCAGTCTGCAGGCGTGACGCTGGTGGCGTCAGAGGCGGGAGGTATGACACTGGAATCTGCAGGTTGAGGCGACACCGCAGCCAGCAACTCGCGGCATTCGGCGAGGTAGCGCTCACGATGACCGTTCCAATAGAAAAGGCAAATGGGACGCAGCTCATTTCTGAATCAATGAGCGACGGGGCCAACGTAGGGGCCATGCACCTGTGAAAATGAACCCGTCCGCAGCCTGCCTTCAACTCAAACTTAGTCTGACATCAAGGGGTCGTCCCAGGAGGCACAACAATAAGTAAGTAGCGAAACCGATAAATGAGCTGCATTGCCTAACGTACGTAAATGCGATAGCTACGACCACGCTGATAAGATTCTGATATAGGGTCTTCCTTTGAAAGAGACCAACCAGAGTTGAAAGCTGACGACCGTCAACCGTTGATGCCGTTCAGGCGGAACAATCCCCCATACGTTCGGTGTCACGATCTGTGACAAGAGTGACGACAGATTTCTGGAAACGGCCGAAACTTGACTGAAGCAACGACAAATTGATTGCAATTCAGGAAAACACGCAGGACAGGGATGATGGAGACGCATCCAAAATTAAGTTCGCCGTCATCTTCGCGGAGCCTTTTTCATTTCTCGCCTGAATTTTTCATAGTCAACCAGGTTTTCAGACACGCACGAACCACAGAAACATTTTCGAAAGACCTGTCTTTCTGTTTACAGAATTTATCTAGGTGGGTGGCACCGTTTTTGCACCACACCTTTGTGGCAGCACCGTTGTTCCCTGGCGGACTTGCAAAGTCCTTCCAATCATCAACCTTATGAAAATATGGCGGCACCCAACTAACTTCCGTGAGATTCCACTTCCGCATTCGGCGTGAATTCCAGACCACCAAGCTGCGCGAGTTTCATCATGATCAAATCCGTGACCTCCTGCAGCTCCGCGTGCCCTGGCTTCTTGTCGTACCATGCCGACAAATCAATCGGTTCACCGTAGATCAATATCACTTGCGTTCTTTTCAAGAACGCTGCAATCATGGACTTTGCTCGCGGCGAGTTTTTAATAAAAACAGGAATCACGGGAACTTTCGACTTGATCGCCAGCCACGCAACGCCGCTGCCTCCATGCAGAAGACGCTGGTCAGGACTTTCCACGTTCAATCGACCTTCAGGGAATAATCCCAGCAGATGACCGGCCTCCAACCGCTTCATCGCTTCACGAATGGGTTTCATATCGCGACCGCTGCGTTCAACGGGAATGCTTTCCATCGCTCGACACACCCAATTGATAACACCGCGTAGTTCATAAAATTCGCGCGCCATCAGAAAACCGATCACTCGCAAATGCGGCTTTTTGAAACCAGCGAAGTGTCGATGCCAGACCAGAATAGGATCGACGGGACTGGTATGATTCGCCACGATGATCGCCGGGCCGGTTTCCGGAAACGGACAAGCGTTGACTGTCCTGCAGCGGGCGAATAGCAGTCCGTGAACCACAGCTATCTGGTAGCAAATCCATGCACGCCATCCCGCACCGCAGGTCGCTGCGCGGATGCCTGCAATGGACACCATCAGTAGAGCAGCACAAAGAATCCAGAAGATGGGCGATCGCCACTCCATATTCCGTTATCCATCAACAGAGCGGCCTGAGCCGCCAATGTTCGGTCTTTGATTTATACTTCACGCGGTCAAGAGTGAGGTGCCAAGCGGAATGCACTTGTCCCCCCCGCATTCAATTTTCCAATTTCACAACTGTTTCACGGGGGGAGAGCAGGCTGTCAATTTAATGAGTTTTCGCCACCCAAAAAACGTCAGTGAGGGATGGAATTTAATGAGTTTTCGCCACCCAAAAAACGTCAGTGAGGGATGGAATGGCCTGCATTCTTCGTCTCACATCCCTCGCTGATGCGTCGGGTTACGATGAAACTGATTATGTCAGCCCGGTCAGTACGCCGTCCTTGCAGTATTCCGGATTGCCGAACGTTTCAATGTGATGACCGAAACCGTGAGCAAGTGCGACCAGAAGACGGTTGTGCGGGATGTTCGGAAACTTGAGCGATCGTCCCATTTTGAAGTCCAGGCCGCCGCCGACCATCAAAAACGGGATATTGTCGAGCGTATGTGAATTCCCCTGGCCAAGTTCATTGCCCCATACGACAAGGGTGTTGTCCAGCAACGAACCTTCACCGCCGGGTTCAGGTGTCTCAGACAGACGTCGCACAAGATAAGCCATTTGTTCGGCGTACCAGGTGTTGATCTTCGTCAGCTTTTCGTGAGCCTCTTTGTTTTCATTTGGCTCATGTGACAATTCATGATGGCTCTCATCGATTCCCAGCCAGTGCATTTTCGGGTTGCCGACGGAGTTCGTAATCTGAAATGTCGCGACGCGCGAAAAGTCGTTTACGAAACTATTCACCATCAGATCCATCTGCATCTTTGAAATCTGTGGGATGTTGTCGTTTTCTTCTTTCACGCCGGGTTCCAGTTCCGGCACCGCGTGTCCCATATCTTTGGATTGCGACTGCTTGAGTTGTTCTTCCATGGATCGCACAAACGTGGCGTGTTCGTCAATCAAATGCCGGTCGGCTGAGGACACCACTTTGCTGATCTGCTTCAAGTCTTCCTGTACGCTGTCGAGGATACTCGTGAGGACTTCCCGATCTTTGACTTGTCCATAAAGTTTCTTGAACATCTGATATGGATCGTCGGTCGGTGCGATTGGTTTGTTGGCACCGGCGTAACTCATGCGGGTCCAGGTGTCCGCGCGATCCGGGACCATCACGCCGAATTCCAGTGACCCAAATCGAGTCCGTGTTTCTTCCTTTGACTGCAGAAAGTTGGCGATCTCCTGATCAATGGAGATGCCACTGGCCCAGCCAGCCGGCGTATCTGATCCGCCCTGGATATTTCCGGGGAACAGCTCAGCGCCTGTCAACAGGCAGCCCATACCTCGCATGTGATTATCGCCGTCGCCACGGACTTTGTCGCACACGCCGTGCATTACCAACATCCGTGATTGAAAATCCTGCATCGGTTCCAGGATGCGTTTGAGCGTGAATGTTTCGCCTTCTTCGTCCGGCCAGAAATCCCAGGGCACTGTGCCGTTCGGACTGAACATAATCACGATTCGCTGCTTTCGCGATGTCATCGCTGCTGGCGACGCAAATGCACTCAGGTTGGAAATGAACGGCATGGCTGCCGCGCCAAGCCCCAGCGTCTTTAGAAACTGTCGTCGATTGTTCATGATTTGTAATCCGCGATCTGCAAGAGCGAAGTTATTTAGCCGGTTATTCGTTCCGAGGCTGGAGTCCTGGAACGAGAATTCACGCCTTATTCTACGGTCTGTACCTGTAGTGGGATTCGCCAGAATTCCATGCACTGGCAGGATTTCTGGCAAAATCCATTACGCACTTACCATCCATGAACGCTGGAACGGCAGGCGATTTCAACTGCCAGATGTTTCATATTGTACTGGTGATCTCTAAAGAATGCAGATAATTCTGCGATTGAATTCGATCCATAAGCCAGAATAGGCTGCTGCACCATATGGTGAAAAAACTGTCGTCCAAATGCGCGATGTGTTTCTTCGCTGCGAGCCATAAACGTGGCAAGTTCTTTTGCTCCATCGAACCGTACAAATTCACCATTGCGCTGCAGATACTGTCCTGCGGAATCGATCCCCTTTTCTTTTTCCTTGTCGCGGAATCGGCCCACCGCGTCAAACTTTTCGAGGGCGAAGCCCAGCGAATTGATGAGGCCATGACAGTTTGCACACACTTCGGCACTGGTCTGAATTGTGACGCGTTCGCGCGTCGTCAGGTCCGGTGCCAGATCTGGTGCGGTCGGCGCAACGGCAATCGGCGGAGGCTTGACACCGCGCCCCAGAATCCCGCGAGACATAAAGACGCCGCGATGAATGGGCGAACTCGTCTGCATGTACGCAAAGCCGCTGAGGATAAACGGATGCGAAATGATGCCCGACCGTTTTTCAGACTCAAACTTCACTTCCTGAAACGGAGCGTCCTCGGGCAGATCGACGCCGTAGAACTTCGCCATGCGACCGTTCATAAAAATCGTGTCGGTCAGAAGCAGCCTTTGAAAGTCGGCGGAGTCTGCATCAACCACATGCTCAAGCATCATCTCCAGCGAGGTACGCAAGTCGGCAGCCAGCTCCGGCGTAAAATCCGGAAAAGTCTCGGTATTCTTGTCGATTTCCTGCAGTCGTTCCAGATTCATCCACGTGCGCAGAAATTCCAGCATTCGCGCACGACTACGATAATCGTTGACCAATCGCCACGCCTGTTCGCGAATCTGCTTGTCGTCCGCAAGCTTTCCGTTTTTCGCAGCGTCGAGTAACTTTTGATCAGGAATCGAATCCAACAGAGCAAACGACAATCTTGAGGCTCGGTCAAACTGGTCGTCGGCACCAGTCGGTTCACGATAGAGAAAACGCGGCGACTTCAGAGCCAGCAAAATGATACGATGAATACCTTCTTCCGTACTTTTCGCTGCAGCGAACTGGGACTCAACGTAAGCTTGCCGTAATTCATCGGTCAACGGTCGGCGAAATGCTCGTTCCACAAACTGCGATGCAAACGTTCGCAGATTTTCATCACGGTCACCTTTCTTATCAATCAGTCGCGGAAGTTTTGCTACAAACTTATCGGCGATCTCTGTCGCGGCATACGTTGTCGCTTCATCCCATTCTTTTGAAACGCTTGTGCCACGTTCATAACCGGAACTGCGATCATCCGGCGGAAAAGGAGTTTCCACAATCATGATTTCCGGAGAATTTTCCGGAATCAAATTGGCGGCAGGAATGACTTCCTTCACGCCATGGGGCGACTTCCATAGCAGCGACACAGACGATGTTGGCTCTTTAAACTTGAACCATTCCAATTCCAGCGGATACACTCGACCTTCAAGCAGAAAGCGAGACCCGGTAAAATCCGTGTCAACTCCCGAACGAACCCATGCATCGATAAGCGGTGTCTCATTATCGTTGACATTCAGTCGAGCACCGTTTTCGGTATGAACTGTGAATTCATACCAACCGGTTTCGCGCGGGATGAGCGATCCTTTCCAGCGGATTGAAAACTCTTCCTTCTTCTCGAACTTGCCTTCTTCCGGAGTCGCATCACCGAAGTTGAAATTCACAGTCGGATCAGTCCGCTCGATCTTGCGTTTGTCGCCTTGGAAATTGCGGCTCTCAAAATATTCCGCCTTCAAGCCGCGTTCAGTGCCGGGCTGGACTCTCCAGCGGAAACTGGTGCCAAGATCTGCGATCGCATTGCGGTACTGCGATACGGTGAGTCGGCTAAGTTCTATTCGTGGAGGATTGAGTTTTGCTTGTGCTTCGGGCGAATAGAACTGCTGCTGCATCCATTCGGCAACAGCTTGAGCGTCGTCACCCGTGCAGTCTTCCGGAGATCCGTCTGGCATCGTGCGTGTGACAAGATCTGCCAGATCCGATGTCGGACGATCACCAAAAATCGGCGCGGGCACGTCGGTGGTTCCACTGCCATTTACGCCGTGGCAACTTACACAACGCGATTCGTACACCGCACGGCCACGTTCAAGCACGGAATTTTGCGAGGAGGATTCGGCAGCGGTTTGAGGTGTGTCGTCTGCTGGAACAGCGACATTTGCTGACAGCAGGAGCACACAGAGAAATCCGGCAAAAGGCCGCATAACTCGCTCCGGTTTCTGGGGCTTGGAATTTGGGTGGGATTTTGAGGCAGGTTGGGCATTGCTGCCCGTCGAGTTTCTTGCAAACTCACACGTTATAGTATGTCGGCAATGTGACCACGGGCAATTCGCCGAGTCTGGCGTAGCTTCGGATTTTCAACACTGAGGACCGCTCGGTTGTCTGGGGGTAATAGGATGAATTTATGCAAAAAACCTATTAACTCATTGGCAAGCGGCAGCAATGAGGACTGCACGGACCTGCTTCTGGCGGCGGACAGGATGACGCCATCGGCAGAGAACTACCAGCGGTGACTCGCCCGGCCGCAGCGCTCATCAGCTTTTCCATCTTCTTTGAACCGCATTTCGGGCACGCCGGTTTCTCCGCGCGGCCAACCAGTAGTTCAGATGCGCAAGAGCAGGCTTCACATTGAAATTCAAACAAAGGCATCGATATTCAATCTTTAGACGGTAACTTTGAAATTTGGTGATTGGCTTAAAAACGTGATGGGATTTTCGAGCGTCACTTTGTCAATGAGCGACATTGCATGGCCGCGACGAGACATTTCAACTCGCGCTTTCGGCACAGCCAGCGGATCGCTGCAGCCCCAGTCGCCAGCGGAATTCATCCAGATGCGTTCTGAACCGTACATCTCGATGACGTCTGTTGCTCGCTGAGGCGTCATCTTAGTGTCAGGGTAGAGCGTCATCCCGGCCCAGAAGCCACGATCCAGAACTTCCGCAACTGTGTGTTCTTCGACATGGTCAATCAGAATGCGGCCTGCATCAATATGGCTGGCGCTAAGAGCATCCATAATGATTCGTGTGCCCTTACGTTTATCTTCCAGATGTGGCGTGTGAACAAGCACAAGTTGGTTATGCTTTTCCGCCAGAGCGATCTGTTCTTCCAGAATGATGAGTTCATTCTTTGTGTTCTTGTTAAGCCCGATTTCACCGATCCCGAGCACCGTATCGCACTTCAAAAACTCCGGAATGATCGACATAACTTCGCGTGCGAACCCAGGATCGTCGGCTTCCTTGGGATTGATACACAGCCAGGTAAAATGTTTGATACCGAATAACGCGGCGCGCCGCGGTTCGTATTCTGTCAACTGACGAAAGTAGTCTGCAAACCCCTGAGCGCTCGAACGATCAAACCCTGCCCAGAACGCTGGCTCGGTGACGGCAATACACCCTGACTGCGCCATTCGCTGATAATCGTCAGTGGTGCGCGACACCATGTGAATATGAGGATCGATGTATCGCATCGCTTTGTCTACTCCTTATGGACCGATCAATTCATGCGTGCTGGAATGCCGCATTGTTAAAACGCCGATCTTGCCATTCATTCATTAAGGCTTATCGCACGGCCCCTGCAGCGCCTTTCATTCCGTAGGCGGATTGAGGCATATCAGTGGTTGAATCGCTGAGCAGCTCGAGGATGCGTTTTACCCGATGTGGCTGTCCGTCGATCAGCACGGCCACCGCATGCTGAAGTGCCACTTCACGAAAATCATCGGCCCCCGGGGTCGGTTGAGCGCGATCAATTCGATCCAGAAACGCAGCAACGTCGAGCAGCTTTGCGCGGTGTTCAAGGAAGTACATGTTGATCACCTGCTCCCGAGTCTGCGGGCAGGATTTTGTGAGTTCCGTCATTTTGGCCTCTTGGTATCTCAGCAGCGCGAAACGAGCGACAACGAACCCTGTCGGCAGGTCAGCTTCGCAATCGAATTCGTTTGACAAGAAAATGGGGCCGCTCGGACTTGAACCGAGAACCAACGAATTATGAGTTCGCTGCTCTAACCGATTGAGCTACGGCCCCGCATTGATATACTGTAGATCGAAATTCTTAACGACTACCGTTACGACTACCGATCAAGGATTCTTCGACGTGCAAAAAAAGAAACTGAAACCTGATAAGCCAAGGAAGGATTTTCCACTTTCGCCAGCAAATAACGGGCAATGGTGCAAAAAGATCCGTGGCAAGATTTACTACTTCGGCGTTTGGGGAAGTCCCGACGCCTCAGAGGCAGAATATCTCAGAGTCCGCGAATACTTGCAAGCCGGACGACTACCGCCAGCGACTACCGCTACGGGAATTCGCATGAATGATCTGTGCAATCGGTTCCTGAATGGCAAGCGAAGTATGGTCGATAGCCAGGAACTCAGCATTCGATCGTTTCATGATTATCATGCGGCATGTGCGGAGATCGTTGATCATTTTGGTCGGGAACGATTGGTGGACGACTGCAAGCCAGAAGACTTCGAAGGATTCAGAGTCAACGCCTGCAAGGGGCGTGGGCCATACGCAATTGGAAAGATTGTCACCGTAACGCGGATGGTGTTCGGCTTCGCTTACAACAACGAAATGATTGAAAAGCCGATTCGCTTTGGACAGCAATTTGCCCGACCATCAAAAAAGACAATGCGGTTACATCGCGCCCGGAATCAGAAGAAGCACGGACTCCGGATGTTTGAGGCCGCTGAGATCCACCAGTTGCTCTCTGAGGCGTCTCCAGCGTTGAAGGCGATGATTCTACTGGCTTGTAACGGAGGGCTCGGAAACAGCGATTTGGCGAACCTGCCGAAGTCTGCATTCAAAGGCAACTGGTTGCAATTTCCAAGAGTCAAAACGGGTGTCGATCGTCGCATTCCGCTATGGCCGGAAACAAAACAGGCAATCAAGGAAGCAATTAAAAAGCGACCGAAATCAAAAGACTCAGTAGATGATGAACTTTGCTTCATCACGAAGTATGGTCACCGGTGGGTGCGTCTCGGTCCAAGTGGAACAAGCAATCTGGACAAGATCATTGATGCGTTCAACAAACTGCTGAAGAAGCTGGAATTGAAGCGTGAAGGGCTCGGCTTCTACGCACTTCGTCACACGTTCGAGACGATCTGCGGCGGTTGTGGTGACCAGGTGGCTTGCTCTTCAATCATGGGCCACACTTCAAACGACATGGCATCGCTGTACCGAGAAACAATTTCCGACGAACGCCTGCTGAAGGCTACGAATCACGTTCACGGCTGGCTGTTTGGCAAGGATTCGGGAGGGGAACAATGAAGGATTTACTCACACGAATTCGGGCGATGGCAGTTCGTTTATCGGCGCGAGGCACTCGACTCGGCCACGTTGGCGCGAATACGAAGCGCACGGCAGATGAACTCAGGCGGGAACTGGTGGCGAGGTTCAACGCTGAACTAGACACGCACACGACTACGGAATTCTTTAAGACCGAACGCTATGACGAAACCGAGGACGGAAAATACAAAGAGCGCCTCATACCCGACAACGAAAGAGAACCAGTCAGTAGGTCAGTACCAAACGCCAAGGGCGAAATTCTGCAAGCCTTGCTAGAACATTTGGTGAGCGGAGCGTTTGGCAACCCCTCGCATTCACCAACGGAACGCGAAAACCGCATTCTTGCAGCGGCAAAGGCTTTGATTGAATTGTGCGACGGGCTGGAATTGAAGTCTGATTCTTCGGTTCCGTCACCCATTGAAAACGCAAACGAGGGGACAACCGAGGGGACAAAAAACAGCGAAACAGCGGACACTGACGATATTTCAGAAAAAGAATCAGAAATAGTCCGGCATTGGTGCGAACTATGCCAGAAGATGAAAAGCCATTGGTTCAACGCAATAAAAAAAGCGGGGAAAGACATTCCTCGCCAAACGTTTTTTAAGCAGTTTTTTGAACGGCCAAAGCTCCCCGCGATTTGGATAGACTCTGGTTGGTCAGGGATGATGAAGAAGTTCAAAGCAAACGAAAATCAATGGCTTGTTGAATACGAAAATCTCAAAACGTCTCTTCGCAAAGCGGACACATGAGCGGACAGCCAAGAACCTCTCTGTAACGAAATAATCCAAACGCAAAACTTCCTTTCAGTCACGTGACACAAATCACTCAGACCGAAAGGAAGTTTTTTTATGTCCGAAATAGTCACAACCGGACAGGCCGCAACTCTACTGAATCGCCAGGTTCATCAGGTCCGCAGAGTAGCCGATGAGATCTGGCCAGACATGTTGCGAGCCGGTCAGAATCGACTGATTCGCAAAGACCAATTACCCGAACTGGCTGACGCGCTCGCCAGTCGATATCGATCGCCGCAGGTGGCGCAATGAGCACACCGCAAGACCTGACAGTCAGCGACGTCGCCAGCGAGATCCGCACACGTTCTGAATCCGTTGTCGCGCTGATTAAGTCGGGGGCACTGGTCGCCTACGACGCTTCCATTCCCGGATCGAAACACAAGACGCTTCGGGTCACTCGCGAAGCCCTGGACAATTTCAAGGTCGGACGATCCGCAAGGCAGACGAAGCCAGGGCGACGCGTCAAGCATTCAAAACCAGAAAACTTTGTGGAGTATTTTCAATGAGCAAAAAATATATTCCCGGTCACGTGATTGATGAATGTCGCGACTTGCGACGCCATGGCGAACGCCTCGAAACGCTTGCCGGTCGTTTGGACATTCCCCCCGACGAACTGGCGGAATTGCTTGGCGAGTCTCGGCCGGTTCAGTCGCAGGCGGCTGAATTCGATCTTTGGCGAACGGACGAACTCAACGCACGGCTTTAACGAACGAAGCCCGACGCTGGGAAACGCCGGGCTTCAAGATTCTTCGGCCGTCTTTGGTGGACGGCAATTCAGGCTCCGAACTCGAAAGGTTCAAAACAATGTCCGGAACGTTCTCAGGTATTGTAAACGGTTCAGGTGGAAATTTCGACGATATTTTTGACGGATGGGAGGAAGTTCAATCCGCCGACGATTACGGGCAACCGTTGCCCGTGGGGAAGTACGTTTGCCTTTGGAAAAAGGGCGAACTCACGACAAACCGGAAGGGAACGCCAAGCTACAAATTGACGTTTGAAATTGAGTCCGGCGAACACGCAACCCGAAAACTCTGGACTGACATTTGGCTGACGGCGGCATCTCGCACAATCGCGAAGCGGGATTTGGCAAAGCTGGGCATCACAAACCCCCGTGAACAACTCACGCAACCGATTCCGCGCTGGCTTCGCGTGGCCGTTTGGGTTGGACTACGGGCGGACGATTCAGGCACGGAACACAATGTTGTGACGCGGTTCGAAGTTCTCGAACTTGTGAAGCCAGAAGCCGACGTATTCGCGCCGTCTGATGTTGTGGCCGATTCGCCAGAACCGAAAGAGGGGGCGCCATTCTGATGAACATTTCAGATTTCCGCTTCGGGTTTAGGTGTCTTGATCGTCAAGGCGATCGTAAATTGACAGACGCGCGGGCCGCGTTTGTTGCTCACGTCAAAGCCGATCCAACGGCCGCGACGCCCGACGAATGTTTCTTATCGCATTTTCAGTTTGCCGATGAGTTCCGCGAACGCCTTGAAAAGACGGGTTCAACCAAGGGCTACGCTGGGCCAACGTGGGCCGAATGGCTTGTATTCGACATTGACGTTGAAGGCGACGTTCTGGAAGCACTGGAGCAAACCAGACGCCTCGTTTCGTGGCTGGTGAGTGAGTTCAATCTGAACCACGACAATCTGATGATTTTCTATTCCGGTTCGAAGGGCTTTCACGTCGGGTTGCCAAGCTGTTTGTGGCGGGGGCTGCCAGCGGTTCGGTTTCACGAATACGTCAGACGGGTCTTCGAAACGCTGGCAGCCGATTCTAAAGTGCACATTGATTCGGCGGTTTACGCGCGGGTGAACTTGCTGCGGGCTCCGAATTCAAGGCATCGCAAAACGCGGCGATACAAAATCCAATTGACGTTCGATGAACTGATGAACCTGGCACCCGACGCGATTTTGGCAATTGCGGCTGAACCCCGTGAAGGGTGGATCCCCGAACCCGTAGCTGAGAACGCTTCGGCTGTGGAATACTGGGCCGAAGCAATCGCGGCGGTTGAAGCCGATCAAAAGCAATCCAAACCGTTGCCGTTTGACGATCCCGAACCGAAAGAGCCGCAACCGTTTGCGGTTCGAACAAAGCTGAACGCGTTAACGCGGGCGATTTTGCAATCAGGATTGATTACCGGTGACCGACACCGGGAGCTATTTTCGGCAGCGGCGAACATGGCCGAATTCAGTCGTGATGAACTGATTCGGGCTTTGCTGACAGGGCCGGGACTGAGTTCCGGAATTCCCGCAGCGGACGTGGCGCGTCAGATTCTTTGCG
>Ga0209491_10009316_pt1:10000-12100 | contig 12100 bp, 20 predicted proteins | sample BON02_FD_187213 | JGI IMG/M metagenome (GOLD analysis project Ga0209491, IMG submission 187213) | Freshwater microbial communities from Lake Bonney liftoff mats and glacier meltwater in Antarctica - BON-02 (SPAdes) (version 2) | ecosystem: Environmental > Aquatic > Freshwater > Ice... | reverse complement strand
CTACTACGACTACTGCTGCTGCTCGCCTGCTCCTGCTGCTGCTGCTGCTGCTGCTGCTGCTGCTGCTGCTGCTGCTGTTGATACCGAGACGACACCGCCACCAACTGACTCGCCGCGGCCGTGGCTGCGTTTGAGGCCTCTGCTGCTTCTTCTTGAGCGCGGGCCAGCTCGATTGTGTGTCGTTGCTGTGCGTCTTCCAAAGCCCGCCTTGCCTCGTGTAGGCGTGCCTCCATCTCTCTCTCCAGCCTGTCCTTCGCTTCCTCCACCATCCTTAATTTCTGCTGCCACTCCGCCGCTTCCACACGTGCCTGTGCCAGGTTCTGCTCCGCTGCTTGCTTCTCGTTTTGGATCCGCCCTAGGAGGGCTTGCATGTCTGTGAGCCGCACTTCGAACAAGGCCTTCTCCCTCTTCAATGCCTCCTGCGCTTCCGCCGCTGCATCCGCCGAGACTTGGCGCATCTCATCCTTGAGATCCCGGGAAGCCTGCTGCTGGTGCTGCTTTTGGAACTGCTGCTGCTGGGCGGTGTGGTGGTGGTGGGCGAGGAAGGCCTCAAGCTCGTCGAGCCGAGCGTCCTTTTCTTGCATGCGGTACTCCAGGTCGGCAATGTGTTCCTCCAAGTCTCGTTCCCGCTCCCCCGAATCCATCTCCCCGCCATTCAACCGCTCGATCTTGTCCTTTTGGTAGTAAATGGTCATTTTCAGGTCGAAGTTTTCCTTGTGCAGGGAGTGGAGCTCGGTCTCCATCTCGTTGAGGGTTTTGGGTTGCCCGCCTTTGAGCAACAGGTCGATGTCACGGCGCATTGGGATGCCGTCCTCCCCTGTGAAGGGCAGGGCTGCCGTGCCCCCGTGGACACCGCCCGCACCGTCCATGGTGGCTGTGCGTGGGTGGTGTGTGGGTGGGGGTGTGTGGGGTGTGAGGGAGACATTCTTTGGGGAGAGAAGAGGAGGGAGGGGGGAGAAGCGAATTGTGCCTTGGCAGCACCACCGGCAGCACCAGCACCAGCACCACCGCCGCAGCCAGCACGTCCTCCACTCGGCACTGTAGACGCCTATGTGTGGGGTGTGCTGTGTTTGTGGGTTGTGCGTCGTGTGGGGTGTGGTTGTCATCTCCAAATTCGGACGCGTTCATTTTGGCGACTCCTCGCGAAGGGCGCCAAAAACTTTGGCGTGACCTCCTCCCTCCCTCCCTCCCCCCTCTGTGCCTTTCCCAACACTCTCACGCCACTCACACACATCCACCCCGTACACAGGCAGGCCTCTACACGCCGCATAAAACGATGCCGTCCCCGAAGAGAAAGCCACGACCGGGCACACAACGCAAACCCACTGCTGCTCCGACAGGGTCAAAGAAGGCCGCCTCCCCTCCTCCTCCTCCTGCTACTACTGCTCCTCTCCCTACGTCTACTGCTGCACGTCGTCGTCCTACGGCAGCAGCAGCAGCAGCTCCTCCTCCTCCTCCTGCAGTCATCCGAAATCAAAGGCACGCTGTCCATGTCAAGTCCGCCTACTTTCCCCAGGACGAGGAAGAGGAAGAGACCTCATCGTGCTGGGACGAAGGAGGGAGCGGCAGTCCAGGGGTGAACGGCAGAGCAACGACGGCGGCAAGGCATCCACAAAACAGCGTTTTGGCGCAAGTCAACTTCCCTGTCCTGCCAACTACGAAAAAGGAGGAGGAGAACCAGGAGGACGAGGAGGGGGAGGAAGCCCCCTTCTCTTTCCCCGCCACCCACGAGGTGCTCTGGCCCCGCGGTCCCCACGGCGGCGAGCCCCTGACACTATCAGCCCTCGACGTCCTGGCTCCCTTGCTCTTCTTACCCTTGCAGGCTCTAAGGACACTGCATGCCCGCCTCCTCCTTTCCCTCCACCCCCCGTCCTCATCACAATCACAAGAAGCGGATGCTCTCCACCCATCTACTCGTGCCTCTCCTTCCTCAGCATCGTCGTCAGCGTCCTCTCTTGACAAAGGTCTTCACACTCCTTCTACTCATACATTTCCTCTCTTATCATCAACATCGTCTTCTTTTCCTCAAGACCTACCAGTAGTAGTAGAAACTGCTCTCTGCCCAACAATCGCCTGCCTGCGGCATCTCCCCCTCCACTC
>Ga0209491_10009316_pt1:0-7500 | contig 12100 bp, 20 predicted proteins | sample BON02_FD_187213 | JGI IMG/M metagenome (GOLD analysis project Ga0209491, IMG submission 187213) | Freshwater microbial communities from Lake Bonney liftoff mats and glacier meltwater in Antarctica - BON-02 (SPAdes) (version 2) | ecosystem: Environmental > Aquatic > Freshwater > Ice >... | reverse complement strand
GCTACAATCGTCATCCCGGACCAGCAGCAACAACAACAAGAAGAAGAGAAGGGCCACAACCACACCGCTGCAGCAGAAGAACAAGAAGCAGCAGCAGCAGCAGCCGCAGCAGCAGCAGTAGCAGCAGCAGCAGCAGAGCCATTGACTCAGACTTTTCGTTTGTTTCCCCGCATGGAAGTGCCTCGGATTATTTACACACCTCAAAAGGGGGAGGAAGGCGAGGGAGGGAGGGAGGAAGAGGTGGAGGGAGAGGAGGGGAAAGAGGAGGAGGACGAGGAGAGTCCGTCTATTCTGTTGATTGAGCAGCGGTATGTGGGCGTGGGGAGAAGTAGCAGTACACGGCAAAGACAAAATTGAGGATGGGCTGAGATGAGAAGAAGAAGGGAGAGAGATTGTAAAACCAAACCGAAAGAAAGGCAACGACTTAACAAAGTAATGGGAAAAGAGAAGAGTATGAATCGACTCGAGGCATGTTGTTTTACTCACTCTCTCGCCACCCTATGCTTATTTCTCTTGGATATTTGGTATGTCTGCCGTCTCCCAATTTCCTTCCTCTTCCTCTTCTCATCATCCCTGCCTGATCCCTCCTCCCTTTTTTGAGAAGCAATGCTTCCCCCTCCTCACTACACATACTACATGTCACACCCTCAAATAAATAATCAACCAAAAACGAAAACAAACTACACTTCACTTCCTGGAAAAGACATTCACCCTCCCTCTTTCCCTCCCTCCCTCCCTCCCTCACTCCCTCTTTGTGCCTATTGCCGGCGAAATCGGGCGTGGGCCGCCTTTTCTAGCATCTCCCTATCGTCCGGGTGCGAAATCTCGATAAGAGCCTTGGCTCGTTCCTAAGAGGGGGAGGGAGGGAGGGAGAGACGGAGGGAGGGACGGATGGAGGATGACTTAAAAAAAGAGCGCAGGCGGTACGATAAGATGTTCAAGAGAGAAGCAGGCATAAGAGTCAGGTAAGGCGGAAGGGCAATTGATAGAGAGAATAGGGAGGAGGGGAGGGAGGGAGGAAGGGGTTCTTACCTGCAGCGTCTTCCCAAACAAACACGCAATCCCATACTCCGTCACCACATAATGCACCAACGCCCTCGGCGTCACCACACCCGCGCCCGCTTTGATCGTCGGCACAATCCTGGCAATTCCCTTATTCGTCCTGCTCGGCAACGCCAGGATTGGCATCCCCTCTGGGCTGAGCGAGGCGCCGCGCAGGAAATCTACCTGTCCACCGACCCCTGAATAAATTATGGGGCCAATGCTATCGCTTACTACTTGCCCCGTTATGTCGATTTCGACACAGGAATTAATGGCGGTCATTTTGGGTTGTTGCGAGATCACGTGCGAGCTGTTCACGTAGGCCACGTCCTGTAGAAAGGGGAGGGAGGGAGGGAGGGAAGGAGAGAAAGAGAGTGAGTAAAACTCTTCCCGACTTTCATTTTTAAAAAACAACCAGATAAATCCACCAGATAAGCATGAAGGAGATGGCAAACATTTACATTTCGAAGCTGCTTACCAGAAACTTCACCAGCGGGTTATCATCGATGAAGTCATACAACGCCCTAGTCCCACTACAAAACGACGTTACAATCCTCCCTTGATTCTCCTTCTTCTTCGCATTGGTGATATTCCCGGCCCTCACGAGCGGCAACAGGCCATCCGAGAACATTTCTGTATGCACGCCCAGGTCACGATGGTTGGTCAAACGCGCAAGCACAGCATTCGGAATCGAGCCGATCCCCATCTGCAAGGTCGCGCCGTCAGAAACGAGATTCTCGGCGATGAGTTTTCCGATGGCGTCCTCGGCGGGAGACGGGGGAGAAGCAGCATGTTCGGGGAGGTCGACGTCTTTTCTGTTTGGGTAAGGAGGGAGGGAGGGAGGAAGGATGGGAAGGAAGGAGAGCGAGTCAATGTCGGAGACGAGGTTTTCTGCAACCAATTTCTCTTTTCCGATGGCGTTCTCGGCGGGAGAGGGGTAAAAGCGGCGTGTTCGGGGAGGTCGGCGTCTTTTCTGTAAAGATGGAAGGGAGGAAGGGAGGGACGGAGGGAGATTTCATTAACGAATGACATGAACGGACAAAGAAGATACAGAAAAAGAAGGGGAAAAGAGTACTCACTTGAACACCCGATCAAACTGCGAAATATGAATCAATCCGTCCCCCAACGTCCGCGGCATCTTGGCATTTATATGCCCCACCACATGCGTCGCACACTGCACCCCCGCCCTCATGATATCCACACTCGTGCCCAGCGAGCAATACCCATGATTATCCGGAGGCGAGACCTGCACTAACGCGACGTCCACCGGCAGAATTTGGCGGCGGAAAAGATTGGGGATCTCGCTGAGGTAGATGGGCACTATAGGAGGGAGGGAAGGAGGGTGGATGGGAGGGAGGTGAGAAGCTGTGTTTTTGTCAGGAGGCGAGACTTGGACTAGAGCGACGTCCGCCGGCAGGACTTGTCGTCGGAAAAGGTTGGGAATCTCGCTGAGGTAGCTGTGGACTGGAGGGAGGGAGGGGGGTAAAGAGGGCATGGTTGCGTTGTTGTAATAGGAAAAGGCGTGTTGCATGTAATACAGGAAGGAAGGCGGGAGGGAGGGAGGAAAAAAAGGGAAGGAAGAGCAAATAGGAAAGAAGCACGTACCATACTCCGCCCTTCCCTCCGCCACGGGCTTGCGCATGTTCTGGCCCACGAAGAAACACGACGTGTGGAAAATCCCCAAGCACTCATTCTCGACATAGGGGGCAGGACCCTCCGTATGCAGATGGCAAATCTGGAGGGGGGGAGAAGGGAGTGGAAGTGGAGAGAGGAAGGGAGGGAGGGAAGTAGATATGAGTATTCTTGTTCGTGGCTAAAGGCATTCTTGTACATATACAGCGTCGTCATCCCACTCCTCAACAGAGGACAAGGAGACTGAATAAGTAGGTCCACCGACTCTACGCCGACCAAAGAATCAAACATCAAACAACATCGACATTTACCTGGACATCCTTCAACCCGGCGCTCTTCCCAAATTGGGTCATCGCCTCCACTAGGAGGACGGGCGTGGCGACTGCCCCCTGGATGACGACGCGCTGCCCTGACTTGATGCCCGTGACGGCCTCGAGCGCGCTGTCTACATACTGGGGTCTGTGTGGATGGAAATGGGGAGATATAAGGATGAAAACGATCGTTTCTCTTTAAATTTGTGTGCTTACGCGTCGGTAGGAAAGAGGGACGGGACGGTAGGGAGGAACATACACTCTGAACCAGAGACAACGACACCGCGGCCGGGACGACCCCACACACACAATCCCGTCAGTCGCCCATCAAACCTGCATAGCATGCTTTCTTTGCGAATCTCAGAAGTTGGTTGATAATGTCACGTGCCCCCTTTCGTGCCATTGGGCGTGTGTGAATGAGAACGGAGGGAGGGACATACCCACTTGAAGCAGCCTGAAGCAAGGGACCCAATGACGGAGCGCACATACATTTTCCCCCTTGTCCCCCCCAATCCAAAACCCACACTTACTCTCTGCCCAAACGCTTCAAGTGCGGCTCATCTTCGCGGACCATGCCCCCATCACTCTCGCGTTCCAAGTGAGGCGAATGCCAGATGCTGCGGGCCGCCAAAGTCAAGGCAGGACGGGGGAGGCCGGCAGTGGAAGCGGAGGCGGCGCGGGACACTACAAGCGCAGCCCGCGCCTTGTTGGCGGTGGCGGCCAGCATATTGCTTGTTTTTCCTCTGTGGTGGTGTGTGGTAGGGTAGGATTGAGAATGAAGCGTGTGACAATGGTCGTGCGCAGTTCAAGGCCGGGCGGAGCACATGATGCCGCCCGCGACGCGTCGTCGGTCTTCTTTCCGGTTGAGGCATGATCGTTGTCAAGGCAGGACCAAGCACGGTGGCACCATCCACCTCTGTAGGGCTGCATTGCCAGGTGTACAGTGTGTTAAGAAGCTGTCTTGAACGCAAAAGGGTCTGGAAGGAGTCCATGTTGGCGACGACTCGAAACATTGCTTATTCGGCGAGGGCGGGGGGCAACTCAGAGGCTCTCACACAAGTCAAACATGGGCCATACAACTAGCAGAAGGGCAAAACTCTACCGCTGCCGTATTCTTCTCTTTGCATTGCTTAATTTCTTTTCCCTTCGACTGACCGTCAAAATTGCTCTTTTTCTAATCTATTTTAAACCCTACTCCCACCCCGCCCCCCCTCCCTCCCTTCTGCCACACCCCTCCCTCGCTCCCTCAAATCCCATCGCCCCTCCCTCCCTCCCTCCCTCCCTTGTCATCGCCACGCTCCTGCTCTTTCGTCCTCTCATTTCTTCATGAAAAGCCCGTCTAGATGCGCGCAGAGCGTCTGTCGATAATGGGGTACCCTTGGTACATACTCGGGGTCATAAGCCGCCACCTTGGCCTCCCAATCCTTGTAATGCATCACTTTAATCTATTGGTTTTGGGGGAGAGGTGGATGGAAAAGTATGCGGTGTGAGAAATGAGTAGATGGATCCTCTGGTTATAAATTTGTGCCGGGATACTTTCACGCATAGCACAACCCCACCTTCCCACCCTTCCTTCCTCCCTCCCTCCCCTCCTCACCTCAGTCACCTCCCCCGGCGGGTACTTATACATCCCCATCTCATGCTTCTCCCCCACTCTCAACAAGAAAAAATCTTGAAACTCCCGACAGGTGAACTCTCCATGTTTCTCCGTCTTCCCCTTATTCGTACAAGCCAACGTAAATAGTTTTTCCACTTTACTCGCTATTTCTTCAGGTAAGCCCAACTCTTCCTCCAGCTCGCGTACAGCAGTGGGGAAGGCCTCATCGCCTGATTCGATGTGTCCACCACAAGAGACGTCCCAACGCCCGGGGAAAGTGTCTTTGAACTCGGAGCGTTTTTGGAGGAGCAGCCCGCCTTGGTCGTCTGACAGCCAGATGTGGACCGACCTGAGTAAGGGAGGGAGGGAGGGAGGGAGGGAGGGGTGGGACGGGAAAGATTGAGGTTGGAATTTTACTGCGATCATGAGAATTCCGCGTCAAATTCTGCCAATGCTGTGTTCCGGGCGTTTTATGTGAAGCCCCTCCTTCCCTCCCTCCCTCCCCCCCTCCCTCCCTCCTCAACCGCCATCCTACCGATGCCAGTCCCCCTCCGCATGCACCAGCGACCGAATCTTCTTTTGTCCCGATGGCCGTATTTTCTCCACCTTGGCTCCTGCGATTTCCTCGGGGGTGGGTGGCTCGAATAGATCGAAGAGCTCTTTTGGGTCCTTGGGTGCGTAGGAAGGGAGGAAGGGAGGGAGGGAGGGAGGGGAGGGTTGATGGGTGGATTGAATGCGTGGGTTGACAGAGGACATGCCCTATGATTCCTAGACCCCGAGTCACATTGCTGCGCCTTTCCCTTTCATGCGCATTCGCTTTCAATAGTGCCTCGCACAGACCCTCCACAGCAAGGGCGTCAATTGTCCCAGCCTCCCCTCCCCTCCCTCACCTGTCCTTCCTCGTACACCCGTGGCCCTCCCCCGGTAATGCTGGCCGCCATGAAACGCTGCGCGTGCCGGCGTGGGAAGACTGATGATAGAAACCCAGCAGGAGCGTGTTGACTAGTGATGGTGGTGGTCAGGAAAGCACTAGCACTCCTCGCGGCGAGCAGCAGCATCCAAGCGCAGGAAGCAGCAGCAAAATAGAGTCCGTGTCGTCGTTTAGTCGAAGCCGTCGCTACCCCTTGGTGCATCGCCTGTGTGTGGGTGTGTGGGAGGAGGACGTATTGAGTAAACTGGTGTGGTAATTGCGTTTGCTTGCCGTTTGCATGGAAGGAGGAGGCAGGGACAATAGTGCCGTTGCCGTTCCCATCCCCCCATCTCTTGCTTGCTTCCTACCCAAAGCAACCACTCACATACACCACTCCCACACACCACACACACCACACACACAGGGAGAGAGGTATGGCCTCTCTAGCCGTGGACGAGGACGAGGAGGATTTTCCGCTGCCGCCCGACATGGAGGAGGACGATGGCATGATGGTGGGGCATCAGCAGCAGCAGCAGCAGCAGCATACAGCAGCCTTCCACGCAGGCACCATGCCCTCCCACCACCAGCAGCAGCATCAGCAGCGGCAGGAGCTGCACGGGCAGGAGGGTGCTGGGGGGGCGACGGTGGAGGAGTGGAGGACGCGGTGCGAGGAGGGGAAGAAGCGGATGGAGACGCTCTTGGACAGCTATCATGTACGTGCATGCGAGGGAGGGTTCAAGCAGCGGCAGGAAAGAAGGTGAAGGAGGGAGGATGCTCCGGGGGGAAAGCTGGGGCAGATTGACTCATTCCCATACCAACCACACCACCACCACCATCACACACAGACATCTCTCTCAACACGCCAAGCCGCTTTCTATCAAGAAGTCGAAGCCGTGCATCAAGCCCGGGAAGTGGACATTGTGCCACATAACATGCAGTCTTACTTTACGTCTTACTGGCAAGATGAACGAGGGAGACGCCCACCAACCGTGGGGCAGTCAAAAGCGATCAAGTTACACTTGCAGCATTTGAGTGAGGCCCTGGATGAAAATGGGTGGACGACTACAGAGGAGGTACGTTAGCCCGTCCTCCCTAACTCATTCCTGTATGTGTGTTTGGCAGGATGAACGGGACACCCACCCACCGACTGCAGGGCAGAGTAAAGCGATCAAGTTACATTTGCAGCATTTAAGTGAGGCGCTGGAGGAGAATGGGTGGGCGACTACGGAGGAGGTACGTTTTTGGTTTGACCCTTCCTCCTTCCCTTCCTCCTTCTGTTGTGTGTGTGTGTGTGTGCTTGTTGTTATTTATTTGCTGTCTCCTTTGTCCTCTATCAGTGTCTGAGATTTGAGTCAGGAGCAGCACCAGCTCTACAACTTCCTCCCTCCCTCCCTCCCTTCCTCCCACCTGCTCATGCAACACACACAATCTTCCCTTTACAGAAAATTTTCAAGCAAATGGTACTGAACGAAAAAGCCGCCATCCGCGCCCGCCTCAAGCTAGAAGGAAATGATGTGCCTTTGTGTGGGAGGATGACTGAGGACTTACCACTCTCTCCTTCCTTCCTTTCTTCCTTCCATCCCACGCACACACACAGAAAATCTTCAAGCAAATGGTGCTCGACGAGAAAGCCGCGATCCGCGCCCGCTTAAAGCTTATAGGACATGATGTGCCTTTGTGTGGGAGGATGACGGAGGCCCAACGTGCTGAAGACGCGCGGGTGGAAGCTTTGATTGACTGGCGGAAGGTACGAAGGGAAGGGAGGAAGGAAGGGAGGGAGGGAAGGGGTGGTGTATGCGTTTAATGGACTGCTTGGTCGCTCTTTCCTCTATCGACACTCACTCCTCCCTCCTCCCTTCCATACCTTTCTCCCTCTCTCCCTCAGATCTCCGAGAACCTGCGTAGGCACCACCCCAAGCGCCTTCGCTCCGCCCCCCGGCCCGTCCTCGAGTTACTCACCCACTGAAAAAAGAATCCTCACCCCTCCCTCCCCTCCCTCCCTCCCTCCC
>Ga0209491_10009315_pt1 | contig 12100 bp, 14 predicted proteins | sample BON02_FD_187213 | JGI IMG/M metagenome (GOLD analysis project Ga0209491, IMG submission 187213) | Freshwater microbial communities from Lake Bonney liftoff mats and glacier meltwater in Antarctica - BON-02 (SPAdes) (version 2) | ecosystem: Environmental > Aquatic > Freshwater > Ice > Glacier... | reverse complement strand
TGGGGTTGATAGGGCGGATGCGGTGCTTTTTCGATTTTAGGGCGGATGCGGGCTAATCCGCTGGTCTACACGAGTGGGTGGGGGAAAGTATGGCGTCGTCCTATATAGTTGTTCGGCTCGCTTAAGCGATGTTCAAGGGTACAACAAAGTGGCGACGGCATAGGTTTGGTGCATCAGTTAGTTACGGTTAGATAAGGAGGGTACAGAAAATGCCTTTTTCAGAATCAAATTCGGACAATGGGCATAATACTTTCTCTGGTCTCACAACAGGACAATACAACGCATCGCCCAGCAATCTAACTGGTATTCGGCGCGCTATTGGTAATAATTTTAGCATTCCGTCACTTAGTAACAATTCACTGCCGCCTTTCGATTTGTCAGCTTTTAAGTTTAATGAGCAAATTATAATGGACCCAGAAATCTAGACAGTCAAAAAGGTAAAAATAAAGTCTCAAAAGACCATGCGTAAACACTACAGTGCTACATTTAAGGCAGAAGCGGTCAAAGAACTGATGAAAGAAGAAAAGACCATCAGTCAACTAGCCGCTGAAACCGGAGTTCATCCAACGCAACTGAAAGAATGGAAAAAGATCGTCTTGACGGGTCTGCCCGACTTGTTTAGCCGCGAGGGGAAAGCAAGCGAGCAGAGCCAGGCCCATGAGCAACAAGTCAACGAACTGTATAACGAGATCGGCCGACTGACGACCCACGTAAGTTGGCTGAAAAAAAAATCTGGCCTCAACCTTGAGTCGAAGTGAACGCCTGATGCTGGTGGAACGCGACGAAAACGCGCCCAATGGGCACCCGCCCCTCAGTGTGCAAGCCGAACTCTTGAGTCTGAGCCGTTCGAGTCTCTATTACCAGCCGGTTCTCCCTTCAGCCGAGGAGGTGGCGCTCAAACATCGCATTGATGCGATCTATACGGATTATCCGTTCTATGGTTCGCGCCGCATCACGGTCCAACTGCGGCGTGAAGGAATGACACTCAATCGTAAAGCGGTCCAGCGCCACATGCGCGAGATGGGGATTGCTGGCATCTGTCCCGGCCCGAACTTGAGTCAGCGCAATCAGGCGCATCGGATTTACCCATATCTCCTCCGTCAGGTAACCGCAGCCCATCCGAATCACGTCTGGGGCATCGATATTACCTACATTCGTCTGCAGGGAGGCTGGCTCTATCTGGTCGCTGTGCTGGATTGGTTCTCGCGCTACGTCGTTAGTTGGCAATTGGATGACACCTTGGATATCGACTTTGTCTTATTTGCAGTGGATCGCGCCCTGGCGCAACACAAGCCAGTCATCTGGAACAGTGACCAGGGCAGTCACTTCACCAGTCCACAGTACACCCAACGACTCTTGACCGCCGATGTGCAAATCAGCATGGATGGCAAGGGCCGCGCCTTGGACAACATTTTCACGGAACGCTTATGGCGTACCATCAAGTATGAGGAGGTCTATTTGCACGATTATCAGACGCCCAAACAGGCTCGCACTCAACTGACAACCTACTTTGACTTCTATAATCATCACCGACCTCATCAGTCGTTGGACTATTTGACGCCAGCTGAGGTCTATTTTGCCAACACCATTGCAATGTCCAATCCACAACAACAGCTTCTTTAAAGAAAGGGGGAGTGGGATTCTATTTTTCACCCGCTCACTGTTTTGACAATGGGGTCCACTTTAAACATGCCGATCTGTTCTTTGATCAGCAGATCGACAATTCGCTTACTGGCGGTGTGAAGATAGTGATCGATGCGGCGAGTGCGCAGATCGGTTAGACGCTCGATGCGGTTACTAGAACGACGTTTGTCATCCTTCTTCATGAGGATCGAGACAAGTTCCGCCTTGCGCTTATTATAGAACTGGTTTGTACTTTTCAGCGGGCGACCGTTAACGACTACTGGCTGAAAGCCAGGTTTGTTTGAGGCTATCGTCGCTAAATTGTTCAACCCCAGGTCTATACCAGCCACTTGGGTATAGTCTAAATCGGCGGGTTTTGGTTCGGTTGAGTAGACAACTTCGATTACGTAATGGGTTTTCTTGGGAACAATTCTCACCTGATCCACATCGGACTGCTTTGACTTGACGATGAAACTCAGACCAGAGAGCTTGACTTGTTTGATTTTGAGCAATGGCTTGCTGATTGCCTGAATATCGTAAACAAGCAAGTTGCGACCATCGGTTTTGTGCTTGTAGCCTGGAAGCTTAGGTCTGCCCAGAAACTTTGATGGGTTCTCATCATATTCTTTGCGTGCTTCTCGGAACGATTTCCAGTCACGCAGCAGTTGACGAAGAACATCGTTTGAGACTTTTCTTGGTAGACCGCAATAAGCCTCAAGCAACTTTGCTTCGGCATATAAGGCAGTCATATCAAAAATCACGTTGCTCTTGATGTACGCCTGGCGCATGATGTAGTTAGCCGCGTTGTAGAGATTCTTAGCGGCAAACGCAGCCGCGTCAATCTCGGCAAATATAGAATTGTTTGGATTGATGATGTGCCGCTCAACTAGCTGCATCGTCTTGAGCCTTTAGTTCTTCTACGATCTTTTCGGTTTTACGTTTGGCGCGTCGTTGCCCGTACATTCTGGCAGAAAAGGAATAAACAATCGAAACCAGGTCTTCCATCAACTCATCTTTGCTGTTCTCAGCAAGGTTAACGACTTCGATTTTTCGACCTTGCGAAGCAAGCAATGTTTCGATGTAATGAAACCCAAAGCGGGTAAGGCGATCCCGATGCTCGACAACAATGATAGTGATGGAAGTATCAGCCAGAATCTTTTCAAGTTTAGGTCTACCGTCATTCAAGCCAGAAGCGATTTCTTTCGTAACCTGTGCAACCTGCCAACCTTTGGCTATGCAGTAGTCAACAAGTCGGTTTGCCTGTCGCTCTAAGTTCTCTTTCATCTCATTGGATGAAACCCTGGCGTAGACAGAAACTTTTTGCGGGGAGTCAGATTCTTTATCTAACTCGGTTACAATGATCGTTCCGGTGGGTGTCTTGTAGCCATTGAGCTTTCCCGCTTTGTACCAAAGCCATGCTGTCTTGTACTTGACGCCCACTTTTTTAGCGTAGTCATGTAGTTTCATACAAGACAGTATAACATATTATGCCATACTATGCCAAATTACAACATGCAAGTTTTTACACACGGAGCTAGGGGAGAGAAAAGTAATGCAAGCGGTTAAGGGTGGTGCAACCGCTTGCATTTTATAGCAATTGAGGTAGATGTCAAATTGGAGGAAAAGGGTTGATCCACCGTTTAGCGCAGTAGATATCCTTATCATTGATCGTGCGATCCTGGTTGCGGAACACTTTGCCTGGCGCGTGATTCAAGCCGAACACGTCAATACCCAGCCTGACGGTTTACGTACCTTAGGTGAAATTCGCTTGCAACAAGGTAACTTGTCCGCCGCCGAACAATTCATTCAACAATCGCTCAACCTGGCCCAAGCCAACCAAGATAAAATTTTAGCGGGCTATGCCTGGCGGGCATTGGGCGAAGTGCAGTTGGCTTTGGGCAACCCCGCTCAAGCCAGAGGAAATCTAGATCAAGCGATAATTCTCTTCGGCATCGGTAAGCTGCGAGAAGAGATTGAGAAAACCAGAAGGATTGGACAAACGAAAGGACTTTCTTTTGATCCATGAGGCGTGCTGTCAGGCAAATTCTAGCACCTTTTCGGTCAACCAGACGTTGACCAGTGTCTCTGCCGAAACACCGCGCGCACGCGCTAATGCTTGAATCGTCTCACTCAGTTCGGGCAGCAGCGAAATTGAGGCATATTCTTTACTGTTTTTGTGCAGCCTGACTTCAAACTGAACCTCATGCGTCAGATCCGCGTAGTCAGCTGTACTATGTGTATCCCAAAACTCAGCGATTTCATCTAAAGTCTCAAATTCTGGAATAGGGTCACGAACCTTTGTGCCTTCCATACTGTTTACGCTCCTTGGTGTCCATATCGCGGGCACTGATAATTAGAGCCAGGTTGCCAGGTTTATGAATGAAAAATATGGTCAGATAACGTCCGGCATCTGTTTGCCCATAGGCAGCATACACATCCTCATGGCGCGTATGACGCCCTTTGCTGATATATCGAAAATGTGGCCGATCTACTAAGACTTGCTCAATTTCGGACGTCAAAACATTGTGTTTACTTGCAAGTTTCTCTATTATGTCATCAAGCCAGATACAATCATCAATCCACATTCTCGTTTTCCTCAATTTGATATTATAGCAATTGCACCCTATTTGACAAGCTAGACTCAATCAAAATCAGTCGGCCAATGTGGATTGCGATAGTGCGCAAAAAAACGCTCAATCTGCGCCGTGGTTACGCGGCTGGTGGAAAGGGGTGGCAGTTGATCCTCCCCAAAGAAATCGACACCGTCAGTCTCCTCGCTCTGGGTGGGTGCGCCGCCCAGTAGTTCGCACTGGAAGATCAATTTGTAAATGTGGAACGGGTGGGGTGGATGACCGTGTTTATCACGGTCGTAAAGGGCTAAGAGCTTGACCGTGCGAGTCTGGTAACCAGATTCTTCGGCCGTTTCGCGGACGGCGGCTATGCTTGGTGATTCGCCCACGTCGGCCCAGCCACCGGGCAGCGTCCACAGACCATCCGCCCGTTCCCGCACCAGCAGGATCGCATCATTGCGGAAGACGGCCGCACGCACATCCACTTTGGGCGTGGCATGACCAACTTCCGCCGTGAAGAGAGCCCGAATTAATGTGACCGGTGTATCCGTATGCTGGGCCGCGATCTCTGCCGCCAGCGTCGAGAGCGCATGGTAGCGTTCGATATCATACACATCTTTGGTATAGGTCAGCCCCGTTTGCGCAATCGCCTGGATTTGCCTGACCCACGTGAGCCACTGAGGATCTATAGCTTTGACTGTTGCCTTGATTGGCTCATTGTGCATACGGAAGCCCACCTTTGTGGTATAATCAAAGTGACTATGATGGTTGTCAGACCAGTTGCGTTTGATTACGTTCAGGGAGAATTATTTTATTATGTCTGCCCAACAACCTGTTTTTGAAGAGATTATTGTCCAGGTAGAACAGCTTTCTCCAACCGATCAGCTACGCGTCATTTCTAGATTGACAGAACGGTTGGTTACGTTTGTTCAACAGCGCTCTAGCAGTAGACAAATGGATAGTAGTTCGGGTTACACTACTCCAGAGTCCTCTCGTCATTCTGTTGTAGATATATTGGCCGTTGCGCAAGGACATCGACTCTTCAAAACAATGGAGGATGTTGAACAATACATCGCAGAGGAAAGGGCAGCATGGGACAATTAGCTTTGCCCACCTCTGGTTTGGTTTATCTAGATGCCAGCCCGATTATCTATAGCGTAGAAAAAATTTCGCCTTATCAAGAAATCATGCAGCCGTTATGGCTAGCCGCACAATCTGGTAGCTTTGGTTTGATAGGTAGTGAATTACTTATACTGGAGACCCTCGTTAAACCCATTCAGAATCAAGATCGTATTTTAGAGGCTACATTTCGCCAGATCCTTACTGCTTCGCGAGAATTGCAACTTGTACCAATTACAGCGAATGTACTCGAGCGAGCAACACAATTAAGGGCTACATTTGGCATTAAGACCCCAGATGCTATTCATGCGGCTACTGCTCTTATTTATGGATGTACACTTTTTGTAACCAATGATCCCGGATTTAGACGTGTCACCGATTTAAAAATAGCTATTCTACAAGAAATTGTTAAAAGCCCTCACTGAATCTAGACATAGATAACATGGTTTAATTGAGGGTTAGCGCCAAAACCCGCACTGCTTTCCACTGACTACACTCGGCGGCCCAGCGCCGGGTCAACTCGCCCTCGCGGCCTTGTTCCATCATCTCTGCGGCTAGACCAGTGCAGCGCACCTCCACGCCAAACTGATCGGCTTTGCGCCCGGCGCGCTCGATCCGTTGGCGGCAATCACTCAACCCCATCAGCGCCGCGTAGATTTCGCCTTCCACCGTGTCGGCCAAATGGCTCGCGTTGCCGGTTTGACTATCAGCCTTACCATCTTGCAAGCGCAACAACTGCCAGCGCCATTGAACGGCGGTTTGCGGCTCGGCATCTTCATCCAGCAAATCGGCGCGTGCTTGGCTCGCCGTGGCCCAGACATTGAGCGCAAACTCGGCTGGGCTGTCGAGCACGGTCTGGAAAAATTTATGCACATCTTTGAAATCACGGCTAAAGCGCGCCGGCGGTAGATCTTGGCGCGCTTGACGACCATAGCTTTTGCTGGTTAAGCGCTCGTCCAGAATGGCAACAACGCCAGAATCGGTTGCGCGACGGATCAGGCGACCAAAGCCTTGCTTGAGCGCCAGCGTCATCAACGGGGTCATGTAATCGCTAAAACTGCTCTTGCCACCGTCATCGATCATCTTCATACGTGCGCTGTGCAACGGGTCACCCGGCGTCGGGAAAGGCATCTTGTCTAGCACCACCAGGCTCAGGTTATCGCCAGGGATGTCCACGCCTTCCCAAAAAGAGCGGGTTGCCAGCAACACACTATGTTTAGTCTCTTTGAACCAAGCAAGCAGCGCATCGCGTGGCGCATCCCCCTGGGCGCGCACCGGCCAAATCTTTTGGCTATCGCCCTTTTGCAGCCGATCCTGTACTTGCTGCAAACCGCTCCAACTGGTGAAGAGACAGAGTGCACGGCCGCGGCTCACCTCTAACAGACGCTCGATTTCGCGAGCCACTGCATTATAATAGCCATCCGCATTGCGCCAGTCGTAGGCAGGCAGAGCAGGTTGATAGAGTAACGCTTGGTGTGGATAGTCAAAGACGGCCGGTAGCACCTGTTCTTCGCCCGTTTCTATCAGCCCGCAGCGCGCCTTAAAATGTTCGAAATGGCGGTTGGTCGAAAGTGTAGCACTGGTGCAAACCACGGTGCGGGCAGCCGCGCCGTCCGCGGCTTCGGGGTGAAAGAGATGTTGACGCAACAAATCGGCAGGGTTGATCGGCGCGGCATGCACTTCCAGCGTGGTATGGCGACGGTCGAAGACGCGCACCGCGTAGCGTACAAAGTCACTATCGCGCTTACTCACCGCCACGGTTAACAATTTGGTCGATGTGCTGTTGAGCGCTTCCATGGCCAATTCATAGGCCTTACGCTCCTCTGAACGCTCATCGCTGCTATCATTTTTAGCCCCCTGCTTGGCCCCATCTTTCTTTTCACGCTCTGCCTTCTCCGCGTATGGATTGGTCAACTTCAATCGTTGCGCCATCTCGGCCAGCGCCCGCCCCAGTTTTTTCATCTCTTCCAGGTCGGTTTCGATCCGGTAGGAATTTTCGCGGCTCAGATGGGCCACTTCCTGAAAAGCCAACGTATTGTGGAAGCGCACTTCGTCAAGTTGGTCGGAATCAAAATGCTCTTTGAAGATCGTGCGGCTCAACAGTTGCTCAACGGTATAATCGGTGACGCTGGTCTCGAAAACAGCGGTGGCGGTCTGTTCCAGCCCGTGCGCTTCGTCGATGATGTAGACGCCGGCGGGTGGCAAAATGCGATAGCCAGCTTCACCCAATTCCAGTGCGTTGAGCAAAAGATGGTGATTGGTAATTAAAATTTGGGCTTCGGCGGCCTTATCACGCATATGGTTGACCCAGCAATCGTCGGCATAATAGCGACAATCACCATGCAAGCAGTCATCGGGAAAGCTGACAATGCGCGGACGTAGTTCATTGTTTAATAGGAAGGGCAGATCATCGACATCGCCCGTGTCGGTCTCTTCTAGCCAAGTGCGCAGAAAGGTGACTTGCTCATCGGGCCGGTCGTAGAGAGCAATATATTGGTGCTCGGCGAATTCTTTATCCCATTTATGGTTACAAATAAAATTGCTGCGGCCCTTGACAATCACGGCGCTAATCGCGCGCCCCATTACCTGGCGCAAAAATGGGATGTCTTTGTAAAAAAGTTGGCTTTGCAGCGACTTATTGGCTGTCGCAACGATGATGGTTTTGCCGCTCAGAATGGCTGGGACCAGGTAGGCAATCGACTTACCCGTACCGGTGGGCGCTTCGATCAGGGCGTTGCTCTGTTGCAGCAGGGCGCGCTTGACGGCTTCGGCCATCTCCAATTGGCTGGGGCGTAATTCGTAGCCAGCCAGATGTTTGGAAAGTGCGCCATGGCGACCAAAAAAGTCGGCCAAATCGCTTGCGGCCAGTTGTGCCATCGTGTTGTCAAGTGGCTCCTCGTCATATGGTGGCTCCTCTGGCGGGGGTGCGTCAAAGTCCTCATCGGGCGGACCGTAGGGTTCGTCGATTAGTTCAGGGTCGTAATATGGCTGGCGTCGCTGGGTCATAAGGCTAAGCATTGATCGATAACCGGCTGTGGCGCAGTTCCGATTCTCGGAACGCTTGATGCAGTCACACCGGGTGTTGGTTGACGACTAAGTGTAGCACGCATGTGCGACGGTCGCCAACTATTTGGCCCTACTGGCGACGATTTGTAAACGATTTGAAAGATCTGAGACAGTGCTCTTGGCCGTATACTGTTACGGTATGCTGAGCTTTTAAAAATTATCTCTATCGTATTGCGTGTCCAGCGTGGTTGCGCTCAAATGTGACCCTAGCCCCACCCAATACGCAATCTGGTCTAAAGGAGTACGCTATAATGCGTGTATTAATTACCGGCCACAGTGGCTACGTCGGCTCGGTTATGGTTCCCCTGGTGCTCGCGGCGGGGCACGAAGTGGTGGGACTAGATGTCAATCTATATGAAGGGTCTACCTATGGTCCCAACGCTGCGCCCTTACCAATCCGGCAAATTGAGAAAGATATTCGGGATATCAACGCGCGTGATCTTGAGGGCATTGACGCGATCATTCACCTGGCAGCGCTTTCGAACGATCCGCTCGGCGATCTGAACCCCGAATTAACCTACGCTATAAACCATCGCGCTTCGGTGCGCATGGCCCAATTGGCCAAGCGGGTCGGCGTTCAACGGTTTATTTTTTCTTCGTCGTGTAGCAATTACGGCGCATCCGGCGATGACTGGCTGGATGAGACTTCCCCCTTTAGCCCGGTAACCGCGTATGGCATCTCCAAGGTGCGGGTCGAACAAGACGTTGCTCAACTGGCCGACGCCCATTTTTGCCCCACATTTATGCGCAGCGCCACCGCCTATGGGGTATCACCGCGTCTCCGCTTTGATCTAGTGCTTAACAACCTGGTCGCCTGGGCCTATACGACCGGGCGTGTCTACCTGAAGAGTGACGGCACACCCTGGCGTCCTATGGTCCACATTGAAGATATGTCGCGAGCGTTTCTCGCCGTGCTACATGCGCCATACGAACTAGTCCACAACCAAGCCTTCAATGTCGGCCGACCGGCGGAAAACTATCGCATGCGTGACCTAGCCGAGATTGTGGTGGCGACCGTGCCCGGTAGCCAGGTGGAATATGCCGAAGGCGCGGGTCCGGATAAACGTTGTTACCGAGTTAATAGCAGCAAAATTGCCCGTACATTGCCCGAATTCGAGCCACAGTGGGATGTACGACGGGGCGCGCAAGAATTATATGCGAAGTATCAGCAGGTGGGTCTGTCTGTGGATGATTTTGAGGGACCGCGCTACCGACGGATCAGCCATATCAAACATTTGATCGGCACAGGGCAGTTGGACGAAAATTTGCGTTGGCGCACCGCTGTCATGGCATAAGCAGCACAAACGGCGCGCTTATACGCGTTAAAAATAATGTGGTTATATGGCAGGGGGTGAATGATCTAAAAAGAGTCGCCCTGGTAAAGAACCAATTCTTTGCCAGGGCGACTCTTTTTAAAGCGATTTAGAAAAACGCTTTACATTACTCGGCGGGCGGGATAATAACGGCATCGATCACCTGAATCACACCATTGGAGGTCTGAATATCCTTGGTGAGAATCGTCGCGCCATTGATCTGAATGGTATTACCTTGCACATCGAATTTGACTGGCTTGCCTTGGACAGTCGTGGCTTCCAGGTCATCCGACAGATCAGCCGTAGTCAATTCATTGGCGATCACATGGTAGCGCAGGATATCTGTCAACTGGCCACTTGGGTCGGCCAACAAACGATCAAGGGCGCCGGCCGGCAATGCAGCAAAGGCGGCATCGGTCGGTGCAAAGACGGTGAAGGGACCAGCTCCACGCAATATGGTGTCAAGACCGGTGGCATCAAGTGCTGCAACCAGGGTTTTAAAGCCGCCATTGGCGATGGCCGTATCTACAATGTTAGCGCCAGTCGCGCCACCTGTCGTGGTCGTTGTGTTAGTCGGTGTAACCGTGCCGGTGCGCGTTACAGTGGTGGTCGGCGCAACTGTGGTCGTGCGTGTTGCCGTGGTGGTGCTGGTTACAGGGGTAGTCGCTGTTGTCGTCGCGGTAGTTGCAGTCGTGGCAGTTGTTGTTGCCGCTCGAGTTGCGGTTGCTACCGGAGCAGCCGCTGCGGCAGGCTGTGTCGCGCCGGCAGAAATTTGCGCTTGTGTTGGCAGCTTGATCACATCGCCAACCTCGATTACGTTACAATCTGTAAGACCATTGAAGGTACAGATCTGTTGGTATAGTTGGTAGTCGCCATAAATATCGCGTGCAATCAAAGCAATCGTGTCACCCGACTTGACCGTATAAGTACCGCCCGGTGTACCCGTGCGAGCCCCCGTTGTGGCTGTCGTCGTTGCCGCGGTCGACGTGGTAGCTGCCACCGGCGCGGGAGTCGTTGCTGTGGTTGCCACGGTTGTCGTAGTTGCTGTCGTTGTAGCCGTGTTGCTGACAGCGGCAAGCTGAGCCGTCCGTGTCTGGCCAGAATCGTCGCTCAGAAGCCCGCCTGTGGCAGAGATTGTATAGCTGCCGGGCACTTGCGATGTGTTGTAAACCAAAACGACATATTCGCCTTCGCCGACGGCTTTGAAATTCGCCACGCGCTCATTCGTATCGGCACGGAACGTGCGATTACCTGCGGCAATTGCAACTTCACTGGGGTTGGCGCCAGCCTGGAACTGGGCGAATCCGGCCTGGTCCAGCACCCAGAAATTGAGTCGGCGGGCCAATTCGCTGCTGTCTTGCGGATCAAAAGTCAGGCTTAGGCTGATTTCGGCGTCGCGTTGCGTAGGCTTCAAGCCTAGGAAGTGCTGGTCATTTTGTTCGGGCAAATCGCCTTGTAGTTGAGCGGCACTTACCACGCCCGGTTGCGTTGGCACAACAGCCACGGGGGCTGCAGCTGGCGCTGTCACCGCGGGGGTCGTGCTGGTGGTTGTACCTGTCGTCGCTACAACTGGCGCCGTTGTGGTCGTCGTGGTTGCAGCCGTTGTCGTGACCGGTGCTACTGTAACCGGCGCTGTTGTGGTCGTTGTGGTGGTCGTTGTAACAACTTGCGTTGCATTCGGATCAGTTACTTGGCCAGAATCGTCGCTGATAAAGCCATTAGTCGCCGTCAGCGTGAAGTTAGCATCGCTATTCGAGTCGTTGTAAACAATAATCGTATAGCGGGATAGGCCAAAGGCATTAAGGGAAGCACCTAACGTATTGCTGGGTCCGTTTTGGACGAAGCTGGCAGTGCCTGCCGCGATCGCAATATCGTTCAACGCTTCGCCGGCAATAGCGCCAGGCAGGCCTTGCTCATCTAAAATGAAGAAACCAACACCGTTTTGGGCCGCATCTGCCCGGTCCCATTCACTAATAACGGTAATTTGAGAGCCGAATTGCTCGGGTTCTAAACCTAGCCAAATTTTAGCAAACTGACCGCCAGTCAGCGTGCCACGCACTTGTTTAGCGCGCAAGGTTTGCGCAACAGGTGCGCTTGGTACCGCTGCACTTACCAAGGTGGCAAAGGATGCGGTGAGCACAGTAGCAACGATGAGTGCAGCAATGAGTCTTTGAACTATGGGTTTCGACATTATTGACCTCCAGTCGACTATCAAAATAGTAATCAAATAGGTAAAGTTCTAATCAGGTGCGAATAGGTTGTATTTGTTTCTACGAACTACTTTTAGTATGAACCGGCAAATCATCCTTTCAATACGATTGCTCGACAGTTACTACCTGTCATGCTGCCCGTATGAAGTCACCACAGCGTATACCGGCTAGCCTTGCATCTGATATCACTAGCATGTGA
>Ga0209491_10009312_pt1 | contig 12105 bp, 9 predicted proteins | sample BON02_FD_187213 | JGI IMG/M metagenome (GOLD analysis project Ga0209491, IMG submission 187213) | Freshwater microbial communities from Lake Bonney liftoff mats and glacier meltwater in Antarctica - BON-02 (SPAdes) (version 2) | ecosystem: Environmental > Aquatic > Freshwater > Ice > Glacier... | reverse complement strand
ACCCCTTACCCACACTGATAGGCCCAGCTACAGCTGCCACCCTAACCAACACTCGCGCACATGCCCACCTCTACCATCACCTACACTCTCGCTTCGCATACCCCTCGCAAGGCCACCCCCCCTGCCACCATATGCACCAGCTCCCACCACTACTACTGGGATTGCCGTCTAGTACGACAACACCCCCATCACAGTCGCAAACATACCCACTAGCCACTAGCCGCGCAACAGCAACACTGGCCGTGGGAGCTACGGGGTACTGGCAAAGCCAACCCCCGGACCCGCCCACGTCGGGAAGTGCGGCTGCTGCTGCTGCGCCGGGTATCTACAGCCACCCTGGAACGATGATATGCGCGGATCTTTTTTTATTTATTTTTTTATTTTTTTTATTTTTTTTAATCAGAGCTGTTTGAACGGGTGAACCAGCGTTCACGTGCCTTTGCGCCGAACCTGGGTCTGGGCCCCCCGAAAGGGGTGAGCATAGACCGTTTGAGTGGGGTCGGTGCGTCTGCGGGGATTTGTCTTCTGCCCTGGGGGTAGTGCGGTGTGGCTGCAGTGCTGGCTGTGTGCTGTGTGTGCTGTGGGCCATATCGGCTGCTGTGTGGGGGGGGAGTACCCTGTGGGGGTAAGCATATCATCATCGCAATCTTTGTGGTACGAGTACTCTAAGTGTATAGTGTGCAGAGATGTGTGCACGTGAGAAAGGGTGCGAAACTCCAACGCTGTATGCGTTCTAAAGGGATTCGAACGACACCCCCCTACTCTGCACAACACGCAACAAGCAAGCGGCTTGCCATCATGCCCTCTCGTCACATTGAAACACGAAGGCACTACCAACACCAACACAAGGCACACGGAAAAGACCAAGCAAGCCAACACGGTTATCAAACTACTATACAGACCTGCATACACGAACTAGGTTGAGCAAGCTGCACTCCAGAGCTGCCCGGCGGCGCCCAGCCACCTTGTGCCTCTCATTCGGAGCGTCGCGCCTGTGCCGTGGCTTCCCGCTGCGTCGTGGCGTCGCGGCCGCCTCGCTTCGCTGAAAGCTGAAAGCGTCCAGTTGTCTGGGGCATCTGCGAGTGGCCCGGCGGCCCCCAGCCGCAGGAAGCGCCTCTGCAACTTGGAGCGTCGCACCTGCTGCAGCTTCCCGCTGGGTCGCGGACCTCGGGACCTCGGCCGAGACGGCGCGCCTGGGGCAGCTCACCAAGCCGCCTCGCGCCACTCCCAACTTGGAGCGTCGGTCCTGGGGTGGCGCGGGCGCCCCTTGTTTCTAACCGCAGCAGTGCTCTCGGGTGCGGCATCAACGACTCGGAGCGGTGCGCCTGCCTCAGCCCGTCGCTGCTCCGCGGCCTTCGGCCGCCTCGCGGCGCTCAGAGCGTCGCACCTGCGGTCCCGGCGCCCCCCAGCCGCCTCGTGCGGCTCCGAGGGGCAGCTTACCTTCTGCGTCGCGGCCAGTGGCCCACGTATCCAAGACCACGGCACGGGCGCACCACCCGCTCGTCCGCCCACACCCGCGAGGGGGCTGCACAGCCTCGCCCCGCAACCCAACGGTGCCCCTCATGAGCTGCTCACATTGCTGTAGCCAGACTCTCTTCCACCCACCTGCTCCTCTCATCTCTTCCGCTGGCCGCCGCCCGCCGCGCCACCAAAGTCCTTCTCAAGCTCCTCTCTCAGCGCCGACGCAAAGGCGGACGCGCGTGTGGCGAAATCGGGCGCACCCGCGCCCGGCTTGCTGCTACTTGCAGTACGACTGCTGCCAGCGGCGCCGGCGGGTCGCGCCGTCGAACCCCCCGCCGCGCCCGGCGGCGTGAATTTGTCAGAGGCGGCGGAGAGCTGCTCCCGCGCGCTGTGGAAGCGCCGCGTCACCTCGCGCTGGAGCACGTCCGGCGCCGTCGCCATCGTCTTGTCCGCGTTTCGAGCCCACTGGCGGAAGCGCGGGCTGGCGACCAGGCTGTCGCGAAGGTACGTCTGCGCCACCCGCGCCACCTGCTGCGCGATGATTTTGCCCAGGACCATGAGCCGCGGGAGCTTGCGCGGGTCTGCTCGTGTGGTCGCGTCACGAACCTGACGCGAAAGTGCTCGAAAAACTGTGCGGGTCAAAACTTTTTGCTGGTTTTTTTTGTTGTTGTTGTTGTTGTTGTTGTTGTTGTATTGTGTAAACAACAACTCGTCCTCGCGGCTCGCTCGTGATCAGCAACAACACGGACTGGCTCTACAACGATACGGTACAGGTACTGGGCGACAACCACTACGACGATCTTCTATCCATAACTTACGAGTATAGCTCTGCTTGCTTACAAGGAGCAAGGAGATGGATGAGAAGGACGAAGCAGAACCTCCAGATACATCGGCGGCCGGGTCCTACCCCCTCGATGCATCCCCTGGTCTTCTGGCCACCCGGCGCTCTGGACTGTTTCAGCTTCCCTGTCCTCCCTTCGACTTGTGTACTGCTGAGCTACGGTGCTACGGTTGGCTACAGTGGGGCAAGGCCTTACTCGTAAGAAAAAATGGCGCGAAAAAAGCCAGCTGGCGCCGCCTGGCCAAGAAAACGCCTCGCGTGGAAGGACAGGCCGAGGAGCCATGGACGCGGACGCGTCGCGCGTCCGGCTGCAGGAGCTGCTCGAGACGCTCCGCTCGCTCGCGCGCGGCGACGCCGAGCTCCACGCCGAGGGCGAGGCGTACGCGAGGGCGTGCGAGGACCTCGAAGTGCTGAGCACCCAGCTCTCCGAAGGTGATGCCGAGTTGATGGAACTCTTCTTCGCGATGAAGCTCCCGGCGGCGGTGGAGGCAACGTTCGAGCACATCATCGCGGTGTACGGCGACTGCGTCGACCCCGACTCCACCCTGGCGTACGAGTGCGCGATGGTCATCACGGCCATCATCCAGTGCCGGAAGGACGCCGGCCGGGTGCTGCGCTGCATCCCCACGCTCTTCGCCGTCGTCCTCGACGAGCGGGTGGTGACCGACGTGCGTCAGGCCGCGGCCGACGCGCTCGTTAAGCTCTCGTCGGCGCCGGACCGTACCGACGGCAAGGCGGTCGAGATCCTCAAGCTGTGGTCGGGGCTCAACCTCGCTGCCGTCGAGAAGCACCTCGCGGCAGCTGGCTCCTTCGCTCTGCAGGAGGCTCTGGTCTGGCTCCTCTGCTGCTGGCCAAAGTGCAAGCGCCTGGTGCAGGTCAGTGTTTAGCCTTATCCTATCTAAGCGCGTAGCGCAGCCAGCATTGCGCGCGCACAAGCACAACACAAGCCACGCAGGCGAAGCCAGCGCGAGGCGCGCGCGCCCACGCACAGCGCACAGCACCCGCGCGCACTACACGCGCACACACACGCACACAGCCCTGCATACACACAGAAGCCCCCCCCTGCGCCTTTGCTTCCGCAGGAACTCGAGCACAAGTACGCACCGCTGCGGGCTGCCTCGTCTCGCGAAAACAACGCGCTGGCCGACGCGCGCGGCCTGCTCTCCTCCTTCAACGAGCACACCACCACCTCGTGCGTGCTGTCCGTGATGCCGTACCGCGTCGACGGCTTCGACCAGCGGCTCCAGAACGTCTGGGTCGACTGGAACCAGGTCGACCTGGTCTGCCGCGACCTGGCGTCGCAGGGCGCCTTGGGCCAATTCGACGCCAAGCTCAACACCACCGAGATCGCGGCCATCGTCATCGAGCGGGCCGACCCCAGCAGCCAGGCGCTCGCCACCAGCCAGAACGCGCACTACTGGCTGCACGTCGACCTGTCACCCCTGTACGCCGCGACGCTGCCCGAGAACCAGGTCGAGTTGCAGCAAGGCGCCAACCCCGATGGCGGCGGGGCTCGCGTCTCGCTGCTCATTGAGCACGGCGACCTCACGATGTGGCGCGAGCGCGTCGCCCCGCGGCTGGCTGCGAGCGGCCTGCCGGTGCACGAGAAGGAGCGGATGATGAGCTGCACCCCCATGCTCAACGTCCGGGGCGCCGCGCCGCCGCAGCCGCCGCAGCCGAGCCACCTCTCGCTTCTGTCGGACCCGGCGTTTAACCTGGACGCGAGCGACGCTGCTTCGTCGCAGCGAAAAGCGAGCGCCACCGGGCCGATTCGCCTCCCGAGGCAGAACCAGGCGTCCGACGAAGCGTTCGCCCGGCCGGCGATGGCGCAGCTGCCCGCGGGCGCTGCGGCGGCGCCGCGCGCGTACGAGCAGCGCAAGGTGTCGGTGACTGCCGCGATCCGCTCCTGCAGCGTCAGCAACGGCGCCACCACGCCCCACGCCCTGCGCCACGCTCCGATCCTCCACGACGAAGAAGGGCCGACGAATGACTACTGCGGCAGCCAGGGGTCCAGCAGCTGGGAGCACGTCTCGGAGCCGCAAGGCCACTCGCAGATGGAGTTCCCGCCACCGATCCCAGTCGACGACGTTGTTGACCAAAGTGCCTCGGCAGCAGGCATGGCTGCCGACGACGCGCCGCCCGACAGCGCCGACGATGCGGCTCGCCAGCCTTCGGACGATGGCGCCGCCGCCAGCGCTGACGATGCCGACGACCCCCCACCGCCCATCGCCCCTGCAGCGATCCCCGCGCCGGCAGCGGAGCACAGCCACGACGGCGACGAGAGCGACGGCGATTCGGCACCCCTCCGGAAGGCGCGGCCGCAGGAGCGTGCCAAGCCCGCCGCCCCACCAAAGGCCACCCAGCTGCCCGCCGCGGAGAAGAAGAATGCTCGGGCCCAACGCGGCGAGCGCGCACGCGACGCCTCGGAGGCTCCGGTCGCGGAGGACGACGCGCTGCCCGACAGCGCCGACGACACGGCTCGCCAGTCTTCGGACGATGGCGCCGCCGCCAGCGCTGACGATGCCGACGACCTCCCACCACCCATCGCCCCTGCAGCGACCCCCGCGCCGGCAGCGGAGCCCAGCCACGACGGCGACGAGAGCGACAGCGATTCGGCACCCCTCCGGAAGGCGCGGCCGCAGGAGCGTGCCAAGCCCGCCGCCCCACCAAAGGCCACCCAGCTGCCCGCCGCGGACAAGAAGAGCGCTCGGGCCCAACGCGGCGAGCGCGCACGCGACGCCTCGGAGGCTCCGGTCGCGGAGGCTCCGCCAGAGACTGGCCGCGAAGCCCACCAAGACGAAGACCCACACTGGGCCAGCGCGCGCGCCGAGACGGAGCCAAACCCGCTGGTATCGGCTCGCTCCGACCACCAGCCAGCCGCCCCCAAGCCGGCTGCAGCCCTCGCCAAGGGCCAGAAGGACCCGCCGCGCCGCAAGAGCGTCTCGTTTGCGGAGGCACCGGCGCGGGCGCCAGCCGACGCGGCGGCGCTGGGGGCAAGCCGCGTGACTCGCACGAGCAACCGCGATCAGAGCGACAAGCGCTCGGCTGGCTCGGATTCTCGCCAGAACGGGCAAGCCTCGGCTGCTGTCGCCGCGAGCAAGCGCAACCAGGGTCGCGAGAGTCCGCCACCGCCACCACGCGAGTCGACGGCCTCCATCTCGCCGGCTGACGAGCAGCCTGTGCCCGAGCCTACGCCGCCTGCCGCCCCCGTCGCGCCTGCCGCCAACAAGGCTGCGCCCAAGGCTGCGCCGCCTGCCGAGGAACCTGCGCCAAAGGCTCCGTCGCCTGCCGCCTCCGACGCGCCGGCTAACGAGAACTCTGCACCCAAGCCTACGCCGCCTGCCGCCTTCGCGCCGGCCGCCGAGAAGGCTGCGCCGCTTGCCAAGAAGGCTGCGCTCAAGCCTACGCTGCCTGCCGCCTCCGACGCACCGGCTGACGCGCCGGCTGACGAAACGCCTGCGCCGCCTGCCGCTTCCGTCGCGCCGGCCTCCAAGAAGGCTGCGCCCAAGGCTGCGCCGCTTGCCAAGAAGGCTGCGCTCAAGCCTACGCTGCCTGCCGCCTCCGACGCACCGGCTGACGCGCAGGCTGATGAGACGCCTGCGCCGCCTGCCGCCTCCGTCGCGCCGGCCGCCAAGAAGGCTGCGCCAAAGGCTCCGCCGCCTGCCGCCTCCGACGCGCCGGCTTCCAAGAAGGCTGCGCCCAAGGCTGTGCCGCCTGCCGAGAAGCCTGCGCCCGAGGCTCCGCCGCCTGCCGCCTCCGACGCGCCGGCTGACGAGATGCCTGCACCCAAGCCTACGCCGCCTGCCGCCTCCGTCGCGCCGGCCGCCAAGAAGGCTGCCAAGAAGGCTGCGCCAAAGGCTCCGCCGCCTGCCGCCTCCGACGAGCCGGCTGACGAAACGCCTGCGCCCAAGCCTACGCCGGCTGCCGCCTCCGTCGCGCCGGCCGCCAAGAAGGCTGCGCCCAAGGCTGCGCCGCCTGCCAAGAAGGCTGCGTCCACCACCTCGCCTACCGCCTCCGACACGCCAGCTGACGAAACGCCTGCGCCCAAGCCAACGCCGGCCGCCGCCTCCGTCGCGCCGGCCGCCAAGAAGGCTGCCAAGAAGGCTGCGCCAAAAGCTCCGTCTGCCGCCTCCAACGCGCCAGCTGACGAAACGTCCGCGCCCAAGCCTACGCCGGCTGCCGCCTCCGTCGCGCCGGCCACCAAGAAGACTACGCCCAAGGCTAGGCCGCCTGCCGCCTCCGTCGAGCCGGCTTCCAAGAAGGCTGCCCCTAAGACAGCGCCGCCTGCCAAGAAGGTTGCGCCCAAGACTATGCCGACTGCTGCATCCGTCTCGCCGGCTTCCAAAAAGGCTGCGCCCAAGGTTGCGCCGCCTGCCGCCTCCAGCGCGCCGGCCGCCGAGAAGGCTGCTCTCAAGGCTGCGCCGCCTGCTTCCTTCGTCTTGCCGGCTGCCAAGAAAGCTGCCAAGAAGGCTGCGCCGAAGGCTGCGCCGCCGGGCGCCTCCGTCTCGCCAACTTCCGAGAAGGTTGCGCTCAAGGCTGCGCCGCCTGCTTCCTCCGTCTCGCCGGTTTCCAAGAAGGCTGCGCCCTTGCCGTCGGGCACCTCGGGCGAGCCGGCTGCCAAGAAGGCGTTGCTCAAGGCTGCGCCGCCAGCTGCCTCCGGCGTGCCCGCTGCCAAGAAGGCTGCCTCCAAGACTGCACTGCCGGATGTCTCGAGCGCGCCGGCTGCAAAGAAGGTCTCGCCGCCCAAGCTGAAGCGGTCTGGCGTGGCCGTGGCCGCCACCGGGAAGAGCCAGGCCAAGCCAGGCGCCGGCGATACGCGTGGCTTGGCCGAGGCTGACGTGTTTGAGTTTGGCGGCGCGGCCGCCCCGGCCGATGCGTTTGAGTTCGACGACGACAGCCAGCCAGCGCGCAACCGCCGGCGCCTCGCACGCGGCGTGGCCGAGGCGCGGGCGTCGTCGCAGGCAGAGGATGCGACGCCGGTGGCGGACGGCGGCAACTCGGCGGAAGGCAGCCCGGGGCAGACCAAGCGCCCGCTGCCGGCTGAAGAAGAGAAGGCGCCGCACTCGCCTGGCGTCTTCGAGGCGGAGCTCGCCGTGCCACCGGTCGAGGATCCCTCTCCCGTGGCGTCCGAAGTGGACGCCCTCGAGGCCGTGGACGAGGCCGTGGACGCGGCTTTGGACGCGTTTATGGACGCGGCCGTGGACGAGGCCGCCGCCGAGGTCGTGGACGCTGACATCGCGGCGCCGGAGAAGGCGCCCGTCACCGAGCCTGCTGTGACAGCCGACGGCGCCATCGAGCCGGCGGCGCAGCAGGCCGAGGCGGGGGACGAGCCTGGCGAGCAAGACGCTACAGGAGCAGCACTTGCGGCAGCGGCGGCGGCGGCCGAGGCGGAGGACGCGACAGCTCAACCGCCCGCCGCGTTCGACCCCAAGCCGGCGGGGCGCCTGCGACTGCGCAAGCAGGCTCCACTCGCCCGCGTCTCTCCTCGCCTCGGCTCGGGCAAGCAGGCGCCGGCTGAGGCGCAGGCTCCAGCGGAGCAGCAGGCCCCTGAGGCGCAGGCTCCAGCGGAGCAGCAGGCCCCCTCCGCGCCGGCGCCCAAGGCTGCTGCGGCGCCGGCGGCGCTGAAGCGTGGTGCTCGGAAGCCGCCGCCCCTCGCTCAACTGCGCGCCGACCTCCTCGCCGTCGACGAGTTTCATCTCAGCATCGACCTGCTGTCCTCCCAAGCTTCGGGCGCGAAGCGGGCCGAGCATGGTGGGCTGGCGGCAGGGCTGGCGTCGGCAGCCGGCTTGGTGCCAGCGGAAGACGTGGCGGAGGAGGAGGAGGAGCCGCCGAATGCGACTGCGTGTGATGACGATGCGAACGCGTGGCCGCAGGAGGCGCCGCCTCTAGCCCAGCCGCGTGGCGACGAGACTGCGTGGCCGATCAGCGCGAGGCTTCTGTCCTCTCCGTCGTCTGCGTCGCCCGTCTCGGACCGCGCCGGCCTCGACGTGAGCGCGTTTGAAGAGGAGGCGCTGCCTCTGCCCAAGCGGCTGCGCTTCGGGAGCGTCGGGGGCGGAGCTGCGCCCGACGCCGGACGCAAGTCGGCCACCGCCGCCCGCGGAGGGCCGAAGCCGGCGCCACTCGAGATCACCGGGGGCGGTGCGAAGGAGCACGTGCAGGAGGCCGTGAAGAAGCCCGTGAAGGAGAAGGAGCCTGCGAAGGAGCCTGTGAAGCCGCCCTCGATCGCGCGTGTGGCGCCGATGGCCAAAATGGGCTCGCCGATGGCCAAGGTGGGCTCGAAGCGGACATCGCGCGAGACCGTCGGAGCAACGAGCGCTGTCTCCAAGGCCGCCCCTCCGGTCGTCCGCCAAGCCCCGCGGCCTCTGCCTCCCCCGCGCCCGGCCGCCGCGCTGCCCTTCGCCGCGCCCCTGGCCGCGCCTGCTCGCAAGCGGTCGGCGGGTGGCGCGCACCCGGGCGACGCTGTGGACGTGAAGAAGCTCCGCATCGATCTGCAGCGCACCGTCGGCGCCTGCCAAGAGTTCTCCCTCGCCGGTGCGCGCGACGTGCTGGCCGACGCATCGCTGCAGCTGGCGGCGCTGCATACGGAGGCGCGCGCGACGCTGGCCAAGACCACGAACACCTTCACCGACTCGTCATCGGGAGGCGCAGCGGCCCAGCGCTGCAAGGCGCGCTACGATGCGCTTAAGGCCCGCGCGGCCGAGCTGAACCGCCTGGCGGGAGAGCGGGCCGAGGCGCGCAAGGCGCTGGCGGCCTCGGCCTCGGCGCGCGCGGCACGGCTCGCGGCGACTCTGACCCAGGCGCAGCGGCAGGGCGAGCGGGCGTACGAGGCGGTGCGCCGGACGGTCGACCAGGCGCGCGCCACAAAGAACGCTCGAGTTGCAAAGATGGCGGTGCGCGCCAAGAAGGGCGGCGAGAGCAACCTGATGGCGCTGGTCCAGGCCGCGCTGGGGTGAAGACATGCGTACGGGTGCCGCTGGTGCGAGACGCGACTCCGCAGCGGCCTGCGCTCGGACCGGACCACTCAGAGAGAGAGCCATGTCGCCGAGGCCGGCGAGAGGGCCGCTGGGGGCGCGATGGTCTGGTGCGCGGCGACGGAGTCTTGGAGCGAGACGACGCCGTGCGCTCGGCCGGCTGGAGCCATGTCGCCGAGGCCGCTCGGACCCAGACCACTCAGAGAGAGAGAGCCATGTCGCCGAGGCCGGCGAGAGGGCCGCTGGGGGCGCGATGGTCTGGTGCCCGGCGCCAGAGTCTTGGAGCGAGACGACGCCGTGCGCTCGGCCGGCTGGAGCCATGTCGCCGAGGCTGGAGGCGCGGTGGTCTGGTTCGCGGGACAGAGATGAGACCGAACCCTGGACCGGACGAGCTGGAGTGCGCCATGCCGCCGATGCCAGCGAGAGGGCCGCTGGAGGATAGTCGGCGTGCGCGGGGGGCTGCCGTGTAGCCGCCAACGCTGTGCTCGGCTTGGGCGGAGAGAGAGAGATTTCAGAGCCATGCCGGAGTGGTGAGAGGACCGCTGGAGGCACGGTGGTCTGGTCGCGAAGCGGGCGGTGGAGTGATGGGGCCGCGCGCTTCTGCTATCGGACAGGCCGCGCTGGCGAGGAGAGTGAGCATGCTGCCCGTCGCCGATGCCAGCAGGAGCAGAAGGGCCGATGTGCTCGACGGCGTGGCAGAGCGAGGCAGGCGAGGCTGCGCACAGCCCTTCTCGGTTGCGCTCACGCTCGAAGCATGAGATGTCGTAGGTCTGTGGCCAGTTTTGCCGGTGTCCTTTCAGAACTGCGAGTGCGCGACCGTGGCTGCGCGAGTTGTGCCAAAAAATAACTGCTGTGAATTCACAGACTGGGTGGATTTCTTGTGAATTCACACGCAGAGTGAACTAAGGGGGTTGTCGCTGGAGGTGAACTGATGTGGGGCGGGGGGGGGGCTAAGCGGGAAAGTTGTTTCTTTGAAAATATTACGCCTCACTGCGCCCAAAGGTGCACCGCTTCAACGAAATCACCCCCTTATACGTACGTATACACTTCACACTTCAAGTATATCGTATTTCACCGATCACCGACGGGAAGACGGGAAAATGCGCTGTGCCATTGGGCTTGTAGATTCAGAGTCTGCACAAGCCTGTTGCGGTTTACTCGTACCGTACAGGTACTGTGCTGGGGAGAAGTGTGTGTAAAGGTACGAGTAAAGGTGAAGGTGCCCTCGGCCACTATTATTATTTACTATTTAGATTTAGGTGCCGCTACTTTTTGATACCGCCGGGTTTTATATAGCTATATTTAGGCTGTGTAAGCAGTGTGTAAGCGCTACGGTATAAACTGCATGTAAATTGGGTAAAAAATCAAATTCACCTTGCCCAGTTGAGCGAAATTCGTTTCCAGTTCTGGCCATCTCCAGCGATTTAGCCTTGATATACATATACAATCCGGAAGAATTCGAAACGGGAATGGAAGGGTTCGAAACTGAAACTGAAACCATCGATTCGTTTGGCACTTCTAAAGAAAGTAGTTGGTGCAGTTTGATTGTTACGAGTATACAAAAGCGATTTACTTAGGCGCACCGGGCACCTGTAACTCCGCCCGTACCACGCCACACGTAGCTCTATGGCAACGCGGGGTTGGCAATGGCGACCCCGCGGTTGGCGCGCCGGCCCGTCGCGGGTCGCGACGTCGCGACTTCTTGGTAGAGCTAGCGATGAGCAGGCCCAGAGAAATTGTCGACGCGAGCAGAGGGCGTACAGTTTCATTGCAAAATGGCGAATAACCGTTTTTTTCACTAATCGTTTCGGCCTAATTTATTTAGCCATTTACCCGCCTTCAATTATAACGGCAAATGTACGCCCTCCCTCTGCGAGATTCTAGTGAACCTTAGGGCCTGCATGCCTGCATCCTTAGGCCCAACCTCGTATTCGATTTTCGGCAGCGTTTGAAAAAGTCCCTTTTCACCTGGGATTTTTTTCGAACGCCCAAAAATTGCAAGAAAAAAATCATAGTGATACCGACCCATAAACTGGGTCGGTGCTTTTTGTGCGTGTACTGTGTGCTAGTGCGGTGCGTGTGGGTGTTTGCGGGGGGAGTGTGTGTTTAGGAGCTTTGAGATCAAAAAAAAAAAACAAAAAAAATCCGATCTCGTTATAAAATCCGACCTCGTTATCATTGCGATTTCCAGGGCTCCAACTGAAGGCGGCGCCATCACGCGGGCGAGCCTGGTTGGCGGCGAAGCGAAGAGCTACGCGTCGCGCAGTTTTTATACCGCGATGGGGGGGGGAGCTCTTCACTAGCCTATCGCACAGTTCACTGGCGCAAACTAAAGCCCGCTGATCACTAAATTTTTTTTCCATCTCAAAGCTCACCTCGTTATCATTTTTTTTTTTTTTTATCTCAAAGCTCCTAAACACACACACCCCCCGCAAACACCCACACGCACCGCACTAGCACACAGCACACGCACAAAAAGCACCGACTCAGTTTATGGGTCGGTATCACTATCCGCTACCGGAGACCGCCGCGGTGCAGAGCGTTGGATTGCCCTGGCTCGGCAGCGGGCGTCGAGCGTCAAGCCGAGCATGCGAGAATTCTCACGGCAGATGTCGATTTCACGATTTTTTTAATATAAATGGTTAATAGAAGAAGCGACACCGACTTAGGCAACACGCAAAGCGCGCCGCGCGGTGGAGAGAGAGTGACTGTGTGCTAGACCGTCACGGCCGTAGGGGTTGGAGTCCGGGAGGCAGGATGCCCGGGCGCGATGCGCATGGGCAGGGCAGGAGGACTCCTGGTGGACGGCACGGCTGAGGAGCATCTGCGCAT
>Ga0209491_10009307_pt1 | contig 12107 bp, 10 predicted proteins | sample BON02_FD_187213 | JGI IMG/M metagenome (GOLD analysis project Ga0209491, IMG submission 187213) | Freshwater microbial communities from Lake Bonney liftoff mats and glacier meltwater in Antarctica - BON-02 (SPAdes) (version 2) | ecosystem: Environmental > Aquatic > Freshwater > Ice > Glacier... | reverse complement strand
TATATGAAAAATTAGAAGGCATCAAGGGACTAATTCTGCCCCAGGCTACTGCTAATTCTGATCCATCATGGTTTGGTTTCCCAATAACACTTGAGCCAAAACACAATGTAAACCGAGAAGACTTGCTCAGATTCTTAGATTCCCGCAAAATCGGCACCCGCCTTATGTTTGCTGGAAACATTCTTAAGCAACCTGCGTATAAGAATGTAGAGTTTCGAGTTGTCGGCGACTTGACGAATACTGACATTGTTATGAAGCGAACATTCTGGATCGGTGTTTACCCCGGCTTAACGCCAGAGATGTTGGACTACGCAACATCATCAATAATTGAATTCGTTAATTCAAGGGCATAGAAATGCATTACTTAATCACCGGGCATACTGGATTTAAGGGCGCTTGGCTCGCCTTGTGGTTAAATTCCTTAGGACATGAAGTATCGGGAATCGCACTCGATCCGGATACTAACTCATTGTTTGATCGCGCAAATGTTGCAGAATCTTTACTAAATGACTTTAGGGTCGATATTAGAAAAGCAGATGAAGTCAAATCAGCGGTATTGCAGATAAACCCAGACGTAGTTTTTCACTTAGCGGCGCAGCCTCTTGTTAGGGAATCGTATCTAGATCCAAGATACACATTTGAAACAAATGTTATGGGCACCCTTAGCGTGCTTGAAGCCGTTTCAAGTACTGAATCAGTTAAGGCGCACGTGGTAGTCACAACCGACAAGGTTTATCGAAACATTAATCAGGTTGCCGGTTACGTTGAAAATGATGCACTGGGCGGATTTGACCCCTACAGTTCATCAAAAGCCATGGCAGACATCTTGACTCAATCTTGGATTTCAAGCTTTCCTGGAACACCAACAACCGTTGTTAGGGCAGGAAATGTAATTGGGGGCGGGGATGTAAGCAAAGACCGACTCATGCCAGATTTGATAGCTGCTTACCTGAATAACAAAGTCCCGACTCTACGATATCCAAATTCAGTTCGTCCTTGGCAACATGTTTTGGATTGCCTAAATGGTTATCTGATGGTGAGCGAGTCATTGCTGGCCGGGGGAGAGCACCCAATGATAAATATCGGCCCAGATAAAGAATCGTTTGTTACGGTAGCTAAAGTTGCAGAAATTGTTGCGACCCAACTTTCCGTTGATCCGACTTGGAAGCTAGCTGAAACTACGCAACCCCATGAAGCAGGACTGCTATCTTTAGATGCTTCCCTGGCAAAGTCAGCACTTGGCTGGCACGACAAGTTGAAGTTTTCCGAGGCAATAAAGTGGACTACCGACTGGTATTTAAAAGTTCAACGTCAAGACAATGTAAGAGACACCACAATTAAACAGATAGAACAATTCGCTAACTTGTAATTTCAAGAGTGGATAATTCAACAAACCTTGCAACAAGATCGTTAGTTTTCACCAAATCAGCAAATTTTCCAGAGGCAACCACTTCACCCTGATCAAATACAAAAATAATATCGGCATTTTGAATTGTTGTGAGACGATGTGCAATCACGATAGTTGTGCATTTGCCACGAAGAGTTCGAAGCGAATCAGACACAGCTGCCTCTGTCTCGGCATCAAGTGCGCTGGTAGCCTCATCGAGCACCAAAAGACCAGGATTTGCATAGATCGCCCTTGCCAGGCCAATTCGCTGGAGCTGTCCACCACTTAACCCATCTGATTGGGCTCCAAGATCTGTGTCAACTCCATTCTCAAGTGTGCCTACTAGATCTAATAAATGAGATGCTAACAACGCATTGTTTAGTCGTACTTGATCGAACAAACTTTTACCAAAATTTAGAGTTATATTTTGGGTAATTGTGCCATGAATAATTCCAGGTGATTGTGGAACGTAGCCGATGTTTCTAAATTCAGCATTCTCGAGATCAACAGTCCCAGTGTCTGGTGAGAGTAAACCAACAATCAAATCTGCGAGCGTACTCTTACCCGAACCAGACTGTCCGATGAATGCAACCATCTGCCCTTTTGGCACAGTTAGCGTTACGTCTTTTATGGCATAATTCTCTGACGACTCATAGGTGTACGAAATATTATTCAATCTGACTCCTATTGGCTCAAATCCGTTGTTTGCAGATTTCTCTTTGGCTTGAATTTCTAATTCATTCGGTACATATTGAAAATCTTTTGCTAGACAAACAAAAGATTCCGCTTGAGCCATCAACTGCTTTAAGTTACCCAATGAATTTTGCAGTGGGAGCATACTAGCCATAATGCGAAAACCACCGGTGAGGAAAATGCCCAAAGTTGCAGGCGCTGAGGCAGGGTCACTAGAGTTTAGTGTGAAGATTGCGAGTCCCATTGCGCCAACCATTAATGCGGATTCAACAATGTACCTTGGAAGGCCCGATAGGTAATTAATTGAAGCCGTTGATTCTGCAAGTTCAGATCTTGCCTCAGAGAAATGAATTCTAAAGTCATTCTGTTTTTCGAGGGTAAAGATTTCACGAAATGCGACAAGAGAATCCTCTACTGTGGCACTTGTCGATATCATCGAACTTGAGTACTTCTTACCTACTTTTCCAAATTGTGTTCCTATCGTTCGGTAAATGAGTAAACCAATAATCAGGAAGTAAACCAAAATATAAAGTGTCAACTCCAAATCAACAAACGCAAAAAAAGCAACTACAAAAATTAATAAAAATGATTCGCTAAAGATTGTGACAGCGGTCGCTATCAGCTGTGTGATTGCAGATCCTGCAGAGTAGGTGAGAGAAAAAGTAATCTCAGACTGCGAGTACTTAGAAACTTTAGAAATCGGTGAAGCTAACATCCCAGAGTAGACTTGCGTAGCAATTCGACCTTCAGCGTGAGCAGTTTGTATAGCCATGTACTTCATTAAAATACTCGCTAAAACAGACTTGGAAAGAAATAGAACCACGGCGAGCGAAGCGATTTGCATGATATCAAGTCTTGCTGTAAGGCTAGAAACGAAATCTAAGTTTATGTTGCCCCCGTCGGCTATTTGATTAGCCCCTTTGGCTAGAAGTAGTCCTATCAAAAAAATACCGGCTATGTCTAGAAGACCAAGTAGTGCGCGAGAAACTGCTAAAAAAATAACCAGGGTTCGCTCCTGCTGGTTTAGAAGGCCGAGCGATTGCCTAACCTTAGATATCATTCAAGATCCCACTTCATCAAGTTGTGATTTGCGGGTAAGCATCCTTGACTTCCCTAGATCGATCGAAGTAAGAGAAGCACAGTTTCTAGATTTAACTAAATCTTTTTTCCTCAGATTACCCATTTACAGATAGTAGCAGTAATCAGTGGTCTCACTTAAGTATTTTTCTCTCGCGTCCCAGGCTACATCGGGAACACCCACAGTGAGCGCCTAGAGAACTGTTGTTGGAAAATTTTCATTTAGTGAGGGGTTGATAAAGATGTCCAGTTCTTGATACAAGCCTGCGAGTTGGACATCGGGACTGCTGAAGGTTTAGTTTCCAGTTTGACCTGCCCTACGGTTTGGTTACCCGTTGGGTGTGAATTTCAGGCTGGGATGGAGGGACTTTCATAGGCTAACTCAAATTCGATTGGCGTGCGATATGCCAGAGCGGAAAAATCTTGGGAGCAGGAAAATTCTATGAATTACGCGATTCGATACCGAGTTTTTCGCAGCAAATCAACGCTAGACTCCTCTCAAGTGAGAAATAGTTTTTCCTTCAAAATTTTTTACCGAAAGTCGTACGCGTAGTTGTATGCCTCAACGCAAGAAGCGTAATTTGAAATAAACTTAGCGCCTCTCCTAGTCTTAAGTTTGAGTTCCATTGCATATTTGGGATCGCAAAACAAGGATAAAGCATCCTCAAGTTCCTCAATTGTCGAGACTAAGATTCCATTCTCATCGTTATGAATAAGCTCACTAGTGCCACCAGAGTCCCAAGCAACACAAGGTACACCGGTTGCAAGTGCCTCTTGAACAGTCGTGGGAAAATTCTCACGAAATGATGGATTTATAAAGACGTCCATTTTCTGATATAGGTCAGCAAGTTGTGAATCAGACCCAACACTTCCTTGTTCTGAAATAGAAACATTGTTTTGCACTAAATATTTTTTGAAGTTACTGCCAATTACGATCAGTTTAAAGATTTTATTTGGGAATTTTTTAGCAACAGCATTAATTGCAAGTATAGCTCCGTCAATGTTCTTATTTTTGTCAGATAGATCTGTTGCGCAAAGCCCAAATACGATTCTATTCTTTAGGCTGGAAATAATTTCTTCTTCAGAAATCTGAATAGGTGAAAATATATCTCCGTCAATAGCGTTCGGTATGTGCAGAACCTTTGCCCTTGACATAATCGAACTTGCCTTAGCCTTTTCGGCAAGCCATAAGCTTGGAGATACTACTGTGAGATTTTCAAAGAATTCAGATGATTTGATTTTCCGTTTATGGTCATTTTCAACTCTGGATCGAAATATTGATCGAACTTGAGGACACTTTTCACACAAAGATTCGTATTTAACGCAATCTAAAGAATGGTGGCATCCTCCCGTAATGGGAAACATGTCATGCAGAGTCCATACAACTTTATGAGTTGCAAGGAGTTCAGAAATTGAATCGTGACTGACCACTCCAGGCGTCCAGTGTAAGTGAATCACGGTTTTTGAATCGATTTTCTTTTCATTTCCTAACAACTCAATGTAATCACGCAGAAGTGAAAAAAGTGGCTTACGAATATCAGCGCGCACGAGGCCAAAGTCAAGAGCGCCTGCTGCAAATAATTTTGGATGACTAATTAAAGATTTAGTGAGACCACCTTCGTTGAAAGATAAAAATGCGCTTCCCAAGCCAGCCAATAATTGATGTTCTTGAAGACGTTTTGCAAATTTCCCGGCGCCACCTGTACTAGAAAATGATATGTGAAGTACTTTTTGTGTATTCAAGCACTACCTCCAGTACATTTCTATTGAAACCTGTGTAGAAAACATAAATACGGATTTTCAATCTCGAAAGCAAGTAAACTCTATCGTGTAAGCATTCCACAGATTTGCGAGTAAAGAGAGAAGCATAAGCTGGTTATGAAGTCTTTTTCGAGGTTTGTTACAGCTCTTCAGTTTCCTGAATCCTTGTCTTTAAATATGATTGTCGTTGGTGCACGCCGAGGTGTTAACCCGGGTTGTAGTCAAGTGTCTACGCGACTTATAGACTACTTTGGGTTCAAACGAGACGCAAGCGAATACGTTGAATTGATAAAGTCCAGCCATGCGAATGTAACTTATTTTAATGCCACGTTGCTTGATCAAGAAAAGCAGGTAACCCTTAACATTACGCGCCAACTAGGGTGCTCTTCTACTCTGGAACCTGATAACAATTTATTTGACAAGAATTACTTAAGCGAAGGAGGGGGCATTGTTTCGAAACAATCTGCATTTCTTGCTATAGATTGTTTCTTATGTGAGGATTCATTACTCCCCGATGCAATAAAAATAGAAGCATAAGATGCAACCTACTATGTACTTGTTTGGGCAAAAGAAATTTAATTCCGTATTCCCCCCTCTTATGAATCACGTTTTTGTGCTTTTAGACATTAATAAGCACTGGGCGCGCAGGAGAAAACTTGAAACCACATACTCAGGAAGGGTTCAAGTATTGTTTTCTGACTGTGCATTCATGAAGAAAGGGGGAAACATGTATAGTGGCCAATCAGATGGAAACCCTGCAGAAAAAAATTCCCGGGCATTTAAGTATATTTTGCTAGCTTGTCTTCATGGACATTTTGATTTAGCTCTTGAAGCCGGAGGAAGCCCAAATTCCCCATTCGATGAGAAAACTAAAAGCAAGGTTCGTGTGGCAATCGAAGAATTTACGAAGTTTGGTTTAGTTCTGCGAGCATCCTCCAAACTTCGTGCAATCGAAAAACTTGGTTGGGTGCTTTCGCATCTTAGCTCACGCTTGCAAGGATATAATCGAGTTTTTGGTTGGGGCTCCGACGCCGACACAGTAGAGAAGCGATATAGGTATCTGAACCCTTCTAGCCCCATGAACCTTTTCCGAAAATAGCGTAAATTTTGAATAAAGTTTTGGTCTTCACTGACGAGTATCACTATGAGTCAAATGGATTATTCAATGCCTACATGCAGCAAAGCCAGGCACTTTCTTCTAAATTTAAAATTACTGCTGTATTAAATAAACAACATTGGGGATTAGGCGAGCTGTATGTGAAAAGTCAGGACTTGCCTAACTTCAACATTGAAGTCCTCGACATATCGCAACCAGGAAAACTATGTTTTAATTTAGCGGAAAAAATAAAATCCTTTTTAATTTCCGGGCTCTTAAGGGTACTTGGCGGCGTACTTGATGGGATTATGCTGCCATTTGTTTACTGGAGACTGTTCGTCTTCCTAAAAGAGTTAGAGTTTGACCTTGTACTCATTCACAATGGGGGTTGGCCCGGTGGATACCTGTCACGGGCCCTTGCCCTTGTAACCAAGCTAACGAAAAAGCCGGTCGTTATGGTAATCCACAACTATCCAAGTAAAAGCAAAAGTAATTCTTTTAATTATCTGGTGTTTTCTGTGAGATACTTACAAAATCTTGTTGCAAATGTATGTGTAAATGAATTCGTTGCAGTGTCAAATAATTTATCTAAATCTTTGAAAGATTTTGGATTAAAAAGGGTAAGGACAATTTTCAACAGCTTCGACCATACAAAAGTTACTAATTTTCCAAATAACAGGAGTTTGAGAGCCGATAACACGGTTGTTGTTGGTTTTATAGGCGCTCTAATTCCTCGAAAAGGTGTAGATGTTCTACTAAAGGGATTCCTCGAGCTGTCCAGTGATTCAGAGCTTTTGATTGTCGGTGATGGTGTGGAGCGAAGCGCATTAGAGGTTATTGCAAATAATTCAGAAAGAAAGATTACATTTGCAGGTTTCTCAAATGAACCGTTGATTCAATTAAATATGATGGATATTCTGGTCGTTCCGTCTATAGCCTTTGAAAGTTTCGGCATGGTAATTCTTGAAGGCATGGCTGCGAAGCTTCCAGTTGTTGTTTCCGAAATTGGAGGAATGCCGGAAGTTATAGTTAATGGAGTTACTGGGTATCTATTCCCACCTGGTGACCATCACAGACTCTCACAGGTTCTTGAAATTCTTGTGGGATCACCTGATTTGAGGGAATCGATGGGTGCTAACGGATACACAAGATTAATCGAGGAATTTTCTGTGAACAAAATGAATTTATCCTATATTGAGATGGTTGATGAACTTATAGTAACTAAAATCTAATTTTGAAAATAATAACAGGTATTTTTTTCAATCTAAAACTTATTCTTTGAAGCATCGACTGGGTTTCAGGAATCAATAGCTCTGGGTGAATGATTTTGAGAAATTCAAGTCTTTTATTCATGTTTTCGTTCTGAGAAGTACTGCTGCGAACATGACGATAAAAACCCAATATCTTGTAAAGTTCTTTAACCTTAAATACTCGCTGAATTCGAATCCATAAATCATAATCTTCAACTGCCCGAAGTTCAGGAGCTTCATTAAAGCCACCTTGCGAGACAAGTGCATGCCTGCGAATAAGAACAGACGAACACTGCAAGGGGTTATTCTCCATAAGTTTCCTCTTCGAAATTACACCAACTGGAGGTCGCAGGAGAATAAAACCCCAAAGGTAATTTCTTCCCGAAAACTGCCAAAGTGGTGAAAATAGCATGGTCAGGTCTTTATCGATCATAAATTCAGTCATCTGTAATTCGATTTTTCTCTTACGCCACAAGTCATCATGGTCCAAGAAAGCAATGCACTCACCCATAGAGTGACTAATTCCAATATTTCTTGGTACCGAGGGAAGGTTTGATTGAGAATTCGTGCGAAAGTACTTAATGCGAGGGTCCTCTGTCGAAAGTTTCTCTACAAGCCCGGCTGTTCCATCTGTTGAACAATCATCGATTACAAGTATTTCAAGGTTTGCGTATGTCTGCCTGCACGCCGAATTTATAGTCGCCGCGAGGAAAAATTCTGAATTATAAGTGGGAATAACCACACTCACCAATGGATTTGATTCCGGACCTTTAGCAGACAATTGTCATGCCTTCTATTCGTTTCATTTCTAAGAGACCCGCCGCAAGACTTTGAGGAGTGAAGTTAAATTCGGACTCAAGTTTGTCAAGAGAATATTTAGTATCAAAAGGGCGAGGAGCCAACGACTTGAAATCGCTTAGTTTCGATTCTCGAATGAGACTGGTATCCAGAGAAAAAATCTTTGCAACCTCGTGTGCAAATTCATTTAGTGTTACGTGCTCCTTGCCTGAAATATGAACTAAACCTTGCTTTTCGGCTAACGCGGATTGTAATAAAAACCGAGCACAATCATAAACCGAAAGTGGCTGACTACTTACATCTGTTACGACTGAAATTGACTCCTTGTTTCTAAGGGAATTTATCCAGGTTTGAGCAGGGTTTGATCGTGAATGCGGATGAGACCACCCATACATTAAAATTGGTCTAACAACTAGATTTCTTTCCGCTATGTCCAGCACAAATTTTTCTGCCTCAAGCTTTAGCTGGCCATAGTAATTGATTGGTTCAGGCAAATCGCTCTCAGAATAAGGAGTGCTTTGATTTCCAAAAACTGCGTTAGAAGATATGAAAATTAGTTTTGCACCACTCTTTACAGCATTCTCCGCGAGGATGCGAGAAGCGTCCACATTAATCAGCTTCGCTACTTCGCGATTGCTTTCCACGAAATCAACATTGCCTTCTGCCGCTGCATGGATAACAACATCGGGGCTAAAGCTGTCAAAAATGTTAGTGACACTCAATTCATCAGTTATGTCAGCCTGAAAATTAACGATGTTTTCTTTTGCGGGATTCTGTTCATTGCGAGAGATTGCCCCAATAGAGACATGTGCCGGAGATAACTCGATAATTGCTTTGCCCAGTAGTCCACTGGCCCCAGTTAACAACATCCGCATACTGGAGTCTAGCATTTGGAATTTTAGGTCGAGAATTCAATTTAGCTGATGCTTCAACACTCGGAATCGAACAGATTTCTTGTAATAATCTAATTAATCTGAGCCCTTCGACCTTTGAAACCCCATAAATTTACATCATGGGGAAATGTCAAAATGACATAGATTGATTCTCTTTTCTGACTCTTGCTTAAGAGTCAGAAAAGATTTGTTTAAGAACTTGCTTAAGTTCCTTAACCGGAGCATTAGACTTGCGCGAATATTCCGCACAAAAATCCTGTCTTGTCCGTACGACTTCATCACTGAACCACCAGCTTCCGACATCGTCATAAATTTCGGCAATTTTATCTAATAAAGAATCTATTGAAAAGTGAACGATTCCAGTTTTTGCAAGTTTCTCGTACGCATCTTTGGCGTCATGATTCATGTATTCAAGCCCTCGCTCCCAATATGCCAAAGTTGGGATTCCCATGGTGAGTGACTCAAGGAGCCCAGTCGAATCATAGGTATGCACAACTAGTGAGCATTTCTTCCAAAGTTTATATGGGTTCAACATGGAGGTATCCAGTAAATCCCCATGTCCAAGTCTCTTCCATTCTTGTATCTCCCCGTAAGGGCTAACATCAGCTTGGGGGTGCACGCGAATAATTGTGTTTTCATAGATATTCTTTGGTAATCGTGACACTAAATTAAATTGAGATTCCATGTAACGAGCGAAATTCTCATAAGACGCAATCAATGAAGTCGGGTAAGGGAACATGTCCAGCATGAAGACAATTGGACCGACGGGTGAGTAGGAGCCTTTAATGCCTGAGGTTTTTATATTAAACAAGGGGATATCAATTTTTTCATTTCGCCGCCATCCCCACGTTAAGAATTTATCAGCCGTTTCTCGTTCTACATGTCGTGATTCGCTATTTACCCCATAATTATTTCCATGTTGACCAACAACGTATCTGACATCGCCAAGATTGATTATTTTGGCTAGCCAGACCTTAAAGGTCTCGTCAAATATGAAATTATTTGAAGTGAAAACTACAGAAGGAAACTTACCTCTTGTAATTAATGGCGAAATTGCATTGCACGTTTGACGATATCCTTCAAGGTAAACTTTTGGCAAGAACTTAAATACCAAACGATGACAAATTTCCTCAGTTGCTTCGTTTTTATTTGTATTTTTAATACTTTTAATAAGTTCCTCTCGCAAAATGATATCTGTTTCAAAAACTTTTTCAGAAGACTTGATGAAGCTGTAACGCACTATTGGCAATTGGCGCAAGGCAAGTGCGGTGAGAACTTCTACCTTTCGGGGTAAGTAAGTACCTATAAAGAATACTTTTCGTGACGAAAAACTTAACTTATTTTGCGTAAGATGATTGTCGTAAAAATTGAACAATCGATTTTTAACTGATTTTTTTTGAGTAAACGGCGGAGAGCTTGCTTTTAAATTGGAATTGAAAGGAAAAAAGATGAATTCAATTTCTTTACCTTTCCTGACCAAAAGTTCTGCCATCACTTCCTGTGTAACGGCGCTAAGCCAAGGTGATTGAATCGTGGCAGCTTCGAATTGTTTGCTATCAAGAGTCACAGTAGAAAACTCGGGCATATTTAAAAGTCCTATTGAGTCAATCTTGTAATTTTCTAATACATAACTCAGTCTCTGCGCGGTACGTGCCACAATTGTTATATACCAAGTTAGCCAATGACCCAGGATTATTTTCCACTCGCGAGTACTAAATTGCTCTTCATGGTGGGCATTTAAAACTTCCGTTAAATTAAAAAGTAAAGAATTTTCTATTTGCTGAAGAAAGTCCAAGCTCAAAGATAGATCATCATATGTCGCAGGCTTTTCCGGTATCACTTGAAATTTTATGCTTGAGTATAAGTTGTCAAATTCCTCTAGCAAGAACTGTGAGCTAAGGACAAGATTATTTACGTTCTCAAGAAAAAATCTTTCGTCTTTTAGGGTGATTAGGTGGTTTCGCTTCAAACCTAAGGAATTAGACATGTCAATTTATTTCTTAAGATCCATATTGAGTAAATAGCCAAAATTGTATTTCTCGTTAGCCTCTGAAAGCAGTGCTAGATCTTCCCTAGAAATTATCTCTGAGTTCTCTCTATAAAGCGTATTTTCACGAAAAACTTCAGTAGCAGACTTCATAGGTATTGACGAGTTTGAACCGGCCGGTCCCACAATTTCAAGATCAATAAATTCTGATGCACGCCGTAAAAAATCAGAGTTCCACCCAGCCAGATCAGTCTTGACGCCTTCCCCGTATTCGTAAAAGTGGCGACTGTATGTGGGTGTCAGAAGATAATCGTGCCCCAAAAGAGTTGCTTTGCTGAATCCCAAATAAATCGCGAGAGAAATTTGTCCTCTTAGAGAACCAGAGAGTGGCTGTGATTTACCGCGAAATATAATTCGTTTCGAGTAATCCTTATTGCCTGGCCAATTTCCGCCTAAGGGCGCGAGGTGAAATACATTTTTCCCTCTAAATCTGGCATAGTCCCGTATGCTCAGGAAGAAATTAATATTTTTGTTCTCCCTTATATAGCGTTCGAAGTGTGAGCGCAGGCCAGTTCTAATCTCGCCCGTACTGCGAAGTGGGTCAAGGTGTAGGTAGTACTTTGTATTAAGAAATTTCTCTTCGCAGTGCAGAAATTGAAAGTTACACCCGATGACAGGATCTTGTTTAAGTTTCAAAAAATCAATTGATTTAAGTGAGACACCATTACCAATAATGTAAGCACTTCCACTTTCAGTATCTGCTAATGCCTTCAGTTTATTCATAAGAATCTGCGCTGGTAGGGTTGCTAACCTTGAGTTAAAAAGGAAATCTATTCGCATAGTTCAAGAATAGCAACTCCGGTAGAACCCTGCGATCTTATCGGCCAAATAAAAGATCTAGTTCCTCGCTAACTAGATGAGCCCCATCTCCCGTAAACAGCCTACGTGAATCGTGCCGGGTTTCCTGGAGACTAAATCATTTCTAAAACGGCCAGATTTTCTGACTCGTTGGAATCATAGTAGTGGGCTTCGAATTCGACTGGCGGCACATAGTCAAGTGACTCGTGGATTCGCCGGCTGTTAAACCAGTCGACGTAGTTAAGTGTTGCCCATTCAACATGTTCGACGTTGCGCCAGGGGCCTTGGCGATGAATCAGTTCAGTTT
>Ga0209491_10009302_pt1 | contig 12112 bp, 10 predicted proteins | sample BON02_FD_187213 | JGI IMG/M metagenome (GOLD analysis project Ga0209491, IMG submission 187213) | Freshwater microbial communities from Lake Bonney liftoff mats and glacier meltwater in Antarctica - BON-02 (SPAdes) (version 2) | ecosystem: Environmental > Aquatic > Freshwater > Ice > Glacier... | reverse complement strand
ACACGCATATGCACACACACACACACACACACACACACACACACACACACACACACAAGCACATGCACACATACACATACACACACAAACATTTCATACGTCAGCTCATAGCGCACAATACTTGTCAGGACGCGTCATTACATATTTATATTTACACACTCACGTGTGCACATATAAAGATTGGGTGCGTGTTTGCGTTCATAGGCTCACACATACATCGGGCCACACACAAGCATGCGACATACACATGCCACTAGCTATCCCAATTTGGCACCCAGCACCCATTCAACATGACCCACATTTCAACCCCCAATCCCACTCCGCCACAAACACGCACACACCTTCCATGTTATAAACTTATGTTTGACAGCCAAAGTCATGAACTTGTTAGCAATTTTTTGATCAATCACTTTGAGCGGATTAAGAGCGCAACGGACAATATCGTCCAGACGCATGTCAAATTTCAAGGTGTCGAACTTGCCATTCTCGGCCCCCATGAGCTGAGGTAAGCGAAAACAAAGCACGTAGAATAGAGACTGTACCAAACTGCATGTAGAAATGTACAGATACGTATGCACGCACAAACATAGATGTTAGATTCCAGACGATTTGTCAGCCTCTGGCACACAGCCTCTGGCACACTGACACACACAAAGGCGACTCAGACCCACCCATTCACTCGATACTGCACTGCACACATGTTACTTGTATATACGTGTTTCAAGCATTTGCCTGTAAAAGAGGGAGTGGTGATTGGGGTCTGGCCCCTGCGCATCGGGGCATTCCTTGTCCATGTATTCTAGAATCCAGCTCTTCATCATCTGCAGCGCCGCTTCGACAATCGATAATTTCAGATGCTTAGAACCTGCGTGCACGACATTGGAAACGATATCAGACACTCAATTCAAGAATACTAGATATTACAACTGATATCGAATTAAAAAATCAAAACGAAAACCAGAAGTTTCTCGAATCTCGAAATTCAAAACCGAGCATTGCAGTACACGCTCGAATCTCGGATCGAAAATCGGAAATTAAACCGATATCGAAAACAAAACACTATGCAGACTGACCTTTCTTGCAAGTAATTACCACACCCCCATATTGGCGACAATGTTTCTGTATTAGCGGGTATCGCTTGTAAATTATATTTATCCTATAGGGGGGGTTTTGACTACCCCATATTTAGGGTTTGTGATGTGGAGGTTGTGATTATGCTACCCTCATGTGATTTCCCTCAAATGTGTCCTCAGATCAATGGTCCGATACGGGTGGGCGCGCGACAGCTTCGCCGCCGCGCCCCGAATTTGACGCGCGGCAGCTTCGGCGCGATTGCACCTCGCCGCTGCGCGCCCAAGCCCAATGCAGCTGCGCGCCCATTTCACAGAGAGTGCGTGTGTACTTACGCGCAACAAAGGAGCCAAGATATGAGACTGCTGAGTGCCTTTGTGTGTCAGGCTGGTCCTTGGCAACGGCTGTACGGAAGAGTGACCTGTTTAAGAGTGTGTATTCATGTGCGTTCATGCGTGTTGATGATTATTCATGCGTTCTGGTGCTCAAAGCGGCCAATTTGAAATGAAGAAGGTGCAATTTGAACCTTCCACGGGGCGCGCGGCGGCGGAGGGGCTTCAGCCTCGACGCTACCGCACGCCACCCAAAGTCCTGAAATGCTTTCGGCCCTCGGACGTCATTTATCCTCTGCTTCTGGGCCCCGATATTTGAGTCGCAACAAATCTGCGCTGTTGCCGGGTGCTTTTAACCAGCGAAAAACGCCGCCAAACTCCGGGAAACTCATGATTTCAGATAAATCGGCGGATTGACGCACTGATACGCCGAATTTTCGGAAATTTGCATATTTCGGGATTTTGCGGTGTTTTCCGGGCTTTTCCAAACACCCGGCGAACAGCAAGCATTTCGATCGACTCAAGGATCGGGGCCCGGAAACAGAGGGAAAATAGCATCATGAGTGCATTTTCACTCCAGTCTTGCACAGCCTATTCAGTGGCAGGGTACCCAAATGAATATTTACCATCTAATTAAATATAAAAACAAAAAAAAAGCAAAACCCCACAAGGGTGCGCACTTACTGGAGAAGCTGCGAGGAGTAATTGCTCCGGTACGAGCAGCCGTAAAAAATAAGAAACTGCGAATATTTGGAGCGAAACGTTGTAAATACTGTCGCTTGAAACGTGACGAGTACTGCTTCGAAAAATTTATCATGTTCCGCAGCCTCAACGTGCTTATTTTCAAAAATGGACCGGAAAAACTGAAGCAGAATGAGCATCATATAATCAAGTTTCTCAGCGTTCTCCAACATCTTTTGCCGCTCTTCTGACGTCTCCTCTACCTCTAGCCCGAACATCTCGTCGTCATCTGCCACATCGATGACCCCTGTGTGGAGCGCCTCGAGCTTCTGCGGGTCGACCTCGACGTCAATTTTGATGAGGCGATCCGTAACATTCCTGAGAATGTCGGTGAGGAGCTGTGGCTGGTAGGATATGACGTGGAGAATATTTGCCAGGTAGGCACGCTGCTCCGGCAGCCGCTTCACACGATGCGGATATGCCTGCACAAGCTGATCCAGGAAGCTCATGGTGCCAGTGGGGAAGGTCTCGAGCACGCGCTGCACCACACGGTGCACGTCGCGCGCAATCTGTGCCTCCTCCGCGGCCTCTTCTGGCCGCCACACGCCGCGTGCGGAGCGGCCTGCAGCCTCTGCCTCGTTTTTGGGCGGCGTCGCAGCGAGGAGGTCATATTTCACAAAATGCTTCACAAGCTCGTGCAGAATTGAGACCAACAAGTCTGCATTGACTGAAACGCAGTTGACGGCAAAGGCCTCCACGGCTGCAGTAAGAGGTGTGTTTGCCCGGAAGCAGCGTTGCAGCACCACGAGGGTGATTTCGTCGTTCTTTCTTATTTGCAGCGAGGCTGTGCATCGCGAAAGGCACGTCACGAGCACCGCCTGCTCCACGAGGTCGGTGTTGCGCTCAATTTTTTCCACAAGCTGCTGGAACAATGTACCTGTTTTCGTCATACATCGCACGTACAGCGCACATAGACTGTCAGTCTGTGCGCGGCGCAAGGGACTGGTTCGCGCCACAGTGGCGCAAGTTCTGGAGCAAGGTTCGCAATAGGCAGGGCAAGACAGCGCCAAAGGCAACGCGCAACCCGTACAGCATTGAAATGCCACTGCCCACACTCAAGTTGTGTTCTGGCTCCTCCGCACGCCAATCACATCTCACCGTCACCGTCGCGCTTCTTGTTCAGCGCCAGCAGGATCCAGGCCTGCAGAGCAGTGCCATCGCTGCCAACGGCCTGCGTAAGCAGAGCCGACAGTGGTACAGCGTGCATCGCCATGCGGGCCTGTCCTAGAATGCCCTGAGCATCGCGTGACGAGCTATTGCATGCTCAAGCCTTGCACATGAGATCATCATCCGGCAAAAAAAGGTTTGGTTCGTGGGGAATTAAGGTGTGGTCCACGGAACTATCTGCACGTGCCAACAGACGAGCTTGTGTGCGCCAGGAATGGTCAAGACAAAGCCAATCGCCGAGGGCGACTTGTCCTCCACAAAGCACATTGCCAACCGCGTCAAGCGGCAGGAGGTGTACCAGCGCATCAAGAAGGGCAAGAAGGACGTGAAGAAGGCGAAGAAGGAGCAGCGCAAAAAGGATGCTGAGGACCCCGAGAAGAAGGACAAGCCCAAGGCGGTGCCCAAGACCCTCGACAACATGCGTGAGGAGGACGAGACCATCCTGCTGTCGGAGGATGAGGAGGTCATGAACGACGAAGACGAGGACGAGTTCGCCAAGTACTTCGACGGCGAGACACCCAAGACGATCATAACCTCGGCCAACAAGCCATCGAAGAAGGTGATCGAGCTGATCAAGGCGCTGCTGCAGCTGTTTCCAGGATCGTACTACTACGAGCGACGCAATTTTGACATCAAGGACATTGCCAAGTGGGCTGGCGAGCGTGGCTTCACCAACCTTGTCATCCTCGGGCAGGGGCTGCAGCTCGGCGGCCACAAGAAAAACCCCTGCGAGCTGTTGCTCATTCACTTGCCCGAGGGTCCGTCCCTGCATTTCAGGTTAACGAGCGTGCAGCTGTCGGATGAGATCAAAGTTGGCGGTGTCAAGGCCGGTAGGGCCACCAAGCACAAGCCTGAGCTCATTTTGAATGGCTTCACCACGCGTCTGGGGTTGCGTGTTAGCAGAGCATTTACAGCATTATTTCCGCAGGTTGGTTTCCTCACGAATCTCCACGCGCCCGCACAAACACTCACATTGCTCGCAAACTGTAGGGCGCGCGGCGGCGAAACCCGCCGCGAAAGCGGTCATCCGGGCGGGTCGCATCCCACAAAGAAAAACACCGGGGGGGGCTCTAGAGGGTAGTGTATCTACTGAATATAATGTACATGCATTACCCTAGATTTAAGTAGATACACTTTCTTAGCAACTCGCATGATTTTTTCCATCAAGGGCTCGTTCCTGCCCGAGTGAGGCTTCGCCTGGCCGCCGCGCGCCCCTCAAGCACTCACACAAGTATTGCTCAGTGAGGACAAACTGTCTATCCAATCATGTTAAGACTCACGTCTGGACTCCATGTTGGAAACTTTCTACGACGGTATCTGAGGGCACACTCTACACACACACAATACACAAACAGACATCCCACGCATTACCTGTAATAGGTACGCATACACATACAGCGAATCTCCTTTTGCCTGTACGCTTTAACGCTTATTTCTTTGTGGATGGAAACAGGATCCAGAATTTACAGGGAGAAAAGTCGTGACATTTCATTGCCAACGAGACTACGTCTTCGTCAGACAACACAGGTGTGTGTACACATTTGTGTGTGTTCAGTTCACGTGTGTGTCAATGTTTGCATGTGTGTATGTCTGCATGCCCGCTCTGTATTTTTTTTGTTGGTCGGCTCTTTCTAATGCAGACGTGCATGTATCATTCAAAAATTGCACATGTGAGGTGGAGACGATGTCAGTGATGACACATTCCATGCTAATTCTGAAAACGAATTGTAGAAACTTCTTAGAAAGCTGAGGCATCGCTCTTCCGTTTTCACATGTGTATATATGTTTGTGCACGCTACACTATATGTACGAATCTGTTCGCAAATGTGCTTGCATCGGCAGTACGTAGCGTAATGAATAGGAGGAGGCAGGCAATGGAAGAACGGATAAATGATGGTATTAGCGTGGGTCTACATGAAATGAGTATCGCAATTCAATGATTCTACACATTACGCTCCTGATTTCGTTCCCTCCCTGTCCTTTCCTGTCAAAAGCGCACACGACACGACACATGTTTCATCTTGTGCAGGCAATGTGTGCCCATTGCCTGTACCCTGGGTGCATGCGCGAGTGTACTTTCACAAGGATGGGTGCATGCGCGAGTGTACTTTCACAAGGACACCAATCGTAAATGTGAACGAAAACAAGTCTCGTGAGGACGAACTGTCTATCCAATCATGTTAAGACTCACGTCTGGACTCCATGTTGGAAACTTTCTACGACGGTATCTGAAGACTTGTTTTGTGTTTTCGTTTCACACGTGCGCCTGTGCAGAAACGTCGAGTGTGTAGTAGTATGTTGTGTTTCCATCACGGTATTGGGTGCCATCGATTAGGATGCTAGATACATTAGTATGTTTTTTTGCTGTAAGGTCATGCCAGTAGCAGACTCTCTTTACAAAGCGACCCGAAGTTGTATTTTTTGCGTCTACTAGTCGAGGCTATCTCAGATTTGAAAATGTTCTCTTTTCTGTGTGTGTGTTGCATATATGGACGTGTATCACAAAGAGTCTCCTGATTTCTCTTTCTACGGTTCTACTTGCAGGTATATATTTCCCGAAGAAAAAAAGGGCACCAAGGCAAGATTGCAGGTGTGAACTCCCTCCCTGCATTCTGTATGTGTAAATGTTGTGTTCTCGTGTTTGTAACTTCGAACGTACTATGTTCAAACGTTCGGGAATATGTACCTCGCACTGCGAATGTAGACCTCGAGTTACATTACATGTATGTGAAGTTACTTATCGTCGGAGAAACGCTCAATCGCAAATCCAACGATGCACACAAACAAACAATTAGCAGAGGCTTCGGCCGGTGCTGAAACACCATTTCTGAACAATCCAACGCTGAGGATTTCGATTGGCATAACATTTTTGTCTTATGTTGTACTAAGTAGTACAATACGCATGCATGTATATACGAGAATCCAACGATGCACAACACATTATTGGCAGAGGCTTCGGCCGGTGCTGACACACCTTTTCTGAACAATCCAACGCTGAGGACTTCGATTTACATTGCTATATTTGTTTCTAGAGATGCACAACATATGGATATTCAAGCTCAAAATCTTTGCTGCAGATCGCGGAAGAAAACAAAGTTTATCTTGTTTCCTCTTCCCTACCAGATGTACCTACCTCCCTACCTTTGATATTTTTGGCTTTTTCGATATTGATATTGCCACTAATTTTTGGGCTTCGTGCTTTTCATTTTCATGATCATAGGAAATTGGGCCGCGGTTCACGCTGAAACTGAAGAGCTTGCAGACGGGCACCTTTGATAGCACGCGCGCAGAGTATGAATGGATTCATCGGAAGGAAAACGAGACTTCCAAACGCAAATTCTTCCTTTAGAGACGCTATGGAATATCTGTATGCATATAGTCAACATTTTTCCTCGAACTGCTCAAGAAGTGCTCTACAGAAATCGCAAATGTGTGTGTGTGTGTATACAAGTATAAATGGGATGGTGCAAACCCGTAGCCAGACTGAGCAACATCAAAGCAGTTTGTACAAATCTATCGTTCAGTGGGTGTGACCATATATTATTTGAATCTGATTCTGAGTAGGAACTGATGGGGGGCCAAATAAGCTCATGGCGTCGTGTAAATAAGTAACTTGTTTTTTTTTGTGTGCGTGGCTTGTAGAAAAGGTATAGCTGTTTTGAATATACCTGTCCACACAGACTTTGTCACATCCATTATTGGTGTTTCCCACTCTCTCTCGCTCCTTATCTTTGACATACTACAAGTCCGGTGGCGGGCCGCTCCCGACCGAAACAACAATCAGTGTATTGAGCCTCGCTCATCTGCTGCCCTTCTTCTTCCACAGTGCTCTCGGACTCTTTTTGCTTGCTTCTTTTCATTGGGGTGATACCAGCTTAGTCCATCGCACACATATGACTCCCTACACCTCCCTCATGGTGTGGGTCGGACGACGACTGGAGAACATATCAAAATAAACCCCAAGAGCGACACGAGGACACGTTTGTAGATTTGCATCTGAACTGTTTGATATTTTGAGATTCAGGTACACTGGCAGCATTTAATGTTCTCTGGGCGTCGTCGTTCACTCACACAACCGTGACCTATCCCAGGCGGAATTTGTGGTCTCATCGAAATAAAGAGACAAGTAATTCAAACTCTGATACAACAAAGTGTAACCCACGCGATGAGAGCGTCAAAGTAACTCAGCTCAGTGAATATTGGTGGGTCTCCATTACGACCAGGTGTTCCTGGTGGTTAGGGAGACTTGATTGTTTGGACGTGTTAGCCCGAGGATACAGGAATTTTACCCCCGCAGCGGGTCCGCCATGATAAGTAGGTGGGCAACTGTCCGGGACAGTCTCTTGGCTCCTAAATGATTGATTGGGTGTTGACCACCTACTTAGTCCAGTGATGAAGTTGGGGTTTGAACAACATAGAAAGACAAGAAGAAAGAGAAATGGATTGTTGGCCGAGGTTATCATAATCATGATGGTGTCGCGCCGGCAAAGTATCTCATCCTCGCTTTTGCCTAAAATGGCCCGGGACGGCGGCCTTGTTTTAGAAAGGGCTAATTGAAATACTAGTAGTAGAAGAGGTCACGGTCTTCATCAAAACGCACCGTTTCGTGGTTCGTGTGTGCTTTCGAAGTACTAATGGGGGGAGGAGGCTGGTTTTAGATATGAACATTTAGATTATTTCCTATAAGGCCGCCGGCCATTTTAGGCGAGATTGAGGCATTTGGTGTTGTCATCCTCGCTGTTGATAACCCATCCAAGTCGTCCTCCGCAGGGTGGTTTTCGAGTCGTCTTCCTCGCACAAGTTGTCAATTGTCTTGTCCATCGCCTTGGGCACAGGCGAACTTGTCATTGACCACCTAGACATGAGAGAGTTCGTGAATGATCGTGCCCAGCTGTCAAAGGAGTTCGCGGGCAGTTCGAAGTTTAAAAATCGAGTTGAGCCGGGATAACCCAAAGTGCTCGCGAACTCCTGTAAGAGCTGGGGGTTTTGCTCACAGAGCTTGGCTCCGGGACCTTGAAATAGGGTTTATTGGCCCTATACCACAGCCTTTCAAAAACATGAGTGCTACAAAGAGTTTATGGCCCGAACTCTAGGACAGGTCGCATCAACCGTGACTTTCAAAAACAAACTTGAAAATGACCACGACAAAATCGACCCATTATCAAGCAGCAAGAGCCTGAGTGGGTCACCGCGCCATTTCTTGGAAAAACTAGAGTCACGTCAAGGCTCGGATTATGACCGGGACACAGAATGAGTTGAATCTCTATTTCGCAGTCGTCATACAAGGCTCATGTGACTATGACTAGTAGTCTAGTCTTTCTGTCTAGTTTTCCCTGTCACGCTTGCCACTGTCACAGTTTGAGGCCGACGGCGGCAAAATCCAACGAGGTCCAATTCGTGGTGCCTTTTTTGAAAAGACTCTCAAGTACGCAAGGGCCCAGGGTCCGCGTGGGCGAAAAACTTGAACTTGAAACTCTGGAAATTCAGACTTGGAACGGTGCCACTGGCAGTGACCCCTTGGGTGGTTTGGGTTCAGGCGTTTCAGAGTCAAGTCTACAGTAAACGGTTAGGTACCACGACTTTGACCGTGACTTGATGCTGAGACTCAACTCGTGACAGAAGGAGACATCAATAACTTGGAGTTCAAGGCAGTTGTTTGCCGCGGCTAGCGCCTTGATGCGGAAATACAGGGCTCTTTTATAGGTATATATAGCGAGATATAAGGGTATTTTTGTGGACAGATGCAGCTCTTTTTTGTCCATCACAGAAGGAAACATCAAGTACTTGGAGTTGAAGGCAGTTGTTTTCTAGTTCTCTTCTGCGGAAACATAGCCTGAGGGCTCTTTTTATAGATGTGCAGTGGAGATACAGGGCTCTTTTGTGGACGTATATGACACTTTTGTGGATATATAGGGCTCATTCGTCACGGTACCCGTGACAACTCACCATATCGCTTATGCCCACTCAGTGTGGCAAAGATTAGGGATATACACTAGCATAGTGTTTTTTTAGGGGTGGGGTCTTGGGGTTTATAACTTTTTCATTGCCGGGCCTGGGCCAGTTGATGAGCTCTTATGACCAGGACAACTTGACTTTGCACGTGCAGTGGTACCTCGAGTATGGAGGGGGGGGTATTGTTTTAGAAATTGACAGGATAATCCATTTGGTAGGTGGCCAAGTTACCTCGAGGATTTTCAGTGAAATACTCGACTCGGCGACCCCCGGAGTCTCAATTTGCTTTACAAGTAAAATTCAATCAAAAGGGGGGGGGTCTTATTCAAAATCTAAAGTTTGATGGTGGTGGGGGGGGATTTCTAACAGCCAAACGATTTGGTGGTTCAATATTTAATGATTTTCAACACTGTCTGCATATTTCTGTCGCTCGTGCCAGTGCGCACACGCCCTCTCTCTCTCTCTATGCCTGAAATCCAGCAGTTTGGACCTCTCTTCTTGAAGCCCCCCCCGCCGTTTTCTGGTACTAGTAAATTAGCCTGAGAGCATCGGGAATCTGAGTCGCTGATTGAAATTTCATAGGGGGGGGTTCTCTTTGAAGCAATCGGCAAACGCAGTTGTAGCTCTTGAAGACACCATGTAGACACTCGAGAGACCAGGCCTTCACTAATTGTAATTAAAGACCACCCGGCCCCTCTATGTAGTACCCCAAAAAAACTCTCAACTTGAATCGCAAAAGTGCTTTTTTTTTCTTTTTTTTTATTTCTTCTCTGGCTGCCAGTGAAACCGGTTTTGATGATACCCGGGCCACAAACCGTTGCCCGTGACAGAGACCGACTCATATTAAACATTAATTTGACACAATCATATATTTCGACAAAATCATACATATATATACGTATGCACACTATGCATACATTCGTCACACCGCAGTCTCGGTCCCAGTGTCGAATTTCTACATCATGAAACATGCGAAATTATTCGATGCGCTCAATGGTAGCTAAAGAGAGGCACTCGCGGATTCGAGTCCACCGTCGGCGACACCTCTCGCTCCGCAGCCATCACTGCCATATGCACTCCACCTTCCCCCTTGTTAGTCCCGGACATCTTACACGTCAGCTCACCCACCCCTATACTTCCGTTTCCAGGCGGCAACGAGGTATTGGCATACTTGGAGCCCACCGTCACGGTGCGATGTATGGCGAGAGCAGGCGAGGACACGTCGCCGGCAGGGTTACCCTTCTTTGCCATGTCACGGTCGGAAATCCATTTACCCCAGCTCACACACGTATTCGGCAGGGCCTGCGGGGACAACGAAAGCTCCCGCGAAATATTGTGGCTGAGATCGATAGATGTGATTGTCTGATTGACAGAGGTATGCTGCATCGGTGAAGCAGTTGTGCTGAGACTGACATGGTATGTGTTGCATGTCACAGTCGCTTCGTCCCCCCCGCCCTTGCGTGATTCGATGTGAGTGTGTGTGTATCCGTCACGGTCTCGACAATTTGGCATGAAATCGGTCATGAATGCAATGGCTAGCTGCCCTTCAGACCGTGAGGGTGTGCCTACACACGCACACGCATACACAAACGCACACATACACACGCGCGTGTGCGCACAAGCACACACATTGTCCAGTTAATTCTTGTCAGGGTGTATGGCGTTGGAGACAGCGTAGCCCGCATGCATGTCTTTACGTGTGAGTATGCGTCTGTGTGCATATGTACGTGTGTTGAGAAAATGTGTATGTGTTTGTGTTTGCATGTATGCATATGTGTGTGCGTGTGTCTGTCTGTGTGGGCATGTGTGTATGCGCGTGCGTGCGTGTGCGTCCATGTATGAATTGGTACGTGTGTGTACCGATTAACGAAGAGGCCTGGACGAGGCGTTGTAGATCGTGACTCGTCAATCCATGTTTACTTCCCTCGTGCGCCACTAAGTCTGAGTGTTCAACACCGAGCAGTTTCGCCTCCTGTAGTGAGTTGCAGTCATATGTGTTGCAGTTTGTTGCAGCAATACGTTTGGCAGTGCAAATCGTGACTCGTCAGTTGTGACTTGTCAATGCTGCCCTCCTGCGCCACGAAGTTCGAGTGCTCAGCACCGGGCGGTTTCGCCGCCTATAGTGCGTTGCAGTCATATGTGTTGCTGTGTTTCCGTGTGCTGCAGTCATATGTGTTGCAGTGTGTTGCAGTGTTGCAGCGTAAATCGGGACTCTTCATTCCATATGCACCGCTCACTGCGTCACTAAGTCCGAGTATTCAACACCGAGCAGTTTCGGCACCTGTAGTGTGTTGTAGTCATATGTGTTGCAGCATGTTGCAGTCATATGTGTTGCAGTATGCTGCAGCCATATGTGTTGCAGTGTAAATCGTGACTCTTCCTTCCACGTATCCCGCCCTCCTGCGCCACAAAGTCCGAGTATTTAACGCCAAGCAGTTTTGCCTCCTGCAGTGTGTTGCAGTCATATGTGTTGCAGTGTGTTGCCCAGTGCTGCAGTCATATGTGTTGCAGTGTGTTGCATTATTGCAGCGTAAATTGTGACTCTTCATTCCATGTATACCGCCCACCTTCTGCGCCACTCAGTCCGAGTCTTCAACACCGAGCAGTTTCGCCCCCTGCAGTGTGTTGCAGTTATACGTATTGCAGCGTGTTGCAGTCATGTGTGTTGTAGTGTGCTACAGTCGTATTTTTTGCACTGTAAATCGTGGAGCAGTCTCGCCTCCTGCACACATATACAAGTTCGTGGACATATTCCATGTGATGTATTCTAGTGTCACACACGTGTGACATGTGACAGTACATGTGACATGTGTACTTGTTCGTGACACAATTATAGTTTAAGCGACACA
>Ga0209491_10009295_pt1 | contig 12118 bp, 15 predicted proteins | sample BON02_FD_187213 | JGI IMG/M metagenome (GOLD analysis project Ga0209491, IMG submission 187213) | Freshwater microbial communities from Lake Bonney liftoff mats and glacier meltwater in Antarctica - BON-02 (SPAdes) (version 2) | ecosystem: Environmental > Aquatic > Freshwater > Ice > Glacier... | reverse complement strand
ATGGCATGGATCACTCAATGATGATGGTCAACAGTGAGCGAGAATTTGTGACTGGCATGATTCCGCACCACCAAGAAGCTGTCGATACAGCGACTGAAGTCTTAGCTCGCGGTGGGTCGACGGCCGAAATCCGTACCCTAGCGACCGAGATTATTGCCGCTCAAGAAACCGAAATCGCAATGCTTATGCAGTGGCACCTGACGTGGTACGGCGAAGCGTATGTCGCGGATGGCTCATACCAACCAATGATGCGTGATCTGTCGCAACTGTCAGGAGCGGCCCTCGATCAGCGATTCCTCGAAGACATGATCCCGCACCATATGGGAGCCATCATGATGGCGCAAAGTGTGCGACCATACATCACACAGCCAGAAATAACTGATATGGCGGACGCAATCATGACCACCCAAACCGCTGAGATCCAAGTGATGCAGGAGTTGCTAGCAGGACTGTAAGGTTACCACTAAACCAAAACACCGCACAAATTGTGCGGTGTTTTGGTTGGAACGGAGATTCCACGGGCTTTCCGTCCGTTATTACTCAGTGGTCACGCCGTCGAAGTGTTCTTCTTGCTCGGCGGCCTTGGTGGCGTGCACGGTTTGGTCTTTGTGTTCTGGTGGAGCGTAGACTGAATATAGTTTCAGCGGCTCGGTGCCGGTGTTGATGATGTTGTGCTCGACGCCGGCAGGGATGACAATCGCGCTGTCGGCGGGTACGTCGTGTGATTCGCCGTTGAGGACCACCGTGGCTGACCCCGCTTCGAGGCGGATAAACTGGTCGAGTTCGTGAACTTCGGTCCCAATCTCGTCACCTGGCTCGATACTCATCAGTACCAGCTGGCTGTTTTTGGCGGTGTACAGTACCCGTCGATAATCGGTGTTCTCTAGAGTGTTTTGTTCGATGTTGGTGATGAATCCTTTCATAGGTTATAAGTGCTTAGTATTACAATACTTTTTGGTTGTAACTTAGTTTGATAAATTCTCCCGGGGTGAGACTGCCGGCATTGCCATTGATCTGCACGGCTGGAAAAATATAGGTGGGTAAGTCTAGGGTATCGTCGCGCTGTTGTCGCAGGGCCACGAACGCCTCTTTAGTCAGACTATCATTAACGTGGATGTTGTGGGTTCGCTGTGCGCCCACTGTAGTTGTATACGTTAGTGCCCGGTCTTTGCTTTCAGGGTAGTCGTGGCAGAGATACATGGTGGTCTCTGGCGGGTACGCTTCTAGGATTGTACGGACAGAATCAAACATTGATTCAGCGCTGCCGCCCGGGAAATCACAACGGGCGGTCCCCAGGTCGGGCGCAAACAAAGTGTCACCGGTAAATAGCACGCCACCAATGTCGAAGACTACATCTGCCGGGGTGTGTCCAGGTGCATGAATCGCTCGACAGGGAATAGTCCCAATAAAGAATTCTGCGTCGTCGTCCAACAGGTGATCAAACTGTGAGCCGTCAGTCTTGAAGTTATCATTGAGGTCAAAGGCAGTTTTGAGATAGTCTTGCACACTGACGATGTGTTTGGAAATCGCTTTCTGTCCACCGACGTTGGCTTGTAGGTAGGTCGAGGCCGAGAGGTGATCGGCGTGCATATGGGTTTCGAGTAGCCATTGGTTGGTAAGCTCGTTTTCTGAAATAAAGGCCACTACCTGATCAGCTAGGGTGGTATCAGTTGTTACATTCTTGTGGTTGTAGTCGAGTACCGAATCAATCACGGCTGATTGCTTCGTCGCTGCGTCCCAGACAATGTAGGTGACTGTGTGCGAGTCGGTGTCGAAGATGGGGTGGATGTGTAGATTATTATGCATAGATAGCGTGGTTTATTTATTCCAAGGCATTTTGGCGAGTAAGAGTGCCATGCCACACCAGCCGGTCAGACCAGAGAGTATCAGTCCAGCTCCGACCAAGAGCGGTAAGAAAATAAAGTATTCGTGAATACTGTAGCTACCGATACATCCAACTATAATTAGTAGCCCAGCAGCGAGGAATACCTGGCGCATAAGCGGCAGGCGTTTGGTCAGAGAATTGGTCGGATGTCCGGCCTCGTCCCAGGCCATGAGACCACCCTCGACGTTGACGAGCTCCGCTGTCACGCCAGCCGCGGTTAGCTTTTCGATAGCTTGTTGTCCTCGGTTGCCACTTCGGCAATGGACATAGATAGTTTGTTTGTCAGTAAACTCACCAAGGTGAGCCTCAAGAGTTCCTAACGGGATACTGCGCACGCCGTCGATGTGTTTTTCTTTATACTCAGCTGGTTCGCAGACGTTGATGAAATCAATACTGTCATTATTCTCCTCGGCTTGTAAGACTTCTTTAAACGCCTGAATAGTGATGTGTTTCATAGTTAGCCTTTGATTAAGGCAGTTAATTTGGTAAATAATTCTTGGTCTTTGCTGGCGACCGTCGGGACAAAGTGCTTCATCAGAAACGACTCGGTGAATTTTTGTCGCAGTCCGGCAAATGACCGCGAGGCCGAGAGCAGGGTAGTGCTGGCTTTGCTACAGTCCACGGTGTCTTTTTGTAACTCCGCTTTGACTGAGGCGAGCTGGCCTTCAAGGCGACTAATATGGTCGATGATTTGTTTTTTGGTGTCTGGCATACTGACAGTATAACATAGGGGGTACCCTATGTACAGACGCGTCACTTTTACTACTTAACCAGCTTTTGGGCTAGTTGCCGCGCATTTCGATACGATAAGGTAAAGCGAGTGATTAGGTACGTAGCAGCTGTCATGCCTAAAATAATAATGAGGTGGGCAATCAAAAAACGCTGGGTAAAACTGTATAGTTGGTTGAGGATTTCGATGTCGTATTTGACTAGTGGTGCATCGGTAAACAACAGTGACCCAAGCTGAAAGCTGGCGGCATAGATTGGGATCTGCACCAATGGGTTCCAGATAATCAGCGAGACAAAAATCGCTGGGCGGTTGATGTTGGGAAATATAAAAATCAGCAGCAGCGCCAACACCACACTAAATCCAAACGTGGGCAGTAGCGCCACCAGGGTCCCGATGGCGACACCAAGCGCAATTGAGTGCGGGGTAAAATCACCCAGTAACAGTTTGGACCATTCGTTTTGTAGTTTGCGGGCGAGTTTCATAGCTGTCTCTACCGCAAGCATACAACAGTTTAGACCAACATGGCAGGGCGGGTGGTTGATCAGGGCGTCTTTGCGCAGATTGTGCGCTAGGTAAGTGCCCCAAACTGGTTTACACTTATACAATACAGTATGCAGAAAATTAGCATCATTATTGGGGTGATTGGATTGCTAGCAATTGGCTGGTTTGTAGTGCATGAAAGCTCGATTGATTACGTTGCAACCGTGGATGATGAGCTGACAAAACTCGAATCAGAGTTGGCGGCACTCGACAGTGCGGATGTGTCCAACGATGCGGTGGCTGCAGCCAAAAATAGAATCACCACCAGGCTAGGCACTATCAACGCGTCACTAACCGCCAGCCAAGACCGCACGCTCAATACTAACCAGCAGCAGATGCTCGATGATGGGTTGGTACGATTGCAGCAAATACTGTTGCAGCATCAGGTAACTTTGGCAGGTTCGGATCAAACACCTGACCAAACCAGTACAACTAACAGCGACGCCACGATTGAGGCGCTGACTCAGACGATCAGAGCGATTCAGGAGTATCTCGATATTTCAATGATGACCCTGGCTGATTCACTGCGCAACGCTACGTATATTATCGATGGCTCCGAGGTCACGTTAGTTGACGGCGTTGCGACGGCACAAGCAGCGTCTGGCACGGCTGAGCAAACCGAAACCAGGTATTTTGGGAACGAAGTCCAAGTCGACCTTGATAATGACGGACGAGAAGACACCGTTTTCCTTTTGACTCAATCCACCGGTGGCAGTGGGACGTTTTTCTACGTTGTTGCGGCGCTGAACACCGATGCTGGCTGGCAGGGGTCAGCCGGATTCCTGTTGGGAGACCGGATTACACCGCAGACAACAGAACTGAGTCAGAATCTCGACCACCAAAACGTAATTGTCGTGAACTATATGGATCGAGCTGATGACGCATCGACATCCGTTGAACTACCAGTTGGGCAGAGTGTCTGGTTGAAACTAGACCCAACGACCATGACTTGGGGTGAAGTCGAGCAGAACGTTGCGGGTGAGGCAGACGCGAGCGTTATAGATCTCACCATGCAGCCTTGGACCTGGGTGCGGACTACCTATAGTGACGGGACAGAACTAGCACCGACAGAACCAGATGATTTTACGCTGACATTTAACACTGACAACACCGTGTCAATCAGCACTGATTGTAATACCATGAGCGGTACTTATGAGACCGATGATTTCCAGATTACTTTCGGTCCAATGACGATGACCAAAATGTTTTGCGCTGATTCTAAAGAGTCAGCGTTCGCAACCATGCTCGAACAAACCCAGTCATACTTCTTTACCACCAGAGGTGAGCTAGTGTTTGACCTTAAATTTGGTAGTGGGTTGTCAGTGTTTCGGTAGACTCTTGCTAATATCCTAGTAATGTGACATAGTTCCCGCAATGAATAACTTTAAAGACGGGGGGTTTAAGAAGCGAGGGGACAAGTTTGGTGGTAAGCCGAAATTTGGTGGACACCGAGGGAGTGATAACAAATCAGGTGGGAGTAAGTTTGGTGGCGCAAAGCCAGCCGGGCGTCCCGCTGACTTGTTCAAAGCGCAGTGTTCGACTTGTCACAAGGATTGTATGTTGCCATTTCGACCCAACGCCGACAAGCCGGTGTATTGTAGCGATTGTTTTTCCAAAAAGAACGCTGACAACGCGCGAGATGATGGGCGTCGGGATAGTACCAAACCACCACGTAGCGAACGGTCACCTCGACACGACCGACCGCAGCCTAACTACGAATTAAACGCCATCAAACTGCAGCTGAAAACCATCGAAGACCGCCTCAACCGCGTGCTCGACATCATCAATCCACCTCTGCCAGCTAAAAAAGCCACGCCCGTGGCAGAAGTTGCAGAGCCAGTAGTAGTAGTACAGAAAGTCGCAGTCAAAAAAGTGGCAACGGCAAAACCAGCGGTAGCCAAAAAAGTCACCCCAGTGAAGAAGACCGCACCCAAGAAAGTGGCTGTCAAAAAAGCAGCGGTGAAAAAAGTCACCAAAACCAAAAAGTAATTACCGCAGACAGCACTAGGAGTAACAAACCCGAAACTATCAGTTCCGGGTTTGTTGCTACTGCAGGCAGGTATACTGTAGGTAATGGATAATTTCTACCCCTTCTTTTTAATCGTGTTTTCAGGCGTGTTATTTTCGATGTTATCAATTCGAACCCATATCCCTTGGGCAGTGATGTTGATTCTGGGTGGGGTGATACTCGGTCCCAGTGTGCTCGGGATTATGACGGTTGATCCGACGATTGATTTTATTGGGCAGATTGGGCTGGTGTTCTTGATGTTTATGGCTGGGCTTGAGACCAAAGTCTCCCAGTTCAAGGAGTTCAAGTCGAATCTGCTATTGCTGGCGTTTATCAATGGTATCGTGCCATTCTTGGTCGGGTTCGGGGTCGTGTATCTGCTCGGGTACGATTTGATCACGGCGCTGATTGTGGGGATTATTTTTATCTCATCGTCGGTTGCGGTGGTGATTCCAACCCTTGAGGTGTCTGGCATGATTCACACCAAACTGGGGCAGTCAGTAATGATAACGACGGTGCTGCAGGACATCAGTAGCCTGATATTGCTATCAATCTTGCTGCAGTTGGTAAGCCCGGTGACAGAGGTACCGCTGTATATTTTCTACCCAGTGTTGCTCGGAGTATTGGTGGCGCTGCGATTGTACATCCCCAAACTACGGGCGTGGCTGATGACTGCTGCGACCGACTCGCCGGATTTGTTCCAGTTAGAATTCCGGTCGACGTTCCTGATTCTAATCGGGACAGTGATTGCGTTTGAGTTACTTGGCCTGCATCCAATTGTGGCAGGGTTCTTCTCGGGACTTGTGCTGGCTGACTCGATTCGCAGTAAGGTGCTGAAAGACAAAATCAAAACCATCAGCTACGGCATATTTATCCCGACGTTTTTTATTGTGGTTGGGTTGCAGACAGATTTGAGTGTATTCCAAGATGTCGGGCCGGTACTCTCAATCATGCTGCTGCTGATTGGGTCGCTGGTGGCATCGAAATACCTCAGTGGGTACTTGGCGGCGCGGGCAGTCGGGTTTGACGGTACCGAATCGAATTTCTTTGCCTCTACTTCGCTCCCACAATTATCGACGACCCTTGCAACCGCCTTCGTAGCGTTTAACCTCGGCCTGCTCGACCAAACCCTCTTGACCTCGCTCGTGATGCTTAGTGTAGTCACGGTACTACTCAGTCCGTTACTGATGCGGAGGTTTGCTACCCAGCTACAGGCCCGGAAAGAAAAGTAGTAGGCAGTCCAGATAGAACAAAATCCGCCACAGCTGTGGCGGATTTTGTTCGAGTAAGGGTACTGATTATCGTTCAACTGTGTATCCAACCACTACACCACTAGCGACTTCGGCGGTAATCCGGCCGATGAGGTAGTCCATCGTGACTGGCATACCTTCACCATCAATCATGCCAACCCGGAAATCGACGTCGCTCGCGGCAGCGTAGGTTTCTGCTTGAGCAGTTGTCATACCAATAATCCCATCATGCGTGTTTGGGTCAGTTTCGTTCGGTGGGCTTTGAACGTCTATCATCTCGCCCGTTAGTGCATTGTCGCTAAAATATGGATTGCTGTGGCTAGCTGGGTTCGCGGACTCTATGGTGTAGCTGGTCACGATGTCGTTATTGACAACGGCGTTAATCCTCCCGGCCTGAAAGTCGCTCGTGGTTGTTTGCATTTCTCCGTTGATCTCGACGATGCGAAACGGTTCACCTGCAGCAACCGCTGTAGCTTCAGCCACTGGCACCGTCATACCAACAAAGTCAATTGACTCGGCAACAGCTTCTGATTCGTCCACCGTTGGTGCTTGTGCGTTCTGCCCCGCAAACAGTAAGTACACTGCCGCCACCATCACAATAATAATCAGCAGTACAATCAAATTTTTGTTTTGCATATACCCATAATGATATACCAGTCAGGCGCTTTGGCAAACTTATTTTTATATTAACGGAGCGCTGTTTGAGGTGAGTAAGCATGGTGTGTACTGGTACACCGAAAACATCTTGCTGGAAGATGTTTTCTAGGTTGGGCGAGTCTGGTTATTCGCGGTCATTGAGGTATGTGTCCCAGCGCGCTTTGAGGTTTTGGTACGACGCTTCGACTCGCGCCATGTATTCATCGTACTTGGCTTCGGTGAGGTCTTGCCAATTGTCGACGAGATTTCTGGCAAAACCATCTCGCTCCGATTCGTATTGAATCTGAGTGCTGGCATCGACTTGATCCAGCTGGGCATCCCACTTTTTGAGGCGAGCGTGATACTCAGCAATCCGATCCTGCATGACCTGCCTACTAGTAAATGTATTCATGGAACTAACTAATTATTTCGGCTAACGCCATGTGGCGGAGGATTTCTTGGACTTCTGGCGACGGGGTGGTGTCCCGGCTTTCTGTCAGTAGTTCTCGTATTTCATTTCTGCGCTCTAGCTGTACAACATTTCGGTTATCGATGGTTTGTTCGTAGATAAGTGACATGTTGTGATTGGTTTACTTTAGTAATGTAGTTTATTGATCTTCGGTCCGAACGTCGTCCTCTAGTAGCAGGATGGCACCGCCGACGATTTCGAGTGCATCGGCAGACTCGGTCCTAATTGACTGTTCTACTTGCTCTAATTCCCGATCAAGTTCCTGCCAATTTCGCTGTACCGCCCCTTCAGCTTGGTTGTACGTGGCGCGCAAATCTGCTCGTACCCCCTGTATGCCGGCCAGCGCAGCGTCGTAATCCTCCTCTACCTCGAGTTCGACCTGTAACGCAGCGAGGTTGGCTCGCGCCTCGGCTCTAGCCAGGACCTCGGCTCCGGCGTCCCAGGTGTTGGTAGTGGTTGTTACTATTTCATTTCCCAGCGCGTCGAGATTGTTCTCGGTTTCTTGCGCGAGTTCACTTGCCTCACGCTCGGCGACGGTAGTTACATCCGAGCCAGAGCGATTGAATGCCATCCAGGCGAGTACGATAGCGATTAGGCTGATAATACCGATGACCCACATCAGTCCAGTGTTGTTAGAATGCGAATTGTTCATAGTTGTACTTGGTTATCGCGTATAAAGCTCCGGAGAGTGGGTTAGCCTCGCACCAGCTGCACGATCCATAGTAGGATTGAAGCACCGATGATTGCTACGAGTAGACTGTAGAGGTTGAAGCCAGTGACGCCGTCAGCGCCTAAGAAACTGAATACGAACCCACCGAGCGATGCTCCGACGATACCAACGATGATGTTGAGAAATATTCCTTGTGATCCGTCAGTACCCATAAACATTGAGGCGATCCAGCCAGCGACTCCTCCGAGTAAAATCCAAAGTAAGATTGACATATATTGGTGTAATTAGATTAAGTATTTGGTGGCATGCCACCGTTAATAACTTGTTGTACTTCACATAGACTCGCAGACTTGATTACTTTTGTCAAAATAAAATATCTGTTTGACCTTTTTGTAACAAAAAAGTCAATATAGTAACTCTAAAAATAAAGAAGTTTGACAACTTTGTTTTATTTGTCGTAACAAACTGTTGTTTTAGTAGTATCAAAGTGCTAGGCTATGAGACATGCTGCACAAATACCAAAAACAACTCGAGGAGTTCGGATTGAACACTAAAGAAGCCAACGTGTACGTGGCACTATTGCAGCACGGCGCGGCTCCAGCCAGCGTGGTTGCAAACCGAGTGGAACTTAACCGATCGACTACGTACGTCCAGCTAAAGTCGCTCCTAGCATACGGTTTAATCAGTACTTTTAAAGACGGCAAGAAGACTTTTTTCTCGGCTGAGTCACCACTCAATTTAGAGCGTTTATTAGAACAAAGGATATCAGTCCTCGAACAAAAAAAGAGTCAAATAGAATTATTTCTACCGGGGCTATTAGATTCGTTTAGCCAGCACAGCATCAAGCCAATTATCAGAAATTTTCAAGGTAAAGACGGACTGGCCGCGATGCGCAATGAAGTGTTCACTAGTGCAGACGCAAAAATCCGGATTATCACGAATTACGATGACTTACTAAAGACATTTTCCAAAAAAGAGTTGCAGTACTACAGTGCGCAGCGTAAGCAACAATCAACCGCTTCGTACGTGTTGTACACCATGGCTGCGGGGGATGATTTCATCCCGTTTGAGTATCAACGCTTGCAGCGGGTCACAACGAAATCAAAACCCTTTGGCTGCGATGTGTACATCTACGGCAACACCGTTTCGTTTGCCGCGATGAAGCATGAAGTGGTTGGGGTCAGTATTGACCAGGCCGATATCGCCGCGACCATGAAAACGCTGTTTGATACGTACTGGGACAACCACCAGAAAAAGAAGAAATAGGTATGAGTAAAGCCGCGCAACAAATGCTGCGCGGCCTCCTGACGGTCGTTCGAACGAAAGATCGCAAATCAGTTGCAAGCAACCGAAGCGATAACACCCATTAAGGGGAAAGTGGCGCAGTCATGCGCCGAGTTCGTTGACCGTCTAGTTTTTAGAGTCCATCCATGGAAAGTCTCCTTTCTGGAGGAAAGTACGGTACCTCCTTTGGCACCCTAACACAAACCTTTTTGCTGGTGCAACTATTTGTGGGATACTTGGTGATTTGTATGAGACTTGCTACCATGGAGTTAGACGGAGCGATGGGTTACTAGAAACAACTAACAAAACAACTATGATTTTGAAACTTTCAGTCCTGGCAGCAGCGATCTTGCAGGTTGCAGCCGCCGGCTACCTCAGCCTGAGCACTTTCCAAAACACTGGCGATATGCTGCCAGTATTTATCCAGCCCGCCGGGTGGGCGTTTAGTATTTGGGGCTTGATCTACCTGCTGTCGTTTGTGTACGCGGTGTACCAGATTATCCCGAGTAACGACAACGCGACCCTGCGCGCGACTAGACTACCAGCGCTGGTCGGGTTTTTGGCGTCGATTGTCTGGCTGTATCTGGCTGGGATGGACAACTGGCTGATCTGGCTCACTGCTCCGGTATTGTTCACCATGGCGATTTCGTTTGTGTTTGTGATCAGGGCGCCAGACGCAGCCAGTGTTAAGCAAACCCTATTGTCCAAACAAATCCTCTTTCCATACGCAGCGTGGACGGGGATTGCTAGCTGGCTTAATGTGCAGACGCTTCTGACCGATCAGGCAATCGTCACTACTGACATGATGAATTACGTGTCCAACGGCGTATTGTTTGCGTGTATTGCCGGGTTTACGTTGTACTACTATAAGCAAACCAACTACAGCGCGTGGTACGGTGGCGTGCTGGTATGGGCTGGAATCGCGGTGGCTTATGTTAACTGGTTCGAGCACGGCAACCTCGTGTTCGCGATTTTAGGTGGACTGCTTTCACTCCTGGCCGCAGCAATCTACATCAAACGACATGTGCTGTCGTAACATACTATGACCGACCAAACCTTTATCGACTACGTCATAGACCAACTCGAACCGGTCGGAGTGGTTTTGACCAGCAAAATGTTTGGTGGCGTTTTGCTCAAAATCGACAACAAACAGTTGGGAATCATTATCGACGGTACGTTGTATTTCAAAGTCAAAGAACCAGAGCTGCACCGCAGGTTCACCCAAATGGAATCCGATCCCTACGAATACGACCGCCAAGACCGAGAGAGTCCAGTGCGCATCCGCACTTGGTGGTCAGTGCCAGACGAAGTGCTCGAAGACAAGCGCCAGTTGGTTGGCCTCGCGTATGAGGTGTTGCTGCAGGGGAGTAAGGGGTAACTGGAAATAACGGAGGAATGGTCTCTGTTGGGATATCCTACGCTCGGTGTGGGACAGATAGGTGTTGGACAAATAAGGGTGGGATAACCAAGTGCGAGAGTGGGTGAGTACTACCGCGGCGAGCTTATCGCCGATACACTAGTAAAGAACCTTGGTCCAACCACAACGGTTGTTTGGCAGGTGCACTCAGGGAGGGACGGGTCGGGGGTGCTGCCTCCAAGAGTGTCACGCTATTTCTTACCCCGCTCCGCCGCACGCAATTTTATTCCTGAGGGTCCTGAGGTCACTAGTGCAACTTTGTATACAGTGGTTTTTTAAAAAAACTATAAAATTTTTGAAGCGACCACAGACAAACATATTCAAGTATTATAGTAGTCTCGTTTAGCCGAGATAACTATATATAACAACCTGTAATCAATACCTAGGCGTATGTTATAGGGTATGTACCCAACATTCTGATGTTTGTGCTAAAAGCCATTAAAATAGACTTATCTCGGCAAATATGTGCCGTCTGTTCTATTTGTAGGTTTATTTGTGCTTTCCTTATTTATTAGGTTTTTGTATCTGCCACCGAGATGTATCGTTGCTATTTCTACGCACATGTATCTAGATTGATTTCAATTACGTAGATTTCATTTGCTGTACTAGGTACAAGCAACTAGTACATCCAGTTTGAATCTACACATTCCGCCCCGGCCTACCTGTCTTGCGATGTTTATAAGTGTTATAGAAAATTCGTACCCTAGAGTGTTATTATTTAAGGAATGAATTTGTTTAATAAAAGAAAAATTAAAAGAAAAGTTTTTACCGCTGTTGTTTCTCTGATGATAATGGTAGGGCAAGTTATAAATCCTTCAGTGGCTGAAGCTGCGACGTTTAATTTTGTCCAATCTAGTTGGAGTGGTGGTGCGACTGCAAACACAGCGACCCATGCAAGTGATCAGACCGGGTGGAGTCAGTCAGCTACTTCTACTGGGTTGGTTGTGGGGGAGACGGTGAGTCTGCCTGGTACGGCTGGGTCGGTGGTGGATGATGGAAGGGGAGGCGCCCTCACGGCTCTGGGGATTATTGCAGCGGGGAGTAATCCATTTGGCATCACCACCTCCCCCGACGGCGCTTCGGTGTATGTGGTGAACTTTTCCAGCAACAACGTCTCCCAGTATTCCCGCAACCTCACCACCGGCGCCCTCACGGCTCTGGGGACTATTGCAGCGGGGGGTAATCCAGCAAGCATCACCATCTCCCCCGACGGCGCTTCGGTATATGTG
>Ga0209491_10009292_pt1 | contig 12124 bp, 8 predicted proteins | sample BON02_FD_187213 | JGI IMG/M metagenome (GOLD analysis project Ga0209491, IMG submission 187213) | Freshwater microbial communities from Lake Bonney liftoff mats and glacier meltwater in Antarctica - BON-02 (SPAdes) (version 2) | ecosystem: Environmental > Aquatic > Freshwater > Ice > Glacier... | reverse complement strand
AAACGGCCGACTGATTAAATCCGAATGGTAGATAAAATGTGGCAATAGCACAGCAATACCGGCTAGAAGCGCTAAAGTCATCCAGGCCCATTGCTGCCGAACCAGTAAATACCAGCCCACGAGCAGCGTCAGTGGAAACAACATGCCCGCCAAGCCAATGCGAACGGAAACAGCCAATGCCATAAACAACGCAGCCCAAACCGTATCTGACCCGCGCTGCTGCTCCACCCAACGCAAGCCAAAGAAAAACGCCGCCAACGTCAAAGCCAACCCCAAGCCATCGCTCATCACGACAAGCCCGGAGCGCACAAAAACGGGGGACAATACCAACCCGAGTAGGATAAACAACAGTCGGCTATCAGCCCGGCTTCCGTGTGACAACATGCCAATAATCCGCTCCAATAGCCATGCTGACAATGCAAACGACAAACAGGAAACTACTTGAAGGGCAAATATGGGATCGCCGACAATAAAGCGCAATATCGCTCCCGCAATTGGATAGCCACTGGAAAACTCCGCATTGCCCAAAGTGTGCTGGATTGGCATTCCTTGCGTCCAACAATCAAAAAAAGCCCTGCTTTGCCGCAGGTATTCATGGGCATCCTGGCCATATAAGCCATTGAATTGCAGGCCAATAGCCAGCAGTAATAACAATGTGAATAAAAACAGTGGGGAAAAGCGAATTAGCCAGGCGTTGGAAGTCATGTTGAATCGGTTACAAGGCACTGTCCAAGGGCCCGTCTTCGTCAACGGTGATGCTTCTTGTTGGTTGGTATTCTTTTGACCTCAAGCCCTTCCAGGATCCTTGCCATTCTATAACGAGCATTTCTTCGCCGCGCAGGGTTACAATTTTTCGGTACATTTGGTGTGGGTTTAGGTTTAGAATGGGGAAAGGTCGGACATGTTCCCTAATTTTGCAATAAAAAAGAAGCGCTTTTAGCAATTAGCGATTGGCCTTTGGCAAAAAAACGATGAAAAAAGTAATGGTAACCGGGTGTTTCGACCTGCTGCACAGCGGGCATGTGGCCTTTCTGCAGGAAGCTGCCCAATTGGGTAATTTGCATGTGTGCATTGGTTCCGATGAAACCGTGTTGGGACTAAAAGGCCGCCGCCCGGTGAACCCGCAGGCAGAACGGCAATTTATGCTGGAAGCACTTTCTTGCGTGCATCAAGTACACATCAACAGCGGCTCCGGCATCCTCGATTTTTTGGCAGAAATCGAGGACATCCAACCAGATATATTTTTCGTAAACGAGGATGGCCATACACCTGCCAAGGAAACACTCTGTCGGGAACGCAGCATCCAATATGAGGTGTCGCGACGCGTACCAGCGGGTAATTTGCCGTCACGCAGCACCACTTCCTTGCGGGAAGTGTGCGATATTCCCTACCGCATAGACCTGGCAGGGGGCTGGCTTGATCAGCCCTGGGTGTCAAAACATTTCCCTGGACCAGTGCTCACCATCAGTATTGAGCCTACACAGGATTTCAATTACCGCAGCGGCATGGCCACCAGCACCCGAAAAAAAGCCATCGAATTGTGGCGCACTGCCCTGCCGCCCGGCGACCCCGAACAAATCGCCAAACTCCTGTTCGCATTCGATAACCCACCCGGCACCAAAGAAGTAGCGGGCTCGCAGGACTCTATCGGCATCGTTATGCCGGGCTTGAATCGCGCAAACTTCGCCGGACATTATTGGCCAGAACAAATTCAAAGTGTGCACGATGAAACCATACTGTCTTGGCTGGAAAGTCATTTGTACCTGGTTACCCTGGGCCCTCGCGTGCATGATTACGATGTGCTGGCCGATACCCGCATTAGTCCCGACGGCGCAAAAGCCCTCGCCGATGCCGCCAATGGTTGTTGGGAGGCTATCCTGAACATGGATGCAAAAGCATTTGGCGAATACTTTCGAGCCTCTTTTGAGGCCCAAATTGCCATGTTCCCCAACATGGCCGATCAAAGTATTTTTGACATGATAGAACAATACCGCCACCAGGCACTCGGCTGGAAACTCAGCGGGGCAGGCGGCGGCGGCTACCTGATATTGGTGTCGGAAAAGCCGGTGGAAAGGGCAATACAGGTAAAGGTGAGAAGACAGGTGACGGTGGACGGTGGACGGTAGACGGGTGACGGTGGACGGGTGACGGTGGACGGTGGACGGTGCACAGCGTTTAATTTTTCTCTTTTTAATTTTTTTTTCAGCACCTTGGGTGGAGGATCACCAGTTTATTGGCATTATCGAAGCATAAAGCCGATCTAGAATGTTTACGTGCTGCATTTCCTGCATACCATTACTTTTGTAGTGCTAAAAAACGATTCCATACGTAACCCCAATGATGTACCCCGTCCACCGTCCACCGTCCACCGTCTACCGTTAGAAAATGCTTCTTGAACTAGATTTCCTCCAATTCCAACCCAAACTGCGCCTTTCCAGGTCGGCAGAAAGCACATTTGTGTACGATCCGATCCGGAAGAAGGAAGTCGTGTTGCAGCCAGAGGAGCTGCTGCGGCAATTGGTGTTGTTGTATTTGTTGGAAGAAAAAAAATGCCCGGCCCATCGCATTCGGTCGGAAGTAGGCATTGAAGTGAACGGACTCAAAAGGCGCTGCGATATCGTGGTGTATGATGGCGCACTAAAGCCTTGGCTGGTGGTGGAATGCAAATCGCCGAAAGTGCGGCTTAGCCAGGCAACTTTTGAACAGGCCGCCCGCTACAATCTCAGCCTCAAAGCCCCCTTTCTTGCCGTCACCAACGGACTAACTACCTATTGCGCCACCCTTGATTTTGAAAACGCCAGCTTTGAGTACCTCCGGGATTTCCCCGAATTCTAAACAGAAATGCCAAGCGAACGTATTCCGCACTCCGTATTCCGAAATCCGTATTCCGAAATCCGCATTCCGAAAGTCACCACCTTCTTTTTCCCAGTGACACCACCGTGGCTGCCAGGAAAAAAGCAATAATTGATAGAAAATACACCACGTCGCGGGTATCAAGCGCGCCCCGGCTGATGGAATTGTAATGGTATTCAATGCCGAGTGCTTGCACGATATCGTCCGTTTTTCCAAAGAAAACAGGTAGTCGGCTTAGAAACCCAAAGGCGAGGTAGACAAAAAAGCTGAGAAAAGTAGCCAACACAAAGGATACGATCTGGTTGCTGGTAAGGGAACTGGCAAAAATACCGATGGCCACAAAAGCCCCGGCGAGGAACAGCAAGCCGATATAAGAGCCAATGGTACCGCCGGAATCAATATTCCCCACCGGCGCACCAAGTTGGTGCACGCTGAAATAATACAATACTGTGGGTACTAGGGCAAAGACCACCAGCATGAAACAAGCCAGGAATTTCCCCCCCACTATTTGCCAATCACTGATAGGCCGGGTAACCAGCAGTTCAATGGTGCCACTCTGTTTTTCCTCCGCAAAAGTGCGCATCGTCACCGCCGGGATAAGGAACATAAACACCATCGGTGCCACAGAGAACAGGGTCTCCAGCGACGCGTAATTGCCGTCGATAATGCTGTATTCCGGGAATACCCACATCAGCAAGCCCATCAACACGAGGAAAGTGCCCACCACGATGTAGCCGATGAGGGAGGAAAAAAAGGCGTTGATTTCTTTTAAAAATATGGGTAGCATATAAAAGGGTTTCAGGTTTCAAGGTTTCAGGTTTACGCGGTCTATTGTTGATGTTGAAATAGTGTTTCAAGGAAACGAGCCAATCATGTAAACCCTGAAACCATGAAACTTTGAAACCTTGAAACCCTATTGTTTTGTGAGCTGCTGAAACACATCCTCTACACTAAACACATCCTTGTGTAATTCCAACAGCGTCAGTTTGTTAGATACTGCAAATGCAAATACTTCGGGGCGAACATCGTGCTTGGAATCGGATTCGAATTGCCATTGGTTATTGCCCAGGCTCTTCACTGAACGCACGTTGTTGATGCTTTCCAAGAGCTTTTTATCCACCTTCTCTGCAAATTCGGCAGTGACGATGCTTTGCCCGGCAAACTGTTGCTTGAGCTCTTGAATGGGCGCATCGGCCACCAATTTCCCTTTGTTGATGATAATGGCGCGGTCGCACACCGCTTCTACTTCTCCGAGAATATGGGTGGAAAGGATCACCGTTTTTTCCTTGCCCAAGTCTTTGATCAACTGGCGAATCTCTATGATTTGGTTGGGATCGAGGCCACTGGTGGGTTCGTCGAGGATCAGTACTTCCGGGTTGTGGAGCATGGCTTGTGCCAAGCCTACGCGCTGTCGATAGCCTTTTGACAGTTCGCCGATTTGCTTGTGCCGATGACTGGTCAAACCCGTGCGTTCCACCATTTCATCCACCCGTTTCGCCACGTTACGTACCTGGTGCAGCCCCGCTGTAAATTCCAGGTATTCCCGCACATACATTTCTTTGTACAGGGGGTTTTGTTCTGGCAAATACCCAATGCGCGCGCGTGATTCCATGCTGTTCAGGCTTATATCAATACCACAGACCTCTACTTTTCCCTCCGTTTGGGGCAAGTAACCCGTCACGATTTTCATGGTGGTGGTTTTTCCGGCACCATTGGGGCCCAGAAAGCCGAGCACTTCGCCTTTGCGGGCCTCAAACGAAATGTCGTCCACAGCACGCTGGGAACCGTAAGTTTTGACGAGTTGTGTGACTTTTACAGACAAGGTGTAGCGATTGAGTATTTGAGTTTAGCGATGTTGGGTGCGCAAAATTAGAAAAATCCTTGCTATCATTGTCGGCAAGCTAACACTTTGATGGTGAAAGCAGCATTGCAAAAACCTTAATGCAACAGTATTCGTTCCTTTATAGCCATTAAACGTGAATCAATAAACAGATATGCGAAACCTATTTTTCTTTTCCATTGCCCTTTTTATTGCGGCTTGTTCCAACTCCCCGGAACCCAAAGCTGCCATAAGCACAGAACAACCTGCTGCCGAAGCCCCGGTAGCAACTACGCCTGAGCCTGCCGTTGTCCAGGACGTACAGCAAAAGCCTACGCCAGTTGTTGAGGAGCAACAGCAAGCATCCGGCGCAAAAAAGAGCGCTGTCTTATCCCCAAAAAGGTCGATGCCTGCTGCAAAAAAGCCAACCATGGTTGAAAAAGAAGCGCAAGTAGAAAAAGCTACGGCGATGGAAATGTCCGAAGAATCGGTCGTGCCTGTCACCACGCTCCTCAGGGCACCGGCTCCGCAGCCTTTTAGCCACGAAGCATTTGACCAATTGCTCCAAAAATACGTGAACGATGCCGGGAAAGTGAACTACAAGGGACTTAAAGCCGACAAAGCGACATTGGATGCTTACTGCAAGTTGCTTGCCGACAATCCGGTACAAGAAGCTTGGAGCCGCAACGAAAAATTGGCCTATTGGATCAATGCCTACAATGCCTTTACTTTAAAAGTGATCGTGGATAATTTCCCAACCAAGAGCATCCTAAATTTAGATGGCGGAAAAACCTGGGACGTGCGCCGCATTCAAATCGGCGACAAAAAATACAGCCTTAACATTATTGAAAATGATATCATCCGGCCAAAATTCCAGGAGCCGCGCATTCACTTTGCGGTAAACTGCGCCGCAAAAAGTTGTCCCCCGCTGTGGAACCACGCCTACACCGCCGACAACCTGGAATCTGCGCTGGAAAGCCGTGCCCGTGCTTTTATCAACAACAGCAGTTATAACACGCTGTCGGGCAACAAGGCGAGGCTATCCAAAATTTTTGACTGGTACGGTGCTGACTTTGGTGACCTGCGTGCTTATTTGAATAAATATGCTGACAATCAACTGGATGCCAGTGCCTCCATTCGATTTAATGAGTACGATTGGGACTTGAATGATTGAAACAGCCTCAATTCTTTTTTAACTCCCGTGCAAACACTTCTTCCAATTGATTGGCATGAAGGTTTTTGCCAACCAGGATGCGGTCTTTGTTCAACACGTATAATTCAGGTGTGATATCCACAAAGTATTTCCCGTAGATGGCTCGATTGCTTGGGTCGTACACGTTGGTGAACGTAAAGCCTTTTTCTTTCACGAATTTTTTCCATTCCTCATCGGTGGTATTTACCGCGATACCGTAAAAATCCACGCCTTTGTCTTTCCATTTTCGGTAAATGACCTCAATTTCAGCCGCTTCTTTTTGGCAGTGTTCACAATCGGGGCTGAACATAAACACCACGATAATGGGCGCTGTTATTTCGTAGAGGGATTTTATTTGTCCGTTGATGTCGGGCGCAGCCACGTCAAGTCCTTTTTTGCCCAGCAGGCTGGCTTCCATTTCCCAGACGTGCTTGCGCAGCTTGGCAAGGTTCTCCGGTTTGTCCCAGGTAGCGAGTTCGTCGGTAAAGAAGGTCTGTACGATATGTACATACACGGCTTCACCATCCATCACGGTAGTCTTGGTGTTTTCGTATTGCAGGGCAATCCAATTCGAAAAAAACTTGAAATACTCCGGGTAAGGCATCACTTTGCGAATCAGGGCATCCGATACTTTTATGAGTGAATCGGGGCGTTGCGGGGTCAGATCCTTGATGTATCGTTTTAGTTTGTTGGCAACAACAGGTGTATAAATTATGCGTGGGTCGTTAAAATCCACGTTGTCCCAAATTCTTTCCCGGTAAGAGACCACCTGGCCAATGGTGTCGATATCACCGTTTGGCTTACGCTTTTCTAAGAAGTCAGGGTTTTGGCCTGCATATTTAAATTTCGTGAAAAACAGGTCGGGATACTGCTTGTAAATGCCTTCCAGATAATTCTTTCGCTCCTCCATCAATTGGGTTTGACGCGCTTTAGCTTGAATATGCTCCGCCGCTGTGGGCGGGAACTTGCGCATCACGTCGCCCATCTGCGCCAGTTCGGGGTCTTGTTTGATCTGGTATCGGTTGGTTTGGTACAGCAACTCCGTATTTTTGGAGCCTTCCACTTGCATGGTTGCCATATAATCGGGCAGTTTGGCCCGCAGCGTTAGGTGCTGATCGCCTTTGTCGATAAGGATGGAGAAGTTTTTCATTGCTGGCAGCAAGAAAGAATAAAAGCCTGCTGGCAACGGCGATTTGCGGCGTAGGGTGAAATGCCCGTTTTCATCGACATAAGTGGAATCGGCGAGGTAGTTTTGGTCGCCATACACCCCTACTACTTTTACTGGCCCAGCGACAAGCCCTTCCATGTAGGCTTCAATAACGGTGGAATCCTGCACAACAGAAACCTTGGCTGGGCTCTGCTGGGCGGAAAGCATGGTGCTGGAAAATAGTGTGATGAAAAGGAGTGCTTTCAACTGCGGCATGTGAAATACTTGTTTGTTTTGCAAAATAAGGGCAAAAGTAAGGCCAGAAGAGGGGATTTGGAGGGGTTTTGCGAATCGTTTGCATTCTTTAGTAAATTATCGCTGCTCCAGATTCGCCGATCGAACCCTACTTCACCCGCCCAAACCCCAGCGTTTTCAACATCCACCACGGCAGCGGCTTTTCCGGGTTGCTGCGTTTCCTCAAATCCAGGTACCAACCAAGCTTTTTTAGGATCGGGATTTTATGCGTTTCCACAAATTCAATCAAAGTGCCATCGGGGTCTTCGATGTAAGAGAAATAGCCCGCCGCTTCGCCCATATCGAAGGATCCGCTGCTGTCCACCGTGAATGGGTGCCCCTTTTCAGCACAGAATTTTTTCATCTCGGCCATGCCCATCATATCAAAGCAGAGGTGGATATAGCCCAGGTCGCCCCAAAATCGGCCTTCGTATATCTTGCGCGGCTTGCGCTCAAGCGCCTGCACGAGCTCAATTTCTGAGTCGCCCAGCAGGCGGCTAAAGGGCCCTTTGCGCTTTTCAGGGTGCCGCAACAATACCCGTCGATAACGTTGGAAACCGCCGTCTACGCCATTCCAATCGGCAAACTGATTGCTTTCATCATACACAACCGCAGAATATCCCAGTATTTCACTGTAAAACTTAATGGAACGTTCCATATCCGAAACGCCGATGAAAACACCGTACATGCCGCCCGTGGCAGCAGGTGTGTCCGGCTTGGAAAACCAGTCGCTGGCCGACACCACTTCAAAGAAATTGCCCCAGGGATCTTTTACAAAAAAATGCTCCGTTCCATCTGGTCGTGGCCCCGGGTTGGTAACTATGTTGGCTCCGCTTTTGCGCAAGCGGTGGAAACAGGCCATTACATCCACACATTTCACTTTGGCGATGCCGATGCCCAGATCGCCCAATTGAAGTTGAAAATCAGCCGCTACGGGTGTGCGACCCGTGTATTGCCAAATTTCCATACCACCGCCGCCGTGCAGGTTTAAGGCCAAAATAGCATGACGCGATTGCGGCTGCCCACCAGTGTAAGGCAACATCAGCCCCGCCTCTGCAGCCTCTTCAAACATGGGAATATCCATCCCAAAATGCTCGCGATACCACTTAAATGCTTCGTGGACATTTGCCACGCCAATACCAACTTGTTGAATTCCAGAGATCATAATAAAAGAGGTTTCAGGTTTCAAGGTTTCAGGTTTCAAGGTTAAGGGTTATTACGCTTGGTGATTGAGGTAGGGGTGCGGGGTTTAGGGGCAAAGATAGAAAAGGGTTTTAACCCGCTCACATCTCATAGGGCGTTGCCCCATGATAATTATTGCGCCCTTTCAGGGCTTAGATGGGTGCTTTGATTCATGGCACGATCCACGAATAGCCCTGAAAGGGCGTAATAAGTTGCCCCATGATAATTATTGCGCCCTTTAAGGGCTTAGATGGGTGCTTTGATTTATGGCACGATCCACGAATAGCCCTGAAAGGGCGTAATAGTTGCCCCATGATAATTATGATAATTATTGCGCCCTTTCAGGGCTTAGATGGGTGCTTTGATTCATGGCACGATCCACGAATAGCCCTGAAAGGGCGTAATAATTATCGTAGGGCATCGCCCTATGTGTTCGTTCGTGTTCGCCCTATGTGTTCGTTCGTGTTCGCCCTATGTGTTCGTTTGTGTTCGTCCTATGTGTTCGTTTGTGTTCGCCCTATGTGTTCGTTCTAAAAAAAATTCCCCCAAATTCGCCCAGACCACTTGCTATTATTCATTTTTTCCGATAACTTTAATAGATCAAATAACTACCACGCTCACTTTTCACTTCATCAAAACACGTTTCAATTATGCCACAATCACTAGCAAAAATTTGCGTACACCTCATTTTCAGTACCAGATACCGCAGACGCTCTATCGACGATGCCATTAAACCAGAACTATTCGCCTATTTGGGCGGTATTTGCCAAGCGATGGAATGTTACCCTATCCGTGTCGGAGGGCACGATGACCATGTACATATCCTGTGTATTTTATCCAAAAAAGTAGCCCTGATGGACTTGATGGAAGCGGTCAAAAAAAACTCCTCCAAGTGGATAAAAACCAAAGGGGACAGGTTTGCCAATTTTTATTGGCAACGAGGATACGGAGCCTTCTCCGTAAGACCATCAGATTCCGATATTGTAGCCGGGTACATTGACAACCAGCGGGAACACCACCGAAAAAAAGACTTCAAAGCTGAATTCCGCTCGTTTTTGAAAAAATACCAGGTGGAATACGACGAGCAATTCGTCTGGGATTAGTTCCGCGCCGTTTTCATAGGGACGTTGCCCATTAATATTGATTATGCCCTTTCAGGGCTTATATGGGCGCTTCGAATTCATGGCGCGATCCACGTAAGCCCTGAAAGGGCGCATAGGGACGTTGCCCATTAATATTGATTACGCCCTTTCAGGGCTTATATGGGCGCTTCGAATTCATGGCGCGATCCACGTAAGCCCTGAAAGGGCGCATAGGGACGTTGCCCATTAATATTGATTACGCCCTTTCAGGGCTTATATGGGCGCTTCGAATTCATGGCGCGATCCACGTAAGCCCTGAAAGGGCGCAATCAATAACATGGGGCACCGCCCTATGCAGAAGAAAAGCCTATCGTACAATAGTCACATCACCCTTATACAACTCCACCTGTCCATCTAAAAATTCAATCTCTACTACCCAAACAAATACAGCTGGGTTCATCGGAGAGCCCCTGTATGTACCATCCCATCCTTGGGTTGGGCTGTTGGGCTGGAAGTCTTCCAGAATAAACAAAGCATCACCCCAACGATCGAACAGTTGTAAAGAACGAATCGTGCGTACGGTGCCTGGCTTGGCATACACCGTGAAGATATCATTGGCACCATCAAGGTTTGGAGAGAACACGTTTGGAATGTAAACCTGCCTGCGGCGATCCACCAATACTGTAACCCTATCTTCGTCGGTACATCCGTTAAGCGTTTGTATTTGAACGGAATAAGTAGTCGATATAAAAGGCGCTACTACCTGGGTTAGGCAGCTCGGGCACTCTGAGGTGTCGAATGGCGGTGTCCATACAACCGATAAAATACTGTCAAGTGGAACGTTCACAATAGCTTGCAGCACGGTTTCATCACCCAGTTCAATACTAATATTATCACCCAGTTCCACATTAGGGTTGAATGCAGCATTCACCACCAAAGCTTCTGTCTGCGTGCAATCATTCGCATCTGAGGTTACCAAGATGTAAGCGCCTGCGCTGAGTCCAATAAATGAGTTGGAGGCCTGATCTGGACCATTATTCAGCGAATAGGAATATGGCGGCGCGCCACCACTGGCTTGCACCTGAATGATACCATCATTTTGTCCAAAACAATCTAAGTCATTCACCGTAAAACCAAGTACCATACCGGTCGGCTCATTAAGCACCACCGTGGATACATTCGTACAGTTATTGGCATCAATTACCGTGACGGTATAAGTGCCGGCGGGCAAATTATTGATTTGAGCCGTGTTGCCACCACCCGACCACGTGTAAGCATACGGTGGCAAGCCGCCGGAGGCCGTAGCCAAAGCAGTGCCATCTGATGCCCCGTTGCAACTTACGTCAAAGCCTGCATAATTCGAGTTTGCGACGCTGCTTAGGCTTGGCGGCACCAATTGTGCGATGGTGGCCTGAGCCGTCGTGCTGTACCCATTGGGTGAAGTAATGTTCAAGGTGTAATTGCCTGGAGCAAGACCATTGATTACATTCGACACATTTAGTGCGTTTACGACGCCATTGGCGACAGGGGTGCCCCCAAGCAGCACAGTATAATTGAAGGGCGGTGTCCCAAGTGTCATGGTCAGGGTGAGCCCGCCAGTATTATTGACGCAAGGGATATTGGAACCTAGTAAAGTTGCCGATACGCCGCAACTATTGGCAGGCAGCAAACTGGTCGTCGTCACAATCGTGCTATCACAACCCCATTGGTTTGGAACCACTTGTGTTACGGCGCCAACTTGTGTCTGGTCACAAGTCGTTAAGGCAATATTCGTCATGCTGCTGGGCAACAATGACCTTGTTTCTGTAACGATACTGTCGCAACCGAAGTTATTCATCAAAGGATACACAAAAACGCCAGCCATGGCAGGATCACAAGTGAATGTTTGCACAGCGGTTTGGTTGCTTGGTAACAGGGCAACAGCAGTCACCGCCACACTGTCACAGCCACCAGGGGTTACATAATCCACTGCAAAAACGCCAGCACTTGCCGGGTCGCAGGTAGTAGCCGTCAGGAATAAAGTATCTATGGGCGCAAAGGTAACCGTCAGTGTAATGGTACTATCGCAGCCAAACTGGTTGGGCACTATATTCGTGAATACGCCAACATTGGCTGGATTGCAGCTTTGACCAAACAAGCTGGTAGCATTGCTTGGAAGCAGGCTCACGGTCGTTACCAGTACACTGTCACAGCCGCCTGACGTTGTGACGGTATTGGTAAACACGCCCGTCATCGCGGGATCACAATTCGCCCCCGTGAGGAAGGTTGTGGGTAAGGGGACAAAACTGATGGTCGTAATAACCGTACTGTCGCAACCAAATTGATTGGCAAGCACTACCGGGAAAACACCTACTTGCGCCGGATTACAACTGGTACCCGTCAAATTGGTGGTGTTGCTCGGCAGCAAGCTCACTGTGGTGACAAGCACACTGTCGCAGCCACCAGCAGTCGTAACAGTATTGGTGAATACACCCGTCAGGGCGGGATCGCAATTCGCGCCGGTGAGGAAGGTCGTGGGTAAGGGGACAAAACTGATGGTCGTAATAACCGTACTG
>Ga0209491_10009288_pt1 | contig 12127 bp, 15 predicted proteins | sample BON02_FD_187213 | JGI IMG/M metagenome (GOLD analysis project Ga0209491, IMG submission 187213) | Freshwater microbial communities from Lake Bonney liftoff mats and glacier meltwater in Antarctica - BON-02 (SPAdes) (version 2) | ecosystem: Environmental > Aquatic > Freshwater > Ice > Glacier... | reverse complement strand
ACACACACACACACACACACACACACACACACACACACACACACACACACACAAGTAAGATGCACGAATAATCCGTCGATGCACTTGCTGTGGAATGCTTGGAAAACAGGCGCCGTCCCCATTGTCGTCCAGTCGTCGGCAGCGCGTTGAGGCCCAATGCTGCTCTCGTCGCTAACAGGGCACTGGCCTTCCTTCTTCTTCTCCACCCTACCAGCTCCCGGCTTGCCCCCGGAGGGGGCACCTCCGGAGGAGCGGTGCTCGACACGCTGGCCTTCTTTCTTCGTCTTCTCCCTGTTCTTTTCCTGCTTCCACTCTCTGCAATTCCCCGGAGGAACATCGCTGGAGACGTTGAAGGCCCAGCTGCCAACAGGGTGCTGGCCTTCCTTCTTCTTCTCCACCCTACCAGCTCCTGGCCTGCCCCCTGAGGAGCCATGCTCAAAACGCTGGCCTTCCTTCTTCTTCTTCTCCCTGTTCTTCTCTTGCTGCTTCTTCTGCTGTCCAGACTCACCTGCTCTCAGAAGAGCAGCGCAGAGCCTGGTTGTCATTTTCTCCCCTCCGCCTCACACTGCCTCGGAGGCCGCATCGAGAGACAAAACTTTGAAAGACTGCTGGCGACGCTGGTCTTTCTTCTTCTTCTTCTCCCTGTTCTTTTCCTGCTGCTTCTTCTGCTGCTCAGACTCACCTGCCCTTGGAAGAGCAGTGCAGAGCCTGGTTGTCATTTCATCCCATTCACCCCACACCACCCCAGAGGATGCGTCCAGAGACGAAGCTTTGAACGACCGTGACTGCTCGAGATGATGCCCTTCCTTCTTCTTCTTTTCCCTGTTCGTCCTTTCCTCCGCTGCCATGTAACAAACTTAGCTCAGAACGCGGCTGTTGACGTTGACGCTGGCGCCCCACTGCAGGCTAGCACCAGCGGGCCCCCTCCCTCCCATGCACCAGGATCTCTGGACATCTGGGTTGAGTTGACAAGAGAGCAATCCAAGATCGCTACCTATTTATTCAGAACAACAGTAGTAAAATTCCTGGCCCTGACATGACCATACGTTTTTGTCCCCTTTTGGTGTTGTTCCCTCATTCTCAATCAGTCAGACCTTCCTGACATTTCTCTGACGTCATGAGTACTGTGACTCCATGTCACGTCCCCCAGACAGTCACACGTGATGTCCCCTTGACTCTCACTTGTTGTAAGCGAGCTTAAAGAAATTGAATCTTGTGAAAAGCTCAACAAGGGGATTGGATGACTGTGCGTTTTAGCTGCCAAGTCAGCCGGTGCAGATGGCAGTGAGGAAGCGGTCTGGACTTCCGGGGAGGACACACGTGCTGCAAAGGGTGCAGTAAACCGCAATCATTATTGTTCGTCTTCTCCGCCTTGTGTCAACCCCCAAAATTATATTTGCTTGCTGCAGTGGCACCACTTTCCTGCATCTCTGACACATGCAATAAAATTGTCATGCGCAAGACACTTCATTTTCCATTTGTTCTTTCCTCAGCACCACGTTCAGACCAACATGTTGACTGTTCACTGTTGTCATGTTTGTGGTCAAACTGCACGTCCTTTAAGAATTCCAAAGGATTTTGGTTAGTATACGTAGATCAGACTGCACCTTGCCAAAAACATGCAGGAATTAAATGTGTTTCATGTCCAAAAAATTACACGTGGTCAGGGGACAAATGGGATGAGGTGTCTGCCTCTCATTCAATCTCCAGGGCACCACAACCCACTGTCACACCACCGTCCACTTTGCATGAGTCAACAGCCATTCATTTGATCTGGTCTAGTACCACATTTCTGGATACACCATTCAGAATGCCTATGCGATCTTCTCCCGACAATGACTCAATAGTGTAACTGCGCAAGGGCGAGTGTCACACAGCACAGCATCAGACAGAATGCATTCTGCAGCACGTAGACAACACCTTGAAATTGGACACCAAAAATACAAACATACATCCATTGGGCGCTGTACTAGACACAGAGGCACAGCGAGGAGCCACCAGTACCTCTGCTGAAATTTTGGGTCGCACAGGAACCACTCTGAATATGCAACCAGCCGAAAAGCAAAAAAAATGACAGGCAATCTCATGGGCAATGAAACAGTCGATCAGCATGGCAAATCCTTTATCCTGGTCGTACCAGATGTGCCAGGCATGCCATGTCTGACAGCCTAATCTCAGCTGGGCGACTAATGGAGGCAGGCTACAATGTGAATTTCAGAATCACTGATGACGCTCTCACGGATGGCTTCGCCTTGGCTACCTTTCACCTCTACTGAGGTGTCATTACTACTCTAGGCAATCTCACTGTGATTGTCATGGAGTACGCAGTACAGGACACACATGGATCCGAGCAATTTCAAAGTCAGCCACGGTACCTGTGACTACACTCTCACCTGAAAACTCTGAGGAGATTGAATGCTTCTCAGATGTTTCAACCTGTAATAGTGTTGCTGGTCTTCCCAATATCTTTAACCACGTGATGAGGTACACGTGCCAGATTTCCTCTCGACTGAACGCGTTCAGGGATGCATGCAGCAGCGTTTTGAGCTCATGCGTCGAAATCGAAAAGAGGCCATAACACTCCATCGAGCACATGGCCATCCCAACAATCGCACGCTATCACTCAACCTTGAGGCAAACTTGAAGGCCTCCCGTACAAGCATTTGAAGCCCTACGTTTTAGCCGTCTCCTGTGACGCATGCCAAGCGGCTATAGGCAAGCGTGACAACAAAACGTCTACAGTAGCTCTTTCAAAAAGACAGGCCATAGGCATAGCTCAGAAAAAGAAAAAGGCTCAGCGTAAAGTCACTGCCCAACAGAAATCAATCTTGAAATCTTCCGCTGATTCCACCCTCGACTCGGAGAAGCTGGACTTCAGTCCTATCACTGACACAGTGGACCCTACTAACTCCACTATCACTGAATCATTGGCACGTTTATTTGGATTCACAGCGTCAAGTGACAGTTTTGATTACTCGTTTCTCAAACCTTTCCTCGCTCCTTCTATGATTAGGAGAGATATGCCCCTCGGCAGCGAAAATTCTCGCTATCAGTCACTTTTCAACGAAAACACAGCTCTCCGAAATTTCAATGACGTCCATCATGCTCCTGTTGTGACCCAGCGTGATCCTGATCATTCACCACCAAGCACTGATCTACAAATGGATTGGGTACACTGGCATGCCTGCAGCCTAGGAGGACTACCTTCTCTGAATCAATATTTTCTTCTAATACTTGACAAGGGTACAGAGTATTGGGCCACTTACCCTTGTAAAACATGAGGCACAGGGTCTTCAGATGAATTACAGCCTTCTGAGAAAAAATACATCACCACAACGGGACGTACACCTCGCTATTTGCGTATTGACAACGCAAAAGAATTCACCTCGCAAGAAATGGTGGACTTCTGCAGTGAAAATAACATCATTCTGCAACCTGTGGTTGCACGAACTTAGAATTCTGGTTCGTTGCGATGGCCGATCGGGGCGCACACAAAAGGAGAGCAGGAGGACAGCGAACGGGACGGCCTACTTGCTGAGGCAGGCATTCCCCCTCTTTACATTACGCAGAACCTCCAACTTGCACAACTCAGATTTAGACTGCACTCCTCTCCCCCTGGCATTATTCAACCCGCCCAAGAATGGGAAAATTGCACTCTTGTTGACCACGAACGGTTTGATGTGTAGTAGTTTCACAAAAACGGAATGAGGCCATTGATAATTGCCAATGGTACAAAATGTTACTCAATTTTGTGTATATTGTAATTCGCCATGACTCTATATTAGAATAAAATATACGTACTCAGTAATCTCAGTAAAGCTGGATTCACTACCTGGCAATTGTAAAAAGTGGAAAATCGACTTGTTCGTGGCGTTTGGAGTGCGATTAGTCCATTCTTGGGCGGATTTCTGCTGGCAACTTTGGCAGCCTTTACTACATCTTGTGCCCCTCAACACACTCGAAACCAGCATGCAGACTGCAGTACGTCACGTGGACATGGCATTAGTCATTCCCTGGCTGGCCTATATTTAGTATCCTTGGCCGGCCTGTAGTGCGTACTACAAGAAGACAAGAATGACTGTCCTAGTTATTGTGCTTTATTTTGCAAGATCCTAGGTATACGTAAATTCTTGCACGTTCTTGGCTGTTGCCTTTCCACTCAACAAGGCACTTGACCACCAGTATAGTTCCCTCGTTTAAGGTTCTATGGAAGGTCAATTCCTTGGGATTTTGAGATCTCGTGTTTTAGACGGAATCGATCCGACGACCTAGGATTTGTTCCCTCCTTCAACACCCCACCTCACACGCACTGCTCACCTCCCCCACCCCTTACCAAATAGGGCTCGTCTGTGTGGAGCGTATTAACACTGCACAGGTTGTCGTCACACAACCATACCATGCAGTGTCATTTTGAAGGTGCAATTGGCTGCTCAAATTAAGACACCCAAGTCGCACTCGTGTACGCCAACATGCCTACCCGTTTTTGGCCAGACGGCACAGTCGACTTTACGTGACAGCAAAAAAAATACTCTGTGGGCAAAACGTGACGAACATGGTGAGTTGTCAACTCCCAACGATCGCATGCAACCTGCCTTTGCAGGCTCATACAAAACTGTTGCCATACCTTTTGGCTCTCGTGTGACAGGATATTTACTTCGAGAACATCCTTTGGTCAAAAAAAGATTCTTTGGAGAACGTTTTGTTAAAGGCATCTACCTTCGTGCCGTCGACAATATGCCGTGTATTCGCATGACATGTATCACCTAAAGATCTGAACTCCTTGTCCAGGATTTCAAATCATACCCTAATGAATTTGCTTTTCGAGATCCCTTGTGCCTACTATGGTGCAACCCAGTCATTTTAAAAGATTTGACTAAAATGCATATTGATGATGCTCTTGAAGACAACCTACATGTTGAAGAAACAGCTCTTCACGCTCATATGCGCGCACAGACGCGAGCTGCCAATGCAGCAAAAATCCTTGACAACCCCATCATACTGACAACTTGTACAGATGATCAGACTGAAAAGTCTATTGACAAAATGGCCCCGCTGCTGCTGCGTGCCAAAAGCGCCCCGCCACCGCCGCGCGCCTTCGCTTCCACCACCGACGAAATCACCCTTTCTGACAATTTGCAACGAACTTGCCTTTGTCCGAGCTTTCTTATGACACTCCAGTTGAATTTGTATTACCTCCTCACTACGGACCAGATGTGATGGGTGAGATGTGCCTCCCCAGTGTTCACTCCAAGAAGTTGACCAAGACCAAAGCGGTTTTGATTGTCAAATTTCTGACACCACAATCTCTCAAGGATTCCACCATACAGATGTATCGCACTAGTCTCGAGCCCAAACTCGGTCTCGGTCAAGGTGCTGTCTTTAGCATTCATTCTTACAACTATAAAATATACACTTCCTCAAGCAAAGTCATTGTATGACATAGGAGTTCGCCTCATGTCAGCTGCTGACATCACAAGAGCACTGGCAATGTTGACTGATTTTGACAGCATGAAGGGGGGGGTCAGTATTTGACACAACTGAAGTTGATTACCTGGACAGTGAAACATCAGAGCACAATCCTTTGAAAACGGGCACAATCTTCGATTGGTACATTACCCAATCTGTTATACCCGAGCCACTCCTGATCCTCAACACCATGGCCAAGCCACGCGTAGCCCCATGCGAACAGAATGGATCAAAAGTCAAGGTGTTGAGATGCAAAGACTTTGGAGACGAAAAATCTTTCAGAAAGTCTTACAGACATCTTTCACTCCCCAAGACAAAGTTTTCAGCACTCGCTTCTACTACAAGATTACAAGAAAAGGAGGTGAATTTGACAAATGCCAAGTCCGACTCGTTGTACAAGGTCAACACATGAAACAAATAAGCGCAGACGGAGTCCACAATTATGATGACGCTTTTAGCCTGGTGCCTGCTGCCAGCGGTTTCCGCACTATTCTCAGTCTTGCCACCCAACTCAACATGTTTGCCAATCATGTTGACATCTCTCAGGCCTTTGTACAAGGTCACGGTGAATTACTACCAGGGGACGGCCACAATGGAAACGTCTATATTTCATCTCCACCGGGTTATAAAGAGGATTCTCAAAACATTTATCACCTCCTCAAGCCACTTTATGGCATGCTGTCAGCCACCCATTCGTGGCATACGACAAAGAGCGCTTTTCTGAAAAGAGAAGGCTGCAAAATCTTGGGTTTCGAAAAGAGTATGTCACCTGGCAATTCATCATTGACAGCCACTGGATTCTACTTGGTGTACACATTGATGATTTCGTCATCGTTGGTGCTAACCAGACAATGCTAGATGCTTTGCGAAAGAGTCTTTTGGAGGCATTCGAGGGCACTTGTAAAGGACTCTTAGAACACTGCCTTGGATGTGAAATTGCCCGTGATCACATCACCAGCACCACTACTCTCTCCCAAAAGCATTACGCCAAGGAGATTTTGTGATCATATGGATTTTGGGATATTCTATTACGCAACACACCTATGAGACCCAACACTTGTCTTTCAAAAGATGACTTTGACCCCAACCCCAAACCTGACTTCCACCACCGCTATCGTGGCATTGTCTGCAGCCTTGGTTACCTTGTCACTATGACCCGCCCTGATTTGGCTTGGTTCTACTCTGAACTCAGCAAATATGTCCAGTTTCCTGGCATTGCACATACAGGTGGCTGAACAAGTTCTAAAATATCTGTGTGACACTTGGAATGAGTCTATTACATACACTCGTGGCTCCCGAAACCCTAATGAAGTCTGGGGCTGGATTGACGCAGATTGGGCTGGCAACACTGATACTCACCGCTCACACACTGGCTACATTCTGATGAATGGCGGACCTATTTCTTGGAAAAGACATAGTCAAGACAATGTCTCTTTGTCTACTTCCGAAGCTGGTTTCGTCGACACCTGTCCAGCTGGGCAAGAGGCTCTCTGTCTTCGTGAAACTCTCAAAGATTCAAGTTTGGTGATCAGCAACAGAATTCAACCAAAATCTATTAGGATAATCTGGCCTGTGTTGCCATGAGTGAAAATTGAGTGCGCCGAATTTTTTTGCGTCACGTTGATATCTGCCGCTATTTCGTGTGCGAACCCGTCAAGGCTGGTTTTGTCAAACTCATCCCTTTGCGCACACATAAAATGGTCGCTGATGCCCTCACCAATTCTCTGCCTTCGCCTGCCTTCATCAGCCACTGCCGCGTCAGGATGGGCCAAACCCCTTTTGCTTTGAGATTTTTGCACTCCTAATGTGTTTATTTTGTCTTTCAATTTTTTTCTTGTTTTTTTCTGTGATTTCTCCTGATTCATTTGTTTTTGGGATCCCCCCATGTGCTCTATAAATGCTCACACTGTGCATGGGGGAGAGCGATATATCATCCATCAACCACTAGTCATGAGAGAGTTCGTGAGTGGACCGCCTAGATACCACTTAGCTATCAAGGGAATTCGCGAGCAGTTTGTGGTGTTAAAACAGAGTTCAGGACTTTAGAATAGGGTTTCTGAGACCTTTACCACTGAACACAAGAATTGCCGTTTTGAGAATGATTTTTTGGTCGAAGCTCATCAACGAGCTTAAGGAGAAGCGCCACATTAATGAGTGCTTACCATTTCTTGAGAATAAAGCTCACATGCACACGTGTTACACGGTCTCACATGCTGACGGAGATCTCCGGCAGCATTGAAAAACAGCAGACAGGACAACGTGAAAATGCCCCAAAAAAATTAAAATCGACCTGCCAGTGCGGCGCAGTATGTCGGTTTTGGTGGGGAAAAAGGGTAACAAATGCCAGAACTTGCCCACGAAATGATTGCTGACATGGACGGTGGACTTTTTCAATCATCTAGTTCAGCCGGTCTACCCCGGTTTGATGTCATCACACCAGATGAGCCGTCTCAATTCAATTTTATATGTATGACCAGCGAGTGCAGATGGTTCAATTCCACTCTCAGTTAGTATCAGTGCCCAAGTCGCTGTGTCCCGGATCATCGTGTTTATAATATCATCGCAAACCGATTTGAGCTAGATCAACTCGATGCGTGATGAACACAAATCGAGCTGAGCTGATTCAACCGGATCTTTTTTTTGCACCCACTGAGTTGAACCTGTTCAACTCGATTTTGTTTGTTTTGCAAAGTCGAGTCGAGCCGGCCCAACTCGACGTTATTTTCGCCAGAGTCGAGGGTGCCAGTCATCCTATGTTTCAATTTTTCAATCTTGGTGTTTTACCGTTTCAAGTTGATTTTTTAATCCAACAAATCGAGTTGAGCTTTATCTCAAATTTTCAATTTCTGAAAATTCCAGCTGAACTGGATCAACCGGATGGATGAGTAGATGGACAATACACTCTATATATGTATAACTTTCGAGTTGAGCCGGCCCAACCCGTTTTCCCCCCTAAAAAATGGGGTTGAGTCTCACAGAATTTTGTGTTTCGAAATTCGGGTTGAGGCGGCCCAATCCGCATTCAATCTTTCATGAATTTCGGGTTGAGCAGCAAACCGATTGTCCCCCCTTCGAAATTCGGGTTGAACCGGTTCAACTCAAACTCATTTTTGTCAACAAATCGGAGTTGAGCCGACTTAACCGCCTTTTTTAATCAAAAAAATCGAGCAGATGTGACTCGTTGTTTTCCCCTAAAATTCAAGTGAGGGCCTCGAATTTTTTTTTGAAAGATCGATTTGAGATGGTCAAACAACACTGAAATGGTCCATTTGTCACGTTAAACAACCCAAAGACGCCGAATTCGCACGCAAATAGGGTTGAGCCAGCAGTAGGCTGAGTCCAAAAATAATCGAGGGAAAGTCGTGTTTTAATCAAAAGATTTGTATGGAACGCGGCTGAAAGCGATTGGCGCGCAGCGGCTACTCCCCTGATGACCCTCACGACAGACTTGGGCCTGTCCATACGTGTCTCTATGTTTGAGTACGCTAGACTGGTGACTGGGACCTCTTCCGTTGTGACTGGGACCTCTTCCGGTTGAACATCCGGAAAAATCGAACAATAACGTATTTCCAACAAAATTTCGTATGGATCCGACCGTCGGCGCGGCTGATTTCGAGTGGCGCGCGGCGTCTCCGGGACTAAAGCACCTCCGTTTGCCGCGCGCCCGGTCCCCTGGAATGGGCGAGGGCGGACACTGGTAGAACTGACCGAGGGTTGTTATATTGAAGATTATTCCCAGTGTTTCATATTTTGTATTAACCCCCGCATCCTTGGGATACCCACTATCAGTTTTTAATAAAAACTCTACTTTAAGGCATGAACAACAAACGAGGCGCTGCAAAAAAATCTGAACAGAAAAAAAATCGACCTGCGGCGTCGAAGTTCTTGAACCTTTGAAAAAGGGGGGGGAAATGGGATACAAAAAAAGGATACACCACGCACGGGACGCTGCAAAAAAACATATTGCAGCGCCAAAGTCGAAAAATTTGAAGGAGAAATACATGAAATAGACAGGTATCAGACGAGACCTTTTCAAAAAAAAACTCGTGGCATTTGACCTGCGGCGCGGCGGCGCTGCAGGTCGAAAAATTGGGAGAATGCCAGTAACAACATGGAAAAAACGACAAACTCGAAGTCACGGTCTCGAAACTGTCCAAAAAAAGGGTTGGGCTGACGTGGATCTTTTGACACGTTTTGTAAATACCACCGCCGAATGAGAACCCAAGCGGATCTTCATGAACTGTAGACCACCATCTTGGAGCCACCGAGTATATCTACGCGGGTTATTTGTCGACTCTCCAAAATATGTCCTTCCAAGTTTCAGGTCCACTCATTCTCGTTGATTTCTTGTCAGAGAGTTGAGACTCTTGGACAATTTTTTTTTACGCGCCCGCACTCTTAAAAACTGAAACGGACGCCAACGTCTGTTCCGGGTTTTGGAGATTCAGAGAAAGAGAGGGAGAACAGAGGACGTCGAGCATCACTTTTTTGAGAACAGTATAAATTCCAAGTCGAAACAATATATGCAGAGGACTGGAGTATTTTGGAGATCCGATCATGTTGTTGTTGGTGTAGTATCTCGTGTCGTTGCACTATATAAGTCGGTGTACTGTTTATGTCGTTCACTGTCATTCGCCTTCACAACTGTGCGTGCGTGACTCCTCGACGTTGTCATCGCGGGCCACACAACTGCCTGTGACTCGGCAACAGGCGTGCAACAAGAAGCCCTTGCCTCTCTCTCTGGCAGAAAAGCTCTAGTTTGACACAAGGCATCAGACTCCAAACTCCCCTCCTTTGTTTCCACATCGGCCGCGCCGTGTTGCACCTCTCCACTCCCGAGCGATCTTGCAGATGTGTTCTGTGGTGACACTGCGTGTTGATGATGCTCTAACAAGTGAAACAATCCCTCCGAACTTCGTGTTGCGCCGATTTCAGGAGTTTTTTCCGCACCATGTTCGAATGTCGTTGCCACCTCGCTATCTAGCACGCTGTACCGTGCGTGAGGATCACACGGCACGTCACGCGGCGAGTCGAAAGAGTCGTCGTCAACATCAGATTCTGAGGTACAGTCTCTGAGGGGCCCGTCCCAGTGCATAGCGCGGTGTCGGCGATGCCATTCTGTCAATACACGCGGCACAACTCCCAACAGCGCGGCCGCCACCGACGGCATCAAGATTGCCACGGCAGTGCAAAAGTAGACGAGTAGATTGTGCTTTGCAGCAGGCCAGATGTAGCGCACTTTTTCGATCATAAAATCGACCAGCATGAAGCCAAGCTTGTTGCACAAGACTGCGCCCGACAGCGCCATGTAAAGGACCAACCTCTTTGTGAGCGGCGGCACAAGGTCCGCGATTAACGACTCCATCGTCTGCATGTTGGTGGTCACTGACGTAGGCATCATACGGATGTTGAAGATCATGTGACACAGTTCGCAGCGCATGCTCTTCTTCGTCTCAAACCACTGCTGGAAGCACACGGGGTGGATATAGCCCACACTACCAGTACATCTGCACGGACAGCGTCGAAGATCCAGCCCCGTTTCAAAACACACACGGCATTTGATGTCGGGGGTAAGCAGTGCAGGCGTGCGGCGACTTGCAGGGTCCCATTCTGGCAGCTTGGTTTGCACTAACGATGCAAACACTGACATTTGCAGTAGACACTTGAACAGAACTGCAAACCCTGCATGCACCCAGAAATTAGCGACAGGCTCCATAGTCTCGCCCATCATCCAAGCGATCGGCCAGCAGAAGAATAGAGCCATCACCGCTTTGGCGAGCGACGTCAAAAGCTCCTCTGGGCCGGAGAGCGATGTGGCCAGCGCTATCTGGTTGACCCGATCCACCACAACCACCTCGGTCACCCCCTCCTGGTATTCAGTCGCATTGTACGTGCTCGTCGAAGCGTCAAGCAGGCTAAACACGCTGTGCACCCCCATGAAGAGCACAAGAAAAGGGAGCTCGTCGAAGAGAGCGGACATGCTCACGCCCAACAGCGAATTGGATACTGCGAACGCAAGCAGCACTGAAAGCAGAACGACCAAGACACCGCACAAACCAACAGTGAAGCGCGCCGCGAATGACGGAGTCCAGGGCTGCACATTTCGCCGTCCTTTGCGTACTCGCTCCTCTAATGTCTTGAGTCCAAGCACCGAGCGCGCCCGTTTGAGCACCGGATATTTGACACCCGAGTCTGTGGCCCATGCCACGTGAAGGGCCAGCAGAAGATAAGCGCCGGCGTGCCACCGGGGTATTGCATATTGGTGTACATACTTGCAGAAATCGTCAATCCTGGCCTGCAGGTCAAATACAAAGGGCTGGCCACGGGGATTCAAGAGTCCGAGCGCGCTCAAAAACACCACCACGATGCCGGTCCCTGCGGCCACCCGCGGGTGTTTGGCGCAATACCGCCCATGGTGATAGAACCACCAGCGCAGGAATCGCGAAAAGCTGTTTTGGGACAGGCTCCCCTCCCGCATTCGCGCAAAACTCTTCAAGCCAAGGCTCACTGTTTACGTTGCAACAAAGGCAAAGTTTCGTGACTGCAAACTCGCAGTCGGTAAACGGCACAGCCAGGTCGCTGCAACTTTATAATATTGAAGCTGCAAGCAGCGTATCTCCCTCCATTGCTCCCGCTACGTCGACAGGCGCAGACTCGAAGC
>Ga0209491_10009287_pt1 | contig 12127 bp, 10 predicted proteins | sample BON02_FD_187213 | JGI IMG/M metagenome (GOLD analysis project Ga0209491, IMG submission 187213) | Freshwater microbial communities from Lake Bonney liftoff mats and glacier meltwater in Antarctica - BON-02 (SPAdes) (version 2) | ecosystem: Environmental > Aquatic > Freshwater > Ice > Glacier... | reverse complement strand
GAAATTGCCGGGGCGGGAAGACATCCCAAAGCCCGGGGTTCCAGTCCCCGGGTTTCGGGATATGCGTGTGAGCGGGCGTGGGAAAGTCTGATTTGCATTGCACGAGGGGGGGGGGTCGGTGGAAATTGCCGGGGCGGGAAGACATCCCAAAGCCCGGGGTTCCAGTCCCGGGGTTTCGGGGCATGCGTGCGAGCGGGCGCAGTGCGGCCTACGCCCCCTCCGGGGAAAGTCTGATTTCCATCGCACAAAGAGACAAAATGGACTTCATGCAGCTGTGCGTATTTTGTGGCGCCTCGCTGCCAGAGCAGAGCAGCGTGGTCGTATTTTGCTACATAAATAGCGTACCAGCGTGTATTCTTGGTATATAAGCACGGGATAGGACTAGAAGGCGCAAGGCCGGGCGAGGCATGTTCAACATCGCAATGGACACGTGTGGGGCAACGTGCGACGCCGACGAGCTGGTGAGAGGCAAGAGCGTGGTGGAGATCGAGAACGCCAGGAAGCGCAAGTACTTTTGCGTGGCGTGTGCTGGGGAAAAGCACGCTGTTTCTCTCAATGTGCGCCGGGACGCAAAGGCGCGCAATTACACGGCGCTGGCGTGGTTTTCGCACCACGGCGGCGGAGGTGGTGGCAACTCGCAGCAGGACACTCCGCTGCCCGAAACGGCGAGGCACTGGCAGGCGAAGCACATTCTCTCCAAGCACGTGGGGCGGTACTTTTTCACGGTTTCCAAGTGCAGAGGCTGCAACCAACACACCACGGTCGAGGACGGAGCAGGGGCGACGGGGAGGGTAGAGTTTTCCGAGCGGACGCCCGACGGCACGCTGTACCGCTTCGACGCAGCGCTGGTGTGCGGCGATCCTGGCAGTGTGGTGGTGCGGAGCGTGTTGGAGGTGTGGGCTACGCACGAGACGTCCGCGGAAAAGCAGGAGTACTGCCGCGAAAGCGGGTACATGTTTGGCGAGTTTGATGCTGCCGCGGTGGTGAGCGCGCACACGAACGCCCCGGAGGACGCGGTGTATGCGCTGGACAACCTCAAGATCCGCGTTTTCGAGTGCAGGGAGTGCGTGTCTGCGCGGGAAGAGGCTGCGCTGCGTGTGGAGAAAACGCGACTGCTTGCCGCTGCGGCGAAGGAGAAGGAGCGTGTGCTGGCGGAGGCGAGGCGCGTGTTGGAGGAGGAAACGCGACTGCTTGCCGTTGCGGCGAAGGAGAAGGAGCGTGTGCTGGCGGAGGCGAGGCGCGTGTTGGTGGAGGCGGAGGAAGCCCACGAGGCACGCGAAAGGGAAGCATGGGAAATGCGCGCAAAGGAAGACGGCACGTGTCCCATACAGGCGTTGATTCGCCAAAACCACGACCACTGGCTTGCGACACAGGTTGACGTGCAGCGGAAGCGACGCGAGAGAGACGAAGCGAGCCACCAACGCTGGGTGCGTGCGCGTGCTGGTGTGCCGGGTGAATGCAGCAAGCGTGGTGCAACAGCAGCGTCTTAGTTCAGATCAGCAGTCTAGGCGTTCGCATCAGAGTCTTTCTCTGCCCATAAATAAGCTTATTAGATTTATTAAATCCACGATTACGTGTGCTTGGTGTGGTATTGCAGCGAGCTGCTGCTTACACGTCCGCTATCATGCAGTAGCCAGTCTTAATCTCGGATGGCAGGGGCCAAAGAGTCCAGTCCCTGCGCGGATGGACCTATTTGGTGGCTAGCTTCGTAGCGCCTTGTGTTTTTGGGCGCAGCATGCCACTGACTCTGCTGGCCAGTCGTTCACCGTGTGCGAAGCCATGCGTTCCAGTCCCGGGGGTTCGGAATATACGTGCGCGCGGGCGCAGTGCGCCCTGCGCCCCCCCCTGGGAAAGTCTGATTTACATTGCACGAGGGGGGGGTCGGTGGAAATTTCCGGGGCGGGAAGACATCCCAAAGCCCCGGGTTCCAGTCCCGGGGTGTCGGGATGTGCGTGCGAGCGGGCGCAGCCACTTGGAAACGTCTGATTTACATTGCACGAGGGGGGGGTCGGTGGAAATTTCCGGGGCGGGAAGACATCCCAAAGCCCCGGGTTCCAGTCCCGGGGTTTCGGGGTACAATTGTGAAAGGGCGCGGGGCGGGGGGGGGGGGCACACTCTCAGCCCACGAGGGACGGAAAGACAGGGAGGCGTGCGCCGGGTTATATAAGCAGCCCTGGCGCGCGCGCGCGCAGATACGATGCCACCGCCGCTGCCTGCGGGCGTGCCGCAAGGGGCGGTGCTCGCGTCGAGCCTGCCGGCGGAGGAGCAGGACAAGCTGATGCGGGAGCATCCGGGGATTGCGGCGCACATGGGCATGAGCATGGTGCAGCGGACCGCCCCGAGCGCGGAGCGCGGCAAGGAGAAGCGGCTGCGGTGCGTGCACGCGGGGCGGCTGCTCTACGAGTGGGACCAGTCGCTGGACGAGGTCAACATGTACCTGGTGCCGCCGCCCGACACGCCGGCGGCGGGGATCGCGGTGAGCATCAGCAGCACGCACCTGCGCGCGGGCGTGGCCGCGGACCCCGCGGCGCTGCTCGACCACGATCTCGGTGGGCGCTGCAAGCACTCGGAGAGCTTCTGGACGCTGGAGGAGCACGACGGCGTGAAGGAGCTGCACTTGACCCTGACCAAGCTGACCAAGGGCCTGCCGTGGGACAGCGCGCTGGTAGGCCACGCGGCCCTCGACCCGCTCACGGCGACGGAGGTGCGCAAGGACATCATGCGGGAGCGCTTCCAGGCGGAGAACCCGGGCATGGACTTTTCGAACGCCGATTTCAACGGCCAGGTGCCCGACGCCAGCCGCTTCATGGGCGGCGTCGGGTACTAGCGCCGGGGGGGGGGGGGGGGGGAGGGGCTCGAGCACAATGAAAGCACATAGCACCCAGAACAAATAAAACCTTGACAGGACTTTGAATACAATAAAACCTTGACAGGACTTTGAATGCAATAAAACCTTGACAGGACTTTGAATACAATAAAACCTTGACAGGACTTTGAATACAATAAAACCTTGACAGGACTTTGAATGCAATAAAACCTTGACAGGACTTTGAATACAAAAAAACCTTGACAGGACTTTGAATACAAAAAAACCTTGACAGGACTTTGAATACAATAAAACCTTGACAGGACTTTGAATACAATAAACTGCACACGAAAGGCATGCCCACGAAATAAATTGATGTACTCGAACTCGTGCGCAGACACACTGCGCGGCGGGGGGCGCTCAGATATCGAAGCTCAGATATCGTCGCTGAAGCGCGCGTACTGCGGGGGCTGCGCGCCCCCCACCGCGTCGCGCACCTTGTGCAGCAAGGGCGAGCAGCGCCGCTGCAGCAGCGTCTGCGCGCGCTTCTCGTACATGTCCTGCGCGAGCGGGAGCAGGAACGACGGCGCCATGACGTACAGCAGCACGCAGCACGCCACGAGCGGCACGCCGCCGGTGGAGATCATGAGCAGCACCGTCGAGCACTCGTACAGCCCGCACATTTTCATCTGCGCCATGCTCGCGTTGATGGCGAACAGCGTCGGGGATATCTGGCTGTTGGACACGACGAGTGCGCACACGTCGGTGTGGTACGCCATGTTGTGGTAGAAGTGGTCGTCCTGGCAGCGCCCGAGCAGCCACTGCTCGCTGCGCGTCTGCTCCGTGAAGGCGACGTACGAGCGGTGGAAGTCAAAGACGCGCCCGACGATAATCACAGAGATCCACGACACGGTCATCACGCACGCCGCGTTCCGCGCGATCTCCTGAATCAGGCGCACCATGATGGCGCGCGCGCGCGCGCGCGCGCTTATATACGCTGGCGCCGCGCCGCGGGGCGCGGCGGCGCGCGCGGCTTGCCCCAGCCCCGTCGGCGAGGTGTGCGGCGCCAACACTCCTCGGTTCGCATAGGGGTCGCACCGGTACTTTGGGGAAAAAAAGAAACGTGAAAAGAGGGTCGTTGTAAAAAATAAAATCAGAATTTCCAGCGCCATGCGACCCCATCGCGGCATATAATCTGCGAGGGCGCGAGCTCGTTCGACACATCGCATCTCTCCCATCGCAGCATGTCGCAGGGTCGCATGCACAAGCGCCACCGCGACACCCCCTCGTCGTCCGACGAGGAAACGTGCGCAAAGCGATTCTCGACGCCCGTTGCCGAGGCAGTATGCGTGGACAATACAGGGCCTGCTGCGGTTGCTGTCGCAGTGCCCGTGCCCGAGGCAGTGCCCGTGCCCGAGGCTGAGACCGTGGCCAAGGCTGAGACCGTGGCCGAGGCTGAGACCGTGGCCGAGGCTGTGCCCGTGGCCGAGGCTGTGCCCGTGGCCGAGGCTGTGCCCGTGGCCGAGGCTGAGCCCGTGGCCGAGACTGAGCCCGTGGCCGAGGCTGAGACCGTGGCCGAGGCTGAGACCGTGGCCGAGGCTGTGCCCGTGGCCGAGGCTATGCCCGTGGCCAAGACTGAGCCCGTGGCCGAGGCTGAGCCCGTGGCCAAGACCGAGCCCGTGGCCCAGACCGAGCCCGTGGCCCAGACCGAGCCCGTGGCCAAGACGGAGCCCGTGGCCAAGACGGAGCCCGTGGCCAAGACCGAGCCCGTGGCCCAGACGGAGCCCGTGGCCCAGACGGAGCCCGTGGCCCAGACGGAGCCCGTGGCCAAGACCGAGCCCGTGGCCGAGGCAAAGCATGCGCCCGCGCCAGGAGACGTTATTTCGCCACCGGGGCGCGCAGGCGCCGCGGGTAGGACCGCCGCGATCCGCGCCAAGCGGGAGGCGGTGCTGTGCACCGCGGGCTCGGACACGGAGGACCGTATCGCCGCCGAGTAGGGCGAAGCCGCCTCCGACGGGTCACGCGCTGCGTGCTGGGACCTACGGGGAGTGGCCGTGGATGTGTCCAGGACGCGTTGCGCAAACTCCCGTTTGATTTTCAATAAACACATTTGCACTAAAACAGAAAAAACCCCCACTCTCTCTTCCTGTCTCTCCCTCGCTCTCTCTCTCTATCTCTCTCTATCTCCCTCTCTATCTCTCTCTTTCTCCCTCGGTCCGAGTGTGTGCACGCGCCATGCCCATTACCGTTGCCAGGCTGGAAAAGGTGGCGCGCGGCGCGATTGCGCGGCTGCAGGTAGAGCATGCGCGCGCTGTGTGTGCACTCTGCCTCTGGGCGCGCTGCGCGTGTTCCCGCACTGACTGCGCTCGCGGGCAGGGGCACAGCACGGAGCGGATCCTGCAAAACGCGATTGCCGCGGGCCTGTGTGCGAGCGGCGTGCCGTGCCAGCAGGAGATTGTGCTGCCGGTGCTGCAGGACGACACGTTTGTCGGGTTCAACCGCCTCGACATTGTGGCGATTGACCAGGACGCGCGCGCGGGGCGCAGCGTGCTCATCATTGAGCTCAAGACGCTGAGCGGGCTGGGCAAGAGCGCGCGCATCCCGCAGCGCGTGCTCGCGCAGTGCGCGGGCTACCGGCAGTGCGCGCGCGCCTTCTTCGGCGCAGACACGCGCGTCACGGTCTACCTGCTCAACGTGAGCGTGGACGCGCGCGGCGCGCGCGAGGTCCGCGCCTTTGCGGTGCCTGCGCCGCCGCCGGCCAAGCCGGCGCCGCCGGCCAAGGCGCCGCTCTACACGATCAAGCGGCTGCTGCGCACGCGCACGCGCGCCCGCAGCAAGCAGGCCCTCGTGTGGTGGCAGGGCTTCCCCCGGGCCGAGGCCTCGTGGGAGCCCGTGCGCAACCTCCCGCCCGCGGTCCGCAAGCTCGCCGCCGCCATGTGACGCGCGCCGTCGCTTCGAGTTCGACGCGTCTTTGCGCACGAGCCCCAGTCGCACCCGGCCTATAACTGTTTGAGGCGAAGGTAGGATCCGTAGTCGTGCGATCAATATACGTGCGGATTCGTGTTGGAGAAGACGCGGTGATAATGCCTGCTGTAACACCAGGCGGCGCGCTGCCCCTCGTGCTACTTTACGGCTTCTAGATACAGTCCGCTGTCCTTATCGGTGTCGGTGATGGATATGTCATCCTGAAATGGGGTCCCGTGTATAATCAAGGGTCTGTCTCGCTCGATCCCTGTCAGTGTTGTTGCCCCCGGGGGTTTTGGTGCGATATCAATAGACCATTCACTGTCCCAGAATGGACTTACGCTGTCTTTAATTTCTGTCATGGAGTTCGACTCTGCAGCCTGTCGCATACCCTTGTGTGTTTTACCGGATGCGGTTCTGAGAAATACAGCACTGATGGGAATGTCGGCGTAATTCGTGTATTGGTCGGATCTGGATAATTCCTGCGTGCGGTGTGGCGTGTATGTGTTGATGTATTTTGCAAGTTGGATACCATACCACACCATATACCTGGACAAGCGCTGTCCTTGAGCGTCTTTATCCACAACGACATTCGAGATAGACAGTTTTTTCGTCAGTACTTTTTTCGTCAGTACTGTATCATTCTCGAATCCCTTTATCTGCATGTCAAAAATACCCACGTTTTTTCGTAATTTACCATCTTCTTGGATAGACATGCATATTGTGATGTCCTTATCCCACCAATGAATGTCGGGGCCTTGAAACATGGTTTCAGAGATTTCTGGCTGAAACCTGAACAGGTCTGCGCTAGTAAAAAACACACTTCCAAAGTCTTTCTTATTGTATTTTGAACGAGATTTGGGAGGCATTTCTTGTATTGCTGTTTCTTGTTCCTGGAGAAGAATTTGTCTCTTGTTATCTGTCTCGTCCTGCAGCAAGTTAATGATCTTCCTTTCATTCTTGAATGCCTCCACAGGACATGACCACACGGGACTCTGCGGTATTCCCAGGACACACGTGGCAATGAGACATTGTAAAGTGTCGCAGTTGTGCGCGACGGTCCCTAGCTGTGACTCCGCGGCCACCGCTGGCAGTGGCTCCGCAAATCCCGCCTTGACAGCTTGCCATTCATCCGGACTGATTTTTTCTTGCGCGCATGAGGGGTATATCGATTCAAACGCTGCCAACCGTAGTTTATCAATTTCTGCATAGCACTGCGCGTCTTTTAAGTAACTTCCAAAGAGAGGAATTGAATCTACAAACCCCTCCCCGACGGGCAGTTTTTTTGCATACAGCTTGTGCGCGTGTTCAAGTATGATGAGTTGATCCACAGGTACAGTCGCCTCTCCTTTTTTAAGTGTCCGGTGGACTTTTGCGCTTGGTGCAAATGTGACACACTTGTCGAATGCACGTATGTCTTTCAGACCTTTAAAAACTTCTTTCATTTTTCCAATTTGCGTCGCCCACACAGGTATACGATTTTCGTAATCTCTTGCCATTTGTTTGGCCTTTGTGTCTTGGGAATTCCAGGTGTAGTCAATTTTTGGTATAGTTGCAAAGAAGGTTTTTGAATATTCTGCCACCTTAATCTTTTTGCAAGATATACACACATATGAGTGTTTTTCTTCATGCGTCTTACATTCTGCGAGCCGATACATGGTTCTAGGGTTCACCAGAACACCCGTTTTGTGCGAAAGAGTTCCGGCAAGACAGTCGAGCACGGGCGCTTCATAGTATTTTGTATAGTTTTGTTCTACATTATCAAAAACAGTTTTACAGAAATAACACGTCAATGGCTCTGTCGGTTCCGAGCAGTGAAATACAGTGCACCCCCCGCCCCGCGTCACGCGCACGTCCTCGGTGTCAGACGCGCCGTCGGCGCCCGCGTCCCCCATCAGTGCCGGCATGCGGGGCCAAAGCGTGTATATATAGTGGTTGGTTCAGGGCGGGGGGGGAACGGAGCCTGCGCTCACGCGCAGTGCTCGGCGCGCGCCGCGGGCGCGCCGTGCCAGTCGTCGAGGCTGCTGTCCTGCAGCAGCGCATGCAGCTCGAGCCGCTTGAGGGCGAGCGACTCGCCGAGCTTGTCGACGATGTCCTCGACGAGCATGAACGACTGCTGGATGTAGTCGTTGCCCGCGGAGCACGTGCGGCACGCGCCCGGCGGCAGCGCGGGCTGCGCGTCGTGCTGCGCGAGCTGCATCTGGCAGAACTCCGCGTACTTGGCGTGGATCGTCGCGAGCACGCCCTGCAGCCGCGCGACGGTCTGCTGCAGCCCGCGGCGCGCCTCCGCGGCGCTGCGCGTGTCGAGCTTCACGCGCTCGAGCTCCGCGAGCTGCAGCGCGTGGTCGCGCTCGACGTGCTCGCGGCGCTCCTCGCACGCGCGCAGCGCGCCCCCGGCGGCGTCGAGCGCGGCCTGCAGCTGCGCGAGCCGCTGCGCGGCGTCGGCGAGCGCGGCCGCGGCGCCGGCGGCCTCGGCCGCGCTGCGCTGCGCCGCGGCACGCGCGCCCGCGCCCTGCTCCTCGTGCTGCGCGGTCGAGACCGCGAGGCGCGCGTTGTGCGCCTCCATGCTCGCGCGCACGAGGCCCATCGCCGTCGCGGCCTCGTCGTGCTCCGCGCGCTGGCACGCGGTGCGCTGGCGCGCCGCCAGCAGCTGCTCCTCGAGCGCGTCGTTCTGCGCGCGCAGCACCGCGCGCGCGGCGCGCAGCGCGCGGATGTGCTCGCGGTCGGGCTCGCCGAGCACGCGCACCTCGAGGCACCCCTCGCCCGCCTCCATGTCCACCACGCGGTTGCGCGCGCGCACCAGCTCCGCGATCTGCGCCTCGAGCGCGCGCAGCTCGCGCCGGCGCTCCGCGCCGGCGCGCGCGTCGGCGAGGGCGTCGGGCACGCCGGCGCCCTCGCCGGCCTGGATGGTGCAGTGCGACCGCCACACGCTCTCGTAGTCCCGCTCCATCGCCGCGATGTGCGCCTGCGCGCGCGCGAGCGCCGCGGCGAGCTCCGCCTGCTCGCGGTCCGCGATGTCGAGTTCGGTGACCTGCGCGTTGATGACGCCCTCGAGGTCCTCGGGCGCGTCGCGCGCGGGGCCGGCGTCCGGCATGCTGCGCGCGGCCCGCGGGGCGCCGCGCGCGCGTATATATACGCGCGCGGGCCGCGCGCGGGCAACCCATGGTGTTTGCCGACCACGTGCCGATCTGCATCCAGAGCCGGTCGAGCATCCCCGCGCGCGTCACCGAGGCGAACCGGCCGGTGCTCAAGGTCGCCGAGGTGCTCACGTACGCCATCATGGTCGAGGAGGCGATCACGATCCCCGAGATGCACCTCATGGGCTGCAACCTGCAGCAGGTCTTCTTCTGCTGGGGCGAGCAGCCCGCCGCCGCGAACCTCAACTTCCGCAACATGACCCCCAAGTGCCTCAACGCGGTCAAGTGCCTGCTGCAGACCAAGGTGATGCGCCGCAAGTTCCCCAGCGTCAACTGGTTCGCGGTGGGGCTCACGCTGCGCGACATCGTGGTGCTGCAGCCGAGCGTCGAGACGCTGCGCATCTTCAACGTGTCCGTCGCGGACCTGCAGGCCAACAACGCGCACGACTACGGCGAGAACTGGCAGCGCATGTTCGACTGGTCGCCCCGCGACTGGAAGGACCTGGGCTTCGACGCCAAGGCCTACCACGTGAGCCTGCAGCTCGAGCTCAGCGAAAAGGGCATCCCCCCCGACAAGATCAAGATCCGCCGCACCTGGGGCCCGTGCCAGGTCCTCGCGTAGCGCGCGGCACACGCTCTTTGCGTGCGTGCCGATTATCGTGGTGGTTGTGCCAGACAGCCATTGTCACACACAAACGTTTTTGTGCGCGGCACACGCTCTTGGCGTGCGTGCCGATTATCGTGGTGGTTGTGCCAGACAGCCATTGTCACACACAAACGTTTTTGTGCGCGGCACACGCTCTTGGCGTGCGTGCCGATTATCGTGGTGGTTGTGCCAGACAGCCATTGTCACACACAAACGTTTTTGTGCGCGGCACACGCTCTTGGCGTGCGTGCCGATTATCGTGGTGGTTGTGCCAGACAGCCATTGTCACACACAAACGTTTTTGTGCGCGGCACACGCTCTTGGCGTGCGTGCCGATTATCGTGGTGGTTGTGCCAGACAGCCATTGTCACACACAAACGTTTTTGTATCATTATCAGAGTCTCGAAAAAATCACTCATTTGTCATTCATAGATTGGAAAGAACAACGAGATAGGTCAATAAACACAGAATTGATATCTGTATATTCAGATTTTTCGTAAGTCATAAAAGAATTTTACAGTCATCCAATGAAATAGTGCCAGTGGCCCGAACTCGATAAAAACAAATATCTCGAAATTGTATAGGTATCTTCCAATAAGACATGAGATGATATAGGAATGATTCACTATGGAGACGGTTTTTTTTCCCGAAATCCGTTTGCATGTAGTGGTTAACATACGTAAATCGTTTGGTAGCCCACAATTCGGCGTATTTTCGAATACCATAGAAAACACGGTCGTTTGTGTAGTGATATAAATTGTTGAAACTCGCAGTGACAGCGACTCCGTCAAACACATTGATGTTGTTGGTGTAGAGGACGTCGGATCGAAAAAATCCAATTCGTTTGTAGTGTCCTATGAGTTTGCCGGTGGATGAATTGTGCTCATTCAAAAGCATCTGTTTCCACACTCTTTCGATTGAATACCATTGTTTCAGCATACTGTGCATGGAGACTGGAAAATTCCATCCCCTATTTTGTGGGAAATACTGGTAATATTGAGATACGTTGTGACGGGATTCAAACATTTCAATATTGTCTAATACAATGCTGGTGGCCTCGCTCATAAGATACACTTCATGTGTATGCAGATGAACATTGTTTTCGCCGTTGCGAGGATTATTTGTATTTGAGATGTTATAGCCGTGCAAAAATACGTCACAAGAGGGATTGACAGAGAGGATGTGTTTTCGAATAGAAGGTAAAACAATGTCACGGAAATGCTTCGGAAGACCAAAGAATAATAGTGCACATCGATCAGGGGACCCTTGTGACAGTGGATAAAGCAGCGTATGAGTATTATTCATGAAAGTTGCCTTTGTGATTGGGTATGAAGGTCGGAATTGTTTTGAAATATTACTACCCTTAAAAAAATCCGCTTGATAAAACACAGCACATACCGCAAACACAGTCAACAAGACAAGACTTGTCATAATATACAATAGCCGCAAATCAAACATTCTTGATGAATTTGTAAACTCACAAAGATGAAATATGTGACCACACTGTTATTCATTTTTTTTTATTGATATGGGTTTGAATTTCATCAGAGACAGTCAATCAGAATGAAGATGTGTCCAATAATACAGTTTTTAAAGAATATTAATGACAAGCAATCACAACAAAAATAATCCTGTGTAGAACAATTTATTGGGAACTGAATGAAAGTTGTGATGTTTGTAGGTGTCTGAATATGCATATGAACAAAGTATAAAGCATCGCGGCACTAAATGCCTTGCTTCAATTTCAAGGTGAGTCCTGTAGACAGCGAAATATATTTTATGGGTTTTTATGCACGCAAAATATGTGCATTGACTGCGTCATTGCTTACAGCATCCTCGTCAACCGCTTCGTCGTATTTCTGCAAATAGATTTCCAAAAATCCGGTGTGCAAGAAGGTCAGGGTACAGCAGCACGGTACACGGGTTGCTCGACTCGTGCGAGGTAGACTGAGGGTGCTGCAAGCTTGCATTTACTCTCCATTGTCACGCACAAACGTTGTTTTGAAGGGTACTGCGCTGCAAGCTTGCATTTACTCTCTATTGATTTGTTCAGATCGAATGAGACGTGTGTCTGTGGTGTCTCTGTCCGCCCGTCGCTTACCTGCAACGCGAATCCGTTGCCGCGGGGCATTGCGCTGGGGTCGTTTCTTAAGGATTTGTGTGTAGGCGATTGCTGCGGTGGCATGGTGGCATGGTCCTAGGGTCGTTTCTTAAGGATTTGTGTGTTGGCGACGCGCGGGGGCGTAGCCCCCGCGCCAGCCCGGAACCCCGGACCCGGCGCCCCGGGCTCGGGGATGTCTTCCCGTCCGGAATTTCTGCACCGACCCCCCCCTAGCGCAATGTAAATCAGGGCTTCGAGCGGGGGCGTAGCCCCCGCGCCGGCCCGGAACCCCGGACCCGGCGCCCCGGGCTCGGGGATGTCTTCCCGTCCGGAATTTCTGCACTGACCCCCCCCCTAGCGCAATGTAAATCAGGGCGTCGAGCGGGGGCGTAGCCCCCGCGCCGGCCCGGAACCCCGGACCCGGCGCCCCGGGCTCGGGGATGTCTTCCCGTCCGGAATTTCTGCACCGACCC
>Ga0209491_10009286_pt1 | contig 12127 bp, 7 predicted proteins | sample BON02_FD_187213 | JGI IMG/M metagenome (GOLD analysis project Ga0209491, IMG submission 187213) | Freshwater microbial communities from Lake Bonney liftoff mats and glacier meltwater in Antarctica - BON-02 (SPAdes) (version 2) | ecosystem: Environmental > Aquatic > Freshwater > Ice > Glacier... | reverse complement strand
TGGCGGGCCGCTCGATGCGCTCGGCGTGGGGGCCGCTCGCTGCGCTCGGCGTTGGGGCCGCTCGCTGCGCTCGGCGTGCAGGGGCGCTCGCTGCGCTCGGCGTGTGGGGGCGCTCGCTGCGCTCGGCGTGGGGGGCCGCTCGCTGCGCTCGGCATTGGGGCCGCTCGCTGCGCTCGGCGTTGGGGCCGCTCGCTGCGCTCGGCGTGGGGGGCGCTCGCTGCGCTCGGCGTGGGGGCCGCTCGCTGCGCTCGGCGTGGGAGCCGCTCGCTGCGCTCGGCGTGGGGGCCGCTCACTGCGCTCGGCGTTGGGGCCGCTCGCTGCGCTCGGCGTGGGGGCCGCTCGCTGCGCTCGGCGTGGGGGCGCTCGCTGCGCTCGGCGCTCGCTGCGCTCGACGCTCGCTGCGCTCGGCGCTCGCTGCGCTCGCCGCGCTCGCTGCGCTCGGTGCTCGCCGCGCTCGCCGCGCTCGCTGCGCGTTCGCCACCGACCCCGAGCTCTGGCCGAGTGGTGTGGACTCGAGCCGTGGCCAAGTGTGGTGGACTCGACCCGAGTGGGGCGCGTGCAGGACGGGCCGAGCGCCGAGCGCAGCGAGCGCCGAGCGCAGCGAGCGCAGCGAGCGCAGCGAGCGCCGAGCGCACTGAGCGCCGAGCGCAGCGAGCGCAGCGGGCGCAGCGAGCGCAGCGAGCGCCGAGCGCAGCGAGCGCAGCGAGCGCCGAGCGCAAAGAGCGCAGCGAGCGCAGCGAGCGCCGAGCACAGCGAGCGCAGCGAGCGCCGGGCGCAGCGAGCGCAGCGAGCGCAGCGAGCGCAGCGAGCGCAGCGAGCGCCGAGCGCAGCGAGCGCCGAGCGCAGCGAGCGCCCAGGAAACGGGTGGTGGAACTGGATCGACCGGCGAACCCTGCGAGTTCACCAGGCGTGTGGGTGCGTGCGCCTGGGAGTTGCCCTGTCACAGAGCACCTCGCACTGGACAGCACCCACCACCCCTACACCCTCGAGGTGGTTGGTTTGCACAGGGGCTGTGGCACTGAGCTCGAGTGGCGGGGTGCGGCACCCCCGTGGCCTGGCGCGTGGCCACACGCGCCGACGCGGGGCCCGTGGGCCGCCTCTGTCGCCCGGTCGCCCTGGCGGAGCACCTCGACACTGGACAGCACCACACCTCCAGCCTCGAGGTGGTTGGGTTGCACAGGGGCTGTGGCACTGAGCTCGAGTGGCGGGGAACTGCACCGTGGCCTGGCGCGCGGCCACACGCGCCGACGCGGGGCCGGTGGGCCGCCTCGGTCGCCCGGTCGCCCCGGCGGAGCACCTCGACACTGGACAGCACCACACCTCCATCCTCGAGGTGGTTGGGTTGCACAGGGGCTGTGGCACTGAGCTCGAGTGGCGGGGTGCTGCACCCCCTGTGGCCTGGCGCGCGGCCACACGCGCCGACGCGGGGCCGGTGGGCCGCCTCGGTCGCCCGGTCGCCCTGGCGGAGCACCTCGACACTGGACAGCACCACACCTCCAGCCTCGAGGTGGTTGGGTTGCACAGGGGCGGTGGCACTGAGCTCGAGTGGCGGGGTGCTGCACCCCCGTGGCCTGGCGCGCGGCCACACGCGCCGACGCGGGGCCTGTGGGCCGCCTCGGTCGCCCGGTCGCCCTGGCGGAACCGCGACACTGGACAGCACCACACCCCCAGCGTCGAGGTGGTTGGGTTGCACAGGGGCTGTGGCACTGAGCTAGAGTGGCGGGGTGCTGCACCCCCGTGGCCTGGCGCGCGGCCACACGCGCCGACGCGGGGCCCGTGGGCCGCCTCGGTCGCCCGGTCGCCCTGGCGGAACCGCGACACTGGACAGCACCACACTCCCAGCCTCGAGGTGGTTTGGTTTGCACAGGGGCTGTGGCACTGAGCTCGAGTGGCGGGGTGCTGCACCCCTGTGGCCTGGCGCGCGGCCACACGCGCCGACGCGGGGCCCGTGGGCCGCCTCGGTCGCCCGGTCGCCCTGGCGGAGCACCTCGACACTGGACAGCTCAACACCTCCAGCCTCGAGGTGGTTGGGTTGCACAGGGGCTGTGGCGCGGAGCTCGAGTGGCCGGTGCTGCACCGTGGCCTGGCGCGCGGCCACCCGCGCCAACACGGGGCCCGCCCGAGGCGCGCCGCCTCGGCACCCGGCAGCCCTGTCGCCCTGGCAGAGCACCTCGACATTGGACAGACCCCAACCCCCAGCCTCGAGGTGGTGGGCTTGCACAGCTAGGGGCGGTGGTGCTCAGCTCGAGTGGCGGGTGCTGCACCCCCGTGGCCTGGCGCGCGGCCACCCGCGCCGACACGGGGCCCGCCCGAGGCCTGCCGCCTCGGCCTCGGTCGACCTGTCGCCCTGGCGGAGCACCTCGACACTGGACAGCACCACACCTCGCACCTCGAGGTGGTTGACCTGCCACAAGGGGCTGTGGCGCGGAGCTCGAGGGGCGGGTTCTGCACCCCTCCACGCCTGGGTCCAGCCTAGGCGCCCGCAGCCCGCCCAGGCGCCCGCAGCCTACCCAGGCGCCCGCAGCCCGCCCAGGCGCCCGCAGCCCGCCCAGGCGCCCACAGCTCGCCCAGGCGCCCGCAGCCCGCCCAGGCGCCCGCAGCCCGCCCAGGCGCCTGCAGCCCGCCCAGGCGCCCGCAGTCCGCCCAGGCGCCCGCAGCAGGCCAGGTGCCCGCAGCCCGTGCGGGCAGCCCGTGGTCACCCTGGGCGCACGCCCCACTCGGGTCTAGTCCACCGCTCTAGGCCACGGCTCAGGGTCGGTGGCGAACGCGCAGCGAGCGCAGCGAGCGCAGCCAGCGCAGCCAGCGCAGCGAGCGCCCAGGGGAAGGTTGGTGGAGCTGGATCGACCGGTGGACCAGTACGAGTGCGAGCACGAGCGCGCCGAGCGGTTCCCCCGTGTCTGTGGACAGGGCAGACCCTGGCAGACCGGGGGAGTGCGAGTCCGTGCGCCTGGACTTCCCCGGGAGCGGGGTAACCAGGGGTGCGGCTGTGCGTGCCTGGCGTCGTCCCTGAGCGGGTTCACCAGGGGCGCGGGCGCGGAGGACGGGCGGCGTGGGGGCCGCTCGCTGCGCTCGGCGTGGGGGCCGCTTGCCGCGCTTGGCGTGGGGGCCGCTCGCTGCGCTCGGCGTGGGGGGCGCTCGCTGCGCTCGGCGCTCGCTGCGCTCGACGCTCGCTGCGCTCGGCGCTTGCTGGGCTCGCCGCGCTCGTTGCGCTCGCTGCGCTCGCTGCGCTCGCTGCGTTCGGCGCCCGCCGCGCTCGCCGCGCTCGCCACGCTCGCCGCGCTCGCCGCGCTCGCCGCGATCGCCGCGATCGCTGCGCTCGCTGCGCGTTCCCGGGCCGTGGCCTGCGCGCCGCACGGACGGGGCACCGTGGGGCGTGAGGTGCGCGCAGGGGCGGCTGCTGCGTGCGCCCGTGCGCGCCGGGCGCGGGGCGCGGCCCCGGGATCGGCGCCGCACAACTCGGGTGCCGCAACCCTGCAGGGCCGTGACGCGTGTGCCGGCGGCCTGTCTGCGGGGGCATCACGGAATGTGCATCGGTGGTCCCAACGGCGCCACATACACGCGCGCCCGGTTCGCACAACCGCACCGGCCGGACCCCGCAGGCGCGCTCGTGCTCGCACTCGCACGAGTGGACCGGTCGATCCAGTTCCACCACCATTGCCCTTGGCGCTCGTTGCACTCGGCGCTCGGGTTAGGGTTAACCCACAACCCGGGTGCCGCAACCCTGCGGGGCCGTGACGCGCGTGCCGGCGGCCGGTCTGCTGGGGCATCACGGAATGTGCATCGGTGGTCCCAACGGCGCCACATACACGCGCGCCCGGTTCGCACAACCACACCGGCCGGACCCCGCAGGCGCGCTTGTGCTCGCACTCGCACGAGTGGACCGGTCGATCCAGTTCCACCACCCTTGCCCTTGGCGCTCGTTGCACTCGGCGCTCGATTCGCTCGCTGCGCTCGGCGCTCGCTGCGCTTGGCGCTCGCTGCGCTCGGCGCTCGCTGCACTCGGCGCTCGCTGCGCTCGGCACTCGGCGCTCGCTGCGCTCGGCGCTCGCTGCGCTCGGCGCTCGCTGCGCTCGGCGCTCGCTGCGCTCGGCGCTCGCTGCGCTCAGCGCTCGCTGCGCTCGGCCCTCGTTGCGCGGGTCAACCCAACACACCAGGGATTCACTCGAGGTCACAACCTCGGGTCGACGGAGGACTGCCGAAGCACAGGAAACCGTTTCACCGGAAAAAACAAAATGAGCGAACCCGGTACTTGGTTGGATAGAGACAGGGGAAAAGAATCACGTAGCTCCTTGAGCAGTTGCTGGGTGGAGGTGTTCAAGAATTGCTCCCCCCCCCCCCCGCACCAACAGCCCAGGTGCGCGTGCGCTGCACCCAGGCATCCACACGGCGCATGCCCCGCCTGGGGCGCCTGCATTCACTTCTGTTCCGGGCTCGAGACGCCGGCGCTGCCCACCGGGCACGCGCCTGCGCCTGCGCCTGCGCCTGCGCCTGCGCCGGTTGTGCCGGCTGCGTCTGGCCGCGTCGCCGGCCGTTTGCCGGCCAGCGCGTCAAAGCGCGAAAATCGAAAGTCGGTCGCAAAGGGCGCCGCGACGCGGTAGTCGTCGGCGACGCCCTCGATGGCGCCCTCGGCCTGCGCCGTGGTCCAGACCACGGGGGCGCCATACTCGTCCTGCCTGCCCCGGCGCGCGCGCGCATCGCCGTCGAACGACTGGCCGATCAGGCCGTGCGGCCACTCGGCGAGCTGCGACTCGGGCAGCAGCGGCCGCATCGAGAGGTCGAGCCGGTGCGCGGGGCCCTCCACGCGCCCATAGATGGGGCGGGGTGCGACACGCACCTCCCACTCGGGCAGCGCAAAGACAGCCGTCGACATGTCGACGGCCACGCTGGCGCCGGCGCACGCGCACGTCAAGTGGACCACGACGGGCGCGGTGCGCCCGTCGCACGTGGCGTTGACCGCCCGCCAGCCCCAGTTGTTCTGCCCTACCTCCTCGGCCCAGTGCGACCCGGTGAACCACGCGCCGGTCGCGCGGTGCCGCGTCGCCACGTGCAGCTCCGTCACAAAGGTGCCGTGCACCTCGCTGCCGCGCAGGCGGAACACGGAGGCGCGGAGGCGCGCGTTGACGCTCACGTCACGCGTGCTGAGAAAGTTGAACAGACAGCCGTCGCACCCCCGGAAGTCGGCGTGCCCGCCGTGGGCGAGCGACAGGTGCGGGTAGCCCTGCAACCCGCCAGAGGGCGTCGCCGGCGGGGAGGGAGGCGCGTGGACGCAGTGGGCAAACTCGGCCGAGTAGGGGGCGCACGAGTAGTCGCACCGAATGACCGGGTCGCACTTGGTGCACACCCAATTGGCGCAGGTGTATGCGTCCATCTTGTTGCACGACGCCTCCTCGTCCGGGACGCACTCGAGGGGGGGCGGTGGCTGAGACGAGGGGGCGGGCGGCGGCGGCGGCGGCGACGGCGGCGGCGGCGGCGGCGACGGCGGCGGCGGCGGCGGAGGCGGCGGAGGAGGCGGCGGCGACGGCGGCGGAGCGGGCGGCGGCGGCGGCGACGGTGGCGGATCGGGCGGCGGCGGCGGCGACGGCGGCGGCGACGGCGGCGGTGTGGGAGGCGGCACCGCCGGGGGGAGTGGCGGGGGGGACGGCGGGCGGTAGCAGTGTGCATACGCGGCATCGTAGGGTTGACACGAATAGTCGCACGTACCCCGCGCCATATCGCTGCAGAAGGCGCTGAGGTACGCCGGGCTCTGGGAGCACTGCGCGGTTCCGGTTTCGGTGCATGCCACCTGTAGCCGGCGTGCGCCGGTGTTCGCGGCGGCGCACCCGCCAAGCAGGCCGACTTTCCACGCCGTGAGCATGGGGTTGTTCGCGCGGAGAGGGGGGGGGTATTATATATCCGGGAGCAAAAAAAATCCTTCCCCGGGCGTAAACCGAGGGGCGGCGCGCTTGTAGGGCCGAGTGCGACCCCCCGTGAAAATAGACACCGTTGCGGTGGGCCCTGCGCGGGCACGGTTGCACAGGCGCGGTTGCACGGGCGACGCGCGTGGTTTGATGGGTCTGGGTCAAGCGGTCACGTGAGTTGGGCCGTGCTGTCACGTGAATTGGGCCGTGCGGTCATGCGAGTTGGGCCGAGCCGACGAGCGCAGCGAGCCGAGACTCACCACTCACTCACACATCACACTCTCTCGCACACCACTCCATCGGCAGCCGCGAATGCCCTTGCCACGGGGCCGTTGCAGACCCCCCGCGGCTGCGGTGCCGGCGGCCCCCCGGCCTGGCCAACCAGCTCAACAAGGCGTGTCGCAGAGTCACCAATTTCCTTTGGCCGCACTACGGCGACGACGCCCTGTGGCGGACCGCCTTCCCCGCGTGGCCGCCCTCCTGTCGGCCCCCGTCCAACCGCTGGCCACGCCGGCCGCGCCGGCCACGCCGGGCACGCCGGGCACGCCGGGCACGCCTACGCCGGGTACGCCAGCCTCGGACCCGCCCCCACCCCCAGCCGGCGTGGCCCCCGTGGCACCCGGCTCGGCGGCGCGACCGAGCCCGCTCGCGGTGCACCGCGCGCCCCCGCCGCCCGCGGGCGCGGCCCCGCCGAGGAGTCCCGAGCACCACGCGGCCACGCCCGCGGACGCGGCCCCGCCCGCCGCTGCGCCGAGCCCCGGGGCGCAGCGCCCGCCCGCCATCGCCGCCCTGGCGGCGGCGAGCCCCGCGCACCACGCGGCCACGCCGCCCGCGGACGCGGCCCCGCCCGCCGCCGCCCTGGCGACGGCGGGCCCCGAGGCGCACCAGGCCCCGCCCGCCGCCGCCCTGGCGGCGGCGAGCCCCGAGGCGGGCGAGGAGTCGCCAGACCGTGTCGCGCAGCGTCTCGCAGGTGCGAAGCGCCTCAAGCTGGTCGAGCTCGACGCGGCCAAGCCCAAGTCCAAGTCCAAGTCCAAGTTCAAGCCAAAGTCCAAGTCCAAGTTCAAGCCCAAGGTCCACCCTGCGCCCACGCCGGCGGACGCGGCACCGCTGGCGGCGAGCCCCGGGGCGAGCCACGCGTCCACGCCGCCCGCGTTCCGCCCGCCGGCCCCCGCCGGGTCGCCGGCTACCCGAATGGAGACGTCCTCCGGCGTCTGGGACGCGAGGCCCGTCCACCGGGTCAAGGCCGTCCTCAACTGGGGCATGGATGCGCGCCAGCCGTTCGAGGGCCTCGTCTGCGGCTACACGTGCTCCATCGTGCTGAACCTCGACCAGAGCCCCCGGTTCACGGTGACTCCGCCTGGCGGCGGCGCTGCCCTCTGCACCGTAGCCGATCTGGACCGCCACTTCAACCAGCTGGTGGAAGACATCGACTGAGACCTGGGTTGGGGGAGACCTCGCCGACGCAAGAGGGCGAGGCCGAGGCGGCACACGGGCCCCGTGTCGGCACGGGTGCCGCGCGCCAGGCCACGTGGGTGCAGCACCCGCCACTCGAGCTCATGGCCACAGCCCCTAGCTGTGCAAGCCAACCACCTCGAGGCTCGAGGTGTGGCGCTGTCCAGTGTCGAGGTGCTCCGCCAGGGCGCCAGGGCGACCGAAGCCGAGGCGGCAGGCCTCGGGCGGGCCCCGTGTCGGCGCGGGTGGCCGCGCGCCAGGCCACGGGGTTGCAGCACCCGCCACTCGAGCTGAGCGCCACCGCCCGTAGCTGTGTAAGCCAACCACCTCGAGGCTCGAGGTGTGGCGCTGTCCAGTGTCGAGGTGCTTTGTGACAGGGCGACTGGGCGCCGAGGCGACACGCCTCGGGCGGGCCCCGTGTCGGCGCGGGTGGCCGCGCGCCAGGCCACGGGGGTGCAGCACCCGCCACTCGAGCTGAGCGCCACCGCCCCTAGCTGTGCAAGCCAACCACCTCGAGGCTCGAGGTGTGGCGCTGTCCAGTGTCGAGGTGCTTTGTGACAGGGCGACCGGGCGCCGAGGCGGCACGCCTTGGGCGGGCCCTGTGTCGGCGCGGGTGCCGCGCGCCAGGCCACGTGGGTGCAGCAGCCGCCACTCGAGCTCCGCGCCACAGCCCCTAGCTGTGCAAGCCAACCACCTCGAGGCTCGAGGTGTGGCCCTGTCCAGTGTCGAGGTGCTCCGCCAGGGCGACAGGGCGGCTGAGGCCGAGGCGGCACATGGGCCCCGTGTCGGCGCGGGTGGCCGCGCGCCAGGCCACACGGGTGCAGCACCCGCCACTCAAGCTCCGTGCCACAGCCCCCTGTGGCAAGCCAACCACCTCGAGACTCGAGGTGTGGCGCTATCCAGTGCGAGGTGCTCCGCGACAGGGGGAACCCCAGGCGCACGCACCCACGCCTGGTGGAGTCGCGCGGTTCGCCAGAATCCAGTTCCACCATCCGTTTCCTGCGCGCTCGCTGAGTTTGGCGCTCGCTGCCCTCGGCGCTCGCTGCGCTCGCTGCGCTCGCTGCGCTCGGCGCTCGCTGCGCTCGCTGCGCTCGGCGCTCGCTGCGCTCGCTGCGCTCGCTGCGCTCGGCGCTCGCTGCGCTCGCTGCGCTTGGCGCTCGCTGCGTTCGATGCGCTCGGCGCTCGCTGCGCTCGGCGCTCGCTGCGCTCGGCGCTCGCTACGCTCGCTGCGCTCGGCGCTCGCTGCGCTCGGCACTCGCTGCGCTCGGCGCTCGCTGCGCTCGGCGCTCGCTGCGCTCGGCGCTTGCTGCGCTCGGCGCTCGGCCAGTCCTGCACGCGCCCTACTCGGGTCGAGTCCACCACACTTAGCCATGGCTCGAGTCCACACCACTCGGCCAGAGCTCAGGGTTGGTGGCGAACGCGCAGCGAGCGCAGCAAGCGCGGCGAGCGCGGCGAGCGCGGCGAGCGCGGCGAGCGCGGCTGGCGCTGAACGCAGCGAGCGCAGCGAGCGCAGCGAGCGCAGCGAGCGCAACGAGCGCGGCGAGCCCAGCGAGCGCCGAGCGCAGCGAGCGCAATGAGCACGGCGAGCCCAGCGAGCGCCGAGCGCAGCGAGCGTCGAGCGCAGCGAGCGCCGAGCGCAGCGAGCGCCCCCCACGCCGAGCGCAGCGAGCGGCCCCCACGCCGAGCGCAGCAAGCGCCCCCCACGCCGAGCGCAGCGAGCGGCCCCCACGCCGCCCGTCCTCCGCGCCCGCGCCCCTGGTGAACCCGCTCAGGGACGACGCCAGGCAAGCACAGCCGCACCCCTGGTTACCCCGCTCCCGGGGAAACCCAGGCACACGGACTCGCACTCCCCCGGTCTGCCAGGGTCTGCCCTGTCCACAGACACGGGGGAACCGCTCGGCGCGCTCGTGCTCGCACTCGTACTGGTCCACCGGTCGATCCAGCTCCACCAACCTTCCCCTGGGCGCTCGCTGCGCTGGCTGCGCTGGCTGCGCTCGCTGCGCTCGCTGCGCGTTCGCCACCGACCCTGAGCCGTGGCCTAGAGCGGTGGACTAGACCCGAGTGGGGCGTGCGCCCAGGGTGACCACGGGCTGCCCGCACGGGCTGCGGGCACCTGGCCTGCTGCGGGCGCCTGGGCGGACTGCGGGCGCCTGGGCGGGCTGCAGGCGCCTGGGCGGGCTGCGGGCGCCTGGGCGGGCTGCGGGCGCCTGGGCGAGCTGTGGGCGCCTGGGCGGGCTGCGGGCGCCTGGGCGGGCTGCGGGCGCCTGGGTAGGCTGCGGGCGCCTGGGCGGGCTGCGGGCGCCTAGGCTGGACCCAGGCGTGGAGGGGTGCAGAACCCGCCCCTCGAGCTCCGCGCCACAGCCCCTTGTGGCAGGTCAACCACCTCGAGGTGCGAGGTGTGGTGCTGTCCAGTGTCGAGGTGCTCCGCCAGGGCGACAGGTCGACCGAGGCCGAGGCGGCAGGCCTCGGGCGGGCCCCGTGTCGGCGCGGGTGGCCGCGCGCCAGGCCACGGGGGTGCAGCACCCGCCACTCGAGCTGAGCACCACCGCCCCTAGCTGTGCAAGCCCACCACCTCGAGGCTGGGGGTTGGGGTCTGTCCAATGTCGAGGTGCTCTGCCAGGGCGACAGGGCTGCCGGGTGCCGAGGCGGCGCGCCTCGGGCGGGCCCCGTGTTGGCGCGGGTGGCCGCGCGCCAGGCCACGGTGCAGCACCGGCCACTCGAGCTCCGCGCCACAGCCCCTGTGCAACCCAACCACCTCGAGGCTGGAGGTGTTGAGCTGTCCAGTGTCGAGGTGCTCCGCCAGGGCGACCGGGCGACCGAGGCGGCCCACGGGCCCCGCGTCGGCGCGTGTGGCCGCGCGCCAGGCCACAGGGGTGCAGCACCCCGCCACTCGAGCTCAGTGCCACAGCCCCTGTGCAAACCAAACCACCTCGAGGCTGGGAGTGTGGTGCTGTCCAGTGTCGCGGTTCCGCCAGGGCGACCGGGCGACCGAGGCGGCCCACGGGCCCCGCGTCGGCGCGTGTGGCCGCGCGCCAGGCCACGGGGGTGCAGCACCCCGCCACTCTAGCTCAGTGCCACAGCCCCTGTGCAACCCAACCACCTCGACGCTGGGGGTGTGGTGCTGTCCAGTGTCGCGGTTCCGCCAGGGCGACCGGGCGACCGAGGCGGCCCACAGGCCCCGCGTCGGCGCGTGTGGCCGCGCGCCAGGCCACGGGGGTGCAGCACCCCGCCACTCGAGCTCAGTGCCACCGCCCCTGTGCAACCCAACCACCTCGAGGCTGGAGGTGTGGTGCTGTCCAGTGTCGAGGTGCTCCGCCAGGGCGACCGGGCGACCGAGGCGGCCCACCGGCCCCGCGTCGGCGCGTGTGGCCGCGCGCCAGGCCACAGGGGGTGCAGCACCCCGCCACTCGAGCTCAGTGCCACAGCCCCTGTGCAACCCAACCACCTCGAGGATGGAGGTGTGGTGCTGTCCAGTGTCGAGGTGCTCCGCCGGGGCGACCGGGCGACCGAGGCGGCCCACCGGCCCCGCGTCGGCGCGTGTGGCCGCGCGCCAGGCCACGGTGCAGTTCCCCGCCACTCGAGCTCAGTGCCACAGCCCCTGTGCAACCCAACCACCTCGAGGCTGGAGGTGTGGTGCTGTCCAGTGTCGAGGTGCTCCGCCAGGGCGACCGGGCGACAGAGGCGGCCCACGGGCCCCGCGTCGGCGCGTGTGGCCACGCGCCAGGCCACGGGGGTGCCGCACCCCGCCACTCGAGCTCAGTGCCACAGCCCCTGTGCAAACCAACCACCTCGAGGGTGTAGGGGTGGTGGGTGCTGTCCAGTGCGAGGTGCTCTGTGACAGGGCAACTCCCAGGCGCACGCACCCACACGCCTGGTGAACTCGCAGGGTTCGCCGGTCGATCCAGTTCCACCACCCGTTTCCTGGGCGCTCGCTGCGCTCGGCGCTCGCTGCGCTCGGCGCTCGCTGCGCTCGCTGCGCTCGCTGCGCTCGCTGCGCTCGCTGCGCCCGGCGCTCGCTGCGCTCGCTGTGCTCGGCGCTCGCTGCGCTCGCTGCGCTCTTTGCGCTCGGCGCTCGCTGCGCTCGCTGCGCTCGGCGCTCGCTGCGCTCGCTGCGCCCGCTGCGCTCGCTGCGCTCGGCGCTCAGTGCGCTCGGCGCTCGCTGCGCTCGCTGCGCTCGCTGCGCTCGGCGCTCGCTGCGCTCGGCGCTCGGCCCGTCCTGCACGCGCCCCACTCGGGTCGAGTCCACCACACTTGGCCACGGCTCGAGTCCACACCACTCGGCCAGAGCTCGGGGTCGGTGGCGAACGCGCAGCGAGCGCGGCGAGCGCGGCGAGCACCGAGCGCAGCGAGCGCGGCGAGCGCAGCGAGCGCCGAGCGCAGCGAGCGTCGAGCGCAGCGAGCGCCGAGCGCAGCGAGCGCCCCCACGCCGAGCGCAGCGAGCGGCCCCCACGCCGAGCGCAGCGAGCGGCCCCAACGCCGAGCGCAGTGAGCGGCCCCCACGCCGAGCGCAGCGAGCGGCTCCCACGCCGAGCGCAGCGAGCGGCCCCCACGCCGAGCGCAGCGAGCGCCCCCCACGCCGAGCGCAGCGAGCGGCCCCAACGCCGAGCGCAGCGAGCGGCCCCAATGCCGAGCGCAGCGAGCGGCCCCCCACGCCGAGCGCAGCGAGCGCCCCCACACGCCGAGCGCAGCGAGCGCCCCTGCACGCCGAGCGCAGCGAGCGGCCCCAACGCCGAGCGCAGCGAGCGGCCCCCACGCCGAGCGCATCGAGCGGCCCGCCA
>Ga0209491_10009282_pt1 | contig 12130 bp, 11 predicted proteins | sample BON02_FD_187213 | JGI IMG/M metagenome (GOLD analysis project Ga0209491, IMG submission 187213) | Freshwater microbial communities from Lake Bonney liftoff mats and glacier meltwater in Antarctica - BON-02 (SPAdes) (version 2) | ecosystem: Environmental > Aquatic > Freshwater > Ice > Glacier... | reverse complement strand
GACATCACGTGTACGAGCAAGCTAAACGTGACATGCCAAAGCGTTGGAACAACCGAGCCACCCGTAACTGGCAACCCATTAATGAAGTTTGGTTAAACCCACCAAAAGAGCACATCAATGAATCAATAAACTTAAAGCAGGCCGCATGAAAGAACGGACATCTTTGTTGACAACTACCGGGGAGGGAAAATACCTACTAAATTTTTTTCGCTAAATTAAACAAACCGGTCTACTATATATTTATGGAACAAATAAACAAACCAAAAAAATATTTATTTACAGAACTAAGCAATCCCTTGGGAAAAAAAGATAACAGTCGAGCTAAATTACTACGGGCCGGTACCCAGTTGCTATGTGAGCAAAGTTTTGCCTCAATGGGTATTGAGAGAGTAATTGGGCAAGCTGGTATGACGAAGGGTTCGTTTTATCACTTTTTTAAAAGTAAAGAAGCGTTTGCGCTTGAGGTTATAGAGCAATATGCAGATTTTTTTAACCAGAAACTTGATTTCTATTTGCTGTCGAGTAGTAAACCACCTCTTGATAGGCTTTCAGCATATGTCAAAGATGGCATCAAAGGAATGGAGCGACATGAGTTTCGTAAAGGGTGCCTTATTGGGAATATGAGTCAAGAACTTGGTGCAACTATGCCGCTTTTTGGCGCAGCCCTTGAAAAAGCATTAACAGGTTGGCAGATACGGGTTGCTGATTGTTTAAATGAGGCAATTAAACAAGAAGAGGTTTCGTCAGATATTAATCCCGATGAATTATCTGCGTTTTTTTGGACAGGGTGGGAGGGTGCTTTAATTAGATCAAAATTAGTAGGTAATGCTGCACCCATAAAGAACTTCCTAGCTAACTTCTTAAAACTTATATCTTTGCATAATCATACTAAGCACCAGGGGGTTTTTTGAATATCGCAATGTCACTGCTGAGCAGGGCTAGAAGTCATCCAGAGTTGCTTGCAACTACAGATTCTTCTGGAACTTTGACCTACAAAGAGTTAAGCCAAAACGCAATGCAGGTTGCTAGTGGTTTCGTTAAGTTACTAAATCTTCAAAAAGGGGATCGTGTAGTTCTTTACATGGAGAACAGACGAGAATATTTTGAAACACTTTATGGCTGCTGGATTGCGGGCCTTGTGGCAGTACCAATCAACTCGAAGCTGCACCCCAAAGAGGTTCAAATAATTACTTCAGGTAGTGGTGCTAAAGCAATATTAACAAGTTCAAAACTATATGAGTCACTTGCTAATGTGATGGTTGATGTAATAAAAAAGACATTGCTAATAAGCGTAGATACCGAACAATATGAAAAATTATTTAACTGTGATTTCATAAATTGCGCAGTGGTTAAACCAACAGATCTTGCGTGGTTATTCTATACAAGTGGAACTACTGGTGCACCTAAAGGTGCAATGCTGTCACACGGTAATTTGTTGAACATGGCGTTTCAATACTATGCAGATATTGACTTCATAAAGCCAGGTGAAACTATGTTTCATGTAGCACCTTTATCTCACGCTTCAGGTTTGTATGCCATACCACATTTATTTTGTGGAGGCCATCAAGTGATCGAATCAGAGTTTAGTACAGATTCAGTTTTCGATTGTCTATCACGGTACCCGTCTGTAACGTTGTTCGCTGCACCAACTATGCTAACAAGGCTAGTACATGCTTCAAAAATGTTGGGAAACCCACGAGGTAATGTAAAGACGGTTTTATACGGTGGCAGTCCAATGTATTTAACCGATTTGTTGGCTGCATTAAATATGTTTGGAAACTGTCTGTACCAAGTGTATGGTCAGGGAGAGAGCCCTATGACTATCACAGGTCTTTCTGTTAATGACCACATGGGTGATCAAGGATCTGCGCATTTTGAGAGACTCGCCTCTTGTGGGTTAGCACGCAAGGGTGTAGAAGTAAGAATTGTTGACGAGAATGGTAACGATGTTTCATTGGGTGAACCGGGGGAGGTGATCACCAAAAGCGACACTGTAATGCTAGGTTACTGGGAAAATGAAAAAGCTACGTCGCTTGCGCTGCGTGATGGTTGGCTTTGGACAGGCGACATCGGAGTGATGAACAAATCAGGTTATGTCACGTTATTAGATCGATCGAAAGATATGATTATTCGTGGCGGAAGCAATATTTATCCGAGAGAAATTGAAGAAGTATTGTTAACACATTCAAGCGTTCTTGAGGCTTCAGTAGTCGGTCGTAAACACGACGACTTAGGCGAAGAACCCGTCGCATTCGTTGTAATCGCTAACAACAAAGAAATAACATCTGAAGAACTAGATTCACTTTGCCTAGAAAATATCGCTCGATTCAAACGACCGAGACAATACTTTTTTGTTGAATCGCTTCCTAAAAATAATTATGGAAAAATTTTAAAGACGGAGCTTCGAAAAAAATTAACTTTAAGAGGTTAGGAAATGAGAGAAGTGTTTGTTACAGGTATTGGTTCGACAGTCTTTGGTCGTCATCGTGAAACAGCAATCGAAACACTGGCCGCGAGAGCGGGAGCTGAAGCGATTCGTCAATCGGGTATAAATCGAGACCAAATTGGTACGGTTTACCTAGGAAACTTTATCAGTGGCCCACTAAACGGTAAAGAGGTTCTTGCTGGAATTGTTGCCGATAGGCTTGGGCTCTCGGGAAATATACCTTGCACAAAAGTTGAAGGCGCGTGCGCCTCAGGCGGAATCGCCTTTCGTCATGCTTGGTTAGCTGTTGCATATGGTATGTGTGATGTAGCACTGGTGATTGGGGTTGAAAAAATGACGCATGCATCAACATCTCAAGTAACGTCCGCATTAAATTGTGCAATGGATAATGAGCTTGATGGTTCTGCCGGGTTAACCTTTCCAGGACTGTTCGGTTTGGCGTGGCGCTCATATGATCACAAGTACGGCCTTAGCCGAGAAGAGGTCGCTTCAGTAATTATCAAAAATAAATCAAATGGCCTAATAAATCCTTTAGCGCAAATGGGCGCAACACTCACAGTTGATGAGGTTGCTGCGTCGTCAATGATTGCTGACCCTTTGCAACTATTTGACTGTTGTCCCGCATCAGACGGCGCTGCAGCTTTGATATTGACATCTAAGGAATTCGCAAATAAGTCTAAGAAGCAACCTATTCGTGTTCTGTCCTCCGTTCAAACTAGCGGTGCGCCGCAAATTGCAAAACACCTAGACCTTTGTTCATTCGAAGCAACAGTAAAGGCGGCAAATCAAGCCTTTCAATTAGCTCAAATTAAACCTCAATTAATCGATGTTGTTGAGCTGCACGATTGTTTTTCAATTGCCGAAATAATTGACAGCGAAGATTTGGGTCTCGTTCCACGAGGTGAGGGAGGTCGATGGGCTAAAGAAGGACGAACGGCTGTTAACGGTGAGGTGGCAATCAATCCAAGTGGAGGTCTACTTGCGAAAGGTCACCCGGTTGGTGCAACTGGCGTTGGTCAAATTTACGAGGTAGTTGTTCAACTTAGAGGTGAGCATACAAATCAAGTGCTAGGGGCGAAAATCGGAATGACTCATAATTTAGGTGGAACGGGCGTTGCGTGTACCGTCAATTTATTTGGGGTGATTTGATGATGGTTACAGACAACTATCTTATGTTTCATAAATGTGAAAATTGCGGTGCTCGTTGTGACATAACGGCACAAATTTGTCCAATATGTTTAAGCGAACATCTAATTCTTATTGAGATTTTAGGTAAGGGAAAGCTTGCAAGTTGGACAACGATTCGTAAGCCACCACTTCAGTTCAAGGACGAGGCCTCATACGTTGTGGGCGTGTTTGATTTGGACGCTGGCATTAGAGTAACGGGTCGTTTTATGTATAAATTAGGTGATTGTATCGGAGACACAGTAATGCTAGTTGATAGGAATACAAATAATACCAACTTAAAAAAATTATCATTTGAGGTAATCAGATAATGCAAAATATTAAATATGAAAAACATGGATTTGTTAGACTAATCACGATTAATCGACCTGATCAAATGAACTCGCTAGATTTTGATGCTAATGATGAAATAGTCGAGGTATGGAAAGATTTTGCTGGTGACGATACAGCTAGAGTGGCTGTAATTACAGGTGCAGGTGAAAAGGCTTTTTGCGCGGGTGCTGATCTAAAAACTTACACGTTAAATTTTGCACGTACTGATGGCCCTAATTTTCGTAATAAATACACTAACGGCGCTGGTTTTGGTGGCGTTACAAGAAACCTAAATATTAATAAACCAATAGTTGCAGCTATCAACGGATATGCTATTTCAGGCGGGTTTGAGCTTGCGTTAGCTTGCGATATAAGGTTCGCATCACCCAATGCGAAATTTGCTTTACAGGATGCAAAGTGGGGCTTTCATGCGTGCGATGGTGGGCTTATTCGTTTACCTCAAATTGTTGGTTTAGGTCATGCTATGGAAATAATCCTGTCGGGTGAGAGAGTTGATGCAGATCATGCTTATCGAATCGGTTTAGTTAATCGAATCTACCCGCAGTCTGAACTCTTAACACAATCTTTAAATTATGCAGAAATGTTGGCTAGTAGAGCACCATTATCTCAACAGTTTGCAAAAGAGGTTATGAGGGCAGCTATGGGGATGCACTTAGATGAGGCATTACGATTCGAATCGCGGTCATTTCGTGACTTAGCAATGACAGAAGATTTGGAGGAAGGAGTGACATCTTTTAAAGAGCGACGACCAGCCGAATTTAAAGGTCGTTAAAAAAACTGCAGTTTTACATTATAAATATCCATATTAGGAGACAGACATGATGAAGATTAAATTCAAAAAACTTGGAGTCATATTGGCTTTTACAGCTGGGCTAGCAGTTGCTGGGCCTTCAAGTGCCCAAGTTAAAGTTGGTGTTATACAAGGCTTAAGTGGACCACCGGCGATTGTAGATTTCGGCGAGTCTTATTTGCAAGGTATAAAACTAGCACTTAAGGACTATGAAGCCCGTGGCGGTAAAACAAAAATCGAACTAATTGTCTACGATGATGAGGCTAATCCGCAGCGCGCAGTTTCACTCGCACAACGATTAATTCAAAACGACAAAGTATCAGCTATTATTGGAACGGTTAGTAGCGGTAACGTTATGGCTATGGCACCAATAATTCAACAGGCTGGTGTTCCACTTGTTGCTGGCCCTTCAATTGCAACAGGAATTACTCAAAAATTTATAAACGAGAACCCAAGTTTCATTTTTAGATGTTCAATGGTAGAACAGTTTCAAATTGATCAAATGCTGGACTGGGGTGTTAAAAACTTTCAACGTATAGGTCTTGTCCATTCCACTACTGGTTATGGTAGCTTTGCTGCCAAAGAAATTATTGAAGGCCTTAAACAGCGTGGTGTGACTTTGGTGGCAATTGAAGCAGCTGCACCAGGTGTAAACGATTTGACCCCTCAGATGGTAAAGCTCAAAGATGCTGACGCTCAGTTAGTTCTTAATTTTCACGAGTCGTTTGAGTTACCCTTCCGCCCTATGCCTCGAATTGGGTATAAACCTGTCGTAGCAGGTAACTGGGGTCTCTCGTCACAAAAAGTGGTTGAAATAGTGGGTAAAGATGCAATTGAGGGAACAGTTATGGGGCAAGCTTTAGACATTACTACGCCAAGAGCTGTAGAGTTTGATGCAAAGGCAAAGAAAGAATTCGGCTCTGCTTACCGTTGGCCTGTTGTTGCCGCATTGGGGTACGACGCAGGTCAAATTGTTTTTGCTGCAATTGATAATGTTGGAAAGTCGGATTCGTCTGCAATTCGCGACGCTTTAGAAAACATTGAAGGTGTTCAGGCCGTTTCTGCAACTCCATCCAAACCCTTCAGTTCAAAAGATCACGAGTGTTTGGACATGGAGCATGTATTCCTCGGTGTTTGGCAAGACGGCGTTGTTAAAAGGTTGAATCAACAATGACTGTAGCCAACTTAGTGCAAATAATATCAAGTGGGTTAGCCATGGGTTCCATCTATATATTGGTGGCACTTGGTTTGTACATTACTCATCTCACAGTGCACAAAGTTAACTTTGGGCAAGGTGATTTTCTTATGGTTGCGACTTTTTTAATGCTCGGCACACGAGCAGCTGGGCTTCCATTGTTGGTTTGTATTGTTTTGACACTTATTATTTTAGCGCTAATGGGTTGGCTTTTAGATGTGATCGCAATCCGGCCGTTGGATAGAAAAAAATCTTTGAAAATAGGTGCATTTTCCTGGATCTTAACAACGGCTGGAATTGCTTTGATTTTGCAAAATGTGATTGAGCTAGGTTTTGGAAAAACTGCTCATTACTCACCCCCACTTTTCAGTACTGGTCGTGATCATATAGTTCAGGTTTTTGGGGCAGGACTATTTTTTGAAGAAATACTAGTTATCCTAGCAGCAACAATTATTGTTTTGGGGTTTTATATATTTATGTTTCGTACGCGATGGGGTAAAAGCATACAAGCAGTTGCTTTTAATCCTGAGGCAGCTAAATTACTTGGTGTAAATACTACCCTTGTTAAGACAGGCGTGTTTGTTATTGCATCTTTGTTAGCGGCTGTAGGCGGAATGTTGCTAGGTCCGTTAATTGCTATTAACGCACATATAGGTCTAGTATTAACTATCAAGGCCCTAATAGTGGCGGCTATTGGAGGGTTTGCTAATCCGGTTGGTATATTAGTTGGCGGCATCCTCTTTGGGGTTTTGGAGGCATTTTCAAATTATTTTGATTCTAGTTTTGGTGATTTGTACCCATTGCTTGCCGCGTTGATTATTATTGCGATTTGGCCTTCTGGTTTGTTTTCAGAGAGGCACGCTGATGTCCGATGAACAATCTGCTACGGGCTGGCACAATTACAACAAGATAAAGTATGTTTTTGGCTTAGTTTTTGTCTTGGCTTTACCTTGGCTTCCCATCAATCAATTTTATATTTTCATTGCTCAAACTTTTTGCTATACCGCCATTGCGGTTATTGGGTTAAATTTATTGCTGGGGCTATCAGGTCAAATGTCATTAGGGCAAGCTGGCTTCTACGCTCTTGGGGCTTATGGTTCGGCCCTAACGTCATTGCATTTTGGTTGGCCAATAATGCTGTCAATTGTTTTTGGAACGATGGTTGCTGCATTTGGTGGCCTAGTTGTTGGAACTTATGCATTGCGAACTCGAGGGCTTTATCTGGCCATGACTACGTTGGCCTTTGGTTATGTCATCGATATTTTGGCGCAAAGATGGGTTGACCTAACTGGCGGCACTATGGGTTTAATCGGTATTTCTCAGTTTGAGGGGTTCGGTCCAGTTAGTGGTGCTGCAATGTTGCTTTATGTTTCTGGGTTGTCTTTACTAATTGCCCAATTAATTTCAGATTATATTAATGAAACTCGAATTGGTCGTGGTTTGCGTGCAATACGTGAGTCTGAGGTTTTTGCAGCATCAGTTGGTATTCAAACACATATTTGGAAAACATTAATTTTTAGTTTTTCTGCGGCTTTAGCTGGTCTTGGTGGCGCTCTATTTGTCCATCAATCAGGTTACGTAGGTAGCGACGCATTTACTGTTCGTTTGAGTATTGCTTTGTTAATTGCAATTGTTCTTGGTGGCTTGGGAAGCAAATCTGGGCCGATAATAGGTACTTTGATTTTATTGGGAATCGTCGAGCTGATTGCTGGCGTTCACAAATATGGGCTAATTATTTATGGCTCAATTTTATTAGTAGTTCTTTTGGCGTTTCCCAAGGGAGCAAGTGGAATACTTGAAAGTATTTTAGGTTTAATCCGCAAAAAAGACACTATGGTTGCAGCTAGTGACATAGATAATGCGTCAGAGGATATTTACTTCGCATTAAACGACCTTGAACAGCAAAGTACATCTATAACAGTTCAAGAGGTTAGTAAAAGTTATAGTGGGGTAAAAGCTGTTGACAATGTAACCGTTGAGATTAAAAAAGGTGAAGTGCATGGTCTGATCGGCCCTAATGGTGCAGGTAAATCAACTGTTATAAACATGATTGCAGGTATATATGTTCCTGATAATGGAAAAATTTTGCTTGGTGGTAAGGATATATCTGGTTACAGCGTTGCTAAACGCGCCCAAAGTGGTCTTGTTCGAACATTTCAAAATTTACAATTAATCGAGGGTGTTTCAGTTCTTGATAATGTATTGCTTGGGATACAACCTCAACGCAGTGAACTAAAATGCTTTTTTTATTGGTTGCTAGGCCGACCAACCGAAATACCTGAAAAAAAACGCGCGCTTTCAATTCTTCGGTTTCTTGGAATTCTTCATCTGGTAGATAGACTGCCAAGCGAATTGCCATATGGACACAGAAAGTTATTAGAGCTTGCTCGTGCAATTGCGCAGGGGCCAAGAGTCCTTTTGCTTGACGAACCAGTTGCAGGAATGAACAGTCAAGAGGCTCAAGAAATAGCGTCCGTTATAACAAGATTGCGTGATAGAGGTGTCACCATTCTTTTGGTCGAGCACAATATGGAGTTTGTGATGTCTATTTGTGACCAGATAAGTGTCTTAAATTTTGGTCAACTCATCGCCAAAGGAACGCCACCTGAAATCCAATCAAATGCCGATGTTATCAAAGCCTACTTTGGAACTGGGAAAGAATCATGATTAAGGTCGAGTCAATTTCTACCAAGATCGGTTCAAATAGAATTTTGCATGACATTTCTTTTGAGGTTTGTCGAGGGCAAATTACTGCTGTTATCGGGGCCAATGGAGCGGGAAAGACAACACTGTTGCGCAGTTTGTCCGGATTAATTTCATTGGAGTCGGGATATATAGAGTTTGATGGTAAATCAATCACTAATATACCCGCACACAAACTTTCACTTCAAGGTCTAGTGCATATTCCTCAAGGACGTCAAATAATTCCAGGGCTTTCCGTTAGGGATAATTTAATTTTAGGAGCATCAAATTTAATTGGCAAACGGTCAGAAATGGAGAAAGATATTGAAATGCAGTTTGCTAGATTTCCTATCCTTAGGGAGCGTGAAGCCGTAATGGGCACTCAGCTTTCAGGGGGTGAGCAACAGATGCTTGCGGTCGCAAGAGGTTTAATGATGAAGCCCAAGGTCTTAATGCTTGACGAACCATCCCTTGGTTTGGCACCACAGATCGTTCATCTCATTTTGCGCACATTAAGAGAGTTAGCTTCGGAGGGCCTTGCAATTATTCTTGTTGAGCAAGCGGCGATGCTTGCACTTGAGTATGCAGACGAAGCATTAGTTCTTAGAAATGGCCGCTGTGTAATGAAAGGAAATAGTCGCAAACTTCTTTCAAGTTCAGAGTTGGTTAGTAGTTATCTTTCATAAGCAGTCTTTTTAGAAGCAGGGGTGAACTTTGGATATGGGTTTAAATAAAAAAGTAGTGCTCGTTACTGGATCAGCTAGGGGGGTTGGTGCTGCAATAGCACGCCTTTATGCGTGTGAAGGTGCTGATGTTGTGGTTCACTTCAACGAAGCAGCTAATGAGGCAAATCTTTTAGTTCTAGACCTGTTAAAACTTGGATCTGATGCAAGTTGTTATCAAGCTGATTTGACGTGCAACAATGATGTTGGTGAAATGATATTTAAAGTTATTGAACGTTACGGTCGATTGGACGTTCTCGTTAACAATGCTGGCTATTATCAACCTAAACGTTTTGTTGAAACTGTTCCGACAGATTGGGAACAAGAAATCGGTATTGGGCTTTTTGGTGTTGTACATACTATGCATGCCGTACTTCCTCATATGTTGAAGTCTGGTTGTGGAAACATAGTTAATCTCTGTGGTGATTCAGCCTTAGTTGGTGAAAAGTTTTTGTCTCTGACAGCCGCATCTAGAGGAGGTGTTATTGCACTGACGAAGTCAATTGCAAAAGAAGTTGGTTCTTCTGGTGTCAGGGCTAATGTGGTTTCACTAGGTTTAATAGAGACGCATCGTACTGACGAGATGTGGCTCGAGAAAAATCGTGACAAAATTTTAAAGTTTTATCCTATTAATCGCATCGGGCAGCCTATCGATATTGCAGGTATGGTGGTTTTTTTGAGTAGCCAGCACGCCTCTTGGGTAACTGGACAAGTTGTAAGTGTCAATGGTGGCTTTAGTATGCTGTAAGTTCAATTTAAGAACATATATTTTAAAAATATTTAGGTTTTAAATATTAAATTACTAGGTAGTATTCGCAATATTATGGATTAATTCGTGGTTAATCCTCATCTTAGTTATAGAAAAATTGAAGCCTTTTAACTTGAGTTCATTAATTAAAAATTGATAAGGAAGTTAAAGCTCATGGCACAAATGATTATAAACGGTCAAAAAGTAAACTCCGTAAATGGTGGCTTCCTTGATGTGGTCTCACCCATTGACGGTAAAGTTTTTGCAGGAATACCTCGTGGTCAACGTGAAGACGTAGACCTTGCAGTGAGTGCTGCCCGTTTGGCATTGAATGCTGAATGGAGTAAGTTTGATGCTCTGAGTCGCGGCCGATTAATGATGACCCTAGGACGAACCATTCTGGTTCACCTAGATGAATTGGCCGACATAGAAATGCGAGATACCGGCAAACCATTTTCTACTGCTCGTGCTGACGTTACTGTTTTAGCTCGTTATTTTGAGTTCTACGGTGGAGCTGCCGACAAAGTACTTGGCCAAGTTATTCCCTATTTGAATGATTACTCTGTGCAGGTTATTCGAGAGCCGCTAGGTGTAACAGCGCATATTATTCCATGGAATTATCCGGCACAAATGCTTGGGCGTAGCTTGGCACCCGCACTTGCAATGGGTAATGCTTGTGTTGTGAAGCCTGCGGAGGACGCTTGTCTTTCTATCTTGCGTGTCGCTGAACTGGCGATAGATGTTGGCTTTCCTGCTGGTGTTTTTAATGTGGTTACTGGATTAGGCGAAGAAGCAGGGGCCAGTCTAGCTCAACACGCTGACATAAATTTCATCAGCTTTACCGGCTCTAACCAAGTTGGAGTATTAGTTCAGCAAGCGGCTGCTAAACACGCAGTTAAGTGTGTACTTGAGCTCGGTGGTAAGTCGGCGCATGTGGTTTTTGAAGACGCTAAATTTGAGTCCGCTATTGCTTCTATCGTTAAGGGCATTGTTTACAACACGGGTCAAACATGTACAGCAGGAAGTCGGCTACTGGTGCAAGCTAGTATTTACGACGAGTTTATGCATAAATTAGCGACAGAGTTTAGTAAAACTGTTGCAGGAACACCTGAGATGGATTTGACTTGTGGCCCTGTTGTTAATAAAGTTCAATTTGAGCGTGTTAATGGATACATTCAAAAGGGTTTAGATCAAAATTTGAAAATAATTGCACAAGGTAAGATCGCTGATGGCGTTCCTGAGGGTGGTTTTTTTGTGACACCTACACTTTTTTCGGCTTCTGATCACGAATCTGATCTGTTAAACGAGGAAATATTTGGACCGGTTTTGGTTGCATTGCCTTTTAACGACGAAGCAGAAGCTATCAAGTTAGCTAACGCGACTGTATATGGGTTGTTGGGCGCTATTTGGACTGAGAATGGGGGCAGACAAATGCGTATGGCTAAGGCAATAAAAGCGGGGCAGGTATATATTAATGGCTTTGGTTCGGGTGGTGGAGTTGAGTTGCCTTTTGGTGGTGTTAAGCAAAGTGGCCACGGCCGAGAAAAAGGGTTGTTAGCATTAGAGGAAATGAGTACAACAAAAACTATTGTTTTATTTCATGGCAAATAACTTTTTATTTATAAAGCCATTGTATCAATCATCACCGTGCTCTATTGCTAAATCTGTCAGGCTAATGAGTAGGGCGTACTTGTAGGTTGCATTAAACGAGCTGTCGTCAAAGAGCGTCTGAATCTTTTTTAAGAAAACAATCTGACTCTCAGCCGACGGTACGCCACTCATGTCCAGTACTTCGCTTTTTCAGGAATGATCCAACGAACGCCGCCTCTGGGGTCTGTTAAGTCGCTGTGGTAACGGGGTATCCCCCTCTGTCACACTAGTTGTCCGCTCGTTTAATTTCTTTTTTAAACCTAAAGGGGCGGTTGGAGTGAAACAGAAATGCCAACCTACAGCACTGAATTTAAAGACAACGTCGTTCGTAAAATGATGCCCCCTAATAGCCAAAGTATTGAACAAGTCGGTCAAGAGC
>Ga0209491_10009279_pt1 | contig 12131 bp, 14 predicted proteins | sample BON02_FD_187213 | JGI IMG/M metagenome (GOLD analysis project Ga0209491, IMG submission 187213) | Freshwater microbial communities from Lake Bonney liftoff mats and glacier meltwater in Antarctica - BON-02 (SPAdes) (version 2) | ecosystem: Environmental > Aquatic > Freshwater > Ice > Glacier... | reverse complement strand
TATATACATACATATACAAATATATATATATACATACATATATATATATATATATATATATATATGTATATATACATGTATGTTGTATGTACACATATATTTACATACATTTTTATATATATACACACAAATATATATGTATACATATATATACATACATATGTATACATATATATATATACAATACATGTGTAAATACATGTACATGTATATATAAATAAACGTATAGCAAATACATGTATTATCCATGTATATGTACTATGTATACATATATATGTATATACCTGTGTAAATATACGTATAGAGTGTTCCTGATAATAAAAAAGAGATTCCTGGGAAGGCTTGTTATTCTCGATTTAGACCATCTCGGCACAGACCTTGTGTACTTGTATTTCCGGGCGTATGATCAGGTCTACACGAAATTGAAGCCTGTACTTGTAAAGCTAGAAAGTTTGATTTCGCACTATCTACCATACATCTATGTAAATATATTAACAAATACATATTTGTATATGTTTCTAAATTCAAATATGCATGTATGAATGAATGCAAATATACAAATGCATATATCATGCATCACCCTTTCTTTTCGTCTCTTTCTTGCTCGCTCTCGCTCTCGCTCTCGCCCCTTCTCTTTGATTGCGTGTGAAGCGCCCAAGAAGCTTTTTGGAAGCAGATTTTGGACCCCGTCTACACCCTTTTGTTTGATTTGTACCATTAGCTCCGAACTAAATCTTTGATTTGTACCCATTTGAGGTAGCCGAGCCGGGGTTGATATCCATTGCAATTCCTTGGAATGTTAGCACATACTCGAGCTCTTGCACACACAAACAAACACAAACACACACACACACACATACACATACACATACACATACATACACATGCACAACACGCACGCATACAAACACACACCCATTGCTACTAGGCTTGTTGATGAGTTCCGTGGAAATGAATTGTTTTGGCCAATTTTTTGCATTTTTGATACACGAAGAGTACTGCCTTACTTCGCCGTTGGGCCCTGTTGTGGCACATGAGTGTTTATGTATACATGCTCAATTTTCGTTAAACCAAGCAATCGTACAAGGAAATCAGGAGAGGCGGTACCCATGGCAGTCTTGGCAAACTGGAGTTGCGGTAGAGGAGGAGAAATTTGACCAAAGAAAGCGATTTGGGGATGGAAAGTGTCGTAAGTCAGCATACTCTTGTCTCCGATGGGCTTTACCCAGAATCCTATCGAGTAGTGGCCCCCGTTCTTCCTGAGATTTCGTGAGTACGGTTACAAACATATAAACGTACGTTTAGAACAATGCTCAGAAAATTGATTGATTGATCTGATTCTCAACTTCCTCGTTGTTCCTCGCCAAAAACTATTCCCATAAATGCATGTGTTCATGCAAAAACTCTTTCGGTGGCATCTAAAAATAGCTTAAACATGTGTTAGTGCGTACCTGATATCTTGTGTGAACTCTTTGACAGGATCCAGATCAAACGTGCAGTACTGTGTACGTGTGCAGGTGTGTCAATATGTATGCGAGTTTTTTTTTTGTAGTTAGGTAAGCATATATACTTGTGAGTACACACGAGTGTGTATGCATGTATGCATGCAATATTTGTATGCATGCATATATTCATGTCACATGTATACATGCACACATGCATCAATATTTGACGAGAGAAAGAACAAAAGGTTAACTAACCACACATGATCACAAACAAACGCAATGACCTCATCAATTGCTTCCTCAAGTTCTTGGCAATCTGTCAGATTCACACGGCGGCCCTCTCTGCCGTAAATAGAATCTTCTTCCGCTGTCATCTGCCGTCATATACACAAACATATTTTGACTCACTTGTATGCAGAGTCGTATTGAAAATGGACTACATTGTATTAGTATAATACACATGTACCCGCACTCGCAAATACATACACACATGCACGCCCAAGCACACACAAGTACACAACACACACAGACGCACGCACGCCAAATTGCGCACTCACGCACGCAAACATAATTGAACGCTTACACACACATACACATATGCAGGTGGGAAGAGATGCACAGACGTGCGCACACACATGCATTCACCTACACGAATGTGTTGATATGTATGCACACATGCACTTGCATGATTTCGCGCGCATGCACGACATCATGAGCACACATACCATCATATTATGGAAATAATCCAAATCTGGGTCTTCCCACCACCTGCCATACATTTCGTGTGGATAGGGAGGAGAAGGCGAGGAGAAGAGAGATGTGAGTTTGTGGGACACAGTTGCTGTCATGATTTTACTCCATGTTTGCCAGACCATTTGTCGATGCTTTTGTATCTCCCTACATCTCCCTTACTCACGATGTGAGTTTGTGGGACAAGCTATCGTTGAGGGTATTCGTGTCTCTGTATTACCAATTTGAATCCGCTCACAAACACACACACATATACATGCCAGAATACATGCACATAAACTCAAGCGTTCACATGCATGCAAGTACGCAAAGAAAAGTTTACCTGTCTTTCCTGGCAAATGAATTGCAAGCTTCTAAAGCAATTTCCTTCTGCTTGGCCCCAATAGATGTGGGTGCATTCAGAGCCTCTACCTGTATGTGTGCGCGTGTTGTTTATTTGTGTGTGTGCAAGTGTAAAATTATTTCAAGTTCAACCAATTATGTGTCATGTTTGTGCACGTAAATGTTACTATTAATTGCACTCACACTCCATGTATTTGCATACGTATATGTATCATACATGTACATCAGTATTATAGAAATGGGGCGTGCAAAATCAGACGTTGCTGCTCGATCTATGCCAGCACACAATCAAAAATACCACGCCTATGCCACGCCTTGCGTCGAAACTCAGCGTGTCGCTGGAGCCACTGTACACACTTCGGGTGGCTTTTGTTGCTTTGTGTCGTTGCGCTTCTACCTGTGCTTTACAGAAGACCAATCACAGAGATAGCGTATACACAAGAGAAAAAAATATCACTATGATTGCAACAAAACTATGATCGAGCATTTCTGGCTCACGACACGCATGTACTTGAAAAAGTGCCCACATGCATACGAAGGTCTAAAGAAAACAGTGTAACTGACGAATCGTACTCCAATTTTGTTTTGAGCTCAGATTGCTGCCGCGTGGAAGTTGCAAAACACATGCACAAACAAATACACACGCACACCTGACGATTCGAAAGACTGCTAGTAAATCGAGTATTCTTTGTAGCCCTGGACTTCGAAGAAGAGGGTACACTGCCTCCATATTTGCCCAGACACACAGTGCCATTTGAATGTTGGTTTGTAATGAGCTGGATGCTATGAAAGGCAAATTTGACTTTCGAAACCAGCTGGTCAGGCTGATTGTAGCATTGCTGGCGTGATGTGCAGGCGATTGGACACTGCTTTGCCGCTTCCACTAAGTCGCATATGCGACTTGCGGGTTTTCGTTGCCTGCAACCATTCAATGATAATAGAGTGAAGACGTCATCATACGTGGTGTTTTGTGTACTGTACCTGGGGTTATGCGTGGGGTGTATGCTGGTCTTTTGCAACAGACACTTTTCGAGCAAACAGAGCTTCCAGTTAAGCTACAAGACAATTTCCTGTTAAGTATTGAAAGCAACATCATTCAATCAGCAATACAATGTAGAATCAACAAAGCATCAAAACGACTCAAACACGGTTTAAATTTTTGGCACAGAAAGACAACTTACTTGGATTTCGAATACCAGAGACAGTCATGCCCATACGCATCTTGCCATACCTGTGTGTGAATCGAGTAAATAGAGCTTCCAGCAAAACTTCTAGACTATTTCATATGAATTAATAACAGCAACATCAATCAAATCAGATGTGCACACTGCTGTCATGGGTATAATTGTTTGAACAAGTACTGATTTGCAACTTCACACCAATTTGTGTATACATGCATATCCACACGCATGTTCAACACGCATGAATATACATTGATGTATGCACGCACATTTGAATGTACATATGCATATGTATCACACTTGTCACACTGAGCACATGCATACACAAACAGGCACACCTGGTCTTTCATCAACGGAGAGGTAGTTTGAAGACACTTGTAGTTTGAGTCCAACTCAGCACTGCTGTCACCCAAGGCCAACAGCAATAACTGCTTTTCTGTCAGCCTGCCAGCAACCCCGTGAACATACAATCGAACATCCGCCAGCTGAAGCATACGCACAAACACACCAGTATTGTCGTCAGCACGTATTTGTATCAAATCGAAATCCGTACTATTCACCAAAAAAGCGCATCATAGTATGACACCTACAACATACCATGACATGTACAAATATGTGGCAAAGACGGGCATTTACAACCAGGGGAACCAAAGGAGCCTACAGAAATTGCGCGATTTCTTAGAATGCCACGAATTCTACCTCATGAAAATGAAAACATTACACAACAAGACGAGTACATGCATACTACCTCAAGATTGGGAACAGTTTGCGAGCCCATTGAATCTGAACCAATCATCATCGAGCTCAGATACCCATTCTGTGCATGTTCCCATTAAACAGAGCGATTGGTTAAGGTATACACAAATGCATTTGTGTGTACTTGTGGACATGTTTGTGTGTGTGTTGTTTTGTTTTATTCAACCGAAGGGTGCGAAAGTTGACGTACTCACGCACTGATATTGCACGATTAATTTGCGCACGGGCTGAATGAGTGTGCAAGTGTGGTGTGCGAAGAGGGGGTGGAAACTGACGGCAGCAAGATGATCAGTTCCAACGATGACCCCACCATCAGGGCTAAGCTCCGAAACGGCAATTACTCCGTCGATGTAAAAGTTGATCTGGTTCGATCCCTCGTCTATAAGATATGCATGCAGCACACACACACGTCAATTTTGACACATTGAAACCCAATAAACAAGAATAAGTAACATGATGATGCTGATCGATCTCCAAGGTCTAAGCATTCCAGATGCCAAGCGACCGATAGATTGAAATAGATAGATAGCATCAACCAGGAGCGCATATATATACTATATATGTATATACATATACATATACATATGTATTTATAGGTAGGTATATATATTTATATATATATCTACATGTATATGTACAAGTGTGTAGATATGTAAATACAGATATATGTACACAGACATATGTGTATATATATATGTATATATATATATTGTGGGAACGGATTAGACCACTTTGCCAAATAGGCTTCGGTCTGGTCCGAAATTACCTAGCTAGGTAATTTCGGACCAGACCGAAGCATATTTGGCAAAGTGGTGTAATCCGTTCCCACAATATATACATATATATACATGTACATAAATATGAATATGCATATGAATATGAATTCGAACATGTACATACATACATACATTCGTGTATATAAATCTGTATATGAATACCTATATGTAAATGTGTATAGACCACTTGGTGACATGAACAAATCTACCAAATTGAAGAGCCAAATGTCGCCAGACCTTCTTGCTATTCAGCCTGTACCTCGGACTAACGTCTGAGTCGTCCCACGCATAGTAACCCTTACCAGGAGAGTCCAACCATAGCCCTGAATGCAAACAAAAATTGTCACGTTCATACCAATTTGCATACTCAAATACATACATGGCAACAGACAAACAGATATACACACACCCCTACAGAGATGTGCCTAAACACAAAGGCATACACGAATAAAGTCAATGTGGGATATTCATAAGGGATGTCATGGGAATCAAAGATGACATGAGAAAAAGAGAGAATTGATGCAGTGCTGGGAGTTTAAAATAAAAAAAAAGGTATTTATAAGGGATGTAATGGGAATCAAAGATGACATTCAGCAGTCACAGAGAGAAAGAGAGAAATGACGCAGTGCTGGGAGTATAGTCCAAACTTGTAAGATGACCACAGGAATGAGTAACCATAAAAAAAATGAGGATTCATGGTGGCTCTCTCATATTCCATTGAAAAAATTGCTGTCGACGCACACACACGCATATGCACACACACACGCACGCACAAACAAACTCGGACATACACACTATCAACACACAATCTCTTTCTCTCTCTCTCGCTCTTGCCTTCTCCATCGCTCTCTCTCGGTTTCAAAGTGTACCGAAATCGTCAATCCAGATAGACCAATAGTCAGTGGGCTCGAGGTTTGCGTCCCCGTTTGCGGCTTTATAGTCACCGGTAAAAAATATGTATCCTCCTGTACTTGGCATCCGGTTCCACCAGCTGCTTTTTTGGAAAAAGTCGCTCGTCAAGTTGCTGTCATAATTCAAATTCCGTGTTTGCCAGAACTTCTGTGGATGATTTTGTTCCTTACATTCTTTATTGATGAGTTTTTTGTCGAATTAGTTCCACTATTTTTTTGCTACATAAGGTAATTACTCTGTTTTTCTCGCGTACACACGGTGCACTTTCGAAATGTTGTACATTTTTTGAGCCTCACTTCCTTTTGCATGAAATTTGCAGTGCTGTTGGCAACTTGCGCACGCAAACATAAAATTTCAAGTGCCTAAGCATTGAAAGAAAAAGAGAAAGAGTGAGAGCACAAGATAAATGTGCATGCAACGAGCAAGAGGGACTGACGCAAAAAGACATAGGGAGAGACCATAGAGTGGCGCCCGAGGCAATCCAAGATGGCATGTTGGTGAGGTAGCGCTGATGGTTTTCGTCAATTTCACCAAGGTTGTATGGACCTGCGTTAGTCGTGTGCAGATGGTGATATGTTCAGGTGTTTTTGTGCGTGTTTGTATGAGGGTTGGACAGGGAGACTCTAAGACACTCGGAAAGAGAGAGAGGGCGACCGAGAGAGAGCGAGAGTGTGTGTTTGTAAGAGATCGAGTGACTGAGCGGAGTGAGCAGGCGAGTGCGTGCGTAAGTGAGTGATTGAGTTGGTGAGTGACCGAGTGAGCGAGCGTGAGTGCGAGAGAGAAAGGGAAAGAGAGAGAGAGAGAGCGCTGTAGAGAAAGAAAGATAAATGGATGTATGTGCGTGAAAGAGTGAGTGAGTCAATGCATGAGTGTGTGCGTGTGTTTGAGAGGGGGAAAAGGAGAAAAACCGAGAGCGAACTAGAGGGCGAGAGAGCAAATGAGCAAGAGACAGCGAGAGATCGAAGGAATACGAGATAGCGAGAGACAACGGTAGCGTTTGTGTGCATCGCTCCCATCTCACTTGCACACCTGTGATCAGCTGATAGTATTCTCGGCCATTTGGCAAATCTATTTTGACAGTGTGTAGTGAAGTGGTAGCATTCCAACTCTCTGAAACATACTCGCCATATGCCATTACAGCCGATTCATACGCTTCCGCGTCCTGACAGACAGACAGACAGACAGTGAGATATACAGACAGGCAGACAGACAAACAGACAGACAGACAGACTGACTGACAGACAGATAGATAGACACACACCATGTTACCGACAGAAAGAAGGACAAACAGAAAAACAGACAGACAAACAGGCCAGACAGACAGACAGACGAAATAAACAGAAGGACAGACAAACAGACAAATCAGAAAGATACGTCAATGACACGCACGACAGACGTGCCTACTGGCTGTCCTTTGCCACAAATCCAGCGGAATTTTGAAAGTCTTGTACGAGGCAATTACTGTGCCAGACACCTCAACACGCACAAACCTGTGCCTCAACAGCTTGCTCAATCTGGGAAATTTCGATGTCATTCTGACGCAGCTTGAGGGCAGAGGCCACTCCTTGAATGGAGCCATGCAGCGAATTTTTGGTGTCAATGATAGCGTCTTCAACAGCTTCATAGGGCTGCGAGCCCGAAGATATATCTTCAAGACGTGTACCCAGCACGAGGATCTCTTCGATATTGACCGCCTGTGTATTAATTTGTGCAAGAACACATAGATATATGTTCGTGTGCGCGAGTTTACAAGTAGCGGACGTATATCAGTCATGGTATTCGTGGTAGTAGTTCTGTGCATTCATTATCGGTTGTAGCAGTACTAAGTTTGCTGCGAGTAGCTAGAGGGCGTCGTGATCGAATCGTGTTTTCCTTGATGTGTACTGTAGCACTGTACAGGGTTTGCTCGACTAGTTGGAAATAGACTTAGGGTTCACCAAGCTTTGTTTATGAGAGGAGTGCTTATGCGAGAGGGCGTTGGTGATCGAATCGTGTCTGTGTGTATATGTATGTGTGTATGTGTGTGTGTCTGCATCTGCCCTAATACTAGGGTATCACAATTGGGATACAGGGTGTCGAAGACCCATAGGATGCCACAAGTCGCATGTCATTTTCTGCAAAAGAGCCACTAGTCGTAGGGCTCTTTTGCAAAAAATGACCTTTTCAGATAAGGCATCCTATGACTCTACGCCACCATGCATGGAAGTTCGGTATAAGCCGCTTCTGGACCCTGTTTTTTGAAATTGGCCACAAATTTTTTGAGTGCAAAAGATGCGCCTTGAAAAATGCAATTTTTCGACGCAATCCGAAAAAGTGGCAACTTTCAAGGGCGGAGTCGGAAAAAACGATACACCGAGTTTTTAGCACCAAAAGTGTTGTCACACACCCAAAATAGCTCGACCCACCAAAAATTGTGCGGATTCCAGAAGCTTACGAGCAGGGCTAAATATGCATACGTGATTGTTTTGCTACGATGTGCCTTAGACAAAGTTATAAAGTTTTTAACTCCCCACACGGAGCAGCCAGAAAACCTGAGATTAACCGTTTCTGTGTTCCTGTGCACTTTTGAACCAACCGCCTTACTTTTGAAAAAATTCCACTTCCAACTCCGTAGTGACACCCTACCTAATACCTAGTCACGTCATGACTACACCAGAATACATTATTAGATATATAAACAGTGTGCGCAGGTATGTGCGTTTAAATGTGTGCGTGTGTGCGCGTAAGTGTGAGCGTACGCGTGTATGTGTGTGTGCGTGTGTGTGCGTGTGTGTGCGTGTGTGTGTGGATGTGTGTATATGCATGTGTGTGTGTGTACCGTCAGGGCGGTGGGGTAGAAGCGCATCTGTGAAAGCGTCATACCTGCACTACCAATCAGCACACCTGCGTGCGATGCATATGTCAGCATCGACACTGCAACACACTGCAACACACTGCGACACACTGCAACAACTGCATGCGATGCATATGCGACCATCGATTTACCATACGTGCATGCACATATTATGCAGTGGTACGTGTATGCACCTATTGTGCAGTGGTGTTTTTAGTTGCGACTTCTTTCAGAAGGAGTAGAGCTCGATCTAGAACGTACGCTTAGATGTATTGGCAGTTGTGTGTGCTCAAAGATGATATGGTTGGATTAGCAAGGTGGTGGTTATGTTTCAAAACACCAATGTATGTGTGTTTGGACATGTTCGTATATTTGTACGTGCGGTTGAGGGAGCATTGCGTACGCATTGCATGCACCTTTATTTGCGTGTACGTTTTATTACGTGTTAACGTGCATCAACATGCTTCACGTACACTGTGCGCATGCTCCAAAATCACACCTTCCAAGTTGTTAAAACAATCAGTAAGGGGCCGTGGCATTGCGCTCACGCCCAGCAGCTCGAGGTTTTGGTAAAAAGCAGCATGAGTCGAGTTGACAATAAGTGTCAACATGAAGAATTCATCAGAGGCGAAGGAGCTGGGCGCTTCCAGCATCACGTCCTCTTGCCTGAGCAAGCAGGGGGGGAAAGCAGTTGTTCTGTTAGCCAACTGACACTTCTCTTGCAGTGCTGGCTGAGAAGTGTTTGCGTGTGTGTATGTGTGTGTGCGAAGTGTGTGTGCGCATATATTTGTATATACACATGTATATCCAATATATTCTGTTGAGCTTAGCACTGACAAGTAAAAGAATACATCCAACGTGCAAGTGCTGAGCACACAAAAATGCACTGTAATGACATACAATTCTACAAATTAATGTACATGTACACATATGTATATGTGTATACATATGTATATGTGTGTATATACATATGAGTACACGTATACAAGTGTGTGTTTGTGTGTATATGTGTGTGTGTATGTGTATGTATGTGTGTGTGTGTGTGTGTGTGCGAGAGAGAGACCGAGAGAGAAAGAGAGAAAAAAAGAGAGAGAATGAGAGAGAGTGTGCATGTGCATTTGTATGTGTGCGTGTGTGTTTGCGCGTGTATGTGTACATGAATATGCATATAAATAAAGACAAATACACATGTACACGTGCGCATATCAATATACATATACATACATATAAAACACATGTACACGTACGCCTCACACGTAAATAGACTTGTATAGCGAGCAGCACCGCCCTATCTTGCCTGTACAACACGAATTGCGTATTTAGTCTACTTTGTTCAATTTGATCAGAAGTCTCTTCTGCAAAGGAACCCTACATGAATAGGTCCCTTTCTGAAAACAGCCATAGTAGTTGAGGGAGCCTGCTAATGGTTGCCATCCCATACTATCCAATATTGTGTGATCTCAAATGCATGTTGATGTGTATTGATACAGATAGAGAAAGAAAAAGAGAGATCGAGGGAGGAAGGGAGGAAGGTGTCTGTGTGTGTTATGTGTGTTTGTTATGTGTGTGTGTGTGTGTGTGTGTAAGAGAGAGAGAGAAAGAGAGAGGGTGTGTGTGTGTGCGCGCATGTGTGTGTCTGCGTGTGTGAGCGAGAGAGAGAGAGAGAGGGCGGGAGTTTGTGTGTACAAGAGAGAGAGAGTTTTAGAGAGATAGCGAGATAGAGAGAGATTGCGAGAGAGAGAGCGATTGCGAGATAGACGAATTGCAAGAGAGAGAGAGAGAGAGTGTGTATATATGATAGTGAGTGAGACACAGAAATACAAAAAGAGAGAGAGAAAGAGACAGAGAGGAAAAGAAAGAGGCAGAGAGAGAGCGAGAGAGAGAGTTTGAGAGAGAGACGAGAAAGAAAGAGCATGAGAGCGAGAAAGAGATCAATATAGAGAAAAACAATTCAGTGGCATTGTACAGTGTTGCCCACACACACACACACATGCACGCGGGCGCGCGCGCACACACACACACACAGGGAGGGGGAAGAAGGAGGAAGGGGGGGAGGCAAGGGGGGTGGGGTGGCAGAGAAGTGGTGCCTTGGGTTGTCTCTCATGAGGTCCTTGTCAGTCGAGAACCTGTATTCACAGATTGTCAGGAAATGTCTTTCTTTTTTTCTTTCTTGGGGAGAGAAACCCTGACTTCAGCACTTAGGACCCAAGAAAATGCCCCAGACTGTTGCACACCTATTTGTCAGGGAACTTGAAAGTGAAGAACAGTAAATGTCATGGTCATTCTTGATACCCACGTAGGGTTGCATCGATTCGTAGATTCGAAATTATATTCGAAAATATCAGATATCTTTAGGAAAAGTGCCCTCTGAAAATAGTAATCATTTCCAAAAGAGGCTTGACATTTCATCGAACCTACTAATCGGTACCACTCTATTGTATGGTCAAAAACGCACTTCTGTGATCTACATGCCTGTAACTTGTAAACGATATTTCATAATAGATACAGCAGGCTAATACATCTTACAGATCGTGGGCGCCAAAACGAAGCATTTGCCCTTTCACTCTGTCCAAATACCAGCCCCTATATTCTCCATTCATGCACATGTACAAGTCAATGGAAAAGCAAGTATTCAATGCAGTCAAGTATTCAAGTTGAGTACATGTCCGGGAGAAAATGAGTATTAAGATTTAGACAGTTCGACACGCACGCACGCATGCACGCACGCACACACGCACGCACGCACGCACACACTCACACATACACGCACGCACGGACATTGGTACACACACATTGGCAGACCAGCATGGAAGGTCTTCGCCGTCACCCGCAGCAACAGGTCTCTTTCGAATGATATAGCCCCGAACAAATTGCGGCTTCGTTTTGACCCACACTGCACATCACTCAGAACATTAATTAAAAGACACACAGATGTGGTTTATATTCGTTTATAGTATAGTGTACCGTCCGCAATATTATCAAGTATACAATTCATTACACAATCGTTAAACTACACCTATAATCTCGTCCGTATGGCGGCGGAGGTAACACAAGTGGCAAGTAGCACATCCACCCACCTACATGTCCACCCAACTACCCACCCACCCACCCCGCCCACCCACCCACCCACCCACCC
>Ga0209491_10009275_pt1 | contig 12132 bp, 13 predicted proteins | sample BON02_FD_187213 | JGI IMG/M metagenome (GOLD analysis project Ga0209491, IMG submission 187213) | Freshwater microbial communities from Lake Bonney liftoff mats and glacier meltwater in Antarctica - BON-02 (SPAdes) (version 2) | ecosystem: Environmental > Aquatic > Freshwater > Ice > Glacier... | reverse complement strand
TTCGAATTTCAAAAGTTTAATAGTTGTTGTAGGTTGATCCATTTGGGGGTTTAAATTTTAATTATCTTCTGTTTGTTCAAAAAAAAAAATACAGTTTGCTTGAATGAAGGAGGCTGATGCTCTCTGGTTGTCGATGCTACTAAATGACCGTGAAGCACTGGAGGAATTCGAGAGGACAGGAAATGCTATTATGAAAGGTTTATGCTCGACCAAGGTTTCTCCACGTAAGAAGCATCAACCAACAGATGAAATCTCAGCTACTGATTTTCTATTGCAGTTGGAAGCCGAAACTGCAGAGAGACAACAGCGTCTATCGGAACACAGTTATATTGCTAATACTGCTTCTGACGCGGATACAGACGAGGTTGTTTGTGCTATGGCATCTCTTCGAGATAGTTGTTCTTCATTTGCTCTAACGGCGTGGCCTCAGATTGAACCTTGGCTAGGAGTACCGTTTTTAGTAGAAGAGAATACTATTGGGTCTTTAATTGTATCATCTATATCCGTTGTTGACCATCTGCTTTTAAAAATGTCAAACATCAAACGAGATCGTCAACTCTATGACGACTGCATTAGCAACTCGCCTTCCAACTTCGTTGATGTAGAAACACTTTCCATGCTACAACGGGACAGGGAGTCACTCACAGTTTTATTAGGGGACTCGGATTGATTTTTACCATATACCTATTTGCTAGATGCATATTTATGTCTTGGTTTTCATTTTGAATCCCCTGATCACTTTATCTATGATGAATCTAGATAATTGATCACTATACTATTAATAAAATATTGAAAATAGAATGCCTTTTAACTTTAAAGAGGTCAAATCTAGTGTTCAAACCGGTTTAGTTTGTATGTTTACTTGTAGTGCTTTAAAATAATCGATTTTTGTTGTGTTTAAAGTAGATTGTTCTGTTTGAAGGAGGTTTACGTCTGGCTTGTTATCGTTCAAATCCTACACGCTATTCTCTTCATAACAGGACTATTCAGGTTCTTCGGCATTTTGCACGATATGCTAACTTGGTGGATTCTGTTGGTGAACGGGTAGACAATTGCAATTCTTCTGGTAACGGGAAATTCTTAGATGCTCCTTTCCATGGTTCTATGGCAGTTAATGGGTCCAGAAGGGACTTCAGTTTAGGTATAGTTGTTTCCTTTGTTGATCCATTTGCGAAATCTTATGAAAATTTATCACCTGACGAGGTTTTCGTTTCTAAGGAGAAGTTAAAGAAGTTGAAGTATCAAAATTTTGCGGCAGGTTCTGGTCATATTTTGATTCCTTTCATTATTGGCATTGGTGCTGGATGGGGTATGGATACGAAGATACTATTGCAGAGATTTTTGGAAGGTATGCGAGATCATTTTGGTGATGCTGAGAGAGGGACATCAATGTATAAAGTATTTTTAAATGCTTTAGTGGCTACTTCATGGAATACGTTTGCAGGTGACATAGTTGTCAAGTTGAGGGATGCAATTAAATTATATCAGGATAAATATAATGTGAATTCAGTGATTCCACATAATGTTCTTGCTTCTGATTACCTGACGGATTGCTATCAGGCTCTTTTCTTTCAACAAGATACTCTTGATTATTAAGAAATTAGCATTTGATTGCTTTTATCCACTACATGTAGTGCTTTAATTAAAATAAATCCATTTGGGGGGGTTTAAATTTTAATTATCTTCTGTTTAAAATAATTGAAATTAGCATTTGATGGCTTTTATCCACTACTAGTAGTTTTAAAAAATATTTGATGGCTTTTATCCACTACTAGTAGTTTTAAAATATTGATTTTTGTTGTTGTTGAAAAAAAAAATCGATTTTTGTTTTGAAGAGAAAAAATTTCACGGGAAAAAACATTTGAATTGACAGATGGTTAATAGAGGTTTTAAAACTCCGCCAGGCAAGAAAGCAAGAGTGCCGAGCAGCGGACCTGCTACTTCAGCCAAGAGAAAAGCTGCTACACCAACCCGAACCAAACGAAGAGCTCGAACAGGTCAGAGAGCTCTTCAAGAAATAAGAATGTACCAGAAATCTACAGACTTGTTGCTACGTAAACTTCCTTTTGCTAGAGTTGTGAGAGAGGAAACGCAGAGATTTACGCGAGGGGCTGATTTTCGCTGGCAAGCATCTGCATTATTGGCACTACAAGAAGCTACTGAGGCATATTTAACAGGAATTTTCTCTGATGCCAATCTTTGCGCCATTCATGCGAAACGAGTTACATTAATGGTTAGAGATATGCATTTAGCCAGGAGGGTTAGAGGTGAATAATTCTTTTGTATTTTCCTTTAAATTTAGTATATATGTCTTCTTGAATGTACTTATTTTGATGCTGGAAGAATAGTTTGGGAGCGTTGTTTCCATTGATGGCTTTTGGAGTTACTATCAAAATGAATGCAGCGTTTTTGGTAGATATGCGAGATCATTTTGGTGATGCAGAAAGAGGGACGTCGGTGTATACGGGGTTTTTAAATGCTATAGTGGCTACATCACGGAAGGCGTTTGAAGATGACATTGTTGTCGAGTCGAGGGATGTAACTATAGTACATCAAGAGCGATACAATGTGAATTCAGCGATATCTCATAATGTTGATTACCTCACGAATTGCCATCAGGCTCAAGATTTTCTTTCAACAGGATACTCTTCTTTTTTAAGAATTTAGCTATGGATGAATTGTATCCATTACTGGTTGTATTTTAAAATAAATGATTTTGGTTTGGTTTTGAAACAAAATGTGCAAATGTTTAAAGTGTGTCCATTGTATCATATATCCGAGTCGAGTGGTCTCGTTTTTTTTTCGTTTGTCTCGGTTTGAGGGATTTCATTTTCATGTGTTGCTGGGAAAGGTTGGTTGCCTTATTTCATCAACAAAGAAGTAACGAAAATCAAGAGTTATACACACCCATTGAAAATTGCGTATCTGAATTCGCTTCTTCTGAAGATAATTGTGTTGTTGAAATGCAACCAACCAATCAAAAATCCGTGAATTTATTTTCATCCATGGGAATGGAGCCAACAGGAACGCAAACTAACAGAAACAAAGCGAAAGGTTCAACAAATGAATCTCAGTTTGCCGCAGAAGAAATGGACGATGCGCTATGGTCTGACGATGATTTAAATATAGATTTTAGTGATAGTTCAAATTAATCCTTTTTTCGATTTTGAATAAAGATAGTTAAATTTATATTTAGGTGGCAACGTTTTTGACAGGGTCAAAATATTCAGCTTCATGAACCTTGCGGTCCTATTTATTTCAAAATTTAGACACGCCAATCACTTTGAAACAAATACTTACTATCGCAAATTTCATTTCCGTATTGGAGTTAGGATCTTCCATATCTTCGTCTACTTGTGCATCTGGGGCGTCTGGAGCATTGTACGACTGAATAGTAGTAGCTTGAATACCAGGAACACTCTCCAAATTCTTCACAAATTAATGAGATACTTCAAACCTGCCTTCATGTACTTACATCCAAAATGTTACTGAGTTTCTGCAGAATATCGTGGCGGTACTTTTCTGTGTTGGCATTTTCCATGTTGCTTGGAACCGTATGGAGTTTGTAATCTGGCGAATAATACTCATAATACATATTTTGAGGCAACTGACAGATTCCATATGAGAGTCTACGTACAACAACTAAAAATGAACTTACAGCATCATCGATTTCCTTTTCCAATATCACCGAAGTTTCGTAGGTCCAGCAACGAGCGACATTCCGCATAGTATAGCCACCGCCTCCCAGCACTAGGACAGGTACATTAAAGCTCTTTACGAAAGCAACACAATCTGCGTGACCCTTAAGTGACAAATTGAAACACCCAAGACGGTCTCCGGATAATGAATCAGCTCCACATTGCAACACCACAGCCTCTGGGGCAAACCTTTCAAAGATCTTGGAAATGACAGGTCGAAATATGCTCACATAGGTTTCATCGGTGATACCATCATGCAGTGGGAAATTAATGGCATATCCATCACCAGCTCCAGCTCCAGAATCTTTCCAATCACCGGTATGCGGGAAAAAGTCTCCGTATTTATGGAAAGAGCAAGTCATTACGCGGTTCGTGGTGTAAAATGCTTCTTCTACACCGTCGCCATGATGCACATCAATGTCAATGTAAAGAACTCGTTGATGGTATTTAAGCAATTCCAAAATCGCAAGAACGCAATCGTTTACATAACAGAATCCAGAAGCTTCAGATTTCTTAGCATGATGAAGTCCTCCAGACCAATTGATTACGATGTCAGAATTTTTCGCATTCAGGCGTTTAGCACCTCCAACACTACCACTAGAGTAAATCTGAACGTAATTAAAGAGACCATCAAACACCGGACAATCCTCCCCAACATTAAACCGTTGCAACTGTCGAGTATATTGATCCATGTTGTCCGGAGTCACCATTCGAAGAAAGTTAACATAGTCATCGGAATGAAACTTGGTTAGCTCTGCTTGCTTGATGAGCGGAGGTCTGAATACATCCATATGCTCATACAACCCATATTGTACAATTAAGTGGTGAGCCATTCTTACTCGGTGGGGTTTCATCGGATGAGCGTCACCATAGTGGAAGTTACCGATTTCACCTTGATAAAACGGTTTAGAAATATCACCGCACTCACGTCTCATTAAACTTACTGTCATAAAAGTAAGACACCCTCTTTTTCGCACTCATCGTTGGTAGATACTACTAACTTTGTTCCACTAGTTTGGTTAAAAAATAATGTGTAAAAATTCACTAGATAACAAATTGGTACACAACAACACCATTCAAATACGATGCTGTAAGTGAACGAGTCTAAATTTCAATTTCGTCTGACAACAATATAGATATATCATAGGTTTGGGACTTGGAGATGAAAAGGATATCACTGTGAATGCACTTGAAGCCGTGCGAATGTGTGACAGTTTATTTCTCGAACACTATACATCGATTCTGGGAGTAGATGTACCAAAATTGGAAGCGTTTTACGGAAAAAGCATCATTTTGGCAGATAGAGAAATGGTTGAAAGTAATTCAGACACTATATTGAATGATGCCAAAGATAAAAACATTGGACTTCTTATTGTGGGAGACCCTTTCTGGTACGTGTTTCATGATTTATTCAATATATGGTTATTCATTCTATACTCAGCGCTACCACGCATACCGATATGTTTATCCGTGCGGCAGAACTAGATGTTAAAATCAAAGTATTTCATAATGCAAGTATTATGAATGCAATCGGCAGTTGTGGACTTCAACTTTACAACTATGGTCAAACAGTGTCTATCCCACTTTTTCAAGGGAATTGGAAGCCAGCCAGTTTTTACGACAAAATTGAAACGAATTTAAAACTCGGATTTCACACTCTTTGCTTGTTGGATATCAAAGTAAAGGAACCCAATCTAGAGATTTTGGAAACCCGCGGTAAAGTAGTGTATGATAAACCCCGATACATGACAGTCAAGGAGGCATGCGAGCAGTTGCTGTACATAGAGGAAGAGGTTAAGAAAGCTGGTGTTTTGAGCAGAGATACAATGTGTGTTGCTGTTTCTCGTCTAGGTCAAGATGATCAACAAATTGTAGCTGCTACTTTGGGGGAATTGCTCCAAGTTGACATGGGAGCTCCACTGCACTCGGTAAGTAGTTCTTTTCCTATCTATGCCAGAATGTTAATATTTGATCAGATGGTTATACCGGGAACCATGCACGAGTTGGAAGAAACAATGTTAAAATTCTATTCTTTGAAATAATATGTTCATCCCAGTAGCATCCGTTTTCTGCCTCGTTGTTGAACCTTTTTAAATTTTTCTAAAACTAGATTTTGATCAACTGATAGATTGGATGAATAGGCAGTTATGACGTTTTCAAACAGCGCATCTGCACAAGGGTGCGTACTAAGAAAGGCCCTTTCAAGAACGTATAAATCTACTGCTTTATCTTCGATGTTCCCCTGGAGCTTGGAAAGTCCAAAATCAATTAAAACCAGGTTTCCATTCACATCATGTAAAATGTTAGAGGTAGTTAAATCCCCGTGAATGATTCCTGCATCATGCAATTTTGCAACGATTCTTCCAAACTCTGTTGAAATGTCTAATTTTACATTCTCCGAAACATTCAAATCTTCAAATAACTCTCGCAAGCAAAATCCTTGAATAAAGTCCATGGTAATTTTACCAGCGCTCACGTCAACGTGAAGAACTTGGGGAGTTTGAATTCCGGCTTCAAAGGCCTTTCCAAGAGCTTTGACTTCTCTGTTCACACGGGATTTCGTCAGCTTTTTCTCCAAATCAGGGTGCCTGTATTTCTTTGGAAATCTTTCTTTCACAACCACATCTTTTCCATCATACACCGTTTTATAAACTCTCTAAAAACCCTTCCATTCAAACGACTGAATCCGATATAAGTAGACGAACTTACTGCTTCAGCTCCTTGAAAGAGCAACTCCATCAAAAACGTGTTGTTCGGTACGGTCCCCTTCTTGTTGGAGTTTCAGGGTATGGGGAATCTTATTGGTAGTGAACCCACTCCTCCATTGCCTCCAAGTAGCAGCAGGTTCCGAGAGAGGCCGCGAAGTGTGCGCCGTGAAGCCAGAAAGCCTTCCCGTAAATCCGTTAGAAAAATCAGCGACTATTACCGTCTTGAAAGCATCAAACTAGGTGAGGGTAGTTTCGGGACAGTTCGCCGCGGCATCCATTTAAAAACAGGGGAAAAAGTTGCGGTGAAAACTATCATGAAGCAAAAGGTAAAGAATATTGAAAGCTTGAGAAGGGAGATCGATATAATGAGAAATGCGAATCATCCGAATATAATCACGCTTTTAGACGCATTTGAAGACCCAAAGCTTCTTTTCATTGTAATGGAGCTGTGCAGCGGCGGGGAATTGTTCGATCATATATCTTCTCGGGGCTGCTATTCCGAAGCGGATGATGTGCACATATTTCGACAGATTCTGCTGGCTGTTTCTTACTTACACAGTAACAACATTGCCCATCGGGACTTAAAGCCTGAGAATTTTTTATTTTCAGCTGATGAAATCAACTCACCATTAAAGCTCATTGACTTTGGGCTTTCCCAATTATATTCTGATACCTCTAACATGAAAACGAGGGTTGGGACGCCGTATTACATCGCACCTGAGGTATTACGACGAAGCTATGATGCATCATGTGACATGTGGAGTGTAGGAGTTATACTATATATATTGCTTTGCGGATATCCTCCCTTTTACGGCGATACGGAGCGAGAGATATATCAAAGTATCGAAAGTGGCTCGTATGATTTCCCCCCTGGTGAATGGGACTCAATATCAAATCAAGGGAAGGATTTGATATCAAAGCTGCTATTGGTAGATCCATCATCCCGTCTATCGGCCAAAAATGCTTTGCAGCACCCTTGGTTCCAATTATGTTCCTCGGAAAGTCTTCCCTGTCACCTAGCACGGGTCGAATCAATCTCTCCGAATGTTGTGGAACGTTTACACAAGTTCGCTGCTCAGAATAAATTCAAAAAAGTCGTTTTAAACACCATATCTCGAAACCTTAACCCTGAAGAGATAGGAAAACTAAAGACCGAATTTACAGCTTTGGATCTTGATGGGGACGGCGTTATCACCATGAGCGAGTTGTCCTCGTCATTGAAGAAATCTGGGCTTTCTCCATCTGCCTCTCAAATGCATGATCTGATGTCTGCTTTAGACCAAGATGGAAATGGGAAACTAGACTACCAGGAATTCGTGGCTGCTGTATTGGATAAACATGTATATCTCAAAGATGAGATCCTCTCTCACACGTTTAGCCATTTTGACAAATCAGGATCAGGTGTTCTCACAACGGAAGATATAAAGAAGGCTCTGAATGAAGAGGACCATTATCTTGTAGATCAGATAGTTGGAGAATTGGATAAGGATTCAAACGGTGTCATTGACTTTGAAGAGTTTAAGATAATGATGAATGACGGGGAGAAAAGCGGGGAAGTTTTGCACATCATGGAAGAAGTAATAGATTAATTTATCTTACTATTTTGAATCCCAAAAGGGTCATGAAGGCATACAGTGCTAGAATCTTTGCTAAAACTCTTGCAAGAGGAATTGGTACGTTCACCAGTTTTTCCATAATATGCAAAGCGAATGTTTTGACCAGAAATTTCTTCTGCTTGTTGTAAGGAGGGAATCGAACCCCAAGAAGTGGTTTGAACAACACCGATTGATCGAGTAATTGAGATTTTTCCAACACGGCCTTTTCATGAGTGAAGCAATCGAACGAGTATTTACCGTGATAGCTTCCCATACCAGAAGATCCAACTCCTCCGAAAGGAAGATCATGATTTGCCAAATGCATCAAACAATCGTTGATGCACAACCCGCCAGATGTAGTTCGAGTCTTGATAGTTTTAATAAAAGTTGCATCAGAACCAAATGCATATAGAGCTAAAGGTTTTCCAGTGGGAAGATCCTTAATCATGGAAACAGCATCTTCGATATTTTTGTATCTAAAGCATGGAAGAAGTGGTCCAAATATTTCATCTTGCATAACCGAACTATTTCGAAACAAGTCAATGTCTGAGCCAAAGTCCAAAACAGTTGGACTAATAAATTTGTCAGCCTTGTCCATCTTACCACCCGTAACAATATATTGTTTGTTTTCTTCAACCAATTGAGCCAATCGAGTAAATGCACTTTCATTGATGCATCTTCCGAACCATTCCGTTTCTTGAGGGTTTTCTCCATAGAAAGAAAGCAACGTTTTTTGCATTTGTTTGAAAAACGCATCAGCTACATCCTCATGCACAAGACAAAAATCAGGCCTTACACAAGTTTGTCCGCCGTTTAGAAAGGTTCCCCAGCAAAGTCTCTGCGAAGCATGTTCTAAATCTGCAGAAGAATCAACCACGCATGGAGATTTCCCACCAAGTTCAAGAACACAAGGAGTCATATGTTCGGCAGCAGCGCGAGCAACAATACGGCCAACAAATCCACTTCCAGTGAAGAAGATCTTTTCAAACCTTTCTTTCAAAACAGCCGATGTCACATCTCTATTCCCTTCAATAACTCGAATAGCGTCTTGGTCCAGGTACTCTGGGATAATTCGCGCCAGTATGTTACTTGTAGCCGGCGAATAGCTTCCTGGTTTCATAAGAATGCAATTTCCTCCTGCAATTGCACCAACCATAGGTGCTAAAGCAAGTTGCACGGGATAATTCCACGCTCCCATTATCAGCACAACTCCAAGCGGGTCTCTTTGGGTGGTCGACCAACAAGGAATGTTCAATGCGCTGTTCGATTTCTTCTCTGGGATCATCCACGAATCCAAATGCTCTAGTGCTGTCTCAATTTCATTCTTCACGAGTCCTAGCTCTGTCAAGTACCCTTCAAATGGACTTTTGTGCAAGTCCTCAAACATTCCTTCACAGAATTCCTTTTGGCACTCATCAATCATGCGGCCAAAATTGCGCAATTGCTCTTTCCTCCATTTAACGCTTTGTGTTTTTTCCGAGCGGAATGTTGATCGTAGTTCTTCAACCAACCCAGGAACTTCGTCAGCTGTGATTTCTTTTAATGCATCAAAGGTACTACCAGCAGCAGCACTGTATCTAGATCTGGTATCAGGCTGAATAGTAGCACACGTAGTTGATTTCGGAGACATCTTCAGTTTTGTTTTTGGATCATTGTTAATGTCAACACACATAAAATAAGGAGAACGTATTGACACGCCATCAATTAACCGTTAATTAACGATACTTGCGCAAAAATCAACGATTGACGTCATCAACACGTCCTTTGCTCTACCTACCATTTTTTGAAATTTTTTTCTAATTTCATAAATTGATTTTGGGTACTAAAGTTATATTATAAAACCACTTATTAAATGTTCCTTCTCAAAGGTAGTACATATGTGATGTTCACAAGTTTTTTTATGATTATATTAAGAAAAGAGGGGTCAATTTAAGTTAAGCTCATATTATTAAATACAAACTCAATCAATTCCCGTCTGGATCCTTTCAGCTATCCCCGAACAAATCTAGTACGATTATTTTAGGGGCCAAGTCGTTTTTTACCTCGAATGACAGCTAGAATTCACTTTTCGCCATTCTAAAGCATAGGTCCCCGCATGATCGCCTGGAGATTTTCTGGAAACTTTGTAATTTAGCAATTTGATTTGAGGGATGGGGGACGTGGACTCCGACGATTATTATAAAGTTCTGGGTGTACCACGCGATGCTACAGAGGCTGCTATCAAGAAGGCGTATCGAAAGAATGCGATCAAGTACCATCCTGACAAGAATCCTGATGATCGAGATGCAGCCGAGGCCAAGTTCAAAAAGGTCGCAGAGGCTTATGAAGTTTTATCTGACAAAGAGAAACGTCAAACGTATGACCAGCTCGGAAAAGCTGGTGTAAATAGTCAGGGTGGTATGCCTAACACATCATTTTCTCACGCTGAAGATGTCTTCGCTCAATTCTTTGGCGGTAGAGATCCTTTCGAAGCGTTCTTTGGTGGGCAAAACGGTGGATTACAAGGATCTTCTTTTATGTTTCAACAAGGAGGAGGAGGAGGAGGAAGAGGAGGAGGATTTCAAAATGATCCTTTCGGAGGACAGAATCCGTTCGGCGGAATGCAAGATCCGTTTGGGTCAACCTCGGGATTTGGTCGGCCCTTCAACCAACGACCACAGCCACCATCAGGACCGAACATCATCAAACCAGATGTTGTTGTCCTTGTTAAGAATCTTCGTAGCGCGCCCCAGCATAATGGAAGTTATGGTAAAATCTTAGAATATGATCCAAGCAAAGATCGTTATAGTGTTATACTTGACGATGAAGACCAGGTTCTGTCTTTGAAGCCTGATAGCATTCAACAGATTGTACATAACGTGGAGATGGTCGGTCTTGAAAGTCGTCCTGAGTTGAACGGAACAATGGGTGTACTATTTGATTACAACGAGTTGAAACACCGCAGCAATGTCAAAACCAGCAAAGGTGGCGCTATGAGTCTCCAAATGGCCAATGTTATTCTTCCTATTGGAACTGTTGTTCGTATTATTAATCTATCAGGAGCACCTAGACATAACGGTCGATTTGGTACCGTAACTGCCATTCACCGAGACGACGGACGGTACACAATACAATTGACAAATACAGAGCATGTAAGAGTTCGTTTTGCGAACGTAAGACCTTAATACCATTTATTTATTTGAATTCCATTTCAAACAAAAAACCCTTTTCTTTTGCTAGTTGAACTCTCATGCGAATCGTTCAAACTACGACCATAAAAACTATTTGTTGATTTAAATCATTTTGCAGCCTCTTCTTTTTCAAACGCTTCCAAAAGTTCTTTTTGCTTGTTCGTTAAACTCTTTGGCATGTTGACGTGAAGTGTAATAATTTGGTCCCCAACAATTCTTGGCTGGTTCACATCAGCGACACCTTTGCCCTTCAATCGAATCTTATCCTTGTGTTGAGCACCTGGGTCTATAGTCACATCTGCAGAACCATCTCTAGTTCTGGAATTCACTTTAGCGCCAAGAATCGCTTGAACTAACGATATGTCTAAACTGGTCAGGAGATCGAGTCCATTTCGATGGAAGAAAGGATCTCTTGCGATGCGGAACTCAATTATGAGATCGCCGGGCACACCTTTACGAGGTCCTGCATGCCCTGATCGAGACATCCGCAACGACATCCCTTCATCGACCCCAGCAGGAATATCCAAGTTTACGTCCTTGGTTTTGTTTTTTTCTACACCGGAGCCATAGCACGTTCCGCACTTGTTCCTTATCTTCTTACCAGCACCGCCACATGCATCACAAGGCTGAGGCATTTGAATAAAACCACCAACTAAGGTAAGAACAACACCCTGACCATTACACTTTTGGCAAGTTTGAAATTTTGCCGTTTCACCATTTTTAGCACCAGACCCAGAACATGTACCGCAGGTGCCATTCGCTCTCACGGTCACGTTCTTCGTGCAGCCCATTATTGCCTCTTGAAATGTGAGGCGAACTTGTACATGAAGATCTTCTCCAACCTCTTGTTGTTGTCGACCTCCTCCTCCACCGCCACCAAATCCACTAAAGCCTCCAAATCCTTCTGAGAAATCAGAAAAGTTGTTGCCTGCTTCTTCATCTCCGTATTGATCGTAAACTT
>Ga0209491_10009270_pt1 | contig 12138 bp, 9 predicted proteins | sample BON02_FD_187213 | JGI IMG/M metagenome (GOLD analysis project Ga0209491, IMG submission 187213) | Freshwater microbial communities from Lake Bonney liftoff mats and glacier meltwater in Antarctica - BON-02 (SPAdes) (version 2) | ecosystem: Environmental > Aquatic > Freshwater > Ice > Glacier... | reverse complement strand
GCCCAGCTGGCCAGCATGCTGCTGGCCACAGTGGCCCTGCTGCTGTGGCTGGAGCACCGCTCGCAGCGCCGGCTGCGCTTTGCTACCCTGCGCGGTGGCCGGGGTGGCAGCAGTGAGGCGCAGCCGCTGCGGCTGCACGGCCGGCGTGCCGCGTTGGCGGTGGCGGTGTGTGCGGCGCCGGTGCTGTTTGGTTTTGCGCTGCCGGTGCTGTTCATGCTGCGGCCCCTGATTGGCGGTTGGGACGAGCTGCCCTGGACGCTGTTTGTGCAGTGGTCGCGCAACAGCGTCTCGCTGGCGGCGTTGAGCGCGGTGCTGGCCACCGGGCTGGCGCTGGCGCTGGCGTTTGCGCTGCGCGCCCGGCCCAGCTGGACCACGCGGGCGGCGGTGCAGCTCACCGGCCTGGGCTATGCGGTGCCGGGCGCGGTGATTGTGGTGGGCTTGCTGCTGCCGGTGGGCTGGATCCAGTCGGCTTTTCCCGACGCCGGCATCGGCTACCTCATCACCGCCACCGCGCTGGGCATTGTTTGGGCCTATCTGGTGCGCTTCACCGCCGTGGCGCTGCAAAGCGTGCAGGCGGGCTACGCGCGCGTGCCTGTGAGCCTGGACGATTCGGCGCGCATGCTGGGCAGCACCGGTTTTGCACTGGCCTGGCGGGTACACGCGCCGCTCCTCAAGCGGGCCACCATCGCCGGTGCGCTGTTGGTGTTTGTAGACGTGATGAAAGAGTTGCCGGCCACGCTGGTGCTGCGCCCGTTCAACAGCGACACCCTGGCGGTGATGACCTACCAGCTGGCGCGCGACGAGCGACTGGGCGAAGCCGCGCTGCCGGCGCTGGCGCTGGTGCTGGTGGGTCTGTTGCCGGTGATTTTGCTGAGCCGCACGCTGAGCCGGCGTTGACGTGAAAGGCAAACGCCATGGCGAATGTCAGTGAAGCAATCCAGGTCGGCAAACCCCTGGATGGCCGCGCTTCGTTCGCTGTGACGGTGGGTTGACATGGTCTTTGGTGGCTTCGTCGCCACAGCCATTGCGCATCTTTGGAGTCGGCGCGATGAGGTGGTGCGGTAGCCAGTCGCGGCGGTGCCGCTCGCTGCGGGGGTCGGGATCGGCAGGTGCGATGTCGCGGCACCAGATTTTGTCGGCGTAGCATCCGCACACCATGTCCCCAATGCGCTGCTTTGTTCACGCCCCTCGCTCGCAGCCGCTGCGCGCGGTGGTCGTGGCGACGCTGCTGCTGGTGGCCCTGTCCACCGGCACAGCGGCACAGGCACAGGCACAGGCACAAATGCCGACGCCCGCTGCGCTGCCCAGCTTTGCCGAGCTGGAAGCCGCGGGGGCCACGGTGGGCGAGATCCGGGTGCTGCCGCTGGAAATTTTCGACACCAACGACCCGGCCGAGAACCACGCGCTGTTTCGCCTGGCCAACCGGCTGCACATCCCCACCCGCGAAGGCGTGATTCGGCGCGCCATCCTGTTCCAGACCGGTGAGCCGGTGTCGGTGCGCCTGATCGAGGAAACCGAGCGCCTGCTGCGCAGCAACCGCTATCTCTACGACGTATCGTTGCGACCGGTGGCGCTGCAGGGTGGTGTGGTCGATATCGAAGTGACCACGCGCGACACCTGGTCGCTCAGCGTGGGTGCCGGCGTGGGCACCAGCGGTGGCGAGAGCTCCAGCAACGTGGAGTTCAGCGAATACAACCTGTTTGGCACCGGCACCACGCTGGGCTTCAAGCGCAGCAACGATGTCGACCGCTCCAGCACCGAGCTGGCGTATGCCAACAACCGCGCCTTTGGCAGCTGGGCTTCGGTGGCCGCCAGCCACGCCAGCAACAGCGACGGCGAGCGCAGCGCGGTCTCGGTGGTACGGCCGTTTTACGCGCTCGACTCACGCTGGACCGCTGGCTTTCGGGCCTTGTCGGACGACCGCATTGAGCCGCTGTACCAAACTGGCGAAATCGCCAGCAAGTACCGTGTGACGCAGTCGCAGGCCGAGGTGTTTGGCGGCTGGTCCGCTGGCCTGGTGCATGGCTGGGTGCGCCGCCACACCCTGGGCTGGAGCGCCAGCCCGGTGCGCTACGCCGCCGAGCCCGGGCGGGCGGCGCCGGTGCAATTGCCCGAAGACCGCCGCCGCGCTGGCCCGTACTGGCGCTACGACCTGATCGAAGACCGCATCGAGCGCGAGCTCAACCGCAACCTGATCGGACGGCCTGAATTTTTCCAGCTTGGCCTGCTCGCCAGTTTGCAGCTGAACTGGGACAGCCTGGCCTTGGGCGCTGACCGCGACGCGCTGCGATTCAGCGCTGCGATCAGCCGGGGTTTCGTGCCCCGGCCTGGCGATACCCTGATTGCCCACGCCGCCTGGAGCGGCGAGATGTTGCGCCATGGTGCGGGCAGCCAGCTTTTCAGCACCGGCGCGCAGTTCTACCGGCCGCAGAGCAAGCGGCGCCTGTTTTATGCGTCGGCCGAAGCCGCCTGGCTCACCCGCCCCGGCCCGACCGACCAGCTGGTGCTCGGCGGTGACAGCGGCCTGCGCGGGTATCCCCTGCGCTACCAGAGCGGTGCGCGGCGCGTGTTGTTCACGGCCGAGCAGCGCGTCTACACCGATGTGTATCTGTGGCGGCTGTTCCGTCTGGGCGGCGCGGCGTTTGTCGATGTTGGTCGTGCCTGGGGTGGCGTGCTGCCCAACACCGCCCACCCCGGCTGGCTGGGCGATGTCGGGCTGGGTCTGCGCATCGTGAGCGAGCGCTCGTCGTTTGGCACCGTGGTGCACATCGACGTGGCGCTGCCTTTGAGCCGCTCAGGCGACATCAGCAAGGCGCAACTGCTGGTCAAGACCAACAGCAGCTTCTGAGCGGTGAGCCGGCCCGGTAGCATCGGTCTGTTTTTCACCTCGCCCATCCTGCCTGCCCATTCTTCCTGCGCTTCATGCCGGGCGCGGAGACCCGCCATCAGCCCGTCCGCCACCCCCACACCCGCCGCCTCGCTACGCGAGATCACCCTGGCCCACGCCATCCGCCTGATGGAAGAGGCGGGCGCGCTCGACGACGCCAGCGAGATGGCGCAGGCCCTCGCCCGCCAGTCCAGCGAGCAGGGCCGCATTCTGCAACGCGCGCGGCTGCTGGCGCGGCGCCTGGGCCTGCTGAACGAGTGGGATCGGCTGCAGACAGGGCTGTGGATCGCCGCCGGCCTGCTGCTGGTGCTGGCCTATTTGCTGGCCGGTGGCCTGCTCACCCGCGTGCTGGGCAGCGGGCAGACGGTAAACGCCGCCTTCGCTTTTGTTGCCATGCTGGGTGTGCCAGGGCTGGCGTTGCTGGTCTGGCTGGTGTGGGCGCTGGCGTCTGCGTTTTCGCGCGAAGCGGCCCAGCCTTGGTCGCTCGGGCAGGGAATGCTCTCGCTGGCCGCGCGCATTCCCGGGCTGCGCGGGCCGCACACGCTGACCCTGCTGCGCGGCGCCCGCGCCATGCTGCGCGAGCAGCGCCTGGGCCTGTGGGTGTTTGGCGCCATCAGCCACGCGCTGTGGACGCTGGCCTTTGGTCTGGTGCTGGTCACGCTGCTGCTGCTGTTTTCGTTCCAGGCTTTTCAGCTCAGCTGGGAAACGACCATTCTTGATGCGCACTTTTTCGAGCGCTTTTTGCAGATCACCGGCTGGCTGCCGAGCCAGCTGGGCTTTGCCGTGCCAGCGCAAGCGCTGGTCAAGGCACCGCCGAGCGCGGCGGGCTCGCAAGCCATCGCCTGGTGGTTGCTGGCCAGCGCGCTGCTCTATGGCCTGCTGCCCCGCGTGGTGGCGCTGGTGGTGTGCCTGGTGATGTGGCGCCGGCGCGCCAGTCGCCTCGCGCTGGACACCCGCGATCCTTATTTCCGCCGCCTCGTGGCCCGCTTTGCCGCGATGGCGCCAGCCCCGGTGATCAACACCGAGCACGCAGCGCCGCGCCCACCAGCCAGCCAAGGCCTTCGCGCCCGCTCGCCGGGGCAGACAGCGCGCACCGTGTTGATCGGCTACGAGCTGCCCGATGATTTGGGCGGCCCGCCCGCCGATTTGCTGGCGCTGGCCGACCACATACACACAATTCGCGGCAGCATGGCCGAGCGCCTTGCCCTGCTGGGCGCGCTGGCGGCCGAGCCCGGCGCCGACGCGCTGGTGTTGTGCTCGGCCGCCGCCAGCCCAGACCGTGGCGCCGAGCGTTTTCTGCGCCAGGTGGGCGAGCAGACCGCCAGCTGCGCCTTGCTGCCCCTGGCCCTGGAAGCTGCTGGCGCCGACAACAAGCCGCAGCGCTGGGCCGACTGGCTGGCGGCCAGCGGGCTGAGCGGCGTCACTTTCTGCGCCACCCTTGAGGACGCGCGCCACTGGCTGGAGACCCACCGTGGCTGACGCTGCAAAACCCCAAGCCGCCATCGACATCGCGGTGGTTGGCCACACCAACGCTGGCAAAACCTCGCTGCTGCGTACCCTCACGCGCCAGGCCCGCTTTGGCGAGGTGGCGGAGCGCCCGGGCACCACCCGCCATGTGCAGGCGATCGCGCTGGAAACCGATGGCCAGACGCTGGTGCGCTACTTCGACACCCCCGGTCTGGAAGACTCGGTGGCGCTGCAACACCACCTGAAGCAGCTGCCCGAAGCGCTTACACCACCGCAGCGCCTGCGCGCCCTGCTCGACGGGCCGGAGGCCCGCGGCGTGTTCGAGCAGGAAGCCAAGGTGCTGCGCCAGATGCTCGCCGCCGGCGCCGCCATTTATGTGATCGACTGCCGCGAGCCGCTGCTGCCCAAACACCGCAGCGAGATCGAGGTGCTGATCAGCTGCGCCCGGCCCCTCATGCCGGTGCTCAACTTTGTGCGCAGCGCCAACAGCCGCGAAGCCGAGTGGCGTGAGGCGCTGGCCGGCCACGGCCTGCACGCCGCCGTGCTGTTCGACGCGGTGGCGCCGTTTGTAGGCGCCGAGCGCCAGCTCTACGAAGACCTGAGCGTGTTGATGCGCCAACACAAAACCACGCTGCAAGCTGTGCTGCTCGATCTGGAGCGCCAAGCCGCCGAGCGCCGCGCCGCCAGCGCGCAGCGGGTGGCCGACACGCTGATCTCAGCCGCTGCCATGCGCCGCGAGCTCAAGCCCGAGACCGTGGCCGATGCGCGCGCCAAGGCCGCTTTCGTCCAGGCTTTTCGCGACGAGCTGATCGCCAGCGTGCGCCGCTGCGTCCACGACCTGCTGCAAATGCACGGCTTCGCGCCCGACGACGCCACGCTTGAGGTGGCGCCCTGGACCAGCGAGCGCTGGGCCTACGATCTGTTCCACCCCGAAACCCTGGCCACTGTGGGCCGGTTGCTCGGCAAGGGCGCGGCAGCCGGCGCGGCTGTGGGCCTCACGCTCGATCTCGCGCTGGCCGGCCTCTCGCTGGGTGCTGGCACCGCGCTCGGTGCGTCGATTGGCGGCGCCCTCAGCCAGGGCTGGGGCCAAGCGCCGCGCATGCTGCGCAACAAGCTCATGGGTGTGGAAGAACTGACGCTGGACAACAACGTGCTGGTGCTGCTGGCCGACAACCTGGTGCACCTGTGCCAGGTGTTGGAGGCGCGCGGCCACGCGGCGCAAGACACCATTGAGCTGCGCATGGCGCCGGCCAGCTCTTACCGCAAAGCGCTGTTGCAACTGCTGGAGCCGCTGCAGCAGGCCCGGGCGCACCCGGCATGGGAGCACCGGTCCGGACAGGCCCGCGACCACAGCCGCCGGCGCGAGGCGCTGGTGCAGGAACTTGCCCGGTCAATGCAAGCAGCGATTGATCACGAGTCAGGCTAGAACGTCGGTCTTAGACCAGTTTTGCACAGCACGAGAAGGCGCGGCGCCTTGGCTCCCAGCGCATCTTGTGTTCATGCAGCCGAACAGCAGATTCGTGGCCTCGTCGGCGTCAAAAGTTGCCCTAAACCAAGCCCTGCGCCGACGCCTTGAACACCACCCGGATGCGGCGCGAGGTCCGCAGTTCTCGGGGGGTCACCAGCCAGATCGGGAAACGCACCGGCGGCACATCGTCGAGCACACGGGCGATGCCCCGGGTGTCAAGGGCGATCTCGTCCATCATGGCGCCGATGCCCATGCCCTGGCGTACCAATGCCCAGCGGGCCACCGAGTGGTCTGCGTAGCAGCTGAAGTTGGCCTCGCTAAGGGGCTGGCCGTGCTGGCGCAAACAGTTCAGGAACTGGTGCATACGACGTGGCGCTGGCCTTCAACCTGTTGCACCTGGTGACCGAGCTCGACCATACGCTGGCGCTTGCCATGCAGGCATTGCGGCCGGGCAGTTTGATGATTTCCAACACGCCCTGCATCGCCGAGATGAATCCGCTCATTCCCTACCCCGCGCTCCAGTTCATGCGCGCCATCGGCAAGGCGCCGCACGTGCTGTGCTTCACCGGGGAAGCGCTGTATGCGGCCATCACCCGCCAGGGCTTGGAGATCGTCTCAGTCGAGCGGCACGGCACCCGGGGCAAGAACATCCGGGTCTTCACCGTGGCCCGCAAGCCAGCCTGAGCTTCCCCACGCCCCATACAGCCCTTGGTCCAGATTGGTGCTGGGGTTGTTGTCCGCCAGCCCTGTTTTAAATGGTCTGGGTGGCACCCTGACAAGGGCCGCGCCCGTCACAGGAAACCCCGCTTGCCTGGTATGGGGCCGACCCGTTTCTACCGCACACCAGCCTGCCGCAAGGCTGCGCACCTTGCTGGATTCATTTGTCCCCACTGTCCCCACTCAGAATGAGCGATAGCCGGAAGGAAACAAGTGCGGTAGGGGAACTGATCGCCTGATAGTTCTGTACCAGCCGGAGCGAGTGCGAGGTATTTGGCGTGTTGTCGGACAGCTGGAGCCGACCCCGAGCAGCCTGTCGCCACTCAGCGTTCAACGGCAGCATTGCTGCGTTTGCAGCCGGTCAGGTTGTTGTGTTGGAATTCGAGAACGGGCCATTAGCGTTCCTTGATACACATTTGTGAGATTTGATTCTGCAGTTTGTTTTTTTATACTGCAAAGGTTTACGTGGAGAAGATCAGCGTCTGAGTCGCGAATTGTCCAAAATACTCGTTTTGTGACTGAGATTCTTGCAATGCAACGCCATTAAAAAAATAGTCAGGTACGTAGCGATCAAACCCATCTAACCCTTCAATTTTTGAAAAACTTTCCGGTTTCAATCCGCGTAGCTGGTCGATCGCAGAATGCAGGTCAAGATTTTCTTCTTCAAAATTGATAAGCCCAGGTGCATGGATTCGTTTCGCCAACATTCGCAGCAATCCGTACCCTTCCAATTTCATTGCACAAGCTGGTAAAAATGCCTTTGATAGTTGTGCTATGAAGCGGGATATATCGATCCTGTTTTCAGGTACGAACTCCTTTTGGATAACGTTCACGTCATTCAACAAAGCTGTTAATTTGAACGTCGCATTGCGCTCCATCTTAAAGAGCTCTTCGATTGTAACGTCTTGCTCAGAAAGTTGGTCTAAAAGTTCTGGAATGGAGCGAATCCAATTGCTCGACAGAACTCGCACAAATTCTGCAAATTTTGTGTAAGTGACATCCCAGCCGCCGGGCTTTTGTACTCGGCGAAAAACTTCTTGCTCAGTCTGCGTTTAGTTTCATCCGTCAATGCGATCGTGGGAACCAAGATCAGAACGTTTGAGGGTTTCTTGATTGCGATGAAGGCATCAATGACCAAGTTTTTCCCAAAACTTGTCGGTGCGCTAATTGCAAGACTGTCGCCATCCAGCAGGTGCTTCAGGACCAGCGATTGTTCGCTGTGAAGCGTGACGGGCGCGTCCCGTCCGATGTCTACTTTGAATGATTCAAATACGAACTGGTCTTGTCAATCCGATGTTTCTAGATCGAGATATGGGCATGGCCCAATTTTTTATCAGATGGTTACTAAGAAATTAAGTATCCTTCTTCACATAGGAGGAAAATCGAATGACAGTCCGTAAATGGGCTCAAAATTAGACTATTACCCAATCTTTAATAGCCACCGCAAAGAGCAGGAAGCCAATCTAATGCAAGGCGTCAAAATGTACAAGAATGGCATGTCTGCTGGTGAGATTGCAAGTACATTGGGCATGTCGCCGCGTGCAGTCTTTCGGTGGGCGACGGCCTTTGTCAATTATGGGCAAAATGGACTTGTTGCCAAAGTGTCGCCCGGTCGTCCGCCAAAGTTCAATGAGGATCAAATGCGCCGAATTGTATTTTGGGTGCGTGAGTACAGCTCCAATCAATTGTCTTTTGATTTTGGCCTGTGGACGCTGCAGTTGATCGGGCTTTTGATTGAACGAGAGCTGAAGGTTAAACTTAGCTTGCCCACTTTGGGCAAGGTCATGCACACCCTGGGTTTGAGCCCTCAGCGTCCCTTACACCGCGCTTGGGAGCAAGACGCTGCCTTGGTGCAGGCTTGGCGAAGCGAAGACTTGCCCGGTCTGCTGGCCCGCGCTCAGCACACAGGAGCACAGCTGTACTTTGCCGACGAAGCTGGTGTGCGCAGCGACCACCACACTTGCACCACTTGGGGGCCGGTTGGCTGTACGCCCGTGGTGCACAAGATGGGCTCTCGCGTGAGCGTGCAAATGCTCTCTGTCATTAGCATGACCGGCTCCATGCAGCTCATGATTCATGAAGGCATGGGCAATGCCGAGGTGTTTGTCCGATTTCTGCGTCAATTGATGGTGGGGGGTGCAGTACCCCATTATTTTGGTGGTAGATGGGCACAGTATTCGCAAGTCCAATCTGGTCAAGGCGCACGTAGAGGAAACCGCTGGTCTGCTGGAGTTGGTGCACTTGCCGCCTTATTCGCCACAGCTTAATCCTGATGAGCAAATTTGGAGGCATGTCAAGGCTGAAATCGCCAAGAAGCTTATAGCCAACAAGGTTGATTTCCGACTGGCGGTCGCCGCAGCGTTACTTCAATTGCAGTTCATGAAAGAGACTGTTGCAGCATTTTTTCGGCATCTTGAATGCGGGTTCGTGTGAACCACCCTACTTTACGGCTTAGGATACTGACAATTTCTGAGTCTAGGGCTGTAAACTTAGTTTCAACAACCGTCCGCTGCTGCCATCTTCCAAGACATAAATGTCACCGCCGGCGCTTTGTTCAATTTCTCTTACTCTGCTGCCCCATTCATAGCGAGCAGCTTCTTTTGCGTCCAAGGTAGAAGGGCTGTCGTTGGTAAAAAAGTTTACCCGAACCAGTGCTTCGGCGGACAAGCTGCCCATAAATCCATTTCCGGCCCAGTCGGCAAATTTTTCTCCTTTATATATAATAAATCCTGCAGGACTTATCGCAGGCACCCAATTAGCAATGGGTGAGTAGTATATTGGAATTTCTTCATGATTAGGGATTGTGACGCCAGAGTAGTGGTCACCTTGGGATACTACCGGATAGCCATAGTTTCTGCCGCGCTCAATTAAGTTGAGCTCATCGCCGTGTTTGGGACCCATTTCATGTACCCACAATTTTCCGTTAGCATCAAAATCGATACCTAAAGGGTTACGATGGCCCAAGGTCCAAATTTGATTGGTTACCTCGCCATTGCCGTAAAACGGGTTATCTTTTGGCACACTGCCGTCTTGATTAATTCTGACAACCTTGCCTAAGTTCATTGCCATGTTTTGCGCAGGCGCGAATTTTTCGCGCTCGCCCGATGTGATGAAAAGGTAGCCGTCGGGCGATACCGCTAGCCTGTGGCCATAGTGTCCGTTTCCCGTTATTTTTGGCGATTGTGTCCACACGACTTCTCGTTCATTAAGTGTTGCACTATCAGCGGTAAGTGTAAGTGTAGCGCGTTCAACAAGCGCTCCGCTAAACTTGTCGTCTTTTGGATCGCGCTCAACATAAGACAAAAACACCACGCCATTGTCGGCAAAATCAGGGTGCACAATAATGTCACCAAGGCCGCCTTGCCCTTTGGCATCAACGCTGGGAACGTTGCTTACTTGGAACTGCTTTTTCCCACTTTCATCAATTAGCCATAGGGCGCCGGTCCTTTCAGTTACCAAACCTTGGCCACTTGGCAGTAAAGCCATGGCCCAAGGCATACTAAATCCTGAATCCGTGACCCGAGTTTCCTCAAACCGCAAACAGCGCGCCAATGCGTTGTGCGGAACGCATTTATCCTGCCCGCAAACGAAGTTCGCGCATCTTGGGCGTCCGCTGCGCGCCAATTTCGGCGCTTTTGGGGGTTCCCAGACGCAAGACTGCACAACCAACCCGCTGCGCAGCGCGGTGCAGGCGCACCGATCCCTTCGGGTCACCTCCCCGATCCACGCTCAGCCCTGCTTGCCTGGGTTTGCCCAGTCCCAGCGCCAGGATCCGCCCTCAGGCGGTGCTTGGGTTATCCAGCTCTCGCCAGTGCCGCTCGAACACCGCAAACGCCCCATCGTTCGCCCCCAGGCCCAGCACCCACTGGCGGGCATGGCGGACCATGCGCGCGGCCTTGAACATCAGCTCGTGCATCACCGTGCGGATGCGCCTGCGCTGGGCAGGGTGGCGCACCGGCGCGTTTGTGCCGTGCAGCGTGTGCTGGCCGATCAGCCGCAGCAAATTCATCGCCACCGCCGCCAGCGCGCACACCAAATAGTTGGTGTCGAACTTGCCCGAGGGCAGGCGCACCAGATCCATGTCGGTCTTGAACTCGGAGTGAAACTGCTCGTGCGTGCCGTGGTCGGCGTACAGCTCGATGATCTGCTGCGCACCGAAGGCATCGGTCTGGGGCAAGGTGGTGCTCCAGCCCTCCAGCACGTACTCGGGCAGCAGCATCTGCTGGCCGCGCTTGTCGATGGTGCGCTCGGTCAGGCGGTAGACCCGCCGGGCAGCGACCGTGTGCTGGGCGTGTTTGAGCTCAACCGTCTCCACCCAAAGGCACTCGCGCTTGCCCTCGCGCAAGATGGTCCAGACCGTGCTGAGCTCAGCCACCCGGGCCTTGGCAATCGTCTCCACCGGCGTGCTGCGCGGGTTCCACTTGATGAGGAAGGCCACGGCCCGCTTGAGTTGCTGCGCTTGACTGTCAATCGCACACATCAGCTTGGCCGAGTCAAAGCCCGAGTCGGCGCGAAACAGCAAGGGGGCACCCGCGCCGTTGGCTGTGCCCGCGCTCACGCGCGCAGCCAACGGCAGCACGCGCTCGATGTTGTATTCGGTCTCGCAGGCCGAGTGCTGGGTGCCCGGGCGCAGTGCCAGCTCCAGGCAAAAGCCTTGCGTGCCCAGGTAGGCCGCCAGCGGGCAGTAGCCATCAACGCCGGCGTAGGTGCGGCCCACATGCTCTTTGGCGGTGCCGCTGTTGTCCATGGCGAAGGTGTCCACGTCCAGCGGCAAGTAGCCGCAGGGCAGCAGACCGAAGTCGATGGGCTTGCCCGCAATCTTCACACTCAGTACGGCGGCGTTGATGCGTTCGGCCAGCTCGAACCAGTCGCTGGCGTGGGCATCGAGGCGTTGGCGCAGAGTGGGCGAAGACGGCACGGCGCGCAGGTGCAGTGCGCGGGCGAAGAAGGCGTCGGTGCGCTGGGCCTCGATGGCGTCAAAGTCGTTCTTGCCCAGGCACAGCAGGCCGAGGTAGCTCTTCAAGATGTCGCTGTTGGCGATGCCCGCGCGCACTGGGAAAGCGGGGTCAACGAGGGCGTTGAGGTTGATGCGCTTCAAATACTTGCCGATGAACGCCAAGCCCGCTTGGCCGCTCAGGTCATAAGTCAATTGCTTGACCAGAAATTCGCTCATCTCAGCTCCGGTTTGTTTCACCTGCAGGGTGAAGAAAAGATGGAGGCTAAGTCGTTGATTTCAATAGAGAATGTGGGCATTTTGAGCTGTCAGCTCACGGATTCAGGTTCTTCTAAAAACAGCAAATTCTTTATCCAAATGCCGCAGCCTTTTGGATAGAGTTCATTTCATGGTTTTTACGGAGCAAATGATGGAAAGAAAAGACGGAACGAAGGTCACCAAGACGACGGTCAAGGTGTGGCGGCCACTGGTGGCAAAACTGGAAGCGCGCATGAACGAGGCCTGCCTGCGGCGCGACCTCTACTTGGCCCGCCTACTGGCCTGCGAGGTGCAACACTTGGACGCAGAGGTGGCGATGGCAAACTCTCAGGCGGCCTACGACCATGTCTTTGCGAGGCTGGAAAGCTTGGACCGCAAGGCCATGAG
>Ga0209491_10009269_pt1 | contig 12138 bp, 10 predicted proteins | sample BON02_FD_187213 | JGI IMG/M metagenome (GOLD analysis project Ga0209491, IMG submission 187213) | Freshwater microbial communities from Lake Bonney liftoff mats and glacier meltwater in Antarctica - BON-02 (SPAdes) (version 2) | ecosystem: Environmental > Aquatic > Freshwater > Ice > Glacier... | reverse complement strand
CACACATATATATATATATATATATATATATACTTATACGTATACTTATATATACATATACATATACATATATGTATATATACATATATATAATTCGTTCACGCCGCTGTTTGTGGTTTGTTTATTCTGCAGGCAGAATTGCGTGAGACTATGTGGCGCAACCTATCCACTCCAACCAGCACGAATTGTCAACAATACCCACACGCCGACGTTTCTTTAATTTTAATTGTGCAGGCAGAATTGCGTGAGGCTATGTGACACGGCCTCATCCACCTAACATGCCGCCGTTTGTGTTTTGTTAAATTGTGCAGGCTGAATTGCGTGAGACTGCGTGGCACGGCCTAATGGACTCCAAACAGCACGAGCTCGACAGCGCCCACGCGCAGCGCGCCATCCTCTCGCGCCGATACGAGTATTTGCTCACGCGCTGGCGCTCCCGCGAACCGAGGCCCGATGACGTACAGGTCAAGAAGCATACATATATGGATACATGCATACACGCATACAAATAGAATACATGCATGTATACCTGCATACATACATATATATATACATGCATACATGCATACATACATGCATGCATGCATGCATACATGCATGCATACATGCATACGGACACACGTTACGTACGTACGAACATACATGCAAACATGCATACGAGTATTTGCTCACGCGCTGGCGCTCGCGCGAGCCGAGGCCCGACGATGTACAGGTCAAGAAGCATACATACATGCATGCATACATACATGCATGCATGCATGCATGCGTGCATGCATGCATACACACACACGTACGTACGAACGAACACACATACATACAAACCTGCAAACGAGTATTTGCTCACGCGCTGGCGCTCGCGCGAGCCGAGGCCCGAGGACATACAGATTAGGGTTAGGGTTAACCCGAGGTTAAGGGTTAACCCTTAACCCGCTCTGACAGAAAACTCCAAAAACTGTGCGTAGGTCGTGGGGCCCTGTCTCCATGTGTACGTGTGTGCTAAGTTCAGCTCTAATCTGTAACGCTCTGGCGTGAAGGTGTTCACGCCGTCGCGGCAACAGGTGCAAATCTCAAAATATTACCTCGGGTCAACCACCTAACATGTAAACTCTAGGGGTATATAATTCAATCTATATTCGCATCTATAGATCATACTAGTATGGTTAAAATATCTGTATCTATCAAACCAACGCACAGGCCCGTTCCCTGTGCTACAGGTGATCGAATCGGCTGACTGAAAAAAAAACGTATAGCACGTGATCTCTAGAGGTATATACGTTAGTATATATTGTTCTAAATACGATACGATCGATTCTAATCACTAACGCACACGCCCATTGCCGTGTCTACAGTTGTTTTTTATCCTGCGGGCAGGGTTGCGGCGTCGGGCTTTAAAAAGGGTGAACCTCTAATTTCAGATAGATTTGTATTTCTTACGAATACTAGCATCTCGATTCTATTCACTAACGCACAAACCCGTTGCTGTTTCTGCAGTTGGTCCCCGCCCTACATGTCGAGCTGCGGCGTCAAGCCTTTCTCACGGAGCACGTAATCCCCCCCCTCCCCTTCCTAACGTAAATGTTAGACGTTCATACGTCAACATACATTATTATTGATTTTAGCATCTCTATTCTATTCGCTAACGCACACGCCCGTTGCTGTTTCCACAATTGCGTTTGGCCCTGCGTGCCGAGCTGCGGCGTCAGGCCTTTCTCACGGAGCACTTCCCCCGTGTCTAACTCAATCTCTAGATGCATACACGGTATACATAGAATCACTTAATCATACTATTGTATCGATTTCCTATTACCTTACGCACACGCCCGTTGCTGTTTCCACAGTTGCTTTTGACCCTGCGTGCCGAGCTGCGGCGTCAAGCATTCCTCACCGAGCACTTCCCCCTTGTCTAACTTAATCTCTAGATGTATATAAGGTAGACATATAGTCACTATCGATTCAGTTCACTAACGCGCCCGTTGCTGTGTCTTCAGTTGGTCTCCACCCTGCGTGCTGAGCTGCGGCGGCAGGCATTCTTCATCGAGCGCTTAACGGGCTAACCCTCTACTTTAAGATAGATTAGTCTCTTACGAATACCAGTTCACTAACGCGTATACCCGTTGCTGTTTCCGCAGTTGGTCTACGACCCACGTGCCGAACTGCGGCGTCAAGCTTTCCTCGCCGAGCACCTCCCCATTGTCTAACTCAATCTCTAGATGTATAGGAAGGTATATGTATATACATGTATATATCCGTATGTCTCTTTCTCTATCTATCTATCTATCTATCTATCTATATCTATATCTTGACATCTCTCCCTCTCTCTCTCTCTCTCTATATATATATATTCCTCACCGAGCACGTCCCCCTGTGTCTGACTTAATCTCTAAATATACAAGGTATACATAGAATCACGTAATCATACTATTGTATCGATTCCCTATCAACTAACACACAACCCTGTTGCTGTGTCTCTTCTCCCTGCGTGCCGAGCTGCGGCGTCTGGCATTCCTTGCCGAGCGCTTAACGGGCTAACCCTCTACTTTAAGATAGATTAGTCTCTTACGAATACCAGTTCACTAACGCGTATACCCGTTGCTGTTTCCACAATTGGTCCCCGCCCTACATTCCGAGCTGCGGCCACAAGCATTCCTCACCGAACACTTCCCCCTTGTCTAAGTTAATCTCTGTGTGTATACAAGGTATAAATAGAATCGATATTTGATAATAGTGTTTCTATTCTATTCACTAACGCGCCCGTTGCTGTGTCTAGTAGTTGGTCAACGACCTACGTGCAGAGCTTCGTCGTCAAGCCTTCCTCACCGAGCACTTAACTCTTCCTTTCCTAACGTAAACTCCAGGGGTACATACGTCAACATACATTATTATTAATATTAGTATCTCCATGCTATTCACTGAAACAAAGAAACACAGCCCTAACACTGACGCACGCGCAAACAATACTCTACAAGTAACTAGGCCACCCCATAGGGGAGCCTGCTATTCACTAACGCACAAACCCGTTGTTGTTTCTGCAGTTGGTCAACGACCTGCGTGCCGAGCTGCGGCGGCAAGCTTTCCTCACGGAGCACGCAATCCCCCTCCCCCTTCCCAACGTAAACTCTAGCTCTAGAGGTGTATACGTTACTAATATTGTTAAACTGCATACTATTGTTTCTATCCTGTTAACTAACGCCCAACCCCGTTGCCATTTCCACAGTTGGTCAACGACCTGCGTGCCGAGCTGCGGCGGCAAGCTTTCCTCACGGAGCACGCAATCCCCCTCCCCCTTCCCAACGTAAACTCTAGCTCTAGAGGTGTAGAGCTAGAGGTGTATACGTTACTAATATGGTTAAACTGCATACTATTGTTTCTATCCTGTTAACTAACGCCCAACCCCGTTGCCATTTCCACAGTTGGTCTGCGACCTGCGTGCCGAGCTGCGGCGTCAAGCCTTCCTCACCGAGCACGTAATCCCCCTCCCCCTTCCCAACGTAAACTCTAGCTCTAGAGATGTAGAGCTAGAGCTGTATACGTTAATAATATGGTTAAACTGCATACTATTGTGCATATCCTATTAGCTAACGCACACGCTCGTTGCAATTTCCACAGTTGGTCTGCGACCTGCGTGCCGAGCTTCGGCGTCAAGCCTTCCTCGCCTGGCGTTTGACCCCTCCTTCCCTAACGTAAACTCTAGCTCTAGAGGTGTATACGTTAATAACTATTATTAATCACACTATTCACTAACGCACGCGCCCGTTGCTGTTTCCACAATTGGTCTGCGACCTGCATGCCGAGCTTCGGCGTCAAGCCTTCCTCACTGAGCACTTAACCTCCCCCCCCCCCCCCCTTCCTAATCTAAACTCTACTTCTAGAGGTGTATACGTCAATAATATGGTTCAACTGCATACTGTTGTTTCTATCCTGTTAACTCACGCCCAACCCCGTTGCTGTGTCTCTTCTCCCTGCGTGCCGAGCTGCGGCGTCTGGCATTCTTCACGGAGCGATTAACGGGCCAACCCTCAACTTGAAGATAGATTAGTATCTCTTACTAATACCAGTTCACTAACGCGCTCGTTGCTGTTTCTGCAGTTGGTCAACGACCTGCGTGCCGAACTTCGGCGCCAAGCCTACCTCACCCAGCACTTAATGGGCCGTAAATATGTTAGTCTCTCTTACGAATACCAGTATCTCGATTCTATTCACTAATGCATACGCCCGTTGATGTCTGTTGCTCTTTCCACAGTTGGTCAACGATCTGCGCGCCGAGCTGCGGCGTCAAGCCTTCCTCACCGAGCACTTCCCCCCTGTCTAACTCAATCTCTAGATTGTGTATAAGGTAGACATATAGTCACTTGATAATACTATTGTATCGATTCCCTATTCACTAACGCACACGCCCGTTGCTGTGTCTGCAGTTGGTCAACGACCTACGTGCCGAACTTCGGCGTCAAGCCTTCCTCACGGAGCGCGCCCTCGCGGAGTCCCAGGTCGCCAGAGAGACGTTGCGCAACGCGGAGACGGAGCTCAACAGCCGCTTCGCCGGGCCAGGCGCCGACTCCCCGCGCGCGGCGCTCTCTCTCGCTCAACAGGGTTCCACTCCGTCGCCCCGCAGGCCGCCCCCTGCGGTATTGTCTCCTAGGTGCGCGGCCGCTATGCAAACGGCAGCTAGGCCTGCATCTGCATCGCTAGGGTCAGGGGTTAATCCCCTTAACCCCGTATTGTTTCCTAGGTGCGAGGGCGCCGCTGGCTTTGCTATGTACACCTGCATCTGCATCGCTAGGGTCAGGGGTTAACCCCCTTAACCCCGTATTGCCTCCTAGGTGCGAGGGCGCCGCTGGCTTTGCTATGCACACGGCAGCTAGGCCTGCATCTGCATCGCTAGGCGCGGGTCCAGGGAGCAGATCGATCAGTGGAGCCGTGGCGTCACCCAGAGCATACCGGAGAGCGAGCGAGCCTGTATGCTCTAGCTCTAGCTGCCATCATAGTGCTGTCCCGCCGCCGGTTGCGCGTGGCAGGTCGGCTTCCTTCTGTGGAGACAGCTGTCATAACTATGGGGGCGCGGCCCCCTCAACCTCTCACGCCGCTGTCCCGCCGGCGGTTGCGCGCGGGAGGTCGGCTTCCTACTGTGGCGCGAGCGACAGTAACAGCTATGGGGAGGCGGCCTCCTTAGCCTCTGGCTATGCGGGCGGGAACCCCCATGGCCCCGCGCGACCCCCCTCGGCGCCCCCGACCTTCCGACAGCGCCGTACTCGGCTACCGGGCGGCGGGCCTACAGGAGGGCCGACCGAAGGGGTCTGCTCTGCTGGCTCCGATGTCCATAACACGGGCGGGCCCGAGACAGAGGCGTCCGCTGCCAATGGCCGTAACAGAGATAATACCGAGGGGGTTTGCGGGGGCAATACCGGGGGGGCTTCTCCGTCCGCCATCCGTCCTAGGGGCGAGCTCGGTGCAGTGGGTGCTAACTCCGCCGTTGGTCGGAATACCGAGGGGGCGGCGTGCTCCGGCGCCATCCGTCCTAGGGGCGAGCCCGGGTCATCCGCTGCCATGGAGTCTGCCGCGCTAGAGTTGGCATGGGGCATCGCACCGGACTTGGAGGCGTTGCTTGGGCCCAGGAAGATTAATACCAATACCAGGGGGGGCTTTGCGCCGACGTCCGATACCGGAGGGGGGCTCAATACCGGAGGGGGGCTCTCGAGGGAGGCCGAGTGGGCCGCTGCAGTGCTGGAGGGCCCGTGGGAGGAGACTGGGTTGCCCGCTGCAGTAATAGAGGAAGAAGCGGGGGCGGAGGGCGGCCGGGCGGCGTTTGTGTTTGTGCCCATCCCCCGCGTGCCAGCCTCCGGCTCACGGTCCTCCTCCCCAAGGACGAGCAGAGCCGCCGCCCCCACCACAAAAGGCGCGTGGCGCGACGCGGCCACCAGGCCCTCGGCCCCCGCCGGTATTAGCCGCCCGCCGGCAGCGATACCGCCGTGGGAACGGCCGAGCTACACCGCGTCCCCCGCCCAAGAGGTAGTCCCTGGGTCTGTTAGTGTTAACGCGGCAGGCGGCCTGCAGCTCGCGCGGCCAGTCACTCAGTCCATCCAACTCATCAAGAGCCACGCACGAGCACAAGAGAAAGAGAAGCCACATCCCAGCACAACTACAAGGGGGAGCGAGCCCTGGTCGGAGGCTCGAGAGAAGCCACATCCCAGCACAACTACAAGGGGGGGTGATTCCTGGTCAGAGGCGCGGCCCTGGTCGGCGGCGCACGCTCCGCCAGGGACGGGCGCGAGTAGCAATGCCTCGTTCATCGAGCAGTGGCCGCTGGCGGAGCCGGGGCGCGCGCGTGCCGCTCGAGTTCGGCCGGTGTCTGCCCGTGTGTAGGCGCTCTGCGCATGCGTTGTGTTTGTTTCTCGCAATGCCATCGGTGTATTAGTTAGTAGTGCGAATGCGTGTTTACTGGAGAGTTTACTGCTATACATATGTATGTGTGTGTTGTAATAGATCTATATACTTTATATATACTATATCATATCAAGCACATGTATAACAAGACTATAAGCGAAACATATATACGTGGAGGCTCGGCCCTGGTCGGCGGCGCACGCTCCGCAGGGGACAGGCGCGAGTAGTAATGCCTCGTTCAGCGAGCAGTGGCTGCTGGCCGAGCCTGGACGGGCGCGTGCCGCCAGAGTTCGGCCCGTGTCTGCCCGTGTGTAGTGTGTAGTCGCCCTGCGCATACGTTATTGTGTTTTGTTTCTCGCGACGGGGCGTCGTACTCGTACGCGTGTGCCATTGGTACATTAGTTAGTAGTGCGAACGCTTGTTCTTACTGTACTGCAATACATATATATAGTGTGTAATATGTGTGTATTATATATATATACACACTATTTCATATCAAACACACATTGACATTGGAGCGTCGCGGCCGCAGCTCGCTCGGGTTAGTTATAGCCCGTCCCCTCCCCCTCATCTCCGCTCTCGTCCCTGTATGTCGTCCCTGGCGGCTGGCGGTACACCACTCCCATTTTGCAAGTTGCAAGTTGGTTGAATGAACACGTACTCGCGAGTCAACCGCCACAACCACGTACGACCCCGTACACTACAGCACACAGCACTGCTACAGCGTTCAGCGTATAATAATAGCGTGATACTCATATCACCATTATGCTGTATACACCATTATTACATCTCCATCTGTCCATCTCGGCCTTGTCGTCTCGTATATATTATTCTAGTAAAAATATAATTTATAAAAAAAAGATATTATTAGTTTTGATTCTATTATATATATATATATATATATTAATTATACGTTTTAGGTTTTTTATATATATAAGTCTTTAAAAGTATTCAAAATTTAAATTAGATATATAATATATATATATAATGATAATGCAGCATGTGCGTGGCGCGTGTGACGGTGACGGTGTGCGCAGTGCGGCCGCCCGGTGTGTGTGAGCGGTCTGTGCGTGTGCGTGTGGTGTTCATAGCAGTAGCTTTCCGATGCACGCGGACGACCCGCGCGTGCGGCAAAACTAAAACTAAAACTAATGTTATTATATAAGATATGTTTCTGGGGTAGCAGAGAAGTTCAATTCAAGTAGCTCTGCGTCCGGCTCCGGCTCCGGCTCTCGAAAACACACACGAGTCCACAGTCACAGCTCTCAAATCTCCCACACACAAGATCAGGCCGACTTGATCATGCCAACCAGCCGCTCGCTCACCTCCCTCGTCACGTGCTGCATCGTCACGGCGAGCTCGGGAAACATGCCCGTGGGCCCCGCCGCGTCGGCCACGTCGCCGTCGAGCCCCGCGAGCTCGGCGACGCGCGACCAGCGCGCGAGCACCTCCTTCTCTAGGACGTTTTTCACCCGCTGGAAGTCGAGCTGCGAGGGGCTCCCTGCACGGAGCGCAACCTCGCCGTCCACGACGAGCTTGACGCACGGCGCGAGCACCGCAACACGGATCGAGCCGAGCAGTTCGCGCACCGCCAGGCTGCGCGTCGCCTCGGCCGCATGTGCCATCGCATCCGCGCGCGCCCGGCCAAGCTCGAGCGCAGAACGCTCCGCATCCTGCGCGCGCCCCCGCTCCACTTCCAATACTGCCGCCTCGCGCTCCGCCAGCCGCAGCCGCAACACTCCAAGCTCCTCGGCGCCGCGTGCCTGTTGGCTGCTCGCCGAGCCGCTCAACGCGCGCACCCGCTCCTCCGCCTCCGCGCGCGCCTCGTCCGCCTGTCTCCGCGCGCGCTCCGAAGCCACCACGCCGCCCTCAGCTACCGCCGCGCGCGCCTCGAGCTGGCCCAGCCGCAGTCTTGCGCGCGCGAGCTCCGCCTCGGCCGTTTCAGCCCGCGAGAGCAGCGCCACAGCGGACGCTTCTGAAATGAGTCCTGAGTAGAGCTCGGAACAGCCCGGCACAGCCTCACGCGCCGTTTCAGCCTGGCGCTCTCGCTCTCGCTCTCGCTCCGCGCGGCCCGATTCAGCGGCCTGGGCGCCCAGCCGGAGCAGCGCAAGCCGAAGCCTGGGAACCTGCGCTTCGTGCCGCTCTATCCGCAGCCGCAGCTCGACCAGGCTCAACGCCTGCTCCTCCAACAGGCGTGCGTGCGCCCGCGCCTTGGCCTCTGCGGCCTTGGCGCGCCGCCCCAGCCGCGCGCCGCCGTCCTCCGCGCTGGCGAGCTCACCGCACAGGATGGCAGCCGCGACGCTCAGATGCGCCGCGCGCGACTCCCGCGCCGTCTCGCCCGCCCGCCGCCCCGCCGCCTGGTGGTCGGCCAGGCTTCGCGACTTGGCCTGCTTCACAGCGAGGAGTTGCGAGAGTCGTCGGATCTCCTCCGCGTCCCCGGCGCGTGCCGCCTCGTGCGCCGCGCGCTCCGCCGCGCGCTCCTCGCCCGCGGCGTGCAGCGCGCGGCGGGAGCGGTGCAGCTTGCTCGTCGTGTCGGAGCACTGGTCGCACGCGGGTGGCTGCGGGCGGGCCGGCACCGTCAGACGGTGGCCGTGTTTGAATTGCGCGCCGAGGACCGAAACCACCCGGTTGGTCGGAAAAGCGGGGCGCGGCTGAGAATGATCCGGCGGGGCGGAGAGCTGGTCGCCGAGCAGCCACTGCGGCTGCTGCGGCGGGTTCTGTTGTTGGGTCGGCTGCAGCTGTCGCTGCGATTCGAGTAGCATTGGCCCACGCCCACTGAGGACTGGCCGCGAGGCCCGGAGCCCTGATGCACGCATGCAGGAGGACACCGTCGATGGACGCACTGGAGACGTGATCATCGGAGGAGAGTCGGAGGAGGAGCCAGCGGGGACGCTCCAACTGCTCCCCAGCAAGGTGCTCTGGCCGGCGTGCCGGACTGTGGCGGGCGACCACGCGTCCGTAGAGCCAATTCCCGAGGGCCACACAGGGGCCTGGCTCGTCGCTGGACGCCGCAGGGCCGGCGTGGTGGCGCGCATGGTCTGCTGTCCCGCGTTTGATCGGGCGATGAAGCTGGTAATCCGATGCGGCAATTCTGTCGTTACATTAGTGGGAGTTTCGTTCACATTCACAGACGGTTTATAAAACAAAGGTGACACGAGCACAAGAAACAGCCTAAACTCATCGTCATCATCGTCAGCCCTCGTGTACCGTACGCGCGAGTACGGCGTGGCTCTACTCGTAGCAGCTTATTTAGCCAAAGCTCTACGTTATTTATCCCAGGGGTAGACTTATCCTGATCAACGTGTGTTGTGGGTAGAGTTACACCCCCTCCCCCTCCAAGGGTATTCCCTTCTTTTTTCTTTTTCTTTTTCACCACAAGCGTGCCAAACTTAATCCCGCATCCGAGAGACGGGACTCGGGTGCAGACTTCGCGCAACAATGACAGGTTCCATCACCGGCGAGCTCCGCAACGCTCTCGGCGTCGCAGGCTTTGCGGCGTCACGTGCACCACGGGCTCGTATGACGCCCATCTACGGCCTTCTCGGCCTGTCCGCAAGCCTTGCGTTCGAGAGCGGGGCGCGCTTGCGCCCGATGGAGGCTAAAGCCGCTCTGGTCAACCCAACGCGACATGGGTTGGTCGAAGATGATGCTGTCTCCGGTACTGGCGCTGCGCCGCCCAGCTCGACTGGAGGTGGAGCGGCCGTGGTGATACCCGCCCTGATCCGCACTGAAGCAGAGAGGGAGACTCTCCAGGCCTGCGTGGCGGCCATAGCGGGCGACAAGGCGGTGCAGGCCATCTTCGTCATCGACGATGGCTCTCCGTCTCCCCTGAGCCTGGTAGGCTGCACGGTAGTGCACCACACCCTCAACTGCGGGCCTGCCGCGGCGCGCAACACTGGGATGCGCCTCGCGCTGGAAGCCGGCGCGGAGACAATTGTCTTTACTGACGCCGACTGCTCCCCGACTACCGGTTGGGCGTCGGCGCACGCCGCGCTGCAAAAGACCTCGCCTGGCGTCTGGGCGGGGCATACAGTTGCCGCCGGCAGCGGCGTTGTCTCGCGCTTCCACGACGCCATCGGCACCCTGATGCCGCGCGTCTTCCTCGGCCGGGGCGACGAGGCGCTTTACGGCCCCACGTGCAACCTGTCCATCTCAAAGGACGTCGCCAAGTCAGTGGCCTTCGACTCCACGTTCCCCACGTTCGCCTTCGAGGACTGCGACTTTTGCGTTCGTGCGCACGCGGCAGGCTTCGCGGTGCGCGCGTCCGACCGCCCGCTCGTGAAGCACCACTTTGATGAGCGCGTGAGCGGACTCCTCACCACCTTCCACAAGTACGGGCGCTCCCTTCCCCTCATGCGGAGCAAGCACCCGAGCTATGACGCCAAGATGGCGATCTCGCAGCCTCCGACTGCAAAGCAGTAGGCGCGCGGTCGCATGTGATTTGGTAGATAGAAGAGCTGGAGTGCCGGCGCACGTGCTCGCAGCAGGGCATCTTTTTTGGCGTGATTGTGTAGTCGCTGCTCCAACGGAGGCGTGCCCTCCCACTTTAGGTTTGGAGGTTGAGGAGGTTGGTCCCGAGGTTGCAGATCACGGGTCCCAAACATCCGGGCCGGGATGTCTGCGACCACCGTGTATGGATAATAGGATGAGCACATGAGCACAATGAGTTGAGTACAATCACACTATTAGTTAGAATGCGCGACTTACAATGATATACGATGATCTATTTATGTTTGCTCATAAATTATCAAAACATTCACACTTTACCAGCTGAGCACAGAGACGTGTCGACGACGCCGAGGAGGCCACCGAGCGAGCGTGAAATAGTATGTGAATCTGGCTGAGGACATGTAATGCATTCTCAATATGCACACAGTAGTCGGCGCAATATAACCTCCCGCCATCCACAACCCGCGAGCCCGAGCCAGCCAGCTGTCAGTAGCTAGCAAGTCAAGCCGCCTCTAATGCGCATGACTCTCGTCGCTCCCTCTGCTCTGACTCGCTCTCGCCACGCGCACACACGCCTCCCGCTCTCGCTTCAGCTTGCTCGGCTTTTCCGACCTGTGTCCGTTTGTTTACCGCGTTGTGTTGTGTGCTGTCGTCCGTGTATGGTCTTCTATCTATTGTTGTGTGTTGTCCCCACCCTGTCACCGCCCATCGATCCGTCGCCGCTCATCGGTAGTTTGATGCGCAGCGCAGCGCAGTCGCGAATATATATATATAATATACATACATATACATACATATATACATTATATATATATATATATATATATATATATAAGCCCTCCCCTGGCGTGTATGTTTGTGAGATGTCCCGCCTGTATTTCACCTATATTCCGCCTGTGTCTTACCGTATGCTTAGTATCCCGTGTCCCTGTATCAATTATATATACATTCATTGTGCAGCAGATCCACTGTATCCCGCTGTGTCCCAATGTATCTAGCTGTATCCGTTCGTATCTAGCTGTATCTAGCTGTGTCCCGCTGTATCTACCGTATCCCACCGCCTCAAAAACGACGGGATATAGCCAAAAATACACTTTAGGGGAGGGCTATTAGTTAGTTATATTAAGCAAATAATATTATTAATTATTACTATGGGGCCAGGGCCAGGGCTGGTGGCACATGTCTTGTGGCGGTATTGCATGCGGCTAGCGTCATCGGGTGTTGGGGGCGTGCGGCGGGTGCGGCTAGCATTTTGTATGTTGGCAGCTGTGTCGGTGTCTTGTGGATGATGTTCTGGTTGCGGCTAGCATC
>Ga0209491_10009264_pt1 | contig 12141 bp, 13 predicted proteins | sample BON02_FD_187213 | JGI IMG/M metagenome (GOLD analysis project Ga0209491, IMG submission 187213) | Freshwater microbial communities from Lake Bonney liftoff mats and glacier meltwater in Antarctica - BON-02 (SPAdes) (version 2) | ecosystem: Environmental > Aquatic > Freshwater > Ice > Glacier... | reverse complement strand
CGCTGACCGGCACAGATTTGTAGCGCCCTTGGAAAACATGCCCTCGGCGCGAACGCCGCGCGTTCCACCCCTGGCTGAAAGTCCCGAGCAGGTATTTCATTCCCGTAACCAAGTTCGGCTCCGGAGTATCTAGGAGAAGGTGGAAACGGTTGCCCATCAAACCCATGCGTGGACACGCCAGCCGTGGCTGCCGCACACCTTGCCGAGGCGGAACAGGAAAGCCTTGCGGTCATCGTCGCCTGTGAAGATTTCCTTACCGCCATCCCCTCTTGCCATCAGGTGATAAACAGCTTCTGGATATTGGTGTCTCAACGTTCTTGGCATGTCAGGACAATGACGCGCCTGAAGCGGCTAACAATAAAAATGTTTAAATGAGACACTTGACCCGAATGAGTTCCGACGAGCTCGGGAGAGATCGAGAAAGCTGAAAAGAGGTTTGAAAAATTCGGCACCGACAATGGATTGAGAAGGAGCTTGATAGGGCACAAATTTTTTCAAATCTAACAGCCTCTAGAGCAAGCATTAAATGCGCGTGGCAGTATTAATTTCGTGCCCCTAGCCGCACGGAGAGTTATTTTGATCTAGCAAGTCGAAGCCTCGCCAGCGGTCGCCTAAGGGATTCAGAAGCAATGTGAGACGAGATTTTTCACTCCAATGTTGGACACCGTTGATATCTACTATTACTGGGAAGTGGTGACTAGGGATTCCATCTGTAATTAAGACTTCAGCTTATTGCGGAGAATAAAGAGAAATGCTACCACGACTATCACACTGAACATCCCCCATAATAACCCCGGAAATTGTGGGAAATCTCGATAGTCACCATCCTTGTTCACGACGTCGGGTTTTGACAGATGAGCTGGTTTCTTTGCTCGTGGTTCAATGGTGGAAAATTCATTTTTGTCTTCTGGCTTGATTCTTTCTTTTTGCCTGATTTGTTTTTCTGTCTTTTCTTCCAGAACCTCAAATATCGGACGGTATGCGTAATTTTCCAGAAACCTTGCAGCCTTTCCCTCGGCCTCGGATTTTTCGCCCTCGGATCCGGCTGCAATAATTGCGTCGAACTCCTGACTAAGTCCGCCAAGAAACTCTGAGTCAACGAAAGCTCCATAGAGACCCGATCTCGTTTCCTCGTTCAATTTTAAGTCGAAGCGATTTCTAAGATATTCATGAGCCAGAAGAGTTGCAGGGCTACCTGACATGGGACGAAGTGCAAAAAAATCTTCCATATCCAAAGCCTCCTTAAACAACCTGTCCGATAGTCTTGATTCGATCTGCTCTAGAATCTGACTAAAGGCGGTGTTGAAATAAGATTCCTCCCGAATCAGCGGGTCGAGCGATGCGTTCTCATCCAAACCTTCAATTTTCTTGAAAAACTGTGTTCTCGCTTGGCTTTTCTCCTGAGTTGATCGTCCGCTCCTCAAAATCGTATCAAGTTCTTGGACTGCGCTTCTGATTGCCTTATCAGAGGATTCTTCGGCAGCGACACTTGACAGAAAGCAAGCTAGAAAAAGACTTATCAAATATTTATTCATTGGGTGGTGTAAATACGTTGTTTCCAGATGACGAACCGCTATCAACCCACGTGAAGTTGCCGCTATCCGGAGGCTTTTCTCCATAAATCGCTGCCCAAACATGATGCCAGTCGATGTAGTCGGATACCCGATACCAATCAGTCGGATTCTGCTGGTTCGTGCTCCCACCTTTGATTTCCAGGCGGGCGAACTCCCTGAAATTGGCGATTTGGACCATAGCTGAGCCAGATGCTGGCTCGCTCACAAACGGGCTGAATACGGGACTATCAAAAGAAGTGATTTCTCCGATTTCGTGATCTAATCCGTTATTTTCTGCGATTGCTTTGTAGGGATCGGAATTCTCGTCTTTGATAGGAATGCCTTTTTGTTTATTTGGATCGTCGTTCCCCTGTGCCGCATCCGCAGGATACAAAATGGGATTAGTTTCCGCCGCAGGCTGACCCGCCTTCAAAAAGGAATAGTCTTGAACAAACTTCGCCAAAGGAACCTGATCTCCCGACGGGTTGTTGAAAACTTTGATTTCGACCTGCCTGCTCACATCCCATTTGAATGGAGCAGTGTCTCCAGATTCATCGGTCAAGTTGAGATGCTCGGTAACAAAATATGGATTACCATTTCCTGGAGGATCAGAATCGGCACTTCCGTCAAGTTTCGGCAGATCGGCCGCCGGATTTTGGGAGAATAATTCGACTGGCTTGATCTTGAATTTGAATTGCCATGCCTTTGCAGGATCAGTGACTCCAGCTCCCGAGTAGTATCCCGCACCAAATACGGGATTCTGCAAACTCTGGACCACCTCAGTATCGGCCCACACCACCCAGACATTGATTAGGTCAACTTCTTGTCCTCCGTCCTTGGTTTTGATTTTTACTGCCGTTTTACCAGTGGCATCTCGTTTAACTCGGTATTTGGTGGAGTCATTGGGATCAACAGATCCGTTGGCAGCGGGAACACATTCCCATTCGAGCACTTGCTCGAAGAGTTCCTTCTCGACTCCCTTGGCTTTGATTACGACGAAATCATCGGGGATTTCCACGCTCTTTTTAGGACTGACGTAATGCTTCTCACCAGCACCACCCTTGTTGCTCGGAATCTGGTCTCCGGTCTTCCCGGGTTGGTCGTCATCCGGGGCTACCTCCACCGGCAGGAGGTTCACCGTCTTCTCTTCCGGAGCATCTTTCAGACCCGTTCCGAGATCTCCCTTCGCCTTGAATTTTCCTTCGCCTGTGCCTTTTTCGTCGGTTCCTATCCAGAACCATTTTTCGGTCTCAAACTCCTTTGAGAGTTCGGACTTTAGCTCAGGATCTTCTTCAAGCTCGTTTGGATTTTGTTCCTCACCGTAGAAATAAAGTTTTTTTGTTCCCGAGCTTTCGAGTTCTAGAGGCAGTTTGCCCGGGGCATCGTGTTTTACGATGACCTTTGACCAGTGGATGACTTTTTTGTCGTCCACAGCTAGGGGGGTATTCTTCGCGCGCACGATGAGAACATCGTCGGTGCTCTCCTCGGTTTCCGCAATCCAGAAATCTAGGTAAATTCGATCCACATCCGTTGTTTGGGGAGTGTCCTCGACGGGGGCGGAGCCGCTGTATTGCGCTGTGACAGTGACCTTTTTAGCGTCTGCGCTGTCTTCTTTGACGAAGGGTTTTTCAAAATCAAGTTTCACGCTGGCTCCATACTCCGGATCGAAAGTGGGTTCACCCTTATCGGCCGACCACTTAATGTCGCTTTTATGCATCTGGTCTGTCCCTTTGAATATGACCTCGAACTAAACCAAGCTCTCAACGGGGGAAGACCGGGCGATATCGACGAGACCGAACTGACCGGCATGCTCCAGTTTTCCATTCCGATAGGGCGGAATGAGGCGACTGGAAGGCTGCAGGCAGTCGATGCGGAACTGGCACAGCTCGAACAGGATAAGAAGTTCACCCGCGAGCGTATCCTTGCCGATGCGAATGATAGCCACTCCGCTGCGATGGCCGCATACGAGGCACTGGCACGGACAAGGCTCAACGTGGAGCTTTCGGAAAGGCTTGAAGAGGCTGAGAAAGAAAAATTTTCCGGAGGTGCCTCGGATCTGCTGGCACTCCAGATCCGCGAGCAAGCTACATTCGATGCAAAGGTCTTGGAAATCGATGCCCTGCTCGCATATTTCAAGGCATTGGCCGACTACGAGGCAGCGATTGCAAAGGATGCCCCGAATCGTCTCCTCGCCCCGGCGGAATGACGGGAGTTCGTAAATTCCAAGAAACAAAAAAGCGTGCTTTGTCGCCCGCTTTTAAAAAAATTGTTATAATCGCGGAGGGATTATCCGCCCATTTCGGTATCGTACTAAAGGACAGTCCCATTTCCAAAACTTCATCGGTGTCCAAAACTAGCCGGAAACTCCCTTAGCTAGGGCGTAAGTAAGGTAGCATAAAGCCGTTCTGCGAGGCCTTGATTTGTTGGGTCGTAAGCGTCTTTAATTCGACCGCCTTCCCAGAATCTTCGAATCCGTGTATTTGCGCGGGTCACGTCAAATATATCAGACCCTGCCCCGCCCGACACTTCCTGTACCGACTTCGGTTTTGCCTAGGTCGATTTCCCCCGAGTCCCCGGTATGAACCGTGGACATGGGTTGCACATTAGGCTGAGCTGGGCGGGGAAATGGAGGAAATGGGGTCAGTGGGCAAATCTTGACAGAATGCAGGAACGGATTTCGAAGAAGCGAGTTCTGCGGCCGCTGGCGGAGAAGTGGGGGCAAATAGCGCGGCCTCACCGCAGGCCGTATGACAAAGCGGGGTGAAGGCTGGATTCCAAGGGTGCCGGACGGTCGTTTCGTGGGCTGTCCTTTCGCGATCCTTTGGCGTGCGCTCCCGGCGGCAGAGCGCCATTATTACTTCCCACACAAATAATAGGCTCGAACTGGGCGGGCGTGAAGAGCTTGCGGGCCTTGCGCATCCGCACCGTCCAACGCAGGACTTCCAGCTTGCGGTTCGTCAGGGCGAGGATCGCGGGCGTAGGAGGCCTCCACCAGCAGATCCAGCACGTCCATCGCCTGCCCGGCTAGGCGTTGGCCGAGTACGAAGCGCTGGCTCTTCGGGAAATTCTCTATGCGCTCTAGAAGCCACTTCGCGTAGTCATACCATTTCACCAGTGCGGCAGGGGCTTCCGGTCCGGATGGCTTCATTTCGGAAAAAAATTCGTCGGCCTGCGGCGGAAAGAAGCAAGCACACGCGGCTACGCGTGTGCTTGCTGAAGAAAAAAGGGTAAAAGAGTCAAAGGGGAGAACGACGCCTTCTGATGAGTAACGCGCCCGTTGACAACATCACCAAAAGTAATGCGGACGGCTCGGGGACACTGGCGACGCGGAACCCCACCCCGCTGAGTTCGACCGTGGGCTCGGTGCCGAAGCGGAAGGACGCGGGCAGGGCGCTGGAGTCGAAGAACCACGAGCCGCCCCGCCGCCCGCGCGTCGAACCAATGACTGCGTCGTTCCATTCCCACACGTTCCCCGCCTGGTCCGCTGTAGCGAAATAACTCTCCGCCAAGGCACCGGCACTGCCAACCGTCGTCACGTTGCCATCCTCGCTGTTCCAGTCCGCTCCTAAGGCGTAGTTCGCCACGTTCGCGCCGGGGTTGGAGATGTCGCCCGTGGCATTGGCGGTGCCCACCGTGGGAGCCGTGTTGCTCTGCGTCGCATGTGCCCAATATCCCCCGGTATTGGAATTCAAGGTCGGATCGTAATACGCCGCTTTATACCACTCGTTCTCGCTCGGCAGCCACACCGTGGCTCCCACGTTCTTTGTGCTGAGGCCGGTGTTGCCCGTTAGCGTGTAGGCTCCGGTTTCCGTGCTGCCGCTGCCTTGCCCGTTGTGCATCCAGTTGGTGAAGCGCGCCGCGTCATACCAGCTCACATAGTTCACCGGCTTGTTGCCCATGCTGGTGCGGATTGTGTATTTCGCGCCGCTGGCCGCGCCGGACGTGAAAGTGATGCCACCACGTGCATTGCTGCCCATGTTGCTGTTGTAAATGCCGTTGGCATTCGCCCCGCTGGGATCTGCTGTGTTAAGGAACTCGGTGTATTGGGCGTTGGTCACTTCGTATTTTCCTATCTGGTAGGCATAGTCCACGCGGCCAAAGCCGGTGGCATCCGCCGCATTACCGGAATTGCCGACCGTGACGTAGTCGATAGTGACCACCGCGAAGGCGGGGGTGGAGAGCGCGATGCCAGCCAAAAAGGCCAGCCCAGCGGTGTTGTGTATTGGTAGTTTCATGGGGGGAATGAGATTGCACAGTTTACTATTTAGTAAAATACGTGCCCATGGCAAGGCCCAATTCGGCACCCGTGGAAAATTGATGGGCAGATTGGCGGCGAAGCCGACGGGGAGCGCACGCGCCGCCGCGTGTTCCGGGCTGCGCCCTCGCTGCCCGGTGGCGCGATTCAAGGGGTGGTTCCGAGTCGTGATCTTGGTTCCTGCTTTCCCGCAGGTTCAGGCCGCGTTTCCGGCGTGGGCGCCGCAAACAGCACGCGGCGGCGCTTACTGTCCCCGGGGAATGGCGCACCCGCGTATTTCTGGATCGGCGTCTGCAAGGAGGTGGATCGGGAAGGTGAAAACTGAAATGCTGAAAACTGAAACGCTGAAAATCTGAGTTGCTCAAATGGGGAGCCGAAGAGCAAGTGGAGCGGGGCGAGACGACCATGCCCATGATTAGGCAGCTTGCAGGGGCTTTACCCTTGTCTTGATTTTCTCGAAGCTGTTGCGGGTGACTTTTTCGAGATCGAAGTGGCTTTGGAGATTGAGCCAGAATTGCGGGGAATTGCCGAAATACAATGAGAAGGCCAGGGCGGTCTCAGCAGTGATGGAGCGTTTGCCCCTGATGATGTCCGAGACGCGGGAACGCGGCATGCCGGTTTCGCTGGCAAGCCGATATTGCGTGATGGCCAGTGGTTCGAGAAACTCGGTGACGAGTATCTCTCCGGGAGTGATTTCCGAGTAACACGGGTCGAGTTTGGCTTTGGCGGGAGTTTTCATGGTTAATGGTAGTCGAGGATTTCCACTTGATCTGCCCCTTGCTCCGACCAACGGAAGCACAGGCGGTATTGTTGGTTGATGCGAATGCTGTGCTGTCCCTTCCGGTTACCGGTGAGGGCTTCGAGGCGATTACCGGGAGGGCTTTTGAGGTCGATAAGATCGGTTGCGGCATGAAGGACGAGCAATTTGGTTCGCGCCCGTCTGCAAAGATCTGCGGGAAACGACCGGGTCGTGTGTCCCAGAAAGAGCTTCTCGGTTTCCTTGCAGTCGAACGTGCGAATCGCGCGATGAGTAATTACACGGGGAACCAACGGACTGCAAGGCAGAACGTCCTGGATTTCGGGACGGAATATCGCGAGGAATTCGAGGAGCGTATGGAATCGGTGATCCGTGAGGCGTCCACCGAGCCGAGGCCGATCCTGTTTATCGACGAGATCCACCTGTTGCTGGGTGCCGGGCAGGCGGGCGGCAGCATGGATGCGGCGAACATCCTGAAACCCGCGCTGGCCCGTGGCGCGATCCGTTTGATCGGCGCGACGACAAGCAAGGAATACCGGCAGACGATGCAGAGGTAAAAGCTGAAATTCTGAAAGCTGAAAGCTGAAACGCTGAAATTTAAGAGGTCATAATGCAGGGGTCGGGATTTTCCAATATTTGCTGCGGGCGGCGGTGGAGTGGTCGGTGAAATATCTGCCGGATTTCAGGTTGCCGGATAAGGCGCTGGATTTGGCGGATCAGGCTTGTGCGGCGGTTAGGTTTCGTACTTTGACGCCCAGAGCGGCAGGAGAAAACTCGGAAACACGGATCGGGCGGCAAGAAATTGCCGCAGTGGTTGCTGCGCGGTGTGGGATTCCGGTGGGCACGCTGACGGCGGATGAAGGGGAGCGCTTGAAGCGGCTGGAGGAGTTGCTTTCCGGACGGGTGAAAGGACAGCCGGAAGCCATCGCCGCCGTTGCGGATGCGGTGCGGCTGGCGCGGGCGGGATTGAAGGAGCCCGAGCGTCCGGCGGGAGTGTTCCTGTTTGTGGGGCCATCCGGAACCGGCAAGACCGAGCTGGCGAAGGCGCTGGCGGAGTTTTTGTTTCACGACGAGAGGCGCATGATCCGCTTCGATATGTCCGAGTTCATGGAGGAGCACTCGGTGGCCAAGCTCATCGGCTCGCCACCGGGCTATGTCGGCCACAACGAGGGCGGCCAGCTAACCGACGCGATCCGCACGCATCCCTATAGCTTGGTGTTGTTCGATGAGATTGAGAAATCCAAGGTGGATGCGATCCGCTCCAAGCTCTTCGGTGCGCTGCGGGTGTATTATCAGGAACGGGATAGTCTCCGCGTGTTGGTGAATTTCCGCAAAACTTTCATCGAGCGGTTGCTGGCGGAAGGCGAGGAAGCCGCCGAAGCCACGACCGGTGATTATCAGCGCGAGGCTGCGGAGAAGGAACGGGAATATGAATCCACAGCTGCAGCACTGGAGGGAAAGCGGGAACTCGGTGAGGAGGAGAGGGAGCGGATTGCGGCGGATTTTCCCGAGGTGAGGGACGCCATGGAGGCAAGTTGGTCCGGGGAAAGGAACCGTGATTTAGAAATCACGCCTGCAACCGCGGTAGAAGCATGGGACAGTTCGCCATGCAGGTCGCGATTTCTGAATCGCGGTTCCTTTCCCTGAAATCCCTGAAAAACTGCCATTCGTGGAAATTCGTATACGTTCGCGGTTGGAACTTAAAAACGATCACTCCTCTCCAAACTTGACAGAAACCCAGAAAGTTGGAAAGTTTCCTTTATGAAAACCACTCTCGATTTACCTGAGGAACTCGTGCGGGAAATGAAAATCCGTGCGGCGCGCGAAGGAAGGAAGCTGCGGGAAGTCGCCACCGAAGTGATTCAGAAAGGACTATCTGTGTCCGCACCGGCCAAGAAAGTGGCGTCAAGGCGTATTAAGTTCCCGCTATTCAAAGGTGGCAAGGCAACACGACAGTTCACCCCGGAAGAGCTGGATGAGATCCTTTTGCAGGAAGAAGTGAAGTGGCATCATGAAGCTTCTGGACGTTAATATCTGGTTCGCCCTTTCCGTCGATACCCACGATGCCCACTTTTCGGCTCTGGACTGGTTTCGCGCCCAGAGCGAAACCACATCGGTCCGCTTTTGCCGTGCCACTCAACAAGGCTTTTTCAGGCTCCTAACGACAAAAGCTGTGATGAACGGATACGGCTACGAGCCATACAATAACTCGGTTGCTTGGAGCACATACGAGCGATTGCTCGAAGATCCGCGCATCGAGTTCGCCCCCGAGCCAGCCGATCTGGATGAAATATGGAAATCCTTCGCACGCAGCAAAACCCCTTCACCGAAGCTCTGGATGGATGCCTACCTCGCGGCGTTCGCGATTTCCTCCGGTTTCCAGCTCATCACAGCAGATAAGGCGTTTTCTCAGTTCAAGGGACTAGATGTGCAAATCCTTGGGTCCTGATTCCCGAAATGCTGAGCCGCGACCCAGCCGACAAACCGCTGCAACGACCCCTTTAAAAGATCCCCAAAACTTTCGCGATTTCAAAATCGCGGCTCCTTTCCAAAATTTAGTGTTCCATCCCGCGCAAGAGGTACATACCCTCCCGCCCCGTGCCCACGACCGCTATTCTAGCCCTTGAAGACGGACGCTGCTTTTCAGGAATTTCCTTCGGAGCCAGCGGAACCACCACCGGAGAAATCTGTTTTAACACCTCGATGACAGGCTACCAGGAAGTCATCACCGATCCCTCCTACCGGGGACAAATCGTCGCGATGACTTACCCGATGATCGGGAACTACGGAGTCAACCCCGAGGACAACGAGTCAGCCGGTCCTCATATCCGTGCCTTCGTCATCGGCGAACTTTGCGAGATTCCCTCCAACTACCGCTCCACCGAAGGCCTTGCCCCCTATCTGGAACGCCACGACATCCTCGGCATCGAGGGCATCGATACCCGTGCCCTCACCAAGCACCTTCGCTCACTCGGAGCGATGCGCGCCTGCGTTAGCACCTTGCTTTCCGAAGCAGAAGCCGTCGAAGCTGCGAAAAATTCCGCCCCAATGGCTGGCTCTGATTTCGTGAAAGAGGTCACCACCAAAGAAGCCTACACCTGGACCGGAGAATCCCGGAAATGGGGTCTCCCTAACGCATCCATCGGTGAAACCGAAACCTACGAGGAACTCCCGGCAGCCAAATACAAGGTCGTAGCCCTCGATCTCGGCCTAAAATACAACCAGCTTCGCATGCTCCGCCAAGCCGGCTTCGAGGTCGAGGTCGTGCCGGCAACCACCTCCGCCGCAGATATCCTCGCGAAAAATCCCGACGGCCTCTTCCTCACCAATGGTCCAGGGGATCCTGCCGCCCTCGATTATATCCACGCGGAGATCAAAGAACTCATCACCAAGCTCCCGATCTTCGGCATCTGCCTCGGCAACCAACTCCTCGCCCACGCCTACGGCGGGAAGACTTTCAAACTCAAGTTCGGCCACCGCGGCGGCAACCAACCGGTAAAAGATCTCCGTTCCGGAAAAATCTCCATCACCTCCCAGAACCACGGTTTCGCCGTAGATCCCGATTCCCTCCCCGACGATATCGAAATCACCCATATCAACCTCAACGACAAAACAGTCGAAGGCATGCGCCACAAGACCCTCCCGGTCTTCTCCGTCCAATACCACCCGGAAGCCGCACCCGGCCCCAACGATGCGGCATACTTCTTCCAGGAGTTCGCGGAACTCATCGAAGCGAGTAAAAAGAGTTCAACCGCGAATTAACGCGAATGGCCGCGAATTTCATTTTTCAGAACGAGGTTTATCAGATTATTGGAGCGTCGTTGGCAGTTTTGAACGGGATCGGTCATGGACTAAATGAAAAGCCCTATGAAAACGCGTTAGCAGTGGAGTTCAGCCATCTCTCAATTCCTTCCGAGCAACAAAAACATTTTTCAGTAATCTGGCGAGAAGTGCGGGTGGGTGAGTATATTCCCGACCTCATCGCTTTCGGAGAAATTATCGTCGATACCAAAACTATCGAGAAAATCTCCGATCCCGAACGCGGCCAAATGATCAACTACCTCCGCATCACTGGTCTGCCACTCGGCCTCATCATCAATTTCAAAAAGCCCACCTTGGAATGGGAAAGAATCGTCCTCACAAGATGAATTTCCATTTTCCAAAGAAAAATTAGCGAAAATTCGCGTTAATTCGCGGTTAAAAAAATCATGAACACAGTAATCACCGGCCTCCAATGGGGCGACGAAGGGAAAGGCAAAATTGTCGACTACCTCACCGAAACAGCAGACGTCGTCATCCGCGGCCAAGGCGGCAACAACGCAGGACACACGGTCATCGCCAAAGGTGAAAAATACGTCCTCCACCTTCTTCCCTCCGGCATCCTCTGGGATAACAAGGTCAACGTCATCGGCAACGGAGTCGTCGTCGATCCCATCGGCCTCTGCGTCGAGATCGAGCGAATCGAAGGCCAAGGCGTCAAAATAGGAACCGAAAAACTCCTGATCTCAGACCGCGCCCACGTCGTCCTTCCATTCCACAAGGAACTCGATGCCGCCCGCGAAATCTCCCTCGGCGACCAGAAAATAGGCACCACCAAACGCGGCATCGGCCCGGCCTACGCTGACAAAGTCAACCGCTGCGGCCTGCGCATGGCAGACCTCCTCGACCGTCCTTTCGCCGAAGCACAGATCGCCCGCCGGGTTACCGAAGTGAATGAGATTCTTTCGAAATACGACCTCCCCACTTTCACCGCCGAGGCCGTGATAGCCGAAACCTACGCCGCCTTCGAGCGCCTCCGCCCGCATGTCACCAACACGATCCCCGTCCTCCACAAGGCATGGAAGGCAAAAAAGAACCTCCTTTTTGAGGGCGCGCAGGGCACTCTCCTCGATATCGATTTCGGCACTTACCCGTTCGTCACCTCATCCAACACCACCGCAGGCGGTTCCACCACAGGCACCGGCCTCCCGCCCACAGCGATCGAGGCGGTCATCGGCGTCTGCAAGGCCTACACCACCCGCGTTGGATCCGGCCCTTTCCCAACTGGCGACGAAGGCCTTTCCCAATACCTCCACGACCTCGGCCGCGAATTCGGCGCCACCACCGGCCGCCCACGCGGCTGCGGTTGGCTCGATACCGTCCTGCTCCGCTTCGCATGCATGGTCAACGGAGTCACCGGCCTCGCCGTCACCAATGTCGATGGCCTCGATGAATACGAAGAACTTAAAATCTGCGTCGCTTACAATGTCGATGGCACACGCCACGAACTCCCACCCGCTGACAGGTCTTTCTGGAATCGCGCGAAACCCGTCTACGAATCCCTCCCCGGCTGGAAACAGGACACAACCGCCTGCACCAGCTATGATGAACTCCCGGAAAACGCCAAAGCCTACCTCACCCGCCTCTCCGAACTCTGCGACGCACCAATCGCCTTCGTAGGCGTCGGCCCGGATCGGAAGCAGACGCTGAAAAGGTAGATACCCTCGCGGCAAGAGATCACGAATGGTAATCGCGAGACAAATTCGATGAAACTCCCGAACGCCAAAAATGCCTTTGTCGATCCCCTCAAGATCCGA
>Ga0209491_10009262_pt1 | contig 12142 bp, 18 predicted proteins | sample BON02_FD_187213 | JGI IMG/M metagenome (GOLD analysis project Ga0209491, IMG submission 187213) | Freshwater microbial communities from Lake Bonney liftoff mats and glacier meltwater in Antarctica - BON-02 (SPAdes) (version 2) | ecosystem: Environmental > Aquatic > Freshwater > Ice > Glacier... | reverse complement strand
GAGGGAGGGAGGGAGAGAGGGAGGGTGTGTGTGGAAGGTGAAGAAGGAGAAGGCGGAGATCCAGGCTCTGTCGGCGTTTGGCTTTCAATATATCACCGAGGACTACTTGCCGCGCAAGCTCGAGAAGGGGGATTGGATTTAGGGAGGGTGGCAGGGGGGGAGGGTGTGTTTTTGTGTGTGTATGTGTGTGTGGAAGGTGAAGAAGAATAAGGCGGAGATCCAGGCCTTGTCGGCGTTTGGCTTTCAATATTACGGAAGATTACTTGCCGCGCAAGCTCGAGAAGGGGGATTGGATCTAGGTTCTTCTTGTTTCCTTCCTCTGTCCCTCCTTGGTGTGTGTGTTTGTGTGTAATATGTGACGGGAACGAGGCGCCAGCAATGAAAAGAGGGAATGACAAATGCACAAGAAGACAAAAGAGAGGGAAAGAGAAGCAGAATGATACAGCAGACACGGCAGTGGTGAAAAGAAAAGAAAATGCGTCAATAGGAAAGCAAAGAAGGGAGCAGCATGACTAGCCAAGAAGAGGAGGAAGAAGAAGATAGAAGAGCTTGCAAAGCTAAGACGACAATGACGACAGACGAAGTAAAAGGAGCAGCAGTAGCAGCAGCAGCACTAATAAAGAAAAAAAATAAAAGCAAGCATGCAGCACAGATAAATCAGTTCTAACCATACAGTCTGTTGTTACTTCTTCTGTTCACATCCTCTCGCCGCCGCCATCTGGGCACGTGCCTCGTCTCGTTACTCACTCAGCCCTCCGCCAAGAAGGCGGAGAGGGAGCTGTTGTGGTGTGCCTCTCAAAGCGGATAGCACTCACACACACAGCTATTTTCTTCATTAATTTCTATTTTCTCTTTCATCAATTAACTGGTGCTGTCAGCCTGCGTGTGTGCGTTGTGCACGTGCGAGCCATAAAGAAGCGCCCGATTACAAAAACAATCAGATTTCAGCGCTCAAAAGCAAAGACAAGGATTACCCTACCCGCCGCCACCAACCCCAAGAAAACGCGTGCGCGCCCACCGCGCCTCCCTCCCTCTCCCCCGTACCACCCAAAACATAATAAACACAAGAGGGGACATCAACCAACATCTACACCAGTGCCGCCTCCTCTCCCCTCCCTCCCTCCCTCCCTTAAATATTCACCACCCGCATGGCCACGATGATACAACCTAGGGAGGGAGGGAGGGAGGGTGGGTGGGAGGGAGGGAGGGAAGGACCTCTTATACCTTCACCACCCGCATCGCCACAATCGTACAATCATCGGGCATCCCTCCACCCCACATAATATCATTCTCCTTCGCCAAAATCGCAAACGGACTATCCCTCTTCTGATCCAAACTCAACTCCCGCGCACGTTTACACAAGGTCGTCGCTAGCTCCTGTACGCTCTCCTCGGGAAAGTCCGCGGCGCGTAGCCCGGAAGAATGCGCGCCGTTCGCGAACCATTTTTGCTCCCAAGCCAAGGCAATGGAACAGATTTCGTCCAGCTCAACATTATCGAATAGTCCATCCGTGCCCATCACAATCACATCTCCACGCATGACTGGAATGGAGGAATTATCCGCATCGCAGGGAGTGTCAAAACAATGCTCGGGCTGCGTGTTGGTATACCCCAATTGATACGGCAAATTAAACGACCGCAACTGCTGGCGCGAGACAAAGGCAATCCTAAAATCATTCGTCCTCAGTGGCCTCGGCGTGGTTTTATCACGCATATACCCAGCAACATCCGAGTCAATATGCCTCATAATAATGATGCCATTATCCCCCACATTACAAAAACTCAATTGATTCAGCTCCATGTCCAGAGTGGCAATACAAGCCGTACTCGACCCTACCACCTCCTCCTTCGCGATCGCCTCCCACGCACTCGACAATACATCAAGCGGCCTCACAATAGGCGCCATCAAATTCGGTGCCTTGGGCGTCATGGACCTAATAAACTCTTCCGACAGCTCCATCAACCTATGACTATACTCCCGTGGATCCACCCCGCATTCCCTCCAAGACCCCACCCCATCAGCAATCCCCACATAAGTGGCCTCATCTCCATGCTCATGCAACCAGGGCAACGTCAAAACAAACGACGCATCCTCCGACAGATCTATATCCGTAGCATACTCCACCGGGCCATGCAACCTCAAATTAGGCGCCACACCATCAGGCCTCTTAAACGGGTGAGGCAACGCCGCCATCCCCACCTTCCATTTGATACTTCTCTTCACCCCCTCCTTCACTACATGCGAAGCTACCCTCGTGCCTGTCGGCAAACCCAACCTCCCCACCACTCCCTTAATAAACGCCTTCTTCCCCCCTATCTCCTCCGATGAATAATGATGGTTAATCACGTCCCCCAAAGTAATAATCCCGTGAATCACTCCATCCTTCACCACAGGCAACGTCCGTATCTTCAACTCCACCATAATGTACTGAATTTTCTCCACGGTTTCGTCGGGAGAACAGAAGATAACGCGCGACATGGGCGTCATTACTTGCTTAATCGTCGACTGCAACGCCTCGAGCTTATCCGCGTGCTTGTTCAATTTCTTGATCACGTCCCGGGCAGTGAAAATTCCGACGACCTCCTTAGGCCCGCCGGGGGCTTTCTCTTCATACACCATGGAGCTGCTTGAATTATTAGACGCCAGCAGCTTGATGGCATCTTCTAAAGTCGCCCCGCTGTTGATTTGGCAGACCTTGCGCTGCCGTTGCTTAACGATTTGCGCCGCTGTAATCTTGCTGTTGTGGTTGGGCCGGTCCGATTTCTTGCTCCGTGACCGCGCTTTGGACAGGGCGGGGCTGTCGTCCTCGCTGTCGCTCCCACTCCCGCTGCTGGTGCTGGTAGCGCTCCCCTTATCCTCGTCTTCTGGCTGCAGGTCCTGTTGCTCCAGCTCCGAAGTCCGAGAGCTAAAGGCAGGACAAGCTTGGTGGTGTTGCTGGGGCGGCGCCCGCATGGCTATTCTGGATCGCCGCCGACTGATAAGGCTGGCGCTTGAGCTGCTGCTGCTGCTGCTGCTGCTGCTGCTGCTTATGCTGCTGTGGAAGCCATGGGTGGTGGTAAAGGGGCCCCATCGCCTTGCTCCTGCTGCGGCCGCCGTCCGCAACAAGGTCGTGGCGGGTCCGGTCCGGTTCATGCCTCACGTGGTACCGTGGCCGCTGCGTGACACCCGTGGCGCCTGTGTAGTGTGTGTTGTGTGTGGGTGTCAGTAAGGCGGCGGTTAGATGGGCGGGCTGGGTCGCTTGAATGTGGGGAGGCAAGCAAACAAACAGACACGAGTAAAGCGCAGGCTTTTCGCCTCGAGCCAGCCAGCTCGTGTTTCTCGAACCTGCGTCGTACTGCTCTGGGAAAATGGACACATACACCAAAGCGCGGCGCAGCGCTGGTCGTGTTTGAGGCAGATTCAACCAGAGGGGTGGTGAGTGCTGATGACGGCTGGGGCAAATGATAGCCCACCATGGCCCGCCATTCGAAGTCACAAACACAACAACTACACCCACCACACCACACCACGACAACCACCTCGACAGGTAGGAGAACAAGCCGCTTGCGCCTGCCGTCGGTGCATGCACCAAAGCTGTTGCGGAAACGAAGTGGCTCGTATCGGCACCAAAAGCTGTTGCCGACGTTGCGTCGCCTTGGAAGAAGCCGGCCAGCGCAGCATGCGTGTCCATACCGCGCCCAGCGCCGCACCTTAAGCTCAGACCGCCACGTCTACAGCCTCTACATTCATTGCTGCGATCGGAAATATTTTGCCCACGTGCATTAACCCCCATCCGTCCCCCTACACACACAACACAGGCGTCCCACCCTACCCCATTCTGCCGCCCTAATTCAAATTTCCACGCGCACGATGCCCGCCGTCGTCACTGCCGCCCGCCTCCTGGTGGTCCTGGTGGCGTGTACCGCCGCCACCAAGGCTGAATACACACAGGCAGCGCTGGACGACGAAATCATGGACCTGCCCGGACTGAACTACACTTTAAAGTATCGTCATTTCTCGGGCTACATTGACATCCCTGGGATCAAGCCCAACGCGACCAAGCACGTGCATTATCACTTTATTGAGTCCGAGGACGACCCGACGAAGGACCCGGTGGTGTGGTGGACGAATGGCGGGCCGGGGTGTTCGGGCCTTCTAGGGTTATTCACTGAGCAGGGGCCCTACAAACCTAATGCCGAGGGCGTGCTGGTGGAGAATGCCTACCGATGGAACAAGGTGGCTAATATGTTGTTTGTTGAGCAGCCAGGTATGGAGGGATGAGAAGTGGAAAGTAAAGATTGATGCCGTTGCTTACTACTTTCCTTGATACTTGCTTGCTTGGACTCCCGCTTCTTTTCTCACTCTCTCCTTCCCTCCCTCCCTCCTTCCACGTACACAGTCGGCGTCGGCTTCTCCTACAGCACGGACCCAACCACCGACTACGAGCTCGGCGACCGCCAAGCAGCCATGGACAACTATGCCTTCATCCTAGCTTTTTTCGAGAAATTCCCCCAGTATCTGCCCAATGACTTTGTCATCTCCTCCGAGGTAAGTTGATAGTGGAGTCGAGAGAGAAGCTCTCTCCCTCCCTCCCTCCCTTTCCAGGAGGAGAGAAGAAGGAGATGGAGCGTGTTTCGGCTCTTGGGGTCCTGCGGTGGCTGACCATGGTGGCTAGGGACTCCCTTCGGATACCCTACCAAGCATTCGACGGCTATGACGACCGTGACACACATCTCACCGACCTTTCTTCCTCTTCTTTCCCACACACACACACACACACACACACACAACAAAAACCCAAACAAAAGTCGTGGGGAGGCCACTACATTCCGACCCTCGCGGTGCGCATCGTCCGCGAGCAAGCCAAGCCCTCCGCCTCCCCCAAGCTCAATTTCGTTGGGTTTCTGGTAGGAAATCCTTTCACATCGTGGGTGAACAATCGTCAGGCAACTGTCAAGGCATTGGTTGGTCATTCTTTGGTGTCTTACCCGACGGCCGCTGCTTGGGAAGAGCAATGCGCGGATCTGGTGGTGGCCCCCCAGTATTTGTTGGGGCATTGTATTGAGATTGAGGCGAAGATGAATATGGAGATGGCGGATTTGAACCCTTATGTACGTATGCTCGAAAGGAGGGAGGGAGGGAGGGAGGGAGGGGAGGGGTGTGTGTTTGTGTGGACTCGACACACAGCCTCCGTTTCTTTTTCCCTCCTGCCTATTCTCCACCTAGTTGGCACCGCATCTACTCACACGCCACGACCCCCAACCCCCACCCTTAAAATAATAGGCGCTCTCCTACCCCGTCTGCCTGGACGGAAGCCCCATCGCCAGCCTCGCCAAACGCGGGCGAGCCCAACGCACTTGGCTACTGCACCACACCACCCCCGTCGAAGTCAAAGCACAACTGAGGGCCGAGCTGGGCGAAGGAGAAGGAGTTGGTATCATCGATATTGATGGTTATGAGCCCTGTGAGGATAACTATTTGGTGTCGTATTTGAATCAACCGGCGGTAAAGGAGGCTTTGCATGTTGATCCTTCGATTGTGTGGGAAGAGTGCTCGAATATAATTAATTACGATTTGTCTGACTTCTTTGTGCCGATGGAGCCTCTGTATAAGTACCTAATCAATGGGAAATATGGCTTGAAAATGCTGGTTTATTCGGGGGATGATGATTCGGTGTGCGGCACGTGGGGGACTCAGAAGTGGATGTACGGGCTGGGGCAGAAGGCAGTGACGAATTGGCTGCCCTGGCGAGATGCGGAAGGGCAGGTTGCTGGCTTCGTGACGCAGTTTCGCGGGAAGTTGACGATGGCGACGGTGGCGGGGGCGGGGCATGGTACGTTTATACTTGCTTGGGTGGGTGGGTGGGTGTGGTAGCGTTGGGGAGGGTTTTCACTTTCAGCATCGCTCCCTATTTAATGCCTCTCTGACTCGGCTTTACATACACATCCTCAGTTACTCATCAATCTCCACAACATTACAAATATAAATAAAAAGACAGAGGTCCCCACCTACACCCCCGCCACGGCCCTGGAGCTCTTTAAATTCTACTTGGACGGCCCTACCAACAATAAAGCAAAAGAAAATGTCTTTTTTCATCCTTTTCTCACACGACCACCACACACACCCACAATCACCCACAGAGGTCCCCACCTACACGCCCGCCACGGCCCTGGAGCTCTTCAAATTTTACTTGGACGGCTCCTGGTTTGACCCTATGGCCTTCCGGCCCCGTAGGGACGAGAATGAGGTGGACGAGGAAGAGCAAGGGGAGGAGGAGGAGGAGCAGCAGCAGCAGCAGCAGCAGGAGCAACAAGAGGAGGAGGTGACGAAGGCATCCTTGCGTCGTCGCGCGTGAGTGTAAATAGAGAGTAGTCACATGTACTATCGGTCGAGAGATGGAGGGGAGAAAGAAGGAAGAAGAAGAGGAAAGGGAAGAGAGAGGATTGCATGACGAGATTATGAAGAAGAACGGGAGCGAATACAGAAAAGCAAGCAAGCAAGCAAAAGGAGAGATTCAACATATACAGAAAAAAGAAGAAGCGATAGCGTTCGTGAGTGTCTGTTTGAGCGTGTGCTTTGGCGTGTTGGTTCTTGCCTTTCAATAATCCTCGTCTCTTTCTATATATACATCATTTTTCATTCACCTTCTCCTTCTCCCTCCTCTCTCATTCAAGCACCACTGCTGGCGCTGCTGCTACAGCAGGGCCATGTCCCGGTCCACTAAACCGTGCATCAGCAAATTGCCTCATCTGGGGAATTTAAATCAAAAGGCTCCACCTCCTATATCATTCTGCTGCTGCTGGCGTTGCTGCTGCTACTGCTGCAGGCACTGCAGACGCCGCAGGGCCATGTCCTGGCCCACTAAACCGGGCATCCACAAAGACGATCACATTCTCAATGTGACGAGTTTGAGGAAAGAGATCCCATCCCATCACCTCTTCAATAGCGTACCCACTCCCGACCAACATTTGCGCGTCCCTGGCCTGTGTAGCCGGATCACAACTCACATACACGATCCTCGCCGGCCGAAACGCGCACAATTGCGTCAAAAAATCCTCATCACACCCCTTCCGTGGCGGGTCAATTATCATCACCGTCTCCTGTCCCTTTATATGTTTAATCCCCGCAAAAATATCACTCGCATCTCCTGCTCTAAAATGACAATTCGTGATCTCATTCAATTCCGCATTCCTCCGTGCACTCAACACAGCCAACTCACTAATCTCCACCCCATAACACGCCTCGAAATCCTTACTCGCACTCAAGCAAAACAACCCCCCTCCACAATAAGCGTCCACCAAATATTTTTCCCCTCCCTCCCTCGCCTTCCCCGTTACATAGCCCACCATGCCCGGCAACACAAACGGGTTATTCTGAAAAAAGCTCCCCGCCGTGTACTTAAATGTCAACCCCCCCACTATATCCGACACCTCCACCCGTGGGTCAGTCACTACTCCCTCCTGCGTTTCCCTCAAAAATAATGTTGCTCCCTTTGGTTTCTTGGGGGTGTCACCCGCAGCAGCCGCGCGGGCCCTCGCACGGACTTCTTCACGCAAGCTGACGAGACGCGCGTTGATGGCGGGGGTGGCGATTGCGCATTGCTCTACGTCGATCAGAGCACGAGAGCCGAGCTTGAGGTAGCCAATGTCTTTGATTTCCCCCCCGCGGGGCTTTTCGTGGTGCGGGGTGATTTTCGAACGATACCCGAATATATTATCTGTCCCCATGACTTTCTGCACGGCTACGTTCGTAATGTTCCCCACGCGGGCAAGCACGTCGATGACATGCTGCTGTTTCCAATCCCGTTGAGCGGTAATACTCATATGTTGGTATTGACACCCCCCACAGGTCCCAAACAAGGGACAAACAGGCTCCACACGCTCAGGGGAAGGCTCTAAAACCTCGACTAAATCAGCCTCAGAATAGTTTTTGTGGTTTCTATAAATGCGGAGCCGGATCCGTTCCCCAGGAATGACGCCTGGGACCATTATTACCCAATTTTCCGCTGGTGCTGCTGGTGCTGCTGCTCCTCCTTCTGCAGGTGCTGGTGGTGCTGCTGCTGGTGGTGCTGCTGCTGGTGCTGCTGCTGCTGGTAAGGAGGGGGTGGAGGAGTCGTCTGAGGTGGGTGTTGCGGGTGGTGGTGGTGGTGGCAAGGGTGCGCGGCAGATGCCTTGGCCCAGGTTGGTAAGACTATCGACAACGAGCTCGAGCTCCTCGTGGTAGAGGAAGGGACCTTGCCATGGTTTTTGCTTGCGGGCCTTCTGTTGCTTTTGCTTCAGCGGGGCTGGAGCGGCGTCAGCGTCCTCGTCCTCTTCGTTTTCTTGGACAAATGGCGCGGCGGTCGATTTGATGCGCCCGGCTGCGGCTGCAGTGCGTCGCGTGGGCAGGGAGGGACGCTGGTAGGAGGCAGTAGCGGTGGTGGTGGTGGTGGAGGGGAAGGGACCAGGATGCAGAAAGCCAAAGGCGGCTCGGCTACTTGGGAATCGACGCCCCGCCGTGCCGCCGCGCAGGATGGAGAGCAGCATGACAAGAGGGAGGAGCTGCTGGCAGGACCTGGGCTTGCCCATTCCTGTGTGATTGTGATGGAGGGGTGGAGGGTAGGGAGGGAGATTGGAGGAGGGAGGGGGTGTGGGTGGGGAGGTTGGATGATGATGAGGTGGTGTGTGCTAAGCAACCCTGCTGTGGCACACACATGTAGGCAGCACAGCCAGCCCTTCCACCACGATAAGGACCACAAATAGCTAACTCGTCGTCCTCATGGGTTTGCCCTGCCTTGCCCATCCAAGTTGCAGCCAGCGCACGCTCGCCGCTTCGGCCACCACCACGGTGCTTCTTTCCATCTGCCTCACCCTGCCACCCCCCAAAACCACCACACACACACACAGCCAGACAGCCCAAGCACCACCATGACGACGACAAAGACGACAGCGCCTTCATCCAGCCGCTACTGCTGCCAGCGGTCTTCCTTTCCTGCTGCTTCATTACGCCTGTCTCCTTTACAACTACTGGTACTACTTCTATTCGTCGCCGCATTGTCCGCTTCGCCCTGGGGCCATTACGCCAGCCTAACCACCACCACCACGACCACAAGCACAAGCACATCCTCACTCTTCTCCGCCGTCCACCGGGGCATATTGACGGGCTTGTCTTCCCCCTTCACTCCCACCACCAGCAAGCGCCCCACCCCAGTCAGAAGACAGCAGCATCACCCACTCGCCCTAGCCGACTCCCGCCTCGGCCTCCGCATGCAAGCCCTCCTCGGACGAACCAACAACGGCACCCGCCTAGCATTAGCAGGAGCGCTAGCCGGAGGGTTCAGTAACCTTGTACTCTACCCCATTGATTTAGCAAAGACATTGAAACAAGCAGGCCCCAGCTCGAAAGGCGCGTCCTTAGCCTCTCAAGCCCGCACATATGGCCTGGGCTCCCTCTGGGCAGGATTAACTCCAGCGATCCTCGGATCCATGCCGTCATCCGCCTTATATTTTGGCGTGTACGAGTACGTCAAGCGTAGGCTAACTGTCCTAGCCAATGCCTCCTCTGCTCCCTTGACCTCGTCCTCCTCCTCGTCCTCCCCCTCTTCCTCCGGAGACGAGCTATACGAACAACGCGCCCAAGTCCTACGCCGATGGCTGGTGCATGCCGTGGCAGCCGCCTCGGGGAACACGGCTAGTTCCTTAGTGTTTGTCCCTAAGGAAGTGCTGAAACAACAGTTGCAGATGTATAGGAATAGTCATGGTGGTAGTTCCACCACCCTCCCTCGTGTTCTTGCTTCTATCTTGAAGGAAAAAGGGATCCGTGGTCTTTACAGTGGATATCGAGCGACACTCCTCCGAAACATCCCCTCAGCCATCCTTCGTTTTGCGCTCTACGAAGAATTCAAGCTCTTCTTAGGTGGAGGCGCAGCAGCAGCAGCAGGAGCAGCAGGAGCAGCAGCGTGGTTGCGGCTGAGCGTACCACAGGTTGCAATAGTAGCAGGGGCTTTAGCTGGTGCTATTTCGAGTGCGGCCACGACGCCTTTGGATGTTGTGAAGACGCGGATGGCGATTAATGCGTGTCCGCCTGGGAGGGACGTGATTGGGTGTCTTGTTGACGTGGCGCAACGGGAGGGAGTGCCGGGGTTGTATGCTGGCTTAGGCTTTAGGGTGTTGTATTCGGCGCTTTTTACGGCGGTGGGATTCTCGTCGTTTGAAGCGAGTAAGGCTTTGTTGGGGGTGGGGGAGGGAGGAAGGGGTGGTGGTGAGGGTGGGAAGGAGGGAGGGAAGAAGTAGTGGGTTGTCTATATGCTGGGTTGGGGTTTAGAGTGCTGTATTCGGCGCTGTTTACTGCCGTGGGTTTCTCGTCGTTTGAAGCGAGTAAGGCCTTGTTGGGGATGGGGGAGGGAGGGAGGGAGGGAAGGAGGGAGGGAAGAAATAGTGTTAAATGAGAGAGCGAAATTTGAACGAAATGAAGAGAAATGTAAGAAAAGCCTCCTTTTCTCTCTCCTTTCAGCACACGTATGGTGACCACATGAAATGAGGTTGATGTCTTTCAGAACAAAGACACCGAGTTCGATGACTCTTGCGCGACTTCGTTCTTAAAGACCACGAACTTATTTCGCGTGAGCCACCATACGTGCGGTGGGAGAGAGAGGGAAGCAGTGGCGGGCAGGGAGAAATGTTGCAAATGTTAAAGCAGAATGAAGGAGAAATGAAGCCTTCTTTCCTCTCTTCTTCCAGCGCAATCATGTTGTTTTTGTGAGAGCCGTTTCTTCATCTAAAGAAGAAAGACACCGAGCATCACAGATTCTCTCGTGCGTCTTCGTCCTTTGAACGGGATAGAATCACATACTTACGCCGGGAGAGAGAGGGAGGCAGGCGGGGCGGGACGGGGATGATTGGTGAACGTATTGGGTAGGGTGAAAGGAGGGAAATCAAATCGAAATTGCTCTGCGGCCTTGATGATGATGATTCTAAAACGAGGAAAGCACGTTGAAGAAAGAAAGGTCTCGTCGTCATCCTTGTGTATGTATGGATAGTAGGATCAAGCCCGCCAGCCCCGCCGGCCGCGCGCTGGGGTGGTGTCTTTATGTTGCAACTTGTACAGTAGAAGAGAGGTGTGTTTGAAATTCGGTCGAGGTATACGTGGTTAGGTACAGCTTCAAAGCAAAGCAAGAGCGCAACGAAAGACAATAGAAAAAGTGGAATCTTAGCAAGCATATACGATGAAATAGTCAATCAAGAGGGAAAACGGAATAAAATGCGTGTTATCGTTCTTCCTTCTGCTTTGTTCCTTTTTTGGTTACCCAGGACCGCAAGCTGTAGTAGAAGTACATTCACGCCCGTCGGGTTTCTTCTTTCGTTCCTTTCTCTCTTCTCTCCTCCTGTGTGCACCTTCAGGCCTATGGCTTTATGCTTTCTTTTACGCTGTCCGTTCGTCTCTCGTTACCCTTCCCGTTCTCGTTCTGCTGATCGTTGTCTTTCCGCTATTGTTGTTGTAATGTGATGGCAACACCACCAGGGATACCAGTGCCAAAAACAAAACAAAGAAAGCACACACACACACTCATTTTTTTCCTACTCCCTCTGCTCCTCTACTCATTCACTTGAGCTCCCCCGAGTCAGCAATCACCACCGGCTGCTTCACCGTCCCGTCGTTGCTGCCCAGCCCCTCGATCATCTTGACCACATCCATCCCTTCCAGCACCTCGCCGAATACCACGTGGCGCCCGTCCAGCCTATTGTTTGAGTAGATAAAATAGGGAAGGAGGATGAGATGAAAGATGAGAGGGAAATATAAAAAACGAGCTGTGCGATGGGAATGGAGAGAGGTCATCTTCACCACGTCCGTGCCCTCCAGCACCTCGCCGAACACCACGTGGCGGCCGTCCAACCTATTTGATAAAGTAGGAAAAAGAGAAGGAAAAGAATGGAATAAATGGACGAGAAGTGAGAAGAAAGGGACAGAAACACGATGGAGATAGATAAACAAGAAGGAAAGGAAGCGGAACAAACCCACAGAGCAAGCAAAATGAGCAAAACAAGAAAACGTACCAGGAAGTAAGAACGGTGGTGATGAAGAATTGGGAGCCGTTCGTGTCACGCCCGGAGTTGGCCATGGAGAGGAGACCGGGGCGAGTGTGCTTGAGTGAGGGAGGGAGCGAGGGTGGGAAGGAGGGTGAGAA
>Ga0209491_10009257_pt1 | contig 12147 bp, 10 predicted proteins | sample BON02_FD_187213 | JGI IMG/M metagenome (GOLD analysis project Ga0209491, IMG submission 187213) | Freshwater microbial communities from Lake Bonney liftoff mats and glacier meltwater in Antarctica - BON-02 (SPAdes) (version 2) | ecosystem: Environmental > Aquatic > Freshwater > Ice > Glacier... | reverse complement strand
CTCTCAAGGCCTTTGGACTCAAACCTGCATTCCCGTGGGTCACCCATGCCGCCCCCGAGGAGGCAGGATGCCGCCGTCCCCAAGAAGACAGGATGCCGCCGCATCAGGCTTGGAACCAGCGCTGCTGCGCACGGATGCGCCCTGTTACGGCCGACGTTGTTCGGCAGTCATCATCGGAGGCTTTGCTTTGATGTAAAATCGAAGAAGCACACTAGCAAAAAATTTTCAGAACTCAGGCGATGCCGAAAATTTTTGATCGTCTTGTACAGGCAGGGCCAGCGTGGAAGCAAAGGCGAAAAGGGCCGCATCAACCTGATGTGGATTCATGTCCACTTGCGCGCCAGCGACCGCGACCGCCAGCTTTTCACTGCTGTCAGAAGCCCGGCGCCGTTTTAGATCCGCGGCGATGAATTTTGAATGATAGTCGGTGATCACACTGCACGCACTTCACCAGCCACATCCCTTGACCTAATTTTCATATCTGAGAACTTCTTAATCATACTTTGACCTAGCGACTGGGTTGTCAGTCGGAAAGCGTTCATTGGACTGAAATCAAAATATAATCTTGCTTGCGAACCCTAGCCAACAAAGCAAGAATCTTAGTTAAGCGGTGTACAGAAAGGTTCTAAATCTGAGATTAAATGTTGCGGAAATCCTGACTTTTTCGAGGTATCCTGACTGATTGGGGGAGGGTTGGGATCGCTATCCTGACTGATTGGGGGTGCCTGTAAGATGCTTCTCGTGTGCGTATCCTGACCAAATGGGGAATGCTGTCACCCGCCAATTATCTACACAAATACAATATTCTAGAGCTATCCTGACCAATTGGGGGAAGCCACAAATGGCTGATCTTGGCTGTTTTATTATGCTTCATCCGGAGTTAGCGCCATAATCCGTGACGGCCCAACCACGCTATCCTGACCGATTGGGGGAGATCATTCTTAGCATTCTGCGGGTGCAATACGGACCGGGCAAGGCGCAATACGCGCTATCCTGACTGATTGGGGCAGCCCTGTTTCCCTGCGGAAACCCTCTGACCGTGGGTAAGGGGTCGCCGGTCAGTGTTAGGCTATCTGCGCGGAGATAAGCTGACGCAGTCGGTTGCCGAGGGCTACGGCACTCGCCTCGATATGGGAGTGCTGTGCGAAACCGCGAACAAGATCGGTGCCTTCATCGAAGGGCGAATCAGCGAGATAAAGTAGATCCTAACCTAGTTTCAGCTCGCCTCGAGCAAATGCAGCTAAATGCGCGCTATCCAACACGGTGACTGAGAGCTTTCGGGCTTCCTCTATAGCCGGGCCGGTAACTCCATTAACAACAATGAGCACTGGGATAGCGCTTGATGCGGCGCATACACCAGCAATCTCCCTCACCGCAGCCACAGACACGGGTTTTGCATGCCCCTTGCATTGACAGTAAAATTCTTTGTTTCCAAATTGTAAAACTAGATCAACACCACCATCCCCGGTCACAGCAGTTGTTGAGGCTTTCCATTCTCGTTCACGAAAGAGCCTGGCGGCGGCCCATTCCAAATCAGTTCCGCGCAATGCGCGCCAGTAGCCCACTCCTGAAATGGTCTTGAAATGCGTCCACTCATTTAGAGCGGCGCGAAATTCCTGTGCGCTTTCGATAAATGCGGCGTCACCAAAGTGAGTCTTCACAGCATAATCGGAAAGGGGCAGAATGAAGACTGCCAGATAGCTGAAAGCGAAGGGAATCGCGTACCCGAACCATGTTTCACCTTGTTCAATCCGTTCGCGGAAAATGAAATAGAGTGCTGCCACCAAGCCAACAAACATAAGCGCTTTAATTATGGAAGTTTGGCGGACTCTTATTTTCATGAATGATTGGAAATCTTCGAGATCAAAGTCAGATGAGAGACCATAGTATTCAAGCTCGGGCTCCAGATGAGATCCGCTTGGAGTATCGGCAAATGCAGCTTGAGCCGCCGCGTTCTTTTTCCGGGCTAGTTCGGATTTGGTCGGTCTACGTCTCATGAATTTTTTCCATGACAAGCCATTACATCCAAGGGATTACTAAAACGCTCCCTGCAACTGCCCGATCCCAGCCACTCCTGGCTTGAGATGCTTCGACACAAACGCTGCCGCCGCGAGGGCAATCGTGGGTGGAATCGGGTCCAGCTAGCTTGGCAACGAAGAGCTTAGTAAGCTGGCAGGAGCCGTTCGATCTAGCAAAATAGGCGCTCCTTGGCTTGATGTGGAATCGCAAAAGCCAACTACCACGGCGTCGAAGGCATGCACGAAAGTTGCTCCGAATCCCGGTTCGCTCGTAAAGGCAGGGCCAGCGAGTAGCCCTGCCACCGAGCGCAGCGCTGGCCCTGCCATGCACAAGCTCTCAATTGAAGGAACCCGGACCCATCGCTATGCGATGGGCCAGCTCCTCATGTTTTGGCGACATAGTTACATTTAATCAATTTATTCACATCACTGACCGAAATTTTAATCTCTTAAGTCACTGTTTTAAAATGCAGTAATTCATCAGTTACGTTTTTAGTTACCCCAAAGGGCCAGATATAACCATTCTGAAGGATGTTGTCGGCCAATTAGCCGTATAGAGCCTGTGCTATCCCAGCCCACCAGTCCGTCTGGGGCACAGCGAATTTAGTTCCGAAACCAGCGACGACTATGCCCAAGCCCGCCAGGCTGGCCCAGTGCGGCCTGCCGAGTTTTCTGACGTCGTAGACAATCAATGCCGCAAGAAGTCCCAGGTGCACCAGCAATATCACTGGAGGCGGTAGACCAAGCGTGCCAACCAAACGCGCGGCCGCAGGGTCAATCATCAGTATCCCGGCCAGCAGCATAAAACGTTTATGAACGGCCGGGCTGCGCCTAAAGACGAGGGCGACGATGTAGGCAATTGAAAAACCGATGAGGTCCATGGTGGGAAAAATGGCGGATCCGCGCTGATCCAATCTCGCGATAGTCCAATCCGGCCGCGCAAAGGCTCCGCGTGTTGTGAGATATCCCAGTACTACGACCCCGATCGCTACTGCGATGCTGGCGAAGCCCAATTTTCGGTGCAATTGCCATTTGCCCGCAGCGATCAAGGTCGGTTGAACGATCAGCAATCCAAACCACGTGAGCAGTATCGCAGCGTGAATTCCAATCAGCGGAGTAAATGGACCTGTTGCCTCCGGGATCACAAGCTGCATTAGCCCAAAGCCTGAAATCACAAGTGCAAAAAGCACCCATGCCATTTTTTGGAAGAACCGCTCGCCGTGTGCATTTGCCGCCATAATCATACCCCCACAGTCCAAATAAATGGCGCGACCCGAGGAGAAAATGAAGGAATGGCAAGTTCGTGGCAAGCCTAACCGAATTAGTGCTATTTCGGTTTTGACGTCTTAAGTGCTGCCAGCGCCGCGAAAGGTCCAGCGGCGGCTTTGTCCAACAGTCCAACGTCTTCCCGCACCACGTCGGCGTTGGGCCCGGTTGCATAGGGATCGATCGCGAGCCCCAGACTCTCCACTACGGCATCACCCAGATCGAAACCGTCGCCCGGATAGAAGATGACATCGCAATCTTCTGCGCCCAGCTCCAGCTCTTCATCCTTTGGCGCCTGACTTTCCGGCACAAAACGGAAGGCTAGATCTTCATCGACATGAACCGGAAAATCCTCGCCAGATATCGCACAAGGCTGGAGGAAATCGGCCAATAAGCGCCCTGTGGCAATTACCTCGGAGCCGTTCGCAATCAAGGTAATCTCTGCTTTCAAGCGGTGCAGCGCGCTGAGGTTGAACCGCCCGGCAATTGCTGCCATTTCGGCCTTGTTCGGCTCCAGCACTATCAGGGCGTCACTCACTTGGCGCAATTTGATCAGGCGGCTGAATTCATTCTCGCTCATCGCGGCATCCCCGCGCTCAGAATTGCAGCCGGGGACAGGGCGACGAGCTGCCTGAATAAATCGTCCAGCCGCTGCGCCATTGGGGCAGGGGAGGCATCATCGACCAAGCCGACATTGCGCGTGATCGCCGCTTCCAATGCTGCGCGGTCGGCGGCAAATGCATCACGGTAGGCACCTAGCCGTCCGCCCATCGCGGCGACCATTTTGCCCATATATTTGCCCAATGTGGGATCGCCAATCCCTTGTTCGCGCAATTGGCCGTCCATATCGTCGACGAATAATTCCGTCAGATGCACCGATGGAGCAACCAGTTCATGGTCTTGCTCCATCCGGATCAGCATTGCTGCCAGAACCGTGGTGATCATGTCATACCGGCCATCAACCGTGTCGGGCACGCCGCATTCGGTATACCATTCCGGTTCCCGCGCTAGCTCGACTGTGCGTTGCCACAAAGGGCGAAGCGCCTCTTTCGGATCGGACTCGGTACCAAGCAGGCGGGATAGGAAAGACATACAATGTTCCGTAAATTTCAGATCGAGAAGTGGTTTCGTTAATTAGCAATTCAACCGGCCATGCCCATGCACCGCGTTCAGCTAAATGCCAACATCAGCTATTTAGCGGGTGAAGCAAAGGTAAGTTCCGCAGGTTTGCCGACAGGCTACATTGCAAGCCGGGCGACATGCCCTTATGGCTCCGTTTGGATATAGGGTTGATCGGGACTATTCAAAGCAGTCATACAGTGCTGTTTGATGTTGATCGATCGCCTAGTGATTTTATGAGAAGGTTGTTTTCGATGAAGGCAGGTAAGGCAATCGGGGCAGGAATGGCGCTTGCCATGGCGCTGACCGCAGGCGGTTGCGCTTCGATCCGCGAGAGCCGCGGCTATGTGGTAGACCAAAGTTTGGTCAACGCAGTGCAGCCCGGGATCGACAACCAGCGTTCGGTCGAGGCTACGCTTGGCCGGCCGACGTTCACTAGCCAATATGGCAATCCGACATGGTATTATGTAACCAGCGTCACCGGACGTAAGCCGTTTGTTCGGGCGAAAATTCGGGATCATTCTGTTCTCGCGGTCAGGTTCGATGCAGCGGGCAATGTTTTGTCGTCTGATCGTTCGGGCGTTGATCAGGTCGCGTATTTGTCACCAGAAGGTGACGCAACACCGACACTTGGCCGGGAACGCAGCTTCTTCGAAGATCTGTTCGGGAATATTGGCCAGGTTGGTTCCGCTGTTGGCGGACCCGGCGGCCCTGGCGGCCAATAGGCGGCGTTTGGCGCTTCTCTTCGCCTGTTTCTCGCTTTGACGGGGCCGGCTTCTTGATCAGGAATGGCCCGACCCCATATCGTGACTATGGACGATAGCAGAAACGCACATGGGCTCGTGCAATGGCACGGTACAACCATCATCGGAGTGAAGAAGGGCGGCAAAACTGTCATTGCCGGGGACGGACAAGTCTCCATGGGCAACACGGTAATGAAGCCCAATGCGCGCAAGGTTCGCCGGATCGGAGCCGCAGATTCTGACGGTGTCCAGAAAGTCATCGCTGGTTTTGCCGGGGCTACCGCAGATGCGTTTACGCTGTTCGAGCGGTTGGAAAAGAAGCTGGAACAGCACCGCGGTCAGTTAATGCGCGCTGCCGTCGAGATGGCGAAGGACTGGCGAACCGACAAATATCTTCGCAATCTGGAAGCCCTGATGATCGTGGCTGATGCCGATGTCATGTTGGTGCTGACCGGCAATGGCGATGTGCTGGAGCCCGAGGGCGGTGTCGCCGCTATCGGATCGGGCGGCAATTACGCACTGTCCGCTGCCCGCGCACTCGATTCTTATGAAGATGATGCCGAGAAAATCGCCCGCGCCGCAATGGCTGTGGCTGCCGAGGTTTGCGTGTTTACTAATGACCGCGTGACCGTCGAAACAATTTAAGAATCAGAGAAATTATGACCGATATGCTCACTCCCAAGGCGATTGTCGCCGCGCTTGACGAACATATTATTGGCCAGAAGGACGCAAAACGCGCCGTGGCAGTGGCCATGCGCAATCGTTGGCGGCGTCAGCGCCTCGGTGACGACCTGCGCGACGAGGTTACCCCCAAGAACATCCTGATGATCGGACCCACTGGTTGCGGCAAGACCGAGATCAGCCGCCGTCTGGCAAAGCTAGCCGATGCGCCGTTCGTCAAGATCGAGGCGACCAAGTTTACCGAGGTTGGCTATGTTGGCCGAGATGTTGAACAGATCGCGCGCGATCTGGTCGAGGATGCGATCCGGTTGGAGAAGGATAGCCGCCGCGAGGCTGTGCGCGAAGCGGCATCGAAGGCTGCGATGGACCGGTTGCTGATCGCGCTGGTGGGCGAAAATGCCTCAGAGGCGACCCGCGAAAGCTTCCGTGAACGGATCGTCCAGAATGCCATGAACGATGTCGAGGTCGAGATCGAAGTTCAGGATGCCCCCGCTGCACCGATGGACTTTGGTGGTTTGGGCCCCGGCATGGGCGGCGGCATGGGCATGATCGACCTCAGCGACATGATGGGCAAAGCGTTCGGCAAGTCCAACACCAAGAGGCGCAAGCTGAAGGTTCCCGAGGCATGGGACAAATTGGTCGATGAAGAGGCCGAAAAACGGCTTGATCAGGACGATGTCGCCCGCGTTGCGCTGCATAATGCGGAAACTAACGGGATTGTCTTTCTGGACGAGATCGACAAAATCGCGGTTTCCGACGTGCGCGGCGGATCGGTCAGCCGGGAAGGCGTGCAGCGCGATTTGCTGCCGCTGATCGAAGGTACCACCGTGGCGACCAAATATGGTCCGATGAAAACCGACCATGTGCTGTTTATTGCCAGCGGCGCGTTTCACGTTGCCAAACCGTCAGACATGTTGCCCGAATTGCAGGGCCGCTTGCCGATCCGGGTCGAATTGCGCGCCCTGACTGAAGAGGACTTCGTCCGCATCTTGTCAGAAACGCGGGCCAATCTGGTGTCTCAGTACAAGGCGTTGATCGGCACTGAAGATGTAACCTTGGACATCACCGAAGATGCCATCGCCGAGGTTGCCAAAATCGCCGCGCAAGTAAACGAGAGCATCGAGAATATCGGTGCGCGCCGCCTGCAGACTGTGATGGAAAAGCTGCTCGAAGAAGTCAGTTTCGAAGCTGAGGATTTGAAAGGCCAGACGATTACCATCGACGCGGAATATGTACGTGAACGGTTGACTGAACTGGCGCAGGACAGCGACCTTTCGAAGTATATTCTCTAAACCAAGCCGCTTGGCAGCCTATTGCGCTGCTTCGCTTTCCGCTCCGCTCTCATTCTGCTGCCGATTCCACATTTCGGCATAGAGCCCGCGCCGTTCGAGTAGGGAGGCGTGGCTGCCCTGTTCCGACACCCGTCCTTCGTTCAACACTAGAATTTCATCTGCATCGGCAATGGTCGACAGGCGGTGGGCAATCGACAGGCCCGTCCGGTTTTCTGATACCCGGTGCAGCGTGGCGAGAATGTCTTGTTCGGTGCGCGAATCAAGCGCGCTGGTCGCCTCGTCCAGAACCAGAATTGGCGGGTTTTTGACCAGCGTGCGCGCAATCGCGACCCGCTGTTTTTCGCCGCCAGACAATTTTAGCCCGCGCTCGCCCACTTCAGTATCGAACCCCTTGGGCAGCTTTTTGATAAAGGGCAGGATCGCTGCGCCCTTGGCTGCAGCCAGAACGTCCTCGTCAGATGCCCCCTCGCGGCCATAAGCGATGTTGTAGCCGACTGTGTCGTTGAACAACACGCTGTCCTGAGGGACTATCCCGATGGCCGCGCGCACGCTTTCCTGAGTGACTTCGGAAATGTCCTGCCCGTCGATCAGGATGCGGCCCGACCATGGATCGTAGAAGCGGAACAATAGCCGCGCGATGGTGCTCTTGCCCGCACCGGATGGCCCGACCAAGGCGATCTGTTTGCCGGCGGCGACATGGAATGACAGGCCGTGCAGGATGGTCCGCTGAGGATCATAACCGAATACCACATTTTCGAATGTGACGGTGGGCTGCTTGATTGCCAGCGCAGGCGCGCCCGGGCGATCTTCCACCTCAACCTCGCTATCCATCAGCTGGAACATTGCGGCCATGTCGATCAGGCCCTGCCGGATCGTGCGGTAAACCCAGCCGAGCAAATCAAGCGGGCGGAATAGTTGCATCAGATAGGTGTTTACGAACACCAGATCGCCAACGGTCAGCTTGCCCTGGCTCCAGCCATAGACGGTGAAACCCATCGCACCGATCATCAGCAAGTTGGTGATCAGCGACTGGACAACGTTCAGCAGTGCAAGCGAGTTTTCGCTGCGGATTGCAGCCTCGGCATAGGCAGTGGTGGCGGAGGAATAGCGCTTTTCCTCCCGCGCTTCGGCTCCGAAATATTTGACTGTTTCGTAATTGAGCAGGGAATCGACCGCACGGGACAGTGCCTGCCCGTCCATATCATTCATCTCGGCGCGCAATTTGGTGCGCCATTCAGTGATCCAGCGGGTAACCGCGATGTAGGAAACGACCGTCAGCGCCGTCGCAGCGACCAATTCCCACCCGAAATTGATATAGAAAATGACACCCACTGCGACCAGTTCGATCAATGTAGGCGCGATATTAAACAGCAAGAAATAGAGCATGGAATCGATGCTCTTGGTGCCGCGTTCGATCACCTTGGTAACCTCGCCAGTACGTCGGGAGAGGTGGAACCTGAGGCTCAGCCGGTGGAGCCGGTGGAACACATCCTCTGCGAACTGCCGGGTAGCGTCCTGTCCAACCCGCTCAAAAGTCACGTTGCGCAGATTGTCGAAGATAACGCTGGCGAACCTGCCAAGCCCGTATGCCAACACCAATGCCAGCGCGACCATCATCGCTTCGTTGGCGGGCGTGGTCATTATATCGACCGCGTTCTTATAGGCAAATGGCAGCGCCAGCGTGGTTGCCTTGGCCGCCAACACCAGCAAGATCGCGATCACGATCCGGCGTTTCAGGACCGGATTATCCTTCGGCCATAGATAGGGAAGAAAACGCTTGAGCGTTTTCCAGCTATCGTGATTGACCGGAGGCGGGGTGGGGAAATCAGGTGGCATCGGCGATCCATTTGGTGCCGGTCCGCCTATTTAGCAATGGCCCCGCATCGGTTGGAGGAGGTTAAGCGCTTGGAGGGATGCCAAATTAGCGCGTCTGTTTAAATCCGGTTTTGGTCTGCCGCTCTGCCGGATCGCCTGTCAGGCGCCCTTGTCCGAAGGCATGTCAAACAGGACCCGGCGGGATTCAAAATCAATCGCGACCCTGTCAAACAGGCGCAGACTGCCCATGCCCAATATCAGCGCGGGACGCTTAATCAGTCCCAGCGCTTCGAAGGCCGGGCTGTCGGCAAAAGTGATCAGCACATTGTTCAGCTGCATCTTCTGGATCTGTAATGCGCGCGCGACACCCAACGATCCAACCAGCGTCTCGCCGTTCACATCTGTCGCACTGGATGGCCCTTGATCGCTGCCCCGTAATTTACGGCGCAAGGCCATGTTCCCGATGCTGGCCTGCGCCCCGGTATCGATAATTACGGCAGTCCTCACCCCGTCAATTACCGCGTCGGTAATGATCAGCCGGCCCAGCTTGCGCCGCGCTTTGACGACGATTTCATAGCCCTTGTTTCCGCCCAGTTCCTTAGCGGTATCGACCGCAATTGTTTCCGTGCGGAAATCGATCATCACCCGCATATCCTGCAAACTGTCGAGCCCGAGGATCCCGTCCGCGCCGATATGCCGGGCCTCCAGCATTGGCGCCGAGATATTGTCGATCACCCGGGCGGCAAATTCCAGCCCGTTCAGCTCGACCAGCTGGACCGACACCCTGCTGGCCATCCCGACCACAGTCGCAAACCCTATTGGCTGCAATTCTAGCTGGTCGCTCAGACGGCGAGTCACCACAGTTGCCTGTGATCCGGTGTCGATCATGAAGCGGAAGGGGCCTTGTCCCTCAACTGTTACCGGCACCGTCATGCGCTGATAGCGGTCTTTGGTGCCGATGATGATTTCACCGGCGGGAGCGATTTCGATGTCTGGCAGCTGTGCGATTGCTTCCTTGATATCAGGCGCGGCAATAGGCGCAGCAGATGGCGGCGCGGCAACGCCTGTCGCCAGAGCGGCGGCAAGAAAGGGAGCTGAAATCATAAATGCTCTCCGGAGGCCGCATTATCGCTGCGGCTGGCGGCATCGTACCACGCTGAGAAACTTTCGTCCAAGTTAGGACAGCATCAATCAGGCTGGTACGGGCTCAATCTTGGCTTCACGCAACATCGACCAAGTCTCTCGCACCAGGGAAGGCCAGCCGAACCAGATAGTGGCGCCATAAGTCAGCACGCCAAGGGGAACTATCAGGAGCAACTCCGCGGGCGGCGAGATATGTCCGATTGCCGCCTGCGCCGCGGTCACTGCCAATGCCATTACCCCGCAGGCCAATGCGACGGGCGCCAATTCGGTAGTCAGCTTGCCAAAGGTCAAGCCGACGGCCGGCAAAGTTAACGCCAGCGTTGCCAACAGCAAAGTGGGCGCGGCGATCCACCATGCGGTAACCAGCCCCATCGGACCGTAGGCAACTCCGATCAGGAAAACCAAGGGATAGACAACCGCCCCGATTGCACTGGTTGTCACATATATCCTGGGCGATCCCATTGCATTGGTTGCGGGCGAGCAAACAATTTGCAGCGCCATCGCCGGCATCGCTATCGCAAGGCCAGCCGCGATTGGTGCCATCTCTGACCATTTCGGGCCGAACAATGTTCCCACTGCGGCGTCGGCAGTGAGCGCTAAGCCGACGTAAATCGGGGCCGTGACCAACAGAACTGTGCGCATGGTCCGAAGAAAGAACGGCGCCAGGGGTTTGCCCAACTGATGCAGCTCGGCATAGGCGGGGAAGGCCACTTCATTGATCGGCGGCAGAAAACGACCGGTTACAATAAGCGTCAGAAACAGGGCCTCGGAATATAGTCCGAGCTCGTGCGTATCAAACGCGCGGCCCGCGATGAAGATATCGCTCTGGCTCTGGATGATCCAGAAAAGCTGGCACAAAGTCAGCGCTCCGCCAAAGGACAGTATCTCTCTCGCCCCGCGAAAGTTGAAGCTTGGCCAAACCAACAGGCGGGCAGCGATTGTCAGGCCCAGGGCCCGGACAAGTGCCATTGCGATCGGCGCATAAACGAGCGCCCAGACCCCGAAACCATTCCACGCCAGCCCCAGGACAACCCCTGCGCCGACAAAAGCGCACATCAGATTGACCATTCCCTGATTGCGAAACTGGATCTTCCGGGCCAGCAATGCGGAGGGCAGGGCGACAAAGGGCACGGTCAAGAACAGCACGGCCTGAACCCGCAACATATCGGCGACAACGGGTTGGCCGTAATAGGCTGCTATATAAGGGGCGAGCAGGAACAGGGCCGCTGCGATGAAGCCATTGGCCAAGATCAACATCCCAAAGACCTGTGAGATCTGTTTGGTCTCAACATCTTTCGCCTGAATAAGCGAGGTCGCGAAGCTGTAGCCATTCAGGAAAGCCATGGCCGCCAAGACAACCTGGGTCATCGCAAACAGTCCGTAGTCACTGGGATCAAGCAGGCGGACGACCATTAGGGTGGAGCCCCAGGTGATCATCTGTGCCAAAACCTGCGTTCCCCATCTCCACGCCATCGCATTGCGAACGCGCGCCGAAAATCCGCTATGGTCAGAGGGCGAAGTCTCAATAGTGGCAGCGTTGCCAAGTGAATCGGGGGCCTGAGGCATCATATCAGGCGCGATAATCAAGAATCATGAACAAATCGCAGCACATGGGCTCGGATTCGCTGCCCTGATTCACGAGATATCAGCCTGATTCTAGGCCAAATGCCTGCATGACCGCCAAACTAACCCCCATGATGAAGGAATTATGACATAAGGAAACCCCTCTCAAACCCGCAGAAAACCAAGCTTTTTGGGCCCCTTTGAAATAAAATTGCAAAAAGCCGTTGACCCAATCGGAGGTCGCCAGTAGAAGCCATCTCACCGGAGCGGAACAGACGGTTTCAACCGCCTCTAACGCCTCGGTCGCCAATATAAACGGACAACCAGTCCCCCGGTTTCAAAATCGGGGAGACTTAGTTGTCCGCTTCTTATGTTGGATGGCTCTTTGACATTGTTAGTTTAAGATGAAGGGACATGTGGGCGACGGCGCCCGGTCCGGGAACTTTTAGGTTCCGGATACCGGTTAATTAAGTCGATGCCTTAACATTCCAACTTAGCTCACGCTTT
>Ga0209491_10009254_pt1 | contig 12153 bp, 15 predicted proteins | sample BON02_FD_187213 | JGI IMG/M metagenome (GOLD analysis project Ga0209491, IMG submission 187213) | Freshwater microbial communities from Lake Bonney liftoff mats and glacier meltwater in Antarctica - BON-02 (SPAdes) (version 2) | ecosystem: Environmental > Aquatic > Freshwater > Ice > Glacier... | reverse complement strand
CTTTCGCCCGTGATTGCTGCCTCGTCGATCTCTAAGGAGGAGGCGGAGAAGAGGAAGACGTCGGCAGGCACGGCTTGGCCCGCCCTAAGGAGGGAGGGAGGGAGGGAGGGAGGGAGGGAGGGAGGGGGGAGTGTTAGGTAGTTGGTCTCGTGAAGGGTGAAAGAGCACGAGAGAAAGGAGGGTAGAAGGAAAGGGGGGAGGAAGGGACCGAGGACAAGCAGGTAAAAGTAAGATTCGTACCTGAGGATGACGATGTCGCCGGGCACGACAACGGCAGCGGGAACCTCCATCTCTTGGCCCTCGTCTCGAAGGACCGCGGCATGCTTAGGGACCTGAGGGAGAAAGGGAGGAAAGAAAAGAGGAAATGTATATGTGAGCTTGATGACCCAAAAACCAAAAAGAACATACACCCCTCCCTCCTCCCTCCTTCCCTTCCTCCCTCCCTCCCTCACCGTCGACTGCAACCTGGCCAAGGCCCGCTTCGCCCTAAATTCCGTCACAATTTCAGCGTTGATCATCAAGAGGATGACCACCAGCGCCGCGCATGCCTCTTCCATCGAGCCCAGCAATGCATACGCTACCCCCACGGCCATTAGCAGTAGTTGAGGCCCCTCGTAAAGCTCGTTGAGGAAGATGTGCAGGTAGGAAGGGGCGTCGGGCGTGCTGATTTCATTAGGGCCGCACTGGTACAAACGTTCCCTTGCCACGATCGTATACAGCCCGTGGGCCACGTCGACTTGCAGGGCATCAATAGCGTCGTCCAAAGAGAGAGGAGGGAGGGCGGGCAAGGAAGGGTCGTGGGTATCGTCGTGTCCCTCTTCCCCTTCCCCGGCTCGAGCAGCCACCTCGGCAAAGGGGGAGGGAAGGGGGGGCAAGGGCGGAGGGGCAGGGCGTTTGCTGCTGCTGCTACGAAAGTGGGCGGAGAGCGGCGGGAGGGCGAGGAGGAAGAGCAAGATGCCGGCCAGAAGGAGGCCAAAGGCAGCGGAGGGGTTGTAGAGGAAGGAGGCTTGGCCATGGGAGGGAGGAGTGGGGGCCAGGGCACTGAACATTCCATCGCAGATCAGGAGTAGGCCCAGCAAACCCGTCGAGCCCCAGGCGAGGAGAAAGGCGGTGGTGGAGGACAAGAAGGACATGGCGTCCTCGGCGTGATGGGGGACTGAAGGGGGACAGGCGAGGTTGTGTGCGGTGTCGGGGTATTTCTGATGATGATGATGATGATGATGATGATGCGAGGTGGTGCTGCTGTCGTGTGTGTATGTGTGTGTGTGTGTGTGTGTGCGGCGACCTGTGGCGGGGGAGGGGCAGGGTTGCAGAGGTGAAACTCAAGGCAGATTTACTGGGAAAGGAGGGGCGTTGGGTGCTTGAGTGGGGAATGGGCAAAAGCAAGATGCATTGCATGACGCAGGCCACAGAAGTCATGTCTTCGCCGTTGTTGGTGACTGACGTTGTCAGCTGCATCGAGCTGCATCTCAATCTGAACCGATTGGCTAATGAGCTCATTATTGCCCCCGTCAGAACTGGGGCAGGCGGTAATACTCTGCTGGGGGAAAGCAAGCAATGGTGCTACTGGCACTAGCTCTCTCTGCCCTTGCTTGGAATGTGCGGTCGCGGCCTGCTCGCATCCGCACATACACAAATGTAGTGCGCAGTTCCGTGTATGTCCAAAGCCGCCTAATGCCCGCTCGATCTTGCGTCAGACGCCTTGCTTGATCTCAATTATCACGCTACCAACCCCTCCACAACACACAGGACACGAGCAATGCGATTCGGACAGGCTCTCGTCGGTCGAATGGTGGCTGGGCAGCGGCTGGGACTGCAAAAGGTGAGTAAGACGGGGTGGGACACGTAGGAGTACAATCAGCGGAGGGGGGAAATGACTAGGATCGATGGTGGTTGCACCCATGCACGCATACAATGTCTTACCACCACTCCTTTCCCTCCTCCTCTAGCAGCTCCATGCACCCACCACCCGCGCTTTCCCCCTTCTCGTGCGCACGCTGGCCTCCTCGCCCTCCCTCCCCACGGACGGCGAGAGGCACCGCGTGCTGATTCTGGGTGGGGGCACTGCAGGCGTAGGGACCGCGGCGCAATTGAGAAATGCGGGGGTGGAGGACATTTGTATCGTGGAGCCGTCGGAGGCACACTACTACCAGGTGGGGATGGGATGGAAGTGACTTGTGGTGGTATGTCCCTATTTGATCGACCTGTCTCCTAACATTTCTTCAACCTCCCCCTCCTCTCCTCCCTTCAAAATGAATACAAACAGCCTGGGTGGACATTCGTGGGGGCGGGCATCTTCGACATCGAGTCCACGAAGCGCTCCACCGCCAGCGTCATTCCTGATGGGGTACGTAGTAGTAGATCCCTCCCCTTGTATTTTCTTGATCGATTTTCTCACCTGCCTGTCCATATATTCAATTGAACTCATACCTTGTGACTTGCGCCCACAATTGAATCCATCCTTGCTCATACGTCGTCACGTTCATTCCCGATATATTGTAGGTCCGCTGGATCCAGGCCCCAGCCGCCGCCGTCTCGCCCGAGGACAACAAGGTCACCTTGAGCAGCGGCGAGAGCATCGGCTTTGACTATCTGGTCGTGGCGACGGGGGTGCAGTGCGATTGGAGCAAGATCCCGGGCTTGACGGAGGCGCTAGAGAAGGGGCCGGACAGCGGCGTCTGCTCGAATTACCGTGAGTCTTGATCATTTTGATCATTTGTTTTTAAGCGCCGCCTTTCTCGATTTCTATTTTCTTCTTTCTTCCTCTTTTGTCTTGTACAAGGGCATTGTCTCACACTATATAAATAATTGAGTGCTTTCCAAATGTCGCGCACCCTCTCGTCCTGACTGCAAATTTACTTGTCCTTCCATTTTTATTGAATTTGCCCTTAACCTTGAGCCGCACACTTGCACATCTCTTTCAAACGCGACAGACCCCAAATACGCCCCAAACACCTGGGCAACGGTGCAGCGCCTCGCTTCCGGAGCCGAGCGCGGTAACGCCATTTTCACGCAGCCTGCGGGGCCTGTCAAGTGCGGAGGTGCGCCCCAGAAGATCATGTGGCTGACCGAGGACCACTTGCGCAAGGAGGGGAAGCGGGTAAGTGCGTGGGCAAAAGCGGAGGTGGATCAGTAATGTGTGTGTTTGCTTTTATTGTTTTCGATAGTACACAAAACTTTGCTTGCATAAGATTTGCTTGCATAAGACTGCGTGATCGATGACCGTTCCTCTCTCATACACACTAACAGGAGAACTTTGACGTTCACTTCGCGCTGCCCTTGCCTGCCCCCCGAATGTTTGGAGTCAACGAGTACAACCCCGTGCTCAACGCCGAGGCCGACAAGCGTGGCGTGAAGCGTTATCACCAAACGGTTCTCGTGTCGGTGGACGGGGAGAAGAAGGAGGCGACTTTTCGGAAGATTGGCGGGGAGGAGGAGGGGACGGAGATGACGATGCCCTTTGCCATGCTGCATGTCACGCCGCCCATGTCTGTGCCTGAAGTGTTGAAGGCGAGCTCGTTGCTGAATGAGAGTGTAAGCGCATTTGCCGAGGACGGGAGGTGAAGTGGGGAAGCTGGAGTCCTTATTTTGGTTGATTGGTTCCTGAGCGTATGGCTTTGTCAATTTGCATCACTTGTTTTGGTGTGTTTGTTATTTTTATAAAGCGCATCAATCTGACCTGATCCACACCTTTTTCACATGTATTTAAAAACAGGGCTTCGTCGACGTCAACAAGGGCACCCTGCAGCACAAGAAGTACCCCAACGTCTTTGCCTTGGGCGACTCCGCGGACGCGAGCGCCCTCCCGACTTCCAAGACTATGGGTAAGGAGTGTGTGTGTGGATGACTGAGTTTGCGTGTGAGTGTGTGCTTGTCTAAAGAGAAACAACTTGTAAAATTGCCTTCTTGTTTGTTTGATTATCGAGTCTGTGGAGCCTTGAAGCACTTGATCGCCTAACTCCAACTTCGCGTTCCTCCCCAACCCATGATACCCAAACACACAGCGGCCGTCGCGGCCATGGCGCCCGTGGTTACCCACAACCTCCAGCGGGTCATGCAGGGCAAGCAGCCCTCGGCGCAGTATGATGGCTACTCGAGCTGCCCTATCCCCCTGAGTTATGATAAGCTGCTGATGACGTAAGTCTTGGATTGGGATATGTCTCTGTATATTTTCACAAACTGATGCTCGATATGCTGCTAACTTCCCCCACCCACCCTTTCATTCATCCATCCCCATAACACAACACAGCGAGTTCGTTTACGGCCCAACACCCTCCGAGACGTTTACCGGCAAGCTATTCTTCCCCGACCAGGGCCAGCCCAGCCGCTTCTACTTCTGGGTCAAGCAGCACCTTTTCCCGTATGTGTACTGGAACCTGTTCCCTCAGGGGAAGTGGTTCGGGAGGCAGTTACTCACCCCCTATGATTTCAGTGGAGCCGAGGCAAAGAAGGCGTAGACAGGGTCCATGTTTTGTGCGTGCTATAGGTTGTGAGTCGATTAGTGGGTGTGGGATGGCTTTGTTTGGTTAGTTTAGAGACTTATTCTAAGAGTAAATTAGGGACCTTGTCAAGCAAGCACGAAAGAATCAAAGCACTGTGTTGAGTGGCCGCGCAAGTTTATTGCATTTCTTCTCTTTTTCTCCTCTCTTGGCGGTGATACCTATGTGCTTGAGCTGAACGACTACTGTAAGTCTGACACATTAAGACCCAGAGGCCCTACAACCCACTCTCCAGCTAGATCGCGCGGATTTTAAGACATATTTGTTCAGTCAGTGCAGATCGCTGACAATGCCCAGAGGGAAAGCCAGCCGAGCAAAAGCAAAGAAAATCCATCCTTGATTCTCTTTTTTTCTTTTTTCGCTTCCTTCTTAGCTGCCAATATCGACGACTTGTCTTTTATTTTCCCCTGTGTATTTTTTCTACATATGCGCCCAGATATGCGTCACCTTATCCCTTCCATAATTGATGTTCATCTGGCTCAAGATTTTCCTCATCCTCTACGCAATCATAGTCTCTACAAGCTTGCTTCTTCCTGTTCCTCTTCACTATCTCCCTCAGCCGCATTTCCCAGACCCGCTTTTCACTTCTCTCTCTCCCTCTTCCTCTCACGTCTTTCTTCATACATATATCCTAGTTGCCCCCCCCTCCTTCCGTCACGTTCTTCATGGGCGTCGTCGGTGTCTCGAGGCGGTTGGCGAGGCACGTGGAATGCGCCCACCCCCCGCGGCTGTGGTCCTCTTGGGGCTTTGCAATGTGCTCACCCGGCACAAACTCATTCCCACACACAGGGCAATGGCTCGACTTGAAGTGCGCCTTCACCACCCGGTATCCCTGCCGCTTCATCTCGTCGTCCGCCGCCTCCTCTTCGTCCTCGCTGCTTCCGTGTTCCATCCCCGACAAACGAGGCAAGTCCCTGCGCCGCTTGGCCACCGCCAGGGCATGCACCTCAATCAGCCCTTCCCTTTCCTCCTCCTCCTCCTCCTCCTCCTCCTCCTCCTCCTCCTCCTCCTGCCCCTCTAGCTCTCTAGCTTTCCCCTTCCCCTCGTGCTCCTGCAGCACCCCTTCGGAGGGCGTGGCCTTGACGTGCTCCAGGTGCACCTCGTAAGGAGAGCCGTAAGAGCTGTACATGATCTGCCGCTCCTCCGCCGTCTGCATGAAAGCCTGTTTGGCGTCCTCCAGCACGTTGTTGCTCATTGCGTGGTTGCGCTTCTGACCATGCGAAGAAGACGAGGGGGGCGAAAGCCAGAGGTGGACCTTGAAGTTGTAGAGCTCGCGCGGCTTTTTTACGTCCATCGTGGCCTGCTACCCAAAGGGTGGAAATGAGGGCCCGCGGGAGGGTTGGGAGAGGGAAGGGGGAGAGAGGGGAGGGAGAGAGAGAAAAGAGAGGAAGAGGCGGACGGTGAAGCGACTTTGCATGTGAGGGGGTTTGTGAAAGCTCGTGCCATCAGGCACGCACACAGACACATAATTCCCTCGCGCACATACACAGCCGTTTTCGCCCTACCCCTTTTCTCGTCTTGATCCCTATCCCTGGGACAATGAGAAAGACATGCAGAGAGAGACAAAAAGATGACAGACATGAGTTCAGGCACAAGAAATGGACCGGCCGCGAGAAGCGCTTACCGTAGCGGCCATGGACATGCAATTTGTGGTGTGAACCAGTACCCAGTAGCCCTTCTGCTTTCCCTCCTTGCTGGAGGACACTCAAGAAAAGAAACGCCGCCCCTCCCCCTCCCCCCAGCAAAACGAACCTCGATGTCCTTGACCACGAAGCCTTTTCCGAGCACCTCGCCGGCCTTCAAGCTTAGCGTCTTCTTCAGCTCGTAGACAGACGGCATTGCCTTGACTGTGTGTGTATGTGCTTTGTGTGGGTTGGGAGGGGGATGTTGCAGTTGCTTTAGAATGTCAATGTTCTGTTTGAGGATGTCGAGTGGGGGCCGCGGCAGACGGAGGGGCGCAAGCACCGTCTGCACGAGCACCTAATCAAGAGGGGTAGATATGCATTTGGCACGTTGTGTCCTCTCCTTATTGCAGGTACAGGCCATGACAGCGCAACATAAACAAGCAAGCACGCTCTTCTTTTGTGACACCTGCAGCAGGCAGCCCTTCTCCAATTTGGCGATGAACGTTTGGCTTCAGGTCCACGTTCGCGCCCCCAAAGGAAATACTCCGCACGCATCGAGCCTCCTTGCACGCTTTTGATCATAAAATACACGTGGCAGGCGTGGTAAGTATTGGCTTTGGGGCCGCAGGGGAGGGTTTTTAACCTCCCCGTCCGGCAGCAGCAGCAGCACGCACCTGCTTGTCCGGCGGCGTTTTGTTCGATGCGACACGCATGTGTTGTGGTGTTGCTGTCCTTGCGTGCCTCCTGTACGATGTTGCGTGCGTTTCAAGGCCCTTGCTTGACGCCTCTAGCAAAGAGGCACAATATTGCAGAATCGCCCTCGCCCCCCACCATCCTCTGTCCCCCCTTCCCCACGCACCAAACGCCTCTCCCTCCACCCTCCTTTCCGACGACGACCCTGCCCCCCGCACGCGCCCCAGCAATGGCGATCCGGTCCTGCAAACAAGCCTCGCTCGTATATAACAACGCAGGCATTGTCAACAACAACAGCCTGACTGGAATTGCCTTTTCACCATCACCACCCTGCCTTTCTTTCCCCGCACGCATCATCGCTCTCCCCACTCCACACCCTCCTCATCCGACGACGCTCCCCCCCAAACTACACACGCCGCCCCCAACACAGCAAATTCTAGTCAACGAATACTCATGGCGCGCGGCAAACACGCCTCGGCTTGCAGACCCCCGCCGCCTCCGCCGCCTCCCCCTTCGACGCCAAATACATCCCTGGCCCTGCTGCGCGAGCTTCTCAAGAACGAAGGCGAGGACACCGACGCAACCACCACCACCTCCTCCTCTGCCTCGACGAAGACTTCTGCGCTCCTGCATCAGTTAGGCATTGGTGGGCTGGACGGCCCAGTCATCACCTTGCTGCGTCGTGCGTTGGCGTCGCGCCTCCTCTCCCCGGACATGGCCAAGCGACTGGGCGTCAAGCACGTGAGAGGCATTTTACTGCACGGGCCGCCGGGTACGGGCAAGACGCTCGTGGCCCGCCAACTTGCCGCGCTGCTGCACGCACATGAGCCTAAGCTCGTGTCCGGCCCGGAACTTCTGTCGATGTGGGTCGGCAAGAGCGAAGAGAACATCCGGGCCATTTTCCAGGACGCCGAGCAAGAGTTCAAGGAAAAGGGCAGCGCCTCGGCCTTACACGTCATCATTTTCGACGAGATTGACGCCTTGACGAGGAAGCGGGGCTCTTTGCGGGATTCGTCCGGAGTGCTGGACAGTTGTGTCAACCAACTTCTTTCCAAGATCGATGGGCTCGCCGCCTTTGACAACATTTTGTGCATTGGTACTACGAACCGAAAAGATTTGCTTGACGACGCGCTCCTACGCCCGGGCCGCCTTGAGGTCCATGTGGAGGTTGGCCTGCCCGATGAAGCAGGCCGGGCGCAGATTTTCCATGTCCATACCCGGGGCTTTGCCAAGGAAGGTTGCCTGGGGGCTGATGTGGACTTCCTTCAGCTCGCTCACCGCACGCCGAATTTCACCGGCGCGGAAATTGAGGGCGTGGTCAAGGGCGGCTTGTCTTTTGCGTTGCAGCGGCAGATCAGTCGTGGGAATGATACGCTGGACGCCGATGCGACGGACAACGACTTGTCCTCGTCGCCGCTGAACTTGTGCATGCTCGACTTACTTCGGGCTCTCCGGGAAGCCAAGCCCCACTTTGGGGCCGCGAGCCAGCAGTGGGCCACGCTTCAACGCATGGGGTTTGTGACCTTCCGCCCCGAGGTGCCAGCCCTTGTCCGAAGCCTCCTAGCTACCCTCGACCAAGCCCGTCACGGTGGCCAACTGCCCCTCGTGACTGTCCTTCTACAAGGCCCTCCCGGCGCAGGAAAATCGGCTGTGCTTGCTCGCCTCGGCTCCTTGGCCGACGGATTCACCTTTCGTCGCCACCTCACGGGGCAAGAGCTTGCGAGCTTGGGCGAAGAGGCGGCGTGCGACACGCTGGTCCAAGCCGTCCAAGATGCGCATCAATGCCCGCATTCTCTCCTCATGCTGGACGACTTGGAAGGGCTTTCGCAGTACGTGCCGCTGCAAGGCGGTCGGGTTTCCTTGCCACGTTTGCACACCCTCCTCTCGGTCTTGGGTCGTGCCCCGGCCAAGGTGTCCCGAGTGGGCGTCGTGCTGGCCACCACATCGTTGGACGAAAAGACGCTGCGCGCCCTTGGCCTGTGGGAGAAGTTTAGTGTACGGGTAACTTTGCCGTTGGTCGAGACGGTGGGGCATGTGGCGGCGTTGCTAGGCACGGGCGAGGAGGCGGGGACGGGCAAGGAATCGGTGTTGGGAGAGGAAGAGGAGGGCCCGTGGACGGTGCGGGAATTGCTGCAACGCCAGGCGCTCCGTGCGCAGGAGGAAAAGAAAATCGAAGAAGAGGAAGGGAAATATGAGAGGGTATGAGAAGGGTGAAAGGACTATGTCGGGGAATAGAGAAGGGGTTAGGTTTAGAAAGAATGTTGCGCTTGAAGAACTTTGAAAAGGGTGCAGGAGGGAAAGAAAAATCGAAGAAGAGGAATGGAAACATGAGAGGCAGTGAGAACGCTTGAAGGACTAAGTCGGAAAATAGAGAAGGGGTTAGTTTTAGAAATGTTGTTACTCTTAAGGAACTTTTGAAAAAAGCGAGATTAGAAGAAAAGGGTGAGGCTGGCTCGGTCTCCAGCTTGATTGGCGCTGCGAGTCAAGCGGGAGGGATAGGGAATGGAGCATGAGATAAGCGAGGAAGAAATTGGAAAAGCATGTATATCGCACCAGAGCAAGACGAAAGCACGTACGCCTGCCCATTAAAAAAGAAGTAAAGGACAAAATAAGAAGCGAAAGATCAAACAGTAAATGCTAGCCTGGTTCAGATTGGAGAGAGATAGTGAGGGGGGAAAAGACCGTCACGCGGCAATGGGCAAATTATAATGTGAGCTCAGATAGAACTGTTTGTGATACATTTGAACAAACAATGTGCGGTTTCTTGGTTTGAGCTACCTGGTGCCTGGTATAAATTCTTTTATCCCTCAAACGAGGGTTATTATTCTTAGCTGAGAGAAGTCAACCTCCTCCCTTATTGCCATTGCCTCCTGTCCTCCTTCCTTTTTTTGATTCTCATGCTTGTCATCCACCTCAGCTCATCGGACTGTGCTGCTACCCAGTAGTTATCAGCCATATTCGTGCTCTTTACCTCAGAACGGAGAGGAGATGGCGCTGGTGCGGGACGGAAATGGGAATGGGAACGGAACGTACCATTGATGCATCCTCCACACGAGCGACAAGAGACAGGCATGGTGTGTGGCTTTGCCCTGCAAACAAAACAAAACGACGAGCCCATGCAATGCAACAAACAGCGTGTTGCTCGAACAAGTAGCTAATGCACTCATCATCATGTACGCTTTCATTCATTCATCGATCCACCCAAACTTCCTTACCCTCCAACTCGAGCTGGCAGCAGAGTCCCACCCGGAGAGAAGCACGCTTCCAGCGCGTCGTGTGCATGCCAAGAGGAAGCGAGGCCATCTTGTGGTGCACAGCTACCCACCTCTTCCTTCTTGCCCACGACATCAAAACCACTGAAGCACAATCTGTCATCTCTCTTCTTGCTTAATCAGTCCTGGTGTTGCTTGATGATGGTGGTGTCTCCTCTCTCCTCCCTTCCTCCCTTACCAGCCTTGGCACCCTCATGCACTGACAACCCCCTCCCCTCCCTCCCCCCCTCCCTTCTTCCTTCCTTCCTCCTTGCAGGACCATGGACCCGGACGTTTACCTTGGAGCTTTGGACATGCCGCCGTCGAAGAAGGAGAAGACGTGGGGTTTGCCGCAGACTGGATGCACTTACATTCCTCATCATGGTCGTGGTGCTGATGTATGGCTGGAGGGAGGGAGCGAGGGAGACGAAAGGGCGAACGGAGCGCAAGGCGCGCTTGGCCGCGAGAAGAAAGCGAGAGGAGGCGATGGGGGATACGTGGAAGGAGCGGGAGAAGGAGAAGGAGCAGAAACGACAGGGGGAGTATGCCGAGAAGCAAGAGCAGGCGAAGGAGTGGCTGCAACGAGAAGTAGAGTAAGGGGTGGTGGAACGTGCCAAGGACCGGAGGACCACGCGATGGGAAGAGGACGAAACGAGCCTGTGGTGGGCCGTGGCGGAGCTGTTGACCCAGCGTGGGGTGACGGCCGAGGCGAGGATGGAAGTGCTGAAGCGCACGTACGTTTTGATTGATATTTTAGCAGAGGCAAATGCCCTTGTATTGAAGGAGGAGGAGGAGGGGGAGGAGGAGGAGGAGGAGGAGGAGGAGGAGGAGGAGGAAGAGGAGGGTGGACGTTTGCGACTGGACCTTTTGAAGGGGCCTAGGACGGAGGCACAGCGGAAGGTAGAGGATGCACGTGATGATGTTTTGGCAGGGCATAACATGGTCTTGGCCGCCCTCGGGTTGCACTTCCAACAGGCGTGCAAGGTGGGGAAGCTTGTGGCAAGCCTGACGGCAAAGGAGGAGGAAGAGAAGAAGAAGGAGAAGGAATCTACACCACCCCTCAATTTGATTGGAGCCGCGGCAGGGAGAGGATCGTCCCCGCCGCTTCGTCGCGTCATGCAAGGACAGGAAGGAGGACACGAGGCGCGCGTTCCATCCCTTCAGCAAGCACGGTGTAGCCCTCCTTTGCTTGTCCTTCCGGAGGAGCAACCTGCCTGTTCTCCTGATTCTCCTCGTTTTCTCCCTCCTCCTATGCTCGTGCCGCACCCGACGGCAAACCTTGATGAACAGCAGCCTCAACTCGATAAATTCGAGGAGGAGGATGAAGGAGAGGAGGCAGGGGAGGAGAGTGAGGAGGAAGGCGATGAGCGGGAGAAGGACAAAAAGGGAGATGTGATGGAGAAGGTTGGGGAGGAAGCAGAGGAAGAGGAGTGGGAAGAGGAGAAGGAGGAGGAGGAGGAAGGCGGACAGCAGCTCTCACCCGATGAGGAAGCAACGCTACGGGTGCAAATACTCAATTCTCTGACGCGAGTCGTCCACCGCATGATGCATGCCCCCACGCAAGTGCAGCTGGAAGCCATCCTGGCACACTTCAAGCGAGGGAAGAAACTCCGCGGGATCTGCACGTACTTTGAATTGGCCACACCGTTGTTGCGGCTGCTCCGAAAGACAACAAGGGCACAAAATGGAGGATTCCTGGGCAAGACGCGGAGGTGTCGATTGTGGAAGCCGCGGCGCTGGACCGGCTCGAGAAAATGTACCTCGCTTTAGATCAACAAGACAAGCAACCCTGTGGACAACTCTTCCTTTGCACGCCCAAGTCGACTGCGGCCACAGGTGGTAGGGGCAGCAGCATCACGATGTCTTACGAGTCCTTGGGGGAAGAAGGATTGGGGGATTGGAAAGCTGTGGCGTTAAGTCAACCCGACGGGCGCCTCCTGGCGGCAACCGACAGGAAGGATTATTTGTGGGTTAAGGAAGGGCGTCGCGTCGACAAGGACTGGGTGGCTGGGTCAGAAGGAGAGGGATGGCGCTCGCTCGCTATCGGCAACGACGGTGTCTCCGTCCTCGCCGCAGCCTCGAACG
>Ga0209491_10009251_pt1 | contig 12161 bp, 14 predicted proteins | sample BON02_FD_187213 | JGI IMG/M metagenome (GOLD analysis project Ga0209491, IMG submission 187213) | Freshwater microbial communities from Lake Bonney liftoff mats and glacier meltwater in Antarctica - BON-02 (SPAdes) (version 2) | ecosystem: Environmental > Aquatic > Freshwater > Ice > Glacier... | reverse complement strand
AAGTTGGCCAGGAACGTGTCGATGTCGACATAGGTCAAGTCCTGGGACTCGTCGGCTTGGTCTGGGGAGTCGATGGCGCTGTCCGAGTAGGCGGCATCCAGCTCAAGGACCAAACCATCCACGTCAGCTGGTCCCCTCGGCGTTGGCGACTGCCACAGTCCACAGTGCGTCAAGATCTCTTCGATCACGTCACCTTGAGGTGGCTCGATGAAGGCCACAACCTTCATCTGGCCGCCACACCGTGGACAACTGAGTGGGTCCACTTCATAAACTCGCTTGATCAACATCGCCCATGTTTGGCTACAGCGAGAAGGGGTGGTCTCCTCGGCCAATGGCACTTCGGATGCCGCAACTTCCCCCTTCTTCCGCATGCCGCGTGACTTGTTCGAGTACCAACCATAATAACGAATCAGATGCGAACCCTTCGGCGGAATGTGCTGCGTGAACTCTGCCAGGAAATCGAGCGGCGGCAGAATCTGAAAATTGCGCTTCACTCCCGCTTGCGTTGCGTCTCCGTTCGGATCGGGAAAGGCTCGGCAAGCTTGCTTCTCGGCTTGGTAGACGATCTGTCCCGTGTCGCTCACCTTCACCAACCGAGACAAACTGAAAGGACAGCGAGTCATGTACTGGATCAGACGCTCGATACCGGCCTGATCGCCCGCTGGCAGAAACACCGACTGGTCCACACTGAAACCACTGTGAAAATCAAACGTCTCGCGGCACTGGCAACAGGTCGGGCATCGGTTTGTTGACGAACTCCGGGACAAAGATTTGTCAAAACCAAACTGGGTAGCCCTGATGCTCGATGGCATCCGCCTGAGCAAAGACCAACTGGCGATCGTGGCACTTGGGATCACGGCTGAGGGTTTCAAAATTGTCTTGGACTTTGAACTCGGCAGCAGCGAAAGTGCGGAAGTTAGCAAGGATTTAATGCGTCGATTGACCAAACGCGGCTTCGACTGCGACCGCCGACTGCTCGCGACACTGGACGGCAGCGATGCACTTCGCAGCGCTGTCAAAGAGTTTTTTCCCGACTCAGTGATCCAGCGCTGTCTCGTCCATAAGGAACGCAACATCCGCTCGAAGCTTTCCAAGAAACACTGGGGTGAACTAGCTCGACTGTTCAAACGACTTCGCGAGGTTCAGGGCAAAGCTGCCGCTGAAGAAGTCGTTGAAGAACTTGAACAATTCCTTGAAGGCAAAAACGCCGAATCCCTCAAGAGCTTGCGTGAGGCGGGTGAGGACTTGATCGCGTTGCAATCGCTCAACGTGCCCAACACACTTCATCGAAACTTGCTAAGCACCAACGCGATCGAAAACTCGTTTCGCAACACACGCAACAAACTGGGCCGTGTGACACGCTTCCGAGCGGAAACCGATCAAGCAACGCGTTGGTTGGCGTTTGCATTAACGGAAGTCGAGAAAGGCTTTCGGCGAATCAGCGGATACGCCGATCTGCCCAAGCTCGTCGAGGCCCTCAAAAAAAATTAAAATCTCATCGCAAAAAATTTCCTACGGAATTACCGGTGGGTAAATCAAACGAAGAGGGATACATTTAGCGCCGTCGCGGGCGGCTTAACGCGAGCTAAAGAAAGGGCTCGCTTGCCGCCTAAGTCAAACCAAACTAACCTTAATTATTCAGAGACCCAAAAACACTTTTAACAACAAATGGGACATCCTCAAATTGGTTTCCAGATTTACCTTACCGGCTAAATTCACCGAAGTGCCAGAGGATGCCGGATGGGTCGTGTACGAAACACTCTTTGCCCCACGGCATTACGCGGACAGGAGTAAGCCGTACGTGTTCGTATTTGACAGTTAGGTCGAGCGCGATCAAATCATTCCAAAATCGATCTGCATCGTCGACTTCCATGAAGACCATGGTGTTGTCGACCCATCCTTTCACGTACGCGTCTTGGAGATAAAAGCCGATTCCCTCTGAATAAAAATACGAAAAGTCTTTCGCTATGACGGTTTCTTGAAAACCCAGGTCTTTGTAAAACTCTTGTGAGAGTGTGAAGTCCTTCGCTCCGATAAACGGTCGAATAGAAATTGCGTTGTGTTTCATTGCTTGATCTCTTATTTGTCTTTTAAGTAAACTACGGACGATGCATCGTTTTACGGAAAAGACCGCTTTCCATTGAGCATCCAGCCGATGGGAGTATAGCGGACAAACATGAAATAGGTCGCGACACAAAAAAGCCACGTAGCGAGGATCACCACTAACAACTTCACCGAGACCGGTAACGTGATCGGAATCAACAGAGTCTGCAGAAAGAGAATGATTGGCAAGTGAATCAGATACACCCAATAGGATGAGTCAGCGCAGAACTTGAGCCAGGCATTCGAGCGGGCCAAGAACCGTTGACCGACCAACAGTGCGGACAGCGTTAACAGGGCCGACAGATACGAAGCCAACGCGGACTCAAGCAAAGACGGCATTGGTTGTGATTCGGTGACCTGTTCGATCAACGCGATGTTGAGTTCAGGTAGTAAACAATAGTGGGGCACGAATAAGAGACCGCTTGCGAAGACCAGTGGCCAACACCAGGGTTGTAAATGATCTAGCAGCCTTTCCCGTTCCAATAATTGCCAGCCGGCCCAATAGAATAATCCGTAGTAGGCAAATGGCCACCATGTGGGAATGAAGGACTCGGGTGCTGTCGTAGGGAGGCCTCCCCCCATCACGCCAGGCACTAGCGCCAGCGGTGAAAGCGCGAGCAACCATTTTCGCCGAAATAACCAATCGAAATTCAACCAGGTCCACCGGCTGGCAATCACTGCGATCGAGGAGAACATCAGCAAATAGTACAAGAACCACAAATGCATTGTGGTGTACGGTGTTGACGATTGGGCGGCTTCAGGATCCTGGCTCGCTGCAACAATCAATTGCATCAAACCCTGGGGTTGTTTGACATAAGAAAAGGCAAAGACGAAGACAATAGTCATGGCCACCATCAACAGCGGCCAGAACAAAACGAATGGCAAAACGATGCGAATTCCGCGATTCCACAGGAAGGACTTGAGCCCTTTCCGCTGGATCACCAGCTTGGCAAAGTAACCCGACAGCAAAAAAAACAGACCCATTCGAAATAGGTGAATCCACCAGATCGAAGCATCGATCGCCACGTTTCCTTGAGGATTGGTAGCGATCCAGATCGACCGCGATGGTTCTGCATAGGCCAAGGCTCCATGCAGGTACACGCCCAGAAGCATCGCCAGTGCCCGCAAGTTATCCAGATAGTGAATCCGCGTCCAGTCGCCAGTAGCGCTTGCCATCAAACCAGATCCCTGCGGCGAATCTGAAGCAGAAACGCAAGTCCCAAGGCGACCAGAATCACGATGGCTTCGATGGCCATGATCTGCAAGACAATCGGTGGCCAGGACAACACTTCGTTCTCGGCAAGCTTTGAAACTACCGGATGCTCGCCGAGCGTTTTGGCGAACAAAGTGAACAGAATATTCCCCAACACCACGACGACAATCGTCCAGCCAACAGATTCCGTCACGACTGCCGTGACCAACTGCAAACAGAATCCGGCCAGCATGAACAGAAATAACAGCGTGAGCAACGCCAAGACCCCTGGTTTAGCTTCCGGCATGACGTAACTAAGCACCGTCAAACTGGCCAGCATCCCGAACCAAGGAATCAGGAAAGCGACTAGCACGACCGAAATTTTGGCGATCGAATAATCGAGCAAGCTGACCGGCAAACTCATCACGAAGGTCCGCGTCATGTCGGTCGATTCGGCCAGCAACAACACACCGATCAGATGAATTCCGGCGGCAATCGTCATCGTAACCATCAACATAAAACCAATGTCGCCCGCCGACTCAACCGGCAGGCAAGTGGCCATCGCGCTCAACAGCCCGCCCACCAAATAGCCAAACAGCGGCCAACGGCTGAGGAACAAATCTTTCAAAAACAGAATTTGGATAGCTTGTAAGTTCATTATTCCTTCTCCTCTCGACCGCGTAAAACGGCGGCTACAAAAATTTCTTCCAGTGTCATGGCCTCGGAGGCTTCCAATGTCGCTCCAGACGATTGCAGCCGATCTTCAACCTCAGTCTGATAGCGATCAAGTGTCATCACTCGTAAATTGCCGAACGTCGACTCAGGTCGCAATCCATCAATCGCTGGCGCTTGCCAATCTTGGGGAGCTCGCAATTTAAATCGACGCCAGCCATCGAGAAACTCATCACGGTTGTTGCTGGCAACGACTCGCCCGCGATCGATAAACGTGATGGTGTCGCTGATCTGTTCGACGTCCTGAGTATTATGCGACGAATATAAAATCGTTCGTGACTCGTCGCTGACGATTTGCATCAGCTCCGAAAGAACTTCTTGCTTGGCCAACGGATCGAGTCCGTTGGTGGGCTCATCGAGTATCAATAGCTTAGGACGCCGCGCGAGAATTAGCAGCAGCAGGGATTTGACTCGCTGGCCGTGCGAAAGCCCTTTAACTTTTTGGTCCGCGATCAGTCCGAACCGATCTAGCAATTGTTGAGCGTAGTCTTCGTCCCAGTTTGGAAACAGCGAACGAACGAACTGCATGTGAAAGGTAAGCGATTCAGACTTGTAGAGTCGCATGTCATCGGAAAAATAGCCGATGTCCTGTTTGGCACTTGCTTCCCGCGATGAAATCGCTTGGCCCAAAACCGAAACCGTTCCTTGATCTGGCGTGACCAGTCCCATCATGATTCGCATGATCGTGGACTTGCCCGCTCCGTTGGGGCCGATCAAACCGTTGACGGTTCCCGGTTCGATTTCTAGATCGACGTTGGTGAGCTGAAAGTGTTTGTAAGATTTGCCGATCCCTCGCAGTGAAGCCGCGGCAGTCATTAAGTGCGGTTGGTTGAGAGCAGTGCTCATTTCTGTTTCCTTTGGGATTTTTCATAAGCTTCGGCAATGCGCCGTTGCATTTCTGTTTTCGATATCCCCAGCAGCGCCCCCAGTTGGGATACCTGCTTCAAGTGCTCATCCAATTCCCGTTGGGCTATGGAAGACTGCAAACCGGGATGGTCGGATACCACGGATCCTTTGCCTTGGCGAGTGGTGATGGTCCCTTCGCGTTCCAGTTCCAGGTAGGCTCGCTTGATGGTGATCACGCTGACGGAGAGATCCGCTGCCAGTTGTCGAATCGAAGGCAATTCAGTCCCTGGCGGCAAATCGCCCACGGCCACGCGTCGCTGAACTTGCTCGATCACTTGCAAATACAACGCCCGTGGGTCACTTTTCGAGAGCGTGATCCAACTGTGCTTGTTCATATACACAGTGTATACACAGAGGGGTTCGTTCGTCAAGGGGCTTGTGGTTAACGCCCATTGTTTTGGCCGAAGGCCATTGTCAGCGTAGGCTAGGGCAACGCCAGAGGTATCAATTTCCGTCCAAGCGGTTCTGGCTGAACCTTTGGGTTTCAAAAGTCGTGAGACTTTGTTTGATGCGTGATGTCATTGGAGTGTTGAAGCGCTTTCGGTGAATCAAATGGGTCAAACCTCTTTGTTTTGGTCTTCAGTCGACAAGGGCCGCACTCTTGGCCGTCCGCGAGGTCGCATTGTTGATTCCAGATCCAAGCGTCTTGCGATGGATTCGACCCAGCCTTCGTTCCCGAGCGGTGCGCCGCGCTGAAAGCAGAACGTTAAAAGGTGTCAAGGAACGTTAAAAGGTGTCAAGAGGAACGTTAAAAGGTGTCAAGTACCGTTTTGGATAAATGGGCAGTCTGAAGGTACAAACGGTACTTGACACCTTTGTTTTTCCTGTGGGCGGATTCATCCGAGGAAAGCAAAGGTGTCAGCGAAGTTCTTGAAAAGGAGCAATGACAGATTCGATAAACGATTTTTGAATTCGATTCTTGCGATTTTGTTTTTGTGTGCTTCGGTCGGCGGTTGGATTTCTTCAGACCGCGGTTTCAGTGTTCGATGGTGCTGAACCAAAATTGTGTGACAGCAGTGCCAGTGGCTGATAGGGCAGTCGGGTACTGGTGCTTGGGTGACTTCTATTTTCAGGGGCGAGCGATTGGGCTGCGTATTTTCGGACAAGACTAAGGTGTCACGGACAAGACTAAGGGACAAGACTAAGGTGTCAAGTACCGTTTCTCGTTTTCAAGCAGATGCCGGACGTACGGCAACAGCCCACTTTGGCAGTTTATCGAGTTTTATGTCCAGTCGGCAGGTGCCAGGCATCGGTAGGAAGTGAGCCAAACTGGAGTGCTTCGTACGCTACGCGACCCTGAAAAACCGGGACTAAATTTCTGGGACCCACAACGCTGAATAATGTACGAGAGACGTTCCCCGCCCTCGCTAACTGCAAAGCATTGCCTACACCCAGGGTCAGTGCCGTAATGGCAGACTCTCGTCCGGTGACAAAAAAACCTTCCTGCCAACCAAACGATGTTGATTCGCCTTGGTCATTAACATTGTAATTCGAGGTATTCGTGTCACCCACAAAGTCGGTGCCTCCCCAAGTGACAACGTTCGCAACATTCTCTGAAGTTCCCTTGATGTAGTGTTTCAACTCATGCAACGGACCAACGCCATACTCGTTTTGAGTCAAATAGTCCAAGAGTGCAACTGGGGCAAGTTATAGATTCCAAACGGCATTACCCCCGCCCCAGCGTGTTGAAGCCTGGAAATCTTTTTTCGTGGCCGCATGGGCTCGCAACGCTCTGCCAACGGCGGTTCCGGGATAGCCGCCTTTCGCCCCCACCGCAGTGACCTACACATGGTTACCGTCATTCGCGTCATCCGCTGCAGAGTCACCACCGCTAAAGGCATTTGCCTGGCCGCCGCCGTCCGACTCCGAACCATTTTGACCTGAGTATAAACCGTCGCCTGTGAAGATCGCCACTGATGTGTACGCTGCGTTTCCACCGTTTTGCTGCAGGAATTCTAGGACGGGTTTTAGAGCTTGGTCCAGGCGCCCTAAGGCGTTGGACTGGGTGGTGGATAGCTGGTCGCCGCTTACGGTGGGCTGCGCCGATTGACCAAACGCCTGGTACCAATTGTCACTGACCGGGCGAGTCATACTGGCCGTCTGAGAAATCGTGGGGGCCGCGGTCCCTGGGGACTCTTGGTGCGAATGAACCGCTTGGCCGTCGGGGTGCTGCGAATCAACCACCCAAGTCGAACTGCGATACTCAACCGAGCTACCGACATTGGTTTCGGTCATGATCGTCTTGTGATGCAGATCCGATTCCAAACTGTCTTGGTGACCTTCAACCGTCGTGGTCGCCGTGGCATCAACCGTGTCGGTAATCTTGTGCTGGAAATCGATCGGACGATCCGGAGTACTCGCATTCCAATAGTACGGCGTGATGGAATAACTATCTGTTCACCAACCCGCCGCGCGCCTGGCACCGATTTTGTCGTGATCAGCCTTCCCGAAGAGGGGGACGATTTATCGCTTCAGTCGTGGCGTGCAGGTTGCTCAGAACGCACCGCTAGAATTGGATTTACAATTCAGTTCGCGGTATAAGTTGCAGTTGTGGCAATGGGCGGTCGTTGGCAGCATCTTGGTACTAATGGCATTTGGACTTACCTTTTCATGGACTGGGAGAAGAAAGTCGCAAGTTAGTTAAGCATTGCTGAAGATGCACCACATTCTTCACCAACGCAGAAGATCTAATGCGTCTTTGCGGCTTGGCGTGAGATATCTTTGGTTCTAGAGTTCAGCTGATTTCCATGAGCCAATAAATCGTAATTGACAGAAGGTCGCAAAGGCTTTTGCAAAGCTTAAACAAAACGAGGTGTTGTTGATTTTGATTTGATCCGCCTCCGTTAACACGGTTGCTTCCTATCAAATTCGGCTGCGATAAGTATTGCTAGGAGGTAAGCGAGAAAACGCAAGGAGAAATGAAAGATCAGCGACAAAAATTCTGGTTTGGAAATGCTTTGAAAGTGATTTGCGATCTAAGGGATTGGATGACCGCTATTTATCAGGCGTTTCATGCGGTTATTGGTCGAAAAGGGCGAGCTAAGCTGGCCATAAAAAACTTTCAAGAATTATGTTGCATATTGGTTTTGCATTTGATAAAGTTGACCCAGAAAGGTTTTCTCGCTTACTAATTTCATGCAAATTGGAATGAAGTTAAAGGCCAGCAGCATGGAATTGAATTTTCATTCGAAACGCTGAAGACACTTATCGTGAAAACACTTTTGGGCAGGCAGTTACTTTTTGGGCAGGCAATTCAGGCCAATCATAAGTAGTGCCGTGAAGTTGGAAGGAAGCAAAAATGGCAGGCAATACCGAACATTCAGCCGAGGCGGGCAGCGGCACCTCTCCAGCGGCACCTCTCCAGCGGCACCTCTCCAGCGGCACCTCTCCAGCGGCACCTCTCCAGCGGCACCTCGCAAACAGAACCTCGCTAACTTGGTCATTCGTTTCAGTAATGCGACGGTTCTTTGTATTGCGGCATTGATGAAAATTTGGTGGGTGGCGACGTCTCAGACTTGGGAGGTCGAGGTAGCGTACCCTTCATACTTGGTAATATTTGCTTTTTGCTCAGAACTATTCGTCGCTATCGAGCTTGCCGCTGATACTCGATACTGTTTCCGTCTAGCTGCAGTGCTTCATTTCATATTGTTGGTAATTGGACTGACATTTAGCTTTCTCAACGTGCCTTGTAATTGCTTTGGCGAAGAGTCACCAGTTCAAGTCATCTCAATGGGAAATTGCGTGCTAGTCATACTGCTTTTGAAGGCAGATTTGTCGAACAGCAATGTCGTTGAAGACATCTCAACTCAGTCCCTTGGTTGCAGAATGGGGTTAGTGCTTGGCATTGCCGTGATCTTGAGTGTCTACCTGACAACTGATGCTCGCGATCAACTAGGCGTCTCCTCGAGTCCGGTTAGATCACAGCCTGCAAATATTGGAGCCGTTAAGCCAAATACGGAAATCATGGTAATACTAACACTGACCAATTCCAGCAGCAGTGCGATTAACATCATTGGTGGTAGGGCAAGTTGCAACTGCATCGTCAATGGAACATACCCAATAGAATTACCACCCAACTCCTTGAATAAGATTCCAATCAAAGTGCGAGTGCAGCAGCGAAGACAACAGAGCCACGACAATAGGCTTGAAGTGTATCATCAATATGTAACTTTTGTCTTGGATTCACCCAAGCAAATTAATCTTCGTGCTGACATTTTTGGGGAGGTGGAAACGTCCATTGAGTAGGCAGTTTCATGGCAAGTTGTTTGGTAATTTAAACGCAATGTTCGTAGTTGCGTTCTATGTTTTGTGTAACTATTTGGAGGACCGCAGGATGAAGCATTTCTTATTAGTCTTTGGAAGTTCATTAATTTTGTCAGGGAGCCTTTGCGTTGACGTATCTGCCGATGGCCCAATTCCGGCTCCATCGAGATGTGACGACATTATCGACACGGCAAGTGGAACGCCTGTAGTTGTCGGGTGTGTTGCCTCGGGCACCTGCCCTTCACCTGCCCCTGGAACGCCGGGGTATTGCTCGGTGTTGAACTCAACGGGACATTGTTCCTGTCAGTAGTTGCTATTTAATACGGTCCGCAGCGAACCGATCAGGTTTCGCTTCGGACTTTTTATCGATCTTGCAGGGACGGTTTGAATGTTGATGCTGCTTTTAGTTTTGCTGGCCAGTCAATTTAAGTTATCCGGGGAAGGCTTCAACGCCATAGTTCGACCGATTTCAAAACGAGCGGATCAATTCACTTCAGTCCGTGTCACGGCAATCCACAGTCGATTTGATGGTAGGAAGCAACTGGTTTCGTACACCTATTTTCCTGACGGCAAGCATTCTGTCCAGTGTTTTTCAGACGAACTCGTCGATGAGTCGAAGCTCGATGAGATACAAATGGTCAGACGTGTTATTCAAAATAGTTGCTACACTGCAAATATGGCGATTCAAGAAGATGGGCACTTCACGCTGAATGAAGTTGCAAAGTTCGGTGAGAATAGAATTCAAGTCCAAATGAACCTTGTTGGTGAAGCCAATTTTCTAATGGCAGATCAAACATTTGAATCATTGGTTGACATGGGTTCGATAAGCCGAACTAAGGAAGATAATGAGACGGTTGCATTTATTTGGAAACCGTCCGAGTCAGTGGCCGGCAATCATGAATGGGAGTTGTTGTTCGAGAAATCTCCTCCGCGGTGCATTCGGAAGACTGGTAGAAGTTTGATTGACAACGTGTCATCCTTGGATCTGAAATTTGAGTACAGAGATGACGAGGTGGTTCCCGTTACAATCTCGCGAACGTTTTTACGTGAGACTGGGCCGTTGAGCGAGTCTTGGGAGATTGTGAGACTTGAAACGCCGACTGACTTTAAAATTGAGGAATGTTATTTGCGGCATTACAACCTGCCTGAACCGCCCTTTTGCGACATTGCAAGCAGTAACTTAAATGCCTATCTGATTGTAGCAGTTGGCATCGTCTGTTGCATTGTTGCATTTTGGTTTAGAAAGTCCAAAAACAAACCAGAGCCGGTTTAGGTTGATTGCGGCTCGCTTAATCTTAGCACTCTTGTTGAAAATGTGACTTGGATGTGGACATGAGAAGAAATGGCTTTACCCTCGTAGAACTCCTGGTCGTCATTGGCATCATTGCGATCTTGATGGGGTTGTTGTTGCCTGCGGTGCAGATGGCTCGCGAAGCGGCAAGGCGGACCAGTTGCCAGAACAAACAACGGCAACTGGGTTTGGCGGTGATGAACTACCAGTCGGCGCGTGGCTCCTATCCGGTGGGCTATCATAACTCGACCACCACCATGCAGTATTCCACTTGGCTGCTGCGAATCACTCCGTATCTGGAACAACAAAACGTTTACGATCAAGCTCAAGCCGATTATCAGTCTAACCCCAATCCATTTGCCAACACCGCGCTACATCGCGGGTTCGCTCATACTTTAAACGATCTGATCTGCCCCAGTTTCCCGCAAGCGGACGTTCCTTCGGAAACACCAGAATATGGAACCTCTGCCAATACGACTTATTTGGGTGTGTTGGGTACGGACTTCACGAAGCGGGATGGATTTTTTGGAACGGATTTGAAACGTCGGCCAGCCAATGTATTGGACGGTTTGTCAAACACGTTGATGATTGGTGAACGACCGCCCAGCACCGACGGTTACTTTGGTTGGTGGTACAGTGGCTACGGTCAAACGGGGACCAGTTGCCTAGATACCTTGTTAGGCGTTCGTGAACGAAACCTTCACCAACGCGGCAATGCGATCTGCAGCGACGGTCCATTTCATTTCCAACCGGGCTCGTCGGACTACCAATGCAGCAGTCTGCATTTCTGGTCGCAGCATCCCGGCGGAGCGAACTTTTGTTATGGCGACGGTAGTGTGAAATTCCTGTCCTATGAAGCGGACAGTGTGATGCCGCAGTTGGCAACAATTTCCGGACGCGAGGTTTTTGAATTACCCTAGATCAAATCTTTCGCGGGTGCGAAAGGCAGCATGGTCGATTTTTGCTCTGCCGAATGTTCTTCCTGATTTCCTGCGGTCTTTGCGGCTTTACGCGAGGCAAATTTGTTGTTTAGATTTCAGCCTACTTACCTTCTGCAGAACAATTCGAAATGCACCAGAACGGTAAGCGTTTCTGAGTACCGTTGTTGACGGGTGGTTTAGGTTGGTGGATTTCCTTTTGGTTTCCAGGAGATCTTATGTTACCAATGTCCAAGATCCAGCGAATTCAACTTTGGCTTGACCGACTCAGGCGGCAGACCGCTTCCCAACTTACCGTGGCCGATTTTTGTCGGCTCGATCAAATTTCAGTGGCCTCTTTCTATAAGTGGAAACTCCGACTGTCCCCAAGTGTTGACTCGGCCCCGCGTGTTGACTCGGCCCCGCGTGTTGACTCGGTGCCAAAGCGTCGCCAAGACAAATCCGCCGCTTCGCACAGGTTCACCGAACTGGTTGTCCAATCGGCAACCACGCCTCACGCAACCACGCCTCACGCAAACACTTCGGCGCAAGCAAACATTCCTCACGCGACGCTGCCGGGCGGGATCACGATCTGGCTGGGCACACAACCGGAGGTCGCTGCGTTGATTGTCGATCGCCTGCTGCAACACACTCTGCCGCTGGCCGCAAAGCAGGTGCTGTGATGTTGAACTTTAATCGCAACCACAGGATCTTTGTTCACACTGGCGTCACCGATATGCGAAAAGGATTCAGCGGC
>Ga0209491_10009248_pt1 | contig 12164 bp, 9 predicted proteins | sample BON02_FD_187213 | JGI IMG/M metagenome (GOLD analysis project Ga0209491, IMG submission 187213) | Freshwater microbial communities from Lake Bonney liftoff mats and glacier meltwater in Antarctica - BON-02 (SPAdes) (version 2) | ecosystem: Environmental > Aquatic > Freshwater > Ice > Glacier... | reverse complement strand
CGTGTGAACGAGCGGGAGACATCACGCGAGTAGATGCCACCTGGAACGCGGCGCGACGGGACGAGGGACCCACACAGGGGACCCACACAGAGGGGAGGGCCCCATAGAGGACCCACCACCGGAGGGGAGGGCCACACAGGGGACCCACACAGAACACACACAGACACTCTACCCTACGTGGGCAATCCGCGCAGCGAAGACAAAAAAATCCCGACTCTAGATTCTTGTTGGCCCATTTTATGCATCCCTGTACGTGAATCCAAAGAAATCCAAAGGGTTTACCAGTGGCGCTCGCCAAACGAATCCCGGATTCGCTGTATCCAGGGGGTGGCAATGAATACCGAATCCGGGATGAACACGGCAACGATTCGCTTTTTTACGCTGCCGTTGAAAAATATTCCTTGATCGCAGTTCTCTGGCACATTTCTTGCTTCTCCAATTGATTTATCAGCCTAATAATTTAGCCTGGAACGATTGAGAGAATTCGACCGTTACAGGCAACTGAATGATAAAAAAACGCCCAAAAGTGCCAGAGAACCGCGATCAAGGACTCTTTTTCAACGGCAGTAAACAAAACGAATCGTTGCCGTGTTCATGAGCAAGCCCTAGTTTGCCTTTCTAATAGAGAAATTGTCGACGAGAGCAGAGGGCGTACATTTCATTGCAACATGGCGAATAACCGTTGTTTTCTCTAATTGTTTCGGCCTAATTTATTTAGACCATTTATCCGCTTTCAATTATAACGGCAATGTACGCCCTCCCTCCGCGTCGATGGATTTCTTTAATTTTAGTGAAACTAGGGCCTGCTCATTGCCCACGTAGGTGCTCTACACGGTCGACGCCACGGCTGGCTGGTCCGTGGTGGCGGAGACGCCACTCGACTTGGGCCCGCGCCACCACGTCTTGCGCTCGCCGCTGGACGCGCTTCTTCTGCAGACGGTCGGCGCTTCGCTGCGTCCGGCGGACCGTGTGCTGGTGCTCGCGCCGGACGCGTCGGCGGGCCACCTCCTCGACTTTGCCCAGGTAACTTATCTATAAATGCATCCTCTACATAGATACTGTACATATATCCACTGGACCACCCTCGAGATGTCTCGATTCTCCTCTGTTGCTCGCGCCTAACACGTCCGCGGGCCACCTCTTCAAAGGTATCTTGTTTGTATTCTATATAGAATACACCATCTATATATATAGAGAGACTGTATATATACGGGCCCGCGCCACCACGTTTTGCGCACGCCGCTGGACGCGTTTCTGCTGCAGACGGTCGGCGCCTCGCTGCGTCCTGCGGACCGTGTGCTAGTACTCGCGCCTGACGCGTCGGCGGGCCACCTACTCGACTTTGCCTAGGTGTGTGTGTATATATATATATATATATATATATATATATATATATATATATATATATATATATATATATATATATATATACTGATTCATATCACGTATAAATATATCCTCTATATAGATACTGTACATATGTCCACTGGACCATCCTCGCTGCGTCCGGCGGACCGCGTCCTGGTACTCGCACCTGACGCGTCGGCGGGCCATCTTCTCGACTTTGCCCAGGTAACTTCTGTATAAATACATTCTCTACACTGCCAGACTACTAGCCTAGTTACTAGCTAGTTACTAGGCAAAACCCTAGTAATGTATCACTGAGTAGTCATGCATTACTAGGCTAGTAACAAGCTCGTAACGAGCTAGTAACGCGCATTACTAGCTTGTTACTAGCCTAGTACCTCGTACGTGGCTAGTTACTTGGCTAGTAAAGGGGTTAACCTGCTGCAGACGGTCGGCGCCTCGCTGCGTCCGGCGGACCGCGTGCTCGTGCTTGCACCAGACGCGTCGTCGGCGAGCCACCTCCTCGACTTTGCCCAGGTAATTGATTCATATCACGTATACTAACCCTAACCCTAACCCCTAACCCTAACCCTCTATATAGATACTGCACATATATCCACTGGACCATCCTCGACTAACTCTTAACCCCTAACCCTAACCCCTAACTCTAACCCTCTATATAGATACTGCACATATATCCACTGGACCATCCTCGACTAACCCTTAACCCTAACCCTAACCCCTAACCCTAACCCTCTATATAGATACTGTACATATATCCACTGGACCATCCTCGAGGTGTCTCCATATTCCTCTGATGTTCGCGCCTGACGCGTCGGCGGGACACCTCCTCGACTTTGCCCAGATATCTGATTCATATCATGTATAAATAGTGTGCGTGTGCGTGTGACCTGTTGTTCTGTTTACTTATAAATACATACTCTATATAGATACATATATACGCTGGACCACCCTCGAGAAGCTCTCGATCCTAGCACCAGAGCGTCCGCAGGCCACCTCCTCGACTTTGCCCAAGTAACTGATTCATATATCCACGTGAATAGCTCAAAATGCCTTCGACGACCTCGGCCTACCTACCTTGGCTTTTACAAGATATTCGTTGAGTTCGAGGCCTTCGTACCAGAATCAGTACTATGATTCGCATTCACCGCCCCTTGTTTGGGCACCCCCCCGCCCCCTTCATCGCCCAAACTATTGCGCAAATCAGTGTTACCCCCCGACCATCCTTTATTGCAATACATGCCACACAACATTGGTAATGGCAATATCGTGTAAAGGCCAAGCCTACCTCGGTAGAATGAAGTCCATCCTCGCAGTCACAAAATACACGTGTCATATCGTGTATAAATACATCTTCTATAGATACATATATCCACTGGACCACCCTCGAGGTGTCTCGATCCTCCTTCACCTCGGGTTAAAGGTGCTCTGTGCGCCTAAGTAAAACGACTTCGAATTTCCTATAATCAAAACGACGAAACTCTTAGTCGAAACTCGCTCAGGTACCTGAGCAAAGCGAATTTAACCATAGCGGTTAATTGTAGCTGCAGAGCACCTTTAACCCGATCTTCCTTCTGCTGCTCAACTTTCCAATAGTATTCGATATCGTATACAACCCCTATAGATACTGTATATATACATAACTGGACCACCCTCGAGATATCTCGACCCGCGCGCGGGTTGACCCCGGGCTACCCCAACCCAAAAACTGTAAGCGCTTACAGTTGTTTGTAAGGGCTTACAGTTCGCTACCAGTTGCAACTGCAAGCATTCTGCAAGGCTTACAGAAAGTGCGAGCTCAAACAGACGTCGTTGGCTGCAAGATACCTCGAAAAGAAAACTCGCCGATTTTTTGATTTTTTTTGCGCCCCCCCCCCCCTTCCTGTTTCCCCGGGTTCACCCGAGATTGACCCGATGATAAATCAAAACAGGCGCTCCGGAAAAAAAAATCGGGTTGATTAACACTTTTAGCCGGGTTTACCCGAAAAAAGGCGAGCACGCGCCGGGTAAATAGAAAAATCGCCGATTCCACGCGAAATCAACGAGTTTTCTTTTTAAGGTATCTTGCAGCCAACTACGGCTTACATACGCCGGAGCCAAATGTAAGCCAGCTGTAAGCCAACTGTAAACCATCTGCAAGCTGCCGAAAATTGTAAGCTAAGTGTAGAGCTTACAGATTTGCTGTCCTCCTTCTGCTGCTCGACTTTGCGCAGGAGGCGCGCTCCAATTGTATTCTATATAGTATACACCATCTATGATGTACATATATATGTATATATGTATGCATATTATCTATTTATATGTATATATATATATATGTATATATATATGTATACACATACATATATATATATACATATATATATATATATATATATATATATATATATATATATATATATATAGAGAGAGAGAGAGAGAGAGAGAGAGCGAGATGTCTCGACACCCTCCTTCTGCTGCGCAGGAGGCGCGCTCCAAGGGCGCCGCGGTCGAGCTGATATACATAACCGTACCACCCTCGAGATGTCTCGACCCTCCTTCTGGTCGACTTTGCGCAGTATATATAGTATGTTATATCTATATAGACACTGTATGTATATATAACTGGACCAGCCTCGAGGTGTCTCGACCCTCCTTCTGCTCGACTTTCACGCTCCAATTGTATTCTATATAGCATACACCATCTATATAGATACTGTATATATGTTGAAACCTAGTAGGGCGTACTCCGCACTAGGCCACAATCAGCGCTGATGGTGGTCCGGAGGTCAAACGTCCCTCCTAGATCACAACGATATATACATATCTGGACCACTCGACCCTCCTTCTGCTCGACTTTGCGTAGGAACGCTCCAATTGTATTATATATAGTATACACCGTCTATATAGATACTGCATATAACTGTATTAGATTTAGTATACACCGTCTACATGGATACTGTATATATACATAACTGGACCTATACACCATCTATATAGATACTGTCTCCCTATACATAACTGGACCACCCTCGACTTCTGCTGCGTAGGAGGCACGCTCCAAGGGCGCCGCGGTCGAGCTGAGGCCGGGCGGATCCATTCTATATAGTGAACACCATGTATATAGATACTGTATATATACATAACTGGACCACTCAACCCTCTTTCTGCTCGACTTTGCACAGGAGGCACGCTCCAAAGGCGCGGCGGTCGAGCTAAGGCCTGACGGCTCCGCCTCGCTAGCCAGGGTGGCCGCCGCCAACGCCATCAACCACTCGGCCACAGCGACAAACGAAACAGAAACCCTATCGGCGCCTCCGGTGGACTTACTGGCTCCATCCTCCCTCTGGGATGAGTACGCGACGTCCCGCGGCCTGGAGCCGTCCGTGGCGGAGGCCGGGCGAGAGATGCTTGCCTCGGTGGGCGCGGCCGACAGGGGCGGTGCGGCGGCGGAGCATGTGCACGTGGCCATGGAGGAGGTGGTGCTGGAGGGCTTCGGCTCGTTTGGTGCAGAGACGAGCTATGCGCTGGCGCACCGCGGGCTGGTGCTCGTGCAGGTCAAATATATATATATATATATATATATATATATATATATATATATATATATATATATATATATATATATATGTATATATATATATATATATATATGTATATATAAGCTTAATGTTTTGCTAACCGTGCGCGCGATCTTTGTAGATTCTCTAGCTCTCTATACATAGGTATGGGGGCGCCACCCGCATGGAGGCTGGCGCATAGGTATATGTACATCTACATGTACAATATATATATATATTTATCCTCATCTTGCACTCGTTCCCGAGTTTCGAAGTGAAACGAGCTACTCACTGTTGCTTTATATATGAGAGAGATGAGATATCTGTTTTTTGGTTTGTGCAGGGCGCCAACCGCATGGAAGCTGGCGCGGGCGCGGCGCCTCACTGGTGGGAAGCGAGGAGGGCGTGCCGCTGGTGGGATCCAACTGTTGGCTTTACATATGAGAGATGAGATATGTGTATTGGTTTGTGCAGGGCGCCAACCGCATGGAAGCTGGCGCGGGCGGCGCCTCACTGGTGGGAAGCGAGGAGGGCGTGCCGCTGGTGGGCTCCAACGGTGCGGGCAAGACGACGCTGGCCATGGCGGCGCTCTGGGCGCTCACTGGGGCCACCGACGCGCGGGCCGACGGCAAGGCGGTCGAGTCGCGCGGTGTGATCCATGATGGGGCGAGCCGGGCCACCGTCACGCTCAGGTAAGGGAGAGAAGGAGAGCAGAAAGTCAGAATCCTATTCAACGCGAGTTAAATCACCGACGCGCGGGCCGACGACAAGGCTGTCGAGTCGCGCGGTGTGATTCACGATGGGGCGAGCCGGGCTATCGTTACGCTCAGGTAAGGGAGAGGAGAGTCAGACACATAATCAACGCGAATAAATCACCCGCGCGCCTGATTACTAATGACAGCAATTCGGTACAACTTTTAACTACTGCTGCGCGGGCCGAGGTTAACCCACGGCAAGGTGGTCGAGTCGCGCGGTGTGATCCATGACGGGGAGAGCCGGGCTATCGTCACGCTCAGGTTTGGCCTTAAAGGTGCCCTGAGCGCCTAAGTAATTCTCAGGCAGTTTCTTTTATTCAACATGTACTAATGACTGGTGCTGCGACTCATAATGAACGACGATTTCAGTTTCGACTTTTCAATCGCTTGTTCTGAGTTCTTCCGGGTTTCATGGGTAAATTGCTGGTGATCGCCGTCAGAAGTTCAACAAAACGTAACAACTTTTAACAACAAAATTCGCTCATGTACATGAGCAAAGCGAATTTACATATGGCGATTACTTAGTAGCTGCAGAGCACCTTTAACACGATATTCTTTCACTTCAAGGCTTGTGTGTACGAATTAATCATCCTTATGTGTGCCTCCCCCCACCTGCATTGTTTACACCATTGCAATACGTTTGCACGACTATTGCGCAATACACGACTCTCATCCCGACCCCCTTTTGCATGCCATAGACCACACAAAATTGTTAATGGCAATATCTTGTAAAGGCCAAGTCCGGGTCACCACTAACTTCTTACTATTTCTATGAACTAGTACCCACTACCTGAACTACTCACTACTCTTTACTCACCACAAACTACGAACTACGAACTACAAACTAACAATTTGAGTTCGGGGGCTTACGAGTCGACGACTTTGGGTGAACCCGAGGCGGTGGTCTGCCTCCAAACAGGTGCGGGAGAGGAGAGAGTCAGAATCAGAATCAACGCGAGTAAATCATCAGCGCGCTGATTATCAATGACAGTATTTCGGTACAACTCTTTTCTGAATCATATAAACTAAAGACGCCTAGGCTCATCGTCGGCGGCGGGCTATCCTAGGCTAAAGGTCCGTCATCGGCATCGGCGGCTAGACTACGGCTGGCTATCCTAGGCTAAGCTAAGAGGTCCGACAACTCTTAACTACTGCTTGCTGTCCTCAGGGGGGTGCTGCGCCGCGCGCCGGCAAAGGGGGTGGGCACCGACTGAGTATCAATCACAGTAGTTTGGTACAATTCTTAACTACTGCTTCCTGTCAAGGAGTTCTATAAACTACTGCATAGCGCAGTAGTTTATATAACCAGCGCAGTAGTTTAAAAAGCAGTAGTTTATATAACCCCCTTGTTCCTGTCGTCAGGGGGGTGCTGCGCCGCGCGCCGGCTAAGGGGGTGGGCACCGACTGATTATCAAGGACAGTATTTCGGTACAACTTTCAACTACTGCTTCCTGTCCTCAGGGGGGTGCTGCGGCTAAGGGGGTGGGCACCGACTGAGTATCAATGACAGTATTTCGTTACAACTCTAACTGCTGCTTGCTGTCCTCAGGAGTAGGGTTAGGCCTAACCCTAACTACTCTTAACTACTGCTTCCTTTCCTCAGGGGGGTGCTGCGTCGCGGGCCGGATAAGGGGGTGGGCGCCGACGTGGGTTCTGGCGCAGTTGATGGAGTGGCGCTGCTGCAAGCTGAGGGGTTAGGTTAGTTCGGGTTAAACCTTAACCCGATATAAGCATTAGTTTATATAAACCCGTGTTCCTGTCCTCAGGGGGGTGCTGCGCCGCGCGCCCGCAAAGGGGGTGGGCACTGCCGTGGGCGCCGATGCGGTGGATGGAGCGGCGCTGATGCAGATGACAGTATGTCGGTACAACTCTGACTACTGCTCGCTGTCCTCAGGGGGGTGCTGCGCCGGGCGCCCAAAGGGGTGGGCACCGACGTGGGCGGCGGCGCAGTTGATGGAGCGGCGCTGTTGCAAGCTGAGGGGTTAGGTTAGTTCGTAACCCGATATAAGCAGTAGTTTATATAACCCCTTGTTCCTGTCCTCAGGGGGATGCTGCGCCGCGCGCCCGCTAAGGGGGTGGGCACTGCCGTGGGCGGCACGCATTTCGGTACAATAACTACTGCTTCCTGTCCTCAGGGTTAGGGTTAGGCCTAACTCTAACCACTCTGAACTACTGCTTTCCTGTCCTCAGGGGGGTGCTGCGCCGCGCGCCGGTTAAGGGGGTGGGCACCGACATCGGCGCCAGCACGGTAGATGGAGCGGAACTGCTGCAAGCTGAGGCTGCGCGGCTCGAGTCTGAGCTAGAGAATCTGCAGGCAGAGGAGACCGCGCGCGTGGCTGCGCGCGAGTACGCGGCGGCCGAGGCGGTGGTGGGCAAGCAACGAGAGACGGAGGCGCTCCTGGTTAGCCTGCGCCGAGCCGCAGAGGAGACGGAGGTGCAGGCTAGGGTCAGGGCTAACCCTGTGTATGGGAGGGGGGTATGTCTTGGGCTATGAGTTGGTCCATATGTATGCAGGAGACAACATAGACATAGCACAAAACCAATTTGGCTCAGCCAACAAGCGCTATTGCGCGCTCCCACCCATTCCGGGTTAATTACCCTACCCTCGCTGTGGAGAGTAGTGGAAAGTGCCCGGTCGAATATCGCACTGGCGTATCGTCGGCCCTGTACAGGCATGCCCCCCCCCCCCCCTTGCGCATCGGGCCTGGTAAAGCCGTCAGTCGGTATAAGGTATAACGCACTATGGCATGATGATGAGTGATACGCAGATGGGGTTTTGTTTAAGCGTTTGATTAGCAATAACGGTCGTAACAGTCGTTTGAAAGCTGTCGAGGCATTTGTGCCTTCGCGCTTCGTCAACAAAGCTGCACTAATGACTACTAATTGTTTTGTTGCTGTGACTCATACTGAGCAGCGGTTTCAGTTTCGACTTATAAGTCGCCGGTCACAGCATGTTCTGAATTGTTCCAGTTTTTGGCCAGCGGGTTTAACCGGGTTTAACCGAAGGCCCAAGGCCTCGACACTTTTGCTTACTAATCAAAATTGCATCTGCGTATCACTCATACTCGAGAACTGAAACACGAGATTTCTAAAGGTAAAAGGCCGACTTGCGCCTCGAGGTTCACAGCGAACATAGGGTGCCCCCCCCCCCCCCCCCCCCCCCCCCCTTTGTATCGACAGCGGATGTGTACATTTACAATTGCCCGCTTAGAGTAAACCCGGTCAAAAAAATACCAATCATCAAATCCCGGTTAAAACTAGCAACTCCGGTCGAAATCGCAGCTAACCCCGGTCAAAACCGGCAACCTCGACCGGGTTTGCTAGTTTTGACCAGGTTTGCTCAAGTGGCCAACTTTTAGACCGGGATCGCTCGAAAACCTCTTTAAAATTATGTATTGCTGGAAAACGGCAGGCCGTGGCGGTGGCTCGGGAATCGGAGGCGCCCTCTCTCTACACGGACGACGTCAGTGTCCCGTTCGAGCTGATGCGTACCATGGGCAAGCGCGAGCACCAGTTGCGCTTTACGCTGGGCGCGACGGTGCACGAGGGCACGCTGGCGCAGGTGCATGGTTAACCCGTAGGAAGGTCGGGCCCTAACCTGGAACCTGGGTCGATGGGTGTTTACGTAACTAACGGCCGGCGAAACCGCTTGAACATTGGTAGGAAGGTTGGCCCCTGTCCTGACAAACTTTTCCGTCGGTCTCTTTTCATCGATGCCGCTGTGTGAGTGTGAAATGTGTTGAGCGAGTGCTGACCGAGAAGGACTCCGAGGCCGTGCTCGGTGTGTGGCTCCCCGCGCCTGCCGACGCCGCGAGCGCTGTCTGTTCGAGGCGCGCTTTGGCCGTTGGCCGTTGGCGTGGAGAAAGATTTGGGCGGTAACGATGTTTGACCTTGCGGTATAGTTTGTTGCTCTCTGTGTGGGTTGACCCATCCGCCGAGCATAAAGCCGGAGGCGGTGGGTGTTGGGTACTTCACCCGCTTGGCGCGACGGTGCACGAGGGAACGCTGGCGCAGGTGCGCAGGCGAGGGTTAGGTTTAACCCTTAAAGATGCCCTGTGCGCCTAAGTAATTCTCAAGCAGTTTCTCGTATTCAACGTGTACTAATGACTTTGGTGCTGCGACTCATAATGAACGGCGGTTTCAGTTTCGACTCGGCCAATCGCGTGTTCCGAGTTCTTCCGGGTTTCATGGGTAAATCGGGTTAAACCCTAAGCACCGGTTGCGCTTCACGCTGGGCGCGACGGTGCACGAGGGCACGCTGGCGCAGGTTGGCCTTTACACGATATCGCCATTCCCAATCTTGTATGGCATGTATGGCAATAAGGGATAGTTCGGGGGGAAACACCATATCGCGCAATAGTGTGGGCGATGAAGCGGTGGGCGGTAGTGTGCCCAAACAAGGGGGGTGTTTACGAATCATAGTATTGACTCTTGCACAAAAGCCTAGGCACAAAACAATCTCTTGTTATAGGCTAAGGGGTTAACCCGTTTTTTTTATGTGATAGATAGATAGATGGATGGATATAGATGGATAGATAATGAGATAGACAGATATACATAGATAGATAGATAGTAGATAGAGGTAGAGATGGAGGGAGAGAGAGAGGGAGAGAGATGGATTGCTCACGTGTGTCGCCCCCCGTCGACGGACACGACGTAGTCTCCATCTATCGATCTATCTATCAGGTTAAAGGTGCCCTGCAGCTACTAATGAACCGGTATGGGTAAATTCGCTTTGCTCAGGTACCTGAGCGAGTTTCGACTACGAGTTTCGTCGTTTTGTTTCTCGGAAACTCGAAGTCAAATCACTTAGGCGCACAGGGCACCTTTAACCCTAACCCCTAACGCTAGCCTGTACCTGCTTTCGCAGGTCCAGTCGGCGGTGGACGATTCCTTGCGCGCGCCGCAGCTGGCGCGCGCCTGTTTCTTCGGACAGCACAGGGGTTGACCCGTAACCCGATATTATTATGACTTTAGTGATGCGTTCTTGATGCGATAGATAGATAGATGGAGAGTTAGGTCAACCCTCGCCCCCGGGTTAACCCGAACGGACACGACGGAGGGTTAAAGGTTAACCCGTCGTGTCCTTCGACGGGGGGTTTAACCCGGGGGTTAACCCGAGGTAGTCTCCATCTATCTATCTATCTATCAGGTTAACCCTAACCCCTGGCAAAAAGAGCCATGCACGATGATAGAAATGTGTCTGGGTCAACGGATACGGGGGGGGGGGTATGGATTCCCTGAATAGAGCTATGTGTGCGGCGTTCGATTGCAGTTTGGTGTACTACCGCAGTGAATAAGTGGGCTAATACTGGCTAAACCTGGACCTGCTGGCTCAGGTCCAAGCGGCAGTGGACGATTCCTTGCGCGCGCCGCAGCTTGCGCGCGCCTGTTTCTTCGGACAGCACAGGGGTTAGGGTTAACCTCTCTCTCTCTCGCTCCCTCCCTCTCTACTTCTATCTACTATCTATCTATCTATGTCTATCTTTCTGTTTCATTCTCTACCTGCTGTCGCAGGTCCAATCGGCGGTGGATGAGGCGTTGCGCGCGCCGCAGCTTGCGCGCGCCTGTTTCTTCGGACAGCACATGGGCGGCGGGTTGCTCGACAAGACGGACGCGGCGCTTAAGTCGGAACTTCAATCGCTGCTGCCGCTCGCGCAGTGGGAGGCGGCGCGGGAGGCGGCAAAGGTAGTGCACCCTACGTGTTGAATAGATATTCACGTATTCCTGTGGCGCAGCCATGGGAATACAAATCGCGTATTCCGCCAGGTTTACCCTGCATATGACATGCATACGTACGTATTCAAGGTTAATGTATTCAAACAACAGGTTAAATATAAATAGAATGCCGTAGTTTGTTCTTCGCTTCATGTATTCAACATGTAGGTAGTGCACACCCCAACAACACTTGTATGGTGCTCTCGTGCTCAAGTCGGAACTCCAGTCGCTGCTGCCGCTCGCGCAGTGGGAGGCGGCGCGGGAGGCGGCAAAGGTAGTTTAGCCTTTACAAGAGATTGTTTCACTTCAAAGCTTTATTGTTGGAGTCAATCATCCTTTTATTGCCACCCCCAGCTGCACAGCCTACCCGATTGCAACACTATTACACGACCATTGCGCAAATATACACCCCCCCCCACCGCACCCCCCTTCTCATGCCATACCCTATGCAATATTGGTCATGGCAATATCGTGTAAAGGCCAAAAAGTAGTGCACGCCCCAACAACACTTGTATGGTGCTCTCGTGCTCAAGTCGGAGCTCCAGTCGCTACTGCCGCTCGCGCAGTGGGAGGCGGCGCGGGAGGCGGCAAAGGTATTGCACGCCCACTACACGAAGACGCTGGCCCCTATATATACATCATCTATAGATCTATATATGCGAACCCAAATCTCAGTAGCGGCGCGTGAGGCGGCCAATGTAGTGCACGCCCACTACACGCGGACGCTGGGCCGGCCGGGGACTGCGCTCCCCTAATATATATATATATATATATATATATATAT
>Ga0209491_10009246_pt1 | contig 12165 bp, 15 predicted proteins | sample BON02_FD_187213 | JGI IMG/M metagenome (GOLD analysis project Ga0209491, IMG submission 187213) | Freshwater microbial communities from Lake Bonney liftoff mats and glacier meltwater in Antarctica - BON-02 (SPAdes) (version 2) | ecosystem: Environmental > Aquatic > Freshwater > Ice > Glacier... | reverse complement strand
GGCAGCAGTTCCGTCGCCGGCAGCAGCGATGATTACTTTGTCTTTAGCCTTTCCTGCGCTCTTAGTGCCTGTGCCTTCGGCGACGGTCATAATTTTCACGTAATTGAGCTTAACGAGCTTTTGAGCCGTCTCTGGTTTAAGCTCAACTTCCTCTCCAGCGGCATGCATATAATTAATTCCAACTCCTGATTTCAGGAATAGGACAAGTACTGTTTTTTGGATTGCTCCCATGATTACAATTTTACAAGGTGGTTGTTTTGCTTCACAGCCGGTGAGCCACTAAGGGCTCACCGGGCTGATCAGCGGGGGGATTGGGTTTCCTTTTTTAGGTAGTAACGATGTCGACGATGGCACCGAATTTTCCAAGGTGAAGCAGGTCAACATCGGTGAAGGTCTCCGCTATCATGCGGGTTTGACCAGTCCGTGCCAATGTGTACGGATCTTGCACCAGGTTAATTCCACCCCAGCTAGCAAGCAGCAAGCTGGACCAGTCGCCGTAGATCAATGAGCTCAGATTTGTACCGTCGCCTTTGGCCAAATTACTTGGAATGATGTTGCTCACAAATGCCGGATAGCCATTTAATGGCGCAGCAGGGTCTGTAACATCCCACAGGAATTTACCTGAGCCAGCATCTATTGCGATGCTCTTAGCACTTTTGCGCACCAATGGGTTGGTGGCATAGGCCAAGCGACCAAACTCGCCATTGGCCACAGCAACCACCGCTTCAAGCGCTATGACCGCAGCCTTGGTAAGCGCGGCTCCGTTTGCACCTAAAGGCACAATTTGCGGCGTGCCAGATTGGGCAAGCAACTGAGTGATAATGCCACTCGGCTCATTGCTTCCACCACCTTTAATGGCAACACTTTGGAATTTTTCGGCAATAGCCCGGAACAGCATGTTTAAAACCTGCTGTTGTACGCTGAGGCTGGTTTGGCGCAGCAACTGGTTGGTTACCGGCACGTAGCTGCCCAAACGTTTCGGCGTAAGGCTTACCTGGTCCAGCGTTGGAGTACTTGCGTCGATTTCGCTAGTCTCGGTACCGTACGCAGCAGTGGCCACAGCACTTTCGCGCGGGAATGTGATGTTGCCTACGAGGTTATCGTAGATCGTTGCTACTTCGCCCACAAAGAGGTAAGGGCGCAAAAACTCGATGAGTCCCATAGTTTCGGTAGGCACAGCAAATCCGCCTTGTGAACCTGCAGGGCTACCACCAGTAACACTCATGATGCGCTTTTCACCTGTGCCAATGGCGCGAAGTGCTTTCAGCGGGATGCTCACACCAGCCGGGTTGAAGTTGGCGCCAGAGGCTTCCAATTCTTTACGACCTTCAATGTGCATTTCGGCTTCAAAACCGTCGAGCGGCTTATTCTCCTGCACACTACGCATAGCTCTCGACAGGCTATAGTTCTTGCGGATTTCCTCCAGCTCAGAGCTATCACCATTAGGAGTGAGGTGCCTTGCCTGACGCTGACCAATTTCGATCTCATTGGCTTCGAACGTGTCGGCGCGTTGAATCTGTTTTGCCAGATCGGCAATTTCAGAATTGTCGGCATCAAACTGAGTTACTTCCTCAGCCGTTAGGTCGCGCTTTTCTTCGTCCGCTTTGTTAACCAACGCGGCGAGCGCTACTTGTTTTTGAGCGCGAAGTTCGCGCAACTCTTTTGCTTTTTTCATTGCTTTAATAATGGATTTGTGAATTTTTAAATTTTAGTTTTTGATTGGTTGTAAGTCCTTTGACTGGTGGCTGGGCTGGAGCATGACTCCTTTTCGCCACCGTGGTATCGTTGTAGGCAGGGTAGGTTACCGGGCTCACGTCGAACAAGCGAGCGAACTTGATAATTTTGCGCAGGTCCGGGCCTTCGTCTTCAATGTACTCCCAAGCTTGTTCTTTCACCGTGAAGGCAAAAGAGCTCTGGCTTACATCGCCTGCAATGATGGCATCTTGCAGATCAAGCGCATACTGGCGGTTGGGCGTTGTGTAGGTATACTTTAAGCCAACGGTATCTACTTCGAGCTTGAGCGTACCTGCTCTGTTATTGCTGCGCGCCAGAATTAAATCGGGGTTGTGATTAAAAAGGCAGCGCACATCATCGGCCATTACATCATCGAATGCGCCTGGTAATACAACCTCACGCATCCAGCTGCCAATTTTTGTTTCTTTGTTGAACATGGCTGCATAGCCTGATATCTCATGCAGCTCCACGCCATTCTCATCGCGGGTTTCGTGAGTTACAATGTGCTCTACAAAACGACGCTCTTGGCCAGCAGCCGTATCGATGTAGTCTTTATTCAAATTCATTTCTAGCCTCCTTTAATTTTTGACCGTTCTCAAAATACTTCTCTACCAAATCCACAGGGATATGATTTAAAGGCACATAGCGCTTATCACCGCCATCCATGCCATTCATATCTTCGAGATCGGCAATTTCGTTTGGCGATATTGCGCCTACTGAAAACAAGTTCTTGTATGCCTCGGTGCGCGACTGGATATCGCCACGTAGGAGCGCATCCATGTTTACCTTAAAGCTGTAGTTGCCAGTGGCTTTTTCTTGCTCGGTGAGCAGCTTGGTGCGATACTGCTCCTCTTCCTGAGCTACGTGTGGGGCTAAGGTGTACTGGGTATACTCAATAGCTTGCTGCTCAATATTAGAATGGGTTGCGCGACCTAACTGCTGCAGCATGTGCGGCGGTATGCGAAACCAACGCGCTATTTCCTCAACGCCAAATTCCCTGGTTTCGAGCATTTGAGCCTCGCTGGGCGAAACACTTAGGCGGGCTAAGTCGCCGCCGGTTGGAAGTATCTTCACCGTGTGGCTGTTTTTTAAACCAGCTCCGGTTTCGATCCACGAGTCCTTAACAATTTTGAGCTGCTTATCATCGAGGGCATTCGGGAACTTGAGGGCCACACCACCATTGGCGCCGTTGGCAAAGTAGTTATCGCCAAACTCTTGAGCCGCCAGGTTAATGCCGAAACTGTGCGCACCGTATTGAACGGGGCTAATGCCAATTATGCCATCAAAACTAAAATCTTTGAAATGCAAAATATCCATGGCGTCGTAGTTACGATCAACTAGGCCAGCGCCGGAAACGCGGTAAATTACTTTATAGGTTGCGCTCACCATTACCGTTACCTTATCTGGATGGATAGGGATGAGCGCAATTGGCCGTGAAGCATTGTCGCGTATTATTACCGCATAGCTGTTACCACGCAGCAATTTTACCGCGTGCATCATACGGCGAAAATCACGGCTGAGCATGAGCTCATTTGTTTTACCGCTCAATAGCAGGTATGCCGGATGGTCGTAAAGTTTGATGCGTTGTGAGCCAGACTCTTTAATGAGATGTACTGGTAGAGAACCGATATCGCTACTGATATTACGGATGGCACCGTATACAGCTGATAGTTGGAGACTGGTACGTGTATTAACGGGGGTAGATGTTTTTACCCCACCGCCACCTAGGTTCATCAACCAATCGGCTGGGCTAGTGAGGTTACTTACAGCACCTGTGCCAGATCGTTTTTCGATTGCACGCAGGATTAATTCACCTGCTAAATCCTGTATGTTTTTTCTCAATCCCATTTAGCTGCTTTAACGGCTTAAGCTTTGTAGGGAGTAAAAGAATGTAATAAAAAACCGAAACAAGTGGACAAATGTCCGTTTTTTATTTTTGGTGGATAACAAGCACAAAAGCCCTGTGTTATCAGGGCTCTTGCTTATTTTAAATTAATTAATTAATTAATTATTCAGGAAATGGATAACCGCAATTGCGGGTTGAAATATGTTAGCAATTACGCTAAACCACACCAGCGACATTTTGCAAACGATAAACTTTACAAGGATAAGTTTCTGATTTTTCGGCAGCCATAAAATCTGCACCACATTCAAAAATATTTCCATTTTTATCTACCCAAATCCATTGTTCAGCACCTCTTGTTTTATTAGGTAATATTCTTGGAACTCTATTTACCCAAGCCTGTTTGCTTTCCAATTCAAAAAGCAATTCTCCGTTTACTTCAATTTTTTGCATTTTTCAAGTTTAGTAATTCTATTTAGCATCTGGTTCCGCCACTTCGCTAAGCCGAGCGCTGTTAGAATCAATGTTAACAAATTACATTGCAACGTCTCTTATTCCAATTTTGGGTTAACATTAAATTTTGGTCAGGTCTTACTACATAGTAGTTTGTTTTCTCGTCAATAACAGTCCCATCAAAGGTTTCGTCTGTATCTTTTGGGAAAAATCTGACCCTAATCTCAGGAACAGAAACACTGGTGTTAGCGGCACCTGGACAAGATAACTGGCTGTCATTTTCTAATAAAGTTTTTTGTGTACTCATGATTGTTTTGTTTTATTAAGTGAAATAAGGTTCTGATATAAATATGTTAGCGGCAAGGCTAAACGTACTGCACATACACACTCGTAGCATTTGACAATTCATTAGGCGAAAATGTAAATGGGTATAATTTTTTACTTTCCCCATTTTCAAAAACACCGAAAGTTTCCTGTAAAAATCCGTTTACTGGATTGTTTTTAAAAAACCTTTTTGCTTCTTGAAATTTTAACTCTGGACTTTCAGAAGTAAAAATAAATGGCTCTGATTTTTTCTCCTCGATTTCTGGATAGTTACTCCAAATGAATGAATGAACCTCATTCAATGCTTCTGCAATTTTAAAATCTTCTTTTAGTGGTGGCAGATAATATCCTTCTTCGTAATTATCATTCCAACAACCATCTACAATTTTATCGTTTTGTAAAAATTGTTTTTCGATATTTCTTTTCAAGTCCATTAAATGTTTCTCAAGCTGCTGAAGCACATCGCTTCTATCAAGTTCACTAATTCCGGTTAATTGAATGGTGCAATAAAATCTTCCTTGATATTCACCAAATTGCTTTTCTATTTTGGTAAGCATTCTTTTTGCTTTTGAAACAGCCTCATGCCGCCTACAGTTTTTATGGTAAATTATTTTACTCATGATTGTTTTGTTTTACAAATTATTTTTTCGGTTTGATAAATAAGTAGACTGGCGTTTTCGGGAGGCAGCCAGTGAATTTCTTCGTGCAGTTTTTCGATCGCGGCGCTTGCGATAAGCTTCCACCGTTGGGTACATGCGCAATCCAGTTGCTGTAGCTACTTCTTGCTCAGCCATTTCATAAGCTTGCACCAGCGGCATTTGTGCAGCCAGTTGCTGTACGCGGGTTTCAAATCCTTCTTGAGTAATGAGCTTTCGCTCTTCAGGTGTAAGTGGCATCGCTAAGCTTTTGATAAATCAATGAATCCCTGAAACTCCCCTGGCACATCGGCATCAACACGGCCCTTCATATGAATACCTATTGACATGATGAGCGATACAATACCATCTATTTTGTCGCCTGATTTTTGTTTATCCGGCTTCACGTCTCCAGCCGGATTTGTCGATATCATTACGTTACTCATCATCCACCTGGTAACCGGATCGCCACAATGCTCCAGCTCAAGCCGTGCCACTAGCTTATCTAGCTCTTTGGTTGGAGAGCTCATGCTGCCAAACCCTTGTCCGAACTCTTCCATGGGCACGCCCTCGCTTATTAAATCGGCTACCAAAGCAGAGCTATTCCAACGGTCGTAAGCAACAGACTTAACACTGTTAAGCTTACACATTTGTATTACATGCAATTTTATATACGCGTAGTCTACTGCGTTGCCCGGCGTAGCGATCACGAAGCCTAGGCGAAGCCATACATCTACCGGCACACCGGTTTCACGAACACGCTCTTGAATGGTATCTTGAGGTATAAAGTACCAGGTTTTGGCGCGATAACGGTAGTTACCATCTTCAATCCATGGCCACGCTAATGTGAATGCGGTGAAGTCACGTACTGCAGATAGGTCTAAGCCGCCGTAGGCCTCCATATCTTCACATTCAGAAAGCTCAAAGGGTTTAGCGCAGGCCATCCAGCTGGCATCCTTGATCCAAGTTGTGGCGGCGTCCACCCACATATTCATGTTTTTGGTAAGGAAATTAACCAGTTTGGTAGGCTGGTTTTTTGCATTCGTAAACTCTGAGCGGATGCTTTCGAGCTGCACACTCACCCCCAGGTTAGGGTTTGCTTTGATCCAGTTTGCTTCATCCTCGTATTCGGCATCTTCGTCCATGGCGTAGATGGCCCCAAATACAGCATCATCATTTAATACCCCACGCAATACGTTAATAACCATTTTTCTGTAATCGTAACACGGGCCATTTTTATTGAACCCGGCGGTGGTAATTATCCAGATAAGCGGTTGCCGCCTAGATACTGTAGCAGATTTCAAGGATTCAAAAACCCCATCGGTTTTATGAACATGGTACTCATCAACCAAAGCGGCGTGCACATTTACACCTTCAGTACCTGTGTACTCTGAGCTAAGCGCACGCATGACCGAGTTGCTTTTTAGGTCCATGACGTTGTGCGTTTCAATTTGCAGCCGTTTAAAAATTTCAGGAGAATTTTTTGCCATTATCCGGGCATGCTTAAAAGCAATATTAGCCTGTGATTGTGTGCTCGCTGCTGCGTACACCTGGGCCCCTGGTTCCTTGTCGGTCATGAGCATGAGGTGGTATAACAGGTGCCCGGCCATCCAAGGGGTTTTGCCATTTTTTTTGGCCACCTCGATGTAGGCATAACGATAACGGCGGGTGCCATCAGCTCGCATCCAGCCAAAAACAGTATAGGTAATCCACGCCTGCCATGGAGCGAGCACAAAAGGCTTGCCGGCAAATGCACCTTCGTAGTGGTTTAAGAACTGATGGAAAAACCGGATAGCACGCATGCCGGCGTCGTGGTCAAAATACAAGCCGCGTGCTGCACCATTTTTGCGATCCTTTTCATCGCGCTCTACTGCGAGCTGGATAAATTCACCGGTGACAATTTTACCAGCTAATACTTGCCGGGCATAGGAGCGAGGGTCAATTTCGTTTATCATGAGACCTTTCTAATTTGCGCGGTTCCCGAAAGTGCATTTTCAAATAAATCTGTCTGCACTGGTACCTCAGCATTCACCTTATCTCTGGTTGCGGGGGTCATTCCAAACTGCTGCAGTAAGGCAGCGAACTGGCGGCGGAGCTCCATAATTTGCTGAACTTGTGGTTTTGTTTTTTCGGTAGTACCGTTTTTTGTATACGATTTGTACGTGGCCACCCGAAGGCCATCGGCATTGTATAATTCAGATTCCAGCGATACCATTTCGGCATAGATTAAACACATTTGCTCCAGCGCGATTTCATCTTGAATTGTGATCACCTTCATCGTGTGTAGATGCTTGGTTACCCTGGTCCAAAATGCTGCTGCAACTTCAGATTGCTTTACCCTTAAAGGTATATCTGGGATTCCTTTAGGAACCTGTGGTGCGCGTGGATTGCTCCTCGATGGCCGAGCAGTTCCTTTCAATTTTTTTGTAGACTCTGGCAATCTAGGTCTACCTCCAGCGTGTGCCATTTTTACCTCCTATTTTTATTTCCTACGTTTCACTGTAGCTATTTTTGTGACTTAATATTTCAAATACTGCATTCTAGAAGCCTATGCTTTACCTTTTTACCTTGAGTATTGCACGTGTATGAGGAGAGTTAGAGTGGCGATGTACGCAGGTGCTCTCCAACACTTCAGATACCCCCCCGGGGTAGGTGCGCTTCTCTTCCAGATTTAACCGCGTGACAGCTGGTACATAACGATTGCAAGTTTTGCCTCTCATAAAAATCACCACCATCCTTTGCGCGTACTATGTGATCTACAACCGTGGCAGCTTTCACAACACCCATTATTTCACATCGAGCACATAGTGGTGACTCTGCTAGAACTATGAGCCTAAGCTTACGCCATAGTCTATCATTATACCTACTATCTAACACACGCCTCCTAGCTTGCTTAGGGCGCTCTTTCTTTGGATTACGCGGTATATAAGCCATCAGAATGGGAGATCATTTGTTTTTCCTATGTAAAAATCTCTAACATACTCATCTAGTATAGGCACGTCGGTATCACGCTCAGTAAATATGCTGTAGGTAGGAGTAAAGATTAAATCAGCCTGACCAACAGAACCATTACGATGCTTGGCTATATCTAGATGCCTAACATATTGAGTAAGCCCATCTGAGCGTACATCCCCTTCATCCTTAAGCTCTGACCAGAGAAACATAACCATATCAGCATCTTGTTCTATTGCTCCTGATTCACGTAAATCGCTAAGCCTTGGCCTACCACCACCACCACGTTTCTCTACATCTCTACTTAGCTGAGATAAAGCAATAACGGGCACACCCAGCTCCTTAGCCAACTTTTTAAGACCACGAGATATTTTGCTTATTTCCTGCTCTCGGTTGAAGGTGTTACCCTCCACATCCATCAGCTGGAGGTAATCAATTACTATCATCTCAATCCCATAAGCTGCCTTCATCCTGCGAGCCTTAGCCCTTAACTCATGCAACTTGAGGCCAGCAGTATCATCCACGTAAAGAGGAGCTTTCTCCAATTTATGAAGGTTTTGAGTAATCTTCTTCCAGTCAGATTCCTCAAGCCTAGCATGAGATATCCGCTCACCGCGGACCTTTGACTCTAAGCCAACCAAGCGCTTCATGAGCTCAATGTTGGCCATTTCCAAAGAGAAAAAAGCTACTGGTATACCATAACCCACTGCAGCATTTCTTGCTAGATTTAACACGAATGCTGTCTTCCCAACCGATGGGCGTGCAGCTAGAATGATAAGATTAGTTTTTTGCCAACCACCGGTTACTTGATCGAGTTTCTTGTACCCTGATGGAATTCCGGTGAGCCCTTGGATTTTGTTTTGGTGCAGCTCGGTAAGCTCTTTAACTACCTCAAGGGCTAGCTGCTTGGCTGAACGCTCTTTGGTCTTGATGATAGAAGTAGATATTGACTCAAGTTCCGATATCATCCTTGCCTGCAACTCAAAGACTTCCTCAGCACCCTGCTGAGCTAGCCCGCCAAAATTGTAGGATACTTCTACAATTTTGCGAAACATATATTTTTCCTGAATTACCCGGATATGAAACTCAATATTAGCAGCCGAGGCAACACGATTAGTTAATTCGCTGATGGCAAATGAACATTCCTGCCCAGTGAGCGAACGCATGCGCTGAGCTGCCAACAATAAATCGGAGCGGCCAAATTCTTCATTATCCAGAACCATTGCTTTGAACAATTGCTGATTGAATGGCGTGTAAAAAACTTCTTCGTTGAGTAGCTCCAGGCCGATAGCAAAACCATCTTTTTCGAGAAGCATGGCGCCTAGCACAGCCCCTTCGAGGTCTGCATCCTGCTGTGGGATGATGCCATTTTGAAGCTGCCTTTTTTGAACTTTACCTGACATGGCTACCTCCAAATTTTTGCAGCCTGGACTTACGAACGGCCTCATAGGCCTCATCCATCAGCTGGTTATCTTCTGGAGTAATTTTAATTTCAGGGCGAATCGGAACCAAATCCACTGGTGGCGCATAACGACCACCAGAACTTGGTTCAAATTTGTTCAGCTGCCAGGAGTGGAGCAATGGCTGCCATTTTTTAATTGGCGTAACGCCACTCATCCACCCAAGGCTTTCTTGCTTGAACCAAAACCCCTCAGCAACCTTTGGGTTTACCCCCTTCATTTTTGCATACTCCAAAACATCTTTGAGGCTTGGAACTCTGAAGTGACTAGCCGGTCCATCAATGGCTGGTTGTTCAGGATTATTCAATTCAAAATTTGTTGTTGCCTCTTTTGGGGAAATACAAAGGGGTTTATTAGTAGTATATATAGGTGTACTTGCGCAAATTTGATTAAGTAACCCATCTACTTGCTCATTTTTGATTAAGTTCAACTCTACTTGCGCAGTTTTGCGTAAGCTATCATCTACTTGCTCATTTATGATTAAGTTATCAGCCTTTGAAGCTTTGGTTCGCGCTTTTCCAATCTTATCGCTTACCTCCTTTTTGAGCCTAATTGCCCGACCTCTAGGGTCGCGCGAACTACCTTCGAAAACTATCATTTTGGCATCCTCAAGCTCCGACAACCAGCGGTTAATCGAAGCCCTCGACACGCCATACATTTGCTCCAAATCAGATGCTTTCACCCGGCACAAACCAGTAGCATCAAGCCCGGCAGTTATCTCACAATAGAGCAGCTTAGCATCAGCAGATAGTGAGCGGTTGTAGCGCACCTCGGCGGGCATGTAACCCATGTAATTGGTTAGATAAGCACTCATCCCTTTACCTCCTGTAATTGATACTCACTACCGTACTGCTTTTGAAATTTTCGGATAGCATTTTTTACGTTCAGGCACTGAATGTACACTCGACCTGAAACCATATCCACCCGGTGGGTAGATCGCTCAACTAGGCCAGACTTTGTGGGGATGATCTCCAAGCTAGTTATCATGCGTGCCCGGCATATTGTGAGCTCTTCCAAGTTCACTTCCCATATGCACAGCCCTGGCACCTTTCGCAACCGATGCACGTGCTTATGTTTGCGCTGCTGCTGCTGAGCCTGTATCTCATTTGCCATCAATTCCTTAACGGGCATTTCAATTTCTTTCATAACAATTTTTAAAAAGTGTCCGATTCTAGCATATTACACATAGTGCTGTTACTGATTTTTTGGTTTAAATCAACCAAGGAACCATCGACATATCTCACCGCTATATTCAGCGCGCTTATTGATATGAGCATAGCCGGTTCAATTTCTTTCAGCCGATCGACAGCAGTAACTAAATCACACCGCGCACGGTTAATGCCGGTCCATAACTCATGCAGCTCTAGCTGCTGCTGCATGCTAAGCTGCATGGCGATATTTTGCTTGGTATGCATCCCAACCCTCTGGCGTAACCTGTATCGCCCAATCACTGTAACCATCAATTGAATCACAATTGGGATAAATGAAATAGGGCACACCCAAAGATTCTAACCGATTAAACGATTGCTCCACGTATGCCAGATTACCGATAAAAACAAAACTCTCGGAATCCTCAGTCTTAAAGTACAGCTGGTGGTAGATAGCTATAATCTCCTCTAGCCGATCAACATCTAAATCGTAATCGCTCGACGATATGGGCGCCAATAATTTACCCAAACTGAGCAAATAGGAGTTCATAAAATCCATAATTAAACCATACATAGCTGGCGACTTATCATCACCCTCTATCTTTCTCAGGCACCTGTAGATTTCCAAACGCAACGATATTTTGCTGGTCTTTACCATCTCGATGTGCTTAGCGAGTAAGCGTTCCCGCCGCTGCATAAACTGATCTACGAGATCAGTTAGCAGTTGTTGCTTTTCCAGTCTGGTCATAGTGTGCCGGGTTTAAAATTTGAGTCAAACAATGATTTTTGTTGCGCGCTGGGCGCATCCGGATGAAGCTTCGAGAGCTCTACCATAGCAGCATCTACCTTAGCTTCAGCTCCTTTACTGGCCGATAAGTAACTTGCCTTTTGCGCCGATTGCCGCCACCGAAAATAATCCTTCTGCTTTGCGCGCATATCGCGAACTAGCCTGTAGAATTCAGGAAGTACATTGTTACTCATCGCTACCTCCAACTTTGAAAGTATAGGGTAACTTACACCTCCGGCAGTACCGTACCGGCTCACCGGACAAATACAGTAATGGCAACAATTGCCGCGAAATACTGCCACAACATGGCGACTCCCATACATGATATTCACTTACCCTACTGGCCGGTACCAGCACCACCTTTGATGTTTGCATTATTTTACCCCTTCAGTTTGTGAGAGCTGTGCCCTCAGTTTTTCGTTACGCTTTTCATAAGTCGCCGCAAGCTTTGAGCGGATTTCATCTACCGATATATCTGGCTGACTAAGAGCGACATCATTCCACCTACTCAGGTTTTTATAGGCATTAGCCCCCTGGGCTGGATGATATGAGCTCATGATGTGCCTACGGATAATCCATGGCCCAATGTTGTGCATCACTCTTAATAGCAACTTATCACTTACATGGCCGCCATCAACTAGATTTAAAGCTTTACGCACTTTGTCTGTCATATCACGCCGCTCTTGATAGCCAAGCATATTGGCATACAGCACCAGCCACTCAGCATCAGTGAGCGCTGGTTGTGGGTCTAAATTATTAAGACCAGCATAAGTGGCTAAACCCGATAATTCACCCGCCAGCGCATCGTATAATTTTTCTTCAACGAGCT
>Ga0209491_10009245_pt1 | contig 12166 bp, 8 predicted proteins | sample BON02_FD_187213 | JGI IMG/M metagenome (GOLD analysis project Ga0209491, IMG submission 187213) | Freshwater microbial communities from Lake Bonney liftoff mats and glacier meltwater in Antarctica - BON-02 (SPAdes) (version 2) | ecosystem: Environmental > Aquatic > Freshwater > Ice > Glacier... | reverse complement strand
AAGGGGAGCGACCATAAGCACGAGCTTGCGATGCTCAATGCTGAGATGGAGTTCTCCAAAGTGCGCGGTGAGATTGCCATGCGGCAGACTGAAGCGGCGATGACCATAGCGGAGCTGGACGCTATAGGCGGGGCATTTAAAGAGCAAGCCAGCACAGCCAAGGCCGCCGGTAAATTCATCGCGGGGATATCAGCTCTTGTACGACCCATGGTGACTTATCTGTTCGTAGGGCTGTACGCGCTGGTAAAAATAGCGGCTTTCACAATAGCGTTGCAGCAGGGGGGTAATTGGCAGAACGTTCTAATTACTCTCTGGTCAGTAGATGACATGGCTGTGATGAACATGATTCTAAGTTTTTGGTTTGTCGGAAGGTCGATAGATCGAGATAACAGGAGAATCGCGCAGTGAAAGACGTGAACTACCCTACATACAAACACGGACACGGCTACTCGTCTCCGACCTATAGAAGTTGGAAGATGATGCGGGTTAGGTGCACGTGGGAAGCAGATAAGCAGTACAAAGACTACGGCGGTAGGGGGATTACTTTTGACCCTCGGTGGGGAGAGTTTACAATTTTCCTAGCTGATATGGGGCTTAGACCTGAACGCACTACGTTGGACCGTATTGACAATAGCGGGAACTACACCGTAGCAAACTGCCGGTGGGCGGACGACAAGACACAGCGTAGGAACCGGAGGGACAATCATATTGTGCAGTACCACGGGAGGCAAATTACGTTAGCTCAGGCCTGTGAGGAGAGCGGGGTAAAGTACGACACGGCTAAGGACCGGCTTAATAGGTACGGTTGGACCCCGGAACGAACTTTTGCTACTTTACATGACGCAAGGACAGACAGGCATGACCGCGCCGATAAGTGAAGCACTGCGGGTCGCGACTGCTTTGTGTAAACACTTCGAGGGGTTCCGGGCTAAACCATACTTATGCCCCGCCCAATACTGGACGCAAGGGTATGGTACTGTGTATAAACCTGATGGTAGCAGGGTCACAGAACACGATGCCCCCATAGGTGAAGCAACTGCCCTACAGTGGTTAGAACACACTCTACGGAATGATTACGTTGTGGGGGTGCTCAAAGCCTCCCCAAACCTGCTAAAATACCCGCAAGCCCTTGGCGCAATAACAGATTTCGCGTATAACTTAGGCACTGCAAGATACCGGGCTAGCACCCTGCGAATAAAAATTAACGAAGATAACTGGTCCGAGGCTATAGTCGAGTTGTATAAGTGGCGTCGAGGTGGGGGTACAGTACTTCAAGGGCTTGTGCGTAGACGCGCAGCCGAAGCTAAATTTTTACGGAGCTAGTGCATGCCGCTTCAGAAACTACAGCTAAAGCCCGGGGTTGACCGCGAGAATACTCGCTATACCGCAGAGGGTGGTTGGTACGAGACCGACAAAGTGCGTTTCAGACGGGGTATGCCTCAGAAGATCGGTGGGTGGGTTCGCCTGTCAAATGCACTTTACCTAGGTGTCTGCCGCTCTATGTGGAACTGGGTAACACTACAAAGCCAAAATCTTGTTTCTGTGGGCACTAACCTCAAGTACTACATTGAGCGGGGCGGTGCTTATTTTGACGTGACCCCTATCCGTAGCTCAGTAACTCTAACTAATCCCTTCGACACTACTAGCGGCTCTGCCACTGTCCTTGTTACTGACCTTGCGCACGGTGCGCTTGAGAATGACTTTGTTACCTTTAGTGGGGCGACTGCGGTTGGCGGGCTTACGCTAAACAACGAGTATCAGATCAGTTTCATAGACGAGGACTCCTACAATATTACTGCCGAGACTACCGCTTCTTCTACTGCTAATGGGGGTGGCACTGTTACTGCGGCGTACCAAATCAACACGGGTTCTGAGACTGCCGTGCCATTTACTGGGTGGAGTGCGGGTACTTGGAGTTCTGGTACGTGGGGCTTTGGCGGAGCTACAGACGCACCAATTCGTTTGTGGAGTCAAGCTAACTTTGGCGAGGACCTATTCTTTACCTACCGTGGGGGCGAGCTTTTCTACTGGGCCGCAAGTACTGGGGTGAGTACCCGTGCGGTCTATGTGTCTTCCCTTGTTGGGGCGTCAGGCGTTCCTGTAATAGCTAATAAAGCCTTCGTGTCGGACATCTTCCGGTTTGCCTTCTGCTTCGGGGCTAATGATATAGGCACTAGTGTGCTTGACCCCATGCTTATCCGCTGGTCTCACCAAGAAGACGTAGCTAACTGGACACCTGCTGCTACCAACCAAGCCGGTAGCTTACGCTTATCAAGGGGCAGTGAGATTGTGACTGCACTCCAAGCACGGCAAGAGATTCTAGTCTGGACGAATGGCGCAGTGTATGGCCTTCAATATTTAGGCGCTCCAGAGGTTTGGGGTGCACAGCTACTTGGTGACAACATCACTATAGCTAGCCCTAATGCAGCAGTTTACGCTAGCAACACCGCCTACTGGATGGGTACGGACAAGTTCTATATCTACGACGGTACGATTAAAACGCTACCTTGCAGCATCCACAGCTATATATTCAACGACTTTAACTACTCTCAGTACGCCCAAGTTGTTGCTGGTACTAACGAGCGGTTTGATGAAGTTTGGTGGTTCTATTGTTCCGCAGGGGTTACACAGAATGACCGCTACGTAGTGTACAACTACTTACAAGATATATGGTATTACGGGAACCTGTCGCGCAGTGCTTGGATGGACGCCGACCATAGAGAAAACCCACTAGCTGCTACTTACAGCAACAACTTGGTAGAGCAAGAAGTTGGCTACGACAATCAAGAAAATGCAACTGCGGTTCCTATTACAGCTACGCTTGTCTCCTCTGAGTTTGACTTGGATGATGGCGACAAGTTCATGTTCGTTAGCAGGATGCTGCCTGATGTGACGTTTGTCGGGTCTACTGCTGCAAACCCATCCGCAGTAATGACTTTATTGCCACTGCAAAACTCAGGTTCTGGGTATAACGACCCTGCCTCTGTCGGGGGTACTAACTTTGCTGGTGTGACCCGTACGGCGGTTGTACCTATCCAAGAGTTTACCGGGCAGGTATTTGTCCGTGTACGTGGTAGGCAGATGGCGTTTAAGTTTGAGTCTACTGAACTGGGTGTGGCGTGGAAGCTGGGTACCCCTCGTTTAGATATGCGACCTGATGGCAGGAGGGGCTAGTGGCTATTAGGGATAGGCTGGTACAAAAAGTTCAGACGCCTGCGCTTCCGATACCCAAGGATACGCCGCAAAAGGAGTATCTGGATGCCTTGAACAGCATCCTGCGGCTATTTTTTAACCTGCTAAGCAATGCGGTTAACGTGGTATTTGGTGATCTGGGTGGGCGGTTTTTAGACATGCCGAACGGGCTTTTCTTCTCTACCGTAGACCAGCCGATAGCAGTGGTAGATGTGGGGCAGGTTATTTCGTTTGGCGATACGTACTTGAGCAATGCTGTTGCTATAACGGGCGGCGATAATAGTAGGATAACGGCTACGTACTCGGGGGTGTATAGTGTTGAATTTTCAGGACAGTTGGCAAGTTCTTCCGTGAGTTCAAAGATCATATACGTGTGGGTAGCGCGCAATGGGGTAGACATGCCCAATACTGCTAGGCAATACGCCCTTGTAGGTGCGGCTGACATTAGGCACCTCGCAGCCGCCTTTGTTGTGGATTTGGTAGCGGGGCAGTACATAGAGTTCAAGTGGTCCTCCGACAACCTAGACGCCGCGCTAGATACACAGGCAGCTACTGTAGACCACCCGGCGGTACCGTCTTGTTCTGTAGCGGTTACTTTTGCTTCAGCCTTACCCGTTGTTCTACCAACATGACCCTAGGAAAAGATAATGGTTAAGCGTTTTGATGGTACCAAGGGCAGCTACGTTTGGGGTAGCGACTCTCTATCCGGGATGGGGCAGCGTCAACCCCCCGCAAATATACCTTTCAACACTTCTTATGCACCCAGTTCTTCCTCTACTTATAATAGTTATAGTTCGGGAGTGGGGAGGCTATCAGGCTCTTCTACGGACGGGGGTGGTGCGCGAACACCCCTAGACTACCTTGCGGGCTTGGCTAGCCAACAAGCTGCCGCATCCCCCTACGGGAACTTGACCGAAGATGAATTACTAGAGGCACTATATAGACAACAAGGCCAATTGGATGCCGCATACAACGCGCCCCGCCCAGATATAAACATGGCCGACCAAGAGGCACAGGACCAAGTATTTAAAGCCATCGGTAACCAAAAGGAAGAACTAGCAAAAATATTCGCGGAGTATGCCCGCCGTGGGATAGCCGTACCTTCCGATCCAGCGCCTTTTGGGGGGACAGTCGGTGCGGTACTAAGCCCCACTACTGCTACAGGTACCTACGTATTTGGGGACGGTGGCATTTATCTACCGGGACAGAACACTGCAATCTATACGGGCACTTACGGCGGGATTGACACGGGGATATCTACAGGTATCCCGGCGCTTGATGACCTTATTAAAGGTGCAGTGGGGCAGACCGTAGGTGGAGAAGTTAGCGTAACGGATGTTGGTATACAGACCGTTTCAGACGCTACTGGAATACCCATAGATAAGATTATAGAAATACTCGAAGGGTATGGGGTGACTGTTCCTACTGGAGGCTCCAAGGCGGGAACATCCACCGATGCCGAAGCCGAAGCCGAAGCCGAAGCCGAAGCCGAAGCCGAAGCCGAAGCTAAAGGCAAGGTTACCATAGGCGTAACTACTGGTACCGGGGATAGCAAAACTACTACAGATAGCAAAACTACTACAGATATCATTACTGGGGATAGCACAACTACTACAGATAGCAAAACTATTACTGGTGGTGGAGCAGACATTACTACTGGTGGTCTGGCAGATATCATTACTGGTGGTGGAGCAGACATTACTACTGGTGGTGGAGCAGACATTACTACTGGTGGTCTGGCAGATATCATTACTGGGGGTGGAGCAGACATTGCTACTGGTGGGGCTAGTATAAAAACGGGTGCCCCCATAAAAGATTATATGGAGCTGGGGGTACTAGAACAAGACTCCATTACTACGGGTGGGGCTAGTATAAAAACTGGTGGTGCTAGTATAAAAACTGGTGGTGGTGGTGGTGGTGGTGGTGGTGGTGGTGGTCGTGGTATTACTACGCGAGGCGGCGGTGGTATGTCTACTGAACAAGTAGGTGTCGCGGATATCGGCAGCCCTTTCGATTTGCGAGCCTCCTTATCCGACAACATTCAAAACATTTTAGCCGGTCGTAACCCACGAGGCTATGACGAGGGTGGTGCTGTGAGTATAGATGCCCAGCTAAACGCACTCTTACAATTATTACGAGGTTAGAATATGCCAGTTAAACTATCTGATTTGTGGAGCGTGGACGGTGCGTTTAGCCCTACAAGAGCAGCTACCAGCGCGCTAGCCGGTGCGGGAATATACGGGCTACTTAACCCAGACAGTGGTATTGGGGAGTTTATGGGTATGGGAGGGGGTAGCTCACAGCCCACCGGATACATGGGGGGCATACCTGAATATACCCTAAACCGTGAACTAGCCCCCAACGCTTTCGCTACAACTACCGATAAGGTCGACCCTGTTACTGGCGCTCCTATTTCACGTCGACCGGGTTCTATGGGCCGTCAATATTTTACAGACACTACCTACACCCCTACGGGAAAAGCGCTGGCTTCCCCCGTTGCTCCCGCCGCCCCTACTGCGGGTTTAAGCCAAACTGACCAACTTGCGGGGTTGTTGGGGGGCTTACCGGAAGATGTGGCCGCGCAGTTTATGCAAAACTATTTCGGGAGTATGGGCATAAACTTTGATGCCGCAGCAACTACCGGGGCAACTACCGGGGCAACTACCGGTACACAGACAGCCGCTGATGCCGCAGCAACTACCGGTACACAGACAGCCGCTGATGCCGCAGAAACTACCGGTACACAGACAGCCGCTGATGCCTACAATACCTTCCTTGGGCCGTACTATAACAAGACCCTTACCGATGCTCAGATTACGGAACTGGTAAATAGTGGGTACGACCTTGACCAGCTAGCCGCTAGTCTAGGTATCTCTGGTGGGGGGGCGGGTATACAGAACGCATATACGGGAATAACAAATAAGAAAGACGTTGCTGATGCCTATAGCGCGATTGCCGTAGATAACGAATATACGGCGGATGAGTACCGGAGGGTTGCAGACCTTATTGCATCGGGGAAAACCAATATAACCGGTGTCGCAAAGCAATTTGGCGTTACTCCCGAAGTGGTAGCAGATCGGCTACTAAACACGGGTATGATGACACCGGATGAGCTTTTAACCTACTACCAACAAGCAACCCCCGACCTCACCATAGAACAGCTACTCGGGCGGCTAGCCAATAGTGGGGAGACTACAGTTAAAGAGATTGCCGGGATGTTCCCGGAGTATACTGAGGAAGAAATTGGGTTTGAATTAATAAACCAAGGGTATATGACCCCATCGCAACTTACTGCGCAGTACCCAGATTTAAACACCCAGCAAATAACCGCTATGTATAACAAGATGGGGGGCACTAAGTTTGCTCAAGGTGGTAATGTAAACGGTTACTATTTAGGCGGCCCCACTGATGGTATGGCGGATCAAATTCCTGCTACAATCAACAACATGGAACCCGCTAAACTTAGCGATGGCGAGTTTGTAGTACCTGCGGATGTAGTAAGTCATCTAGGGAACGGTAACTCTGATGCTGGCGCTCAGAACTTATACAGTATGATGGATAGAATACGTAAAGATCGTACTGGTACCACCAAACAAGGTCGTCAAATCGACCCCAATAACTATTTAGTGTGAGGTAATTATGGCCGCAACCGCAGCAGAAATCGCAGCAGCCGGAGGAAACGCTAGTTCAAGAGCGGAAGAGTCTGCGCTATCCAGTTGGGCTGGCCCCTATGTAACCAATATGCTCGGTCGTGGATCAGCACTTGCTACCCAGATGCCCTACACGGCATACCAAGGCCCACTTACCGCTGGGCCTTCAGCGTTGCAAACCCAAGTATACCAAGGACTCGGTTCTCTAGGTATACCTGAAAACATGGGTGCGTATAACCCTATGTCGTTTACTGGTGCAGGATACCAACCACTAACTGCTGAGCAACTTGCTGGTGGGGCTACGCCTACTTATACACCTGCTTCTGGGGATACCCTACAGCAGTACATGACTCCCTACCTACAGGGCGTGCTTAACCCACAGTATGAAGCCGCCATGCGTCAAGCAGCAATCCAAGCCCAAACCCTACAGAGCCAGTATGGTAAAGCCGGTGCTTACGGTGGATCACGTCAAGGGGTTGCGGAAGCGGAGTTACAACGTGGTTTATTAGACCGCCTGTCGGGCATTACAGGCCAAGGGTACCAAGACGCATTTACTCAGGCCCAAAGTCAGTTCAATACCGAGCAAGATCGCGCACGCCAAGTACAAGACGTGAATAACCGGTATGGGTTCAATGTACTAGAGGCACAACAATCAGCGGGTGCCACACAACGTGGTATCGAACAAGAAGGTATGACGGCGGACATGGCCCAGTTCGAACAAGAACGGGACTACCCCTACAAGCAAGTGCAATTTATGAACTCGCTGTTGCAGGGTTTGCCGATAGAGACACAAGCGTACTCGTATACCCAGCCTAGCGGGTTACAAAATCTTGCCGGTACAGCCGGTACAGCCAAATCAATTCTAGACATACTTAACGAGTATAAAGGTAAGTAGGGGGAGACCATGATGACACAGCCACAACAAGGTTTAGGCGCACTTATGCCACAACAGCCTAACCCTATGCAACAGCCTAACCCTATGCAACCCCCTGCGGATAACACCCGTATGGCTGCGGCTATGGATGTAGTGACTAGTGATACGGAAGAGCAGCTTTTTGACCCCCGTACTCTAGCCGCCATGAAGTACAATGACGCAGTAGAGGCAATGAAAGCTGCCGACCAACTGATGGCAGCCAACCAACCAACCCCTACGCCCCCTACAGTAGTGGAACGCAAGAAGTTAGCCGCAGAAGAGGGACTACGTGGATTAGCACAACGCCTTGCCCCGGGCATGCAGCAACAGGGTAGAAACATGGCGGCACAGCAACGTCCTATGGGTGGCCTGCCTACACAAGCTGCGCCTAATATGGCCCGTATGGCTATGGGAGGTATTGTTGGGTACGCACCGGGAGGGCCTATCCCCAATAGCGCCCCTACTGTCGACCCTATGGAATCCCAGCGCATGGCAGATGCCCGCCGGTATTTGGTGGCACAGGCAATAGTTAATAGCCCACAAGCTACCCCACAAGATAAAGCCCAAGCCCAAGCGGAAATAGAGAGTATCAAAGCCCAAGCTGGTATGGATGAGTACGCTAACATTATGCAGAAAGCAGACGCACTGCGTACCGGTAGTGGTGGTATGGCTAGGGGCGGGATTATTGGCTACGCGGGGCCAGAAGGTTCTGTTGTCAGACAAAACACCTCAGTTGGCAAGCGCCTCATGGATGAGGACGTGTCTAGGTTCCTACAGGCCTATCGCCAAATGCAGGCAGCAATGCAGGCAGCTACCACCCCCCAAGAGAAGGCCGCTATCCAGCAACAAATGGCACAGATGAAGTCCACTTTTGACCCCGCAGTAATCGAGCGGGCGTTCAGTGGTGCCAAGGGCTACAGTGGGGAAGATGGGTCAGTAGTACAAGAAACAAGTGGCCAGACAGCGGCAAAAAATGCCTTGTATGTTAGCTTGCTATCAGCGGGATATACCCCAGAGGCCGCACGGGAGGAGGTCAATTCCATAGTCATCCCTCCTGTCCCTGAAAATATGGTGAGGGGGTACAACGCAAACAGAAACAGAATATATGCGGAGGCAGTAGGTGCAGGGATGAGCCCTGAAGAAGCCAGAGCAAAGGCCACTGAGGTGCTGGGTGAGGCCCCTGCCCCACAGGAACCCAGAAAGAGCGGGCTAGCAGCACTGTGGAGAAGCATGAATACTCCTAGGTTCCCGACTCGGCCTGAACAGCCTGCGCCCGCGCCCGCGCCTACTGCAACCCCTATGGCACCCCCTCCGGCACCTACGGCACCCCCAGCGGACGCTGCGCCTACTGCAACCCCAGCTGGCGTAGATTCTGTTTTAGCAGCTCTACCCCGTTCCCCTTTACGGGACAACATAGAATTGGCAGCTGGAAGAAAGGTAGCCGTCGACCCAGCTCAGGAAAGACTGGCCGAAGAAGACAGGCAGCGCGCACTAGCTACAGCAGCGTATGCAATGACTCCTGAGATGAAGGCCGCGTATGATCTTCGGCAACAAGAAAGCGATGCCTATTACACCGCACAGCTAGACCCCAAAAGGCTGCGGGACCAGAAAATAAATGCTCTCCTGCGCGGGCTTAGTAGCTCTAATATGATCTCACGTAGTGGTATCGCCGCACTTGAAGGTACTACAGCAGTGGGGGATAACGCGATGGAAACTCGCCGCCAGCAATCAGAAGGGCGCTTTGCCGACTCTAAAGAGCAAGAACGTATAAATAGAGAAAGCCGTACAGCGGCGTTCGAGGCAGGTAGCAGGGCAGGCCAGTCGGCCTACGAGCAAGCTAGTGCCGGGGTAACCCAAGCGATGCAGATTATCATGCAGGCAGCAGTATCTGATGAGACAAGAGCGGCAGCAGCCAAACTAGCGACGGACAAACAGGTGTTTGACCTGTCAATTGCTAAGATGGAAGCGGTAGTCCGTAGTGGGGCTACTGATGCCCAATCCCGACGCAACGCCATAGACCTATACAATATTGTCGTTACACAAGCAGACAAGCTGCAGGGCCATTTGAATGACCTAATCACCAATCCTATTGGGGACAAAGCCACGATGACTGCCCAGATCGCAGTACTGCAAGAGGACATTGCCAACAAGCGCAGTGCCGCGGAGCAGATGGGGGCGAGTATGGGGGTGCCAGTATCCCGACTTCTAACCGCTGATGACATAGTAGGACTTGGAAATACACCATAGGGGTATAGTTGATGGCTTCAGTACACGCGTACGCCCAGTGGTTGATTGAGAACAAGGACAAGAAGGGGTCTGCAGACTTTGAGAAGGTTGCTGCTGCGTACCGTGAACTTCGACGCCCTACTGTTCCCGAGCCTGAAGAGGAGACTTCCCTATTAGGGTATATACCAGAAACAGGTAAAGCCCTGCTCGGTGGTGCCCTAGGTCTTGGGGAGACTGTCCTTACTGGTGCCTCATTCCTGTTGCCTGAAGAACAAGAGCAGGCCGCCCGTGCCAGCATTACTCGTGGGGGCGACGCAGTACGCGAAGCCTTAGCTCCGGGCAAAGCCTATGAGGACAACACTTACATAAACTTAATGCAGGGGCTTGGGTCTACGGCCCCGTTCCTAGCATTGGGGCCTTTAGGGTTGCCCGTAGCTCTTGTTGCAGGCACTGCTCTGGGTGTGGCGTCAGGTGCAGGTGAGGCTGCCCAGCGTGCTACGGCCGGAGGGGCCAGTGAAGAGGACATTAGCAGTGCGGCAGGCTGGGGAACTATCCCCGGAGCCCTTGAGATGTTTGGTCCGGGTCGAATACTCAAGCGTGTTGAACGTCTGATAGGGCCCAAGCTGGGCAAAGAAGTTGCCGAGGATATTAGTAACTCAGTCCTGTCCCGTATCGAACGCCGTATGAAGTCCTCAGCCGTTGGGCGGATAACTGAGGCTATGATAGACGAGGGTGTGCAGGAAGCCACAAGTGAGATAGCTCAGAACCTCATTCAGAAAGGGATTTATGACCCAGAGCGTGGAGTCTTCACAGACACTGGGCAGTCGTTTGGGTACGGCGCGGGGGTAGGCGGGCTACTTGAAGGGCTTACAGAACTTATTATCCCCGGCAGACGCCGTGGTGGGCGGGGCATTGATGCAGCCGCGGCAGAACCTGTTGGCCCCCCTACCCCACCCCCGCGTACTGAAGACAGCGACTTGGTTGGGCGCAAGGATTCCCCTACAGTCCTGTCTGCGGATGACTTATACGGGCTCGGCCTAGATTTAGATAAGAGCACTGCGAACCGTCTGTTTGGTCTGGACATGGCAGTCCCAGAACAGCGCCTACAAGCAAGAAACATACTGGAACAATACGCGGCCTCTCCCCTTGTTGTAACCAACAAGCCTGACGTAGTGAGCCGTGTTAACTCCTTGCTGCGCAGTGAAGCCTTCCAAACCCCTGAAGGGCCTCAGACTAGTACCGTCGAATCTCCTACCCCTCAGCGGGACATGATAGATGAGATGGAAACCCGCCAGACCCAAGACATGGTGGATGAGGATACCCTTGTGCAGTTACAGGCAGAAGAGGATGCAGCCCTAGCAGCACAGGAAGAGGCCCGCAAGGCAGCAGAGCTAGAGTCGACCGACGCCCAAGTAGAGGCCACACGCCAGAAAAACACCGTGGAAACCCGCCGTGCCGTCCTGCTTCCTATTATTGAGAATAAGGGCATTGGCAACACTGAGGACCTGACCAGAGCCTTTAGTGCGGAGCTGCGCCGTCAAGGGTTTACTAACGCCATCCCCACCCCCGAAGAGTTGTCCACAATAGACCGAGCAGTAGCTGTACGGTCCGCATACCTCAACGCAGAGCAGCAACAAGCAGCGGAAGAGGCAGTGCAAACTACCCGCAATGAAGTGGAACAGGCCAAGGGGTCGAGCCCACTGGAAGCCCTAATCCCAGAGAAGGCCCCTGTAGTAGGTGACACCCTAACCGCCCCAGAACAGGAGCGGGAGGGTGCGTTAGCTGCGCAGCGGCAGGCTCAGAACCTTGCAAATCAACAGGTGCGGGACCGGACCGGACGTGGGGTAGAAGGGCAGTTAGAGTTCCCAGCCGTCCCCCGAGCCAAGACTGAGGCCCCAGTAGAACAAGAAGTAGCCCCCATGCCCCAACCAGCGGGCGCAGCGTTCTTTGATGAGCTAGGTATAAACCCCCGTGCCCCTATACGCAAACGCATGCTAGGGAAGGATGTTAACAGTCCTGAAATGGCACAGGAGCTACAAACACTGGGGAGTAATTCCAGCATAAGTGGGCAAGCTAAAGTTAACATAAACGCCTTCCTGAATAAGGCCCCCGCCGAAGCTGCGGTTCAGATGGATATGTTTGTGCCAAAAGCCAAGGCCATCAAGGTTGAGACTCCTGTGGTTGA